>ERZ857984.270-NODE-270-length-70940-cov-5.217225_pt1 | contig 70940 bp, 60 predicted proteins | sample MGYA00519914_ERZ857984 | MGnify/ENA primary metagenome ERZ857984 (study PRJEB31778, sample SAMEA3449417) | human gut metagenome | biome: human gut; feature: human-associated habitat; material: faeces | place: United Kingdom | collected 2010/2012 ...
CCCGCCGTTTCTGCCGCGCAGCGGGGGGCAAGCACCAATGGAGCAGTCAAACACACAGTTCAAGCGCATGATCGAAACCCCGATCCCAAAGCTGATCCTCACACTGTCGGCGCCCACCATCGCCAGCATGCTGATCAGCTCGATCTACAACCTGGCCGACACCTTTTTTGTGGGCCAGATCGGTACCACTAGCGCCTCAGGCGCAGTGGGCGTGGTGTTCAGCCTGATGGCGATCCTGCAGGCCTTCGGCTTTATGATCGGCATGGGCGCGGGCAGCATCATCAGCCGCTTTCTCGGCCAGCAGGACACCCAGAATGCCAACCGTTTTGCCAGCACCGCGTTCTTTCTTTCGCTGGGGTGCGGCGCGGTGATCGGCGCGCTTGGCCTTTTGTTTTTGGACCCGCTGATGCGCGCGCTGGGCGCCACCCCCACCATTCTGCCCTATGCGAAGGATTACGCCCGCTTTATTTTGCTGGCCGCGCCGCTGATGTGCGCCAGCTTTTCCATGAATAACCTTCTGCGGTTCGAGGGCAAGGCGGCCTTTGCCATGGTGGGGCTGACCACCGGCGGCCTTTTGAACATTGCGCTGGACCCGCTGTTCATCTTTGGCCTTCATCTGGGTATTTCGGGCGCCGCGCTGGCCACCGCACTCTCCCAATGCGTGAGCTTCTGCATCCTGCTCTCCATGTTTTTGCGCCGCAAAAGCCAGCTGGTGCTCTCGCCCCGGCTGTTCACCCGCCGCGCCGCCGAGATCGGGCGTATCCTGGCCTGCGGCCTGCCCAGCTTTTCGCGCCAGGCCCTGGCCAGCCTGGCCACCGCCCTTTTGAACGTGCAGGCCGCCATGTGGGGCGATCCCGCGGTGGCCGCCATGAGCATTGTAGGGCGCATTTTTATGTTTGTATTCTCGGTAATGCTGGGCATCGGGCAGGGGTTCCAGCCGGTGGCGGGCTATAACTACGGCGCCGGCAAATACGCCCGGCTGCGGCAGGCCTTCCGCTTCACCCTGATCCTGGGGCAGGTCTGCATGACCCTGGTCACCGTCGGCGCCTTTTTCGCCGCGCCCTGGCTGGTGCAGACCTTCCGCAACGACCCCGAGGTGGTGCGCATCGGCGCATTGGCCTGCCGGCTGCAATGCTGCGCCATGCTGTTCGTGCCCGCCACCACCTGCGCCAACATGCTGTTCCAGAGCATCGGCGAAAGCGCCTCGGCCACCTTTTTGTCCTGCCTGCGGCAGGGGGTGTATTACCTGCCGCTCATCCTGATCCTGCCCTATACCATCGGCCTTTTGGGGGTGCAGGCAGCCCAGCCCGCGGCGGACCTGCTCACCTTCCTCACCTGTATCCCGTTTCTTATCCGCTTTTTCCGCCGCCTGCCCCGCCAGGATAAGGCATAGGCCAAGCCCCTCCCGCCATACAGTAGATGCGGGAGGGGATTTTTTATGTTCGGGGTATTTTTAAGTTTCGTCGCCAGCCACATCGTATATCTGGCGCTTCACCTGGAGGCCAGCAGCTTCCCCAAGCCCTTGACGCCGACGCAGGAAGTCGAGGCTTTTGCCGCGTTCAAGGCCGGCGACCTGGCCGCGCGGGACCGCATCATCCGCCACAACCTGCGCCTGGTGGCGCACATTGTAAAGAAATATTATTCCACCCCCGGCGACGCCGAGGACCTGATCAGCATCGGCACCATCGGCCTGATCAAGGCGGTGAACAGCTTCGACAACACCAAGAAGGCCCGCTTTTCCACCTACGCTTCCAAGTGCATCGACAACGAGGTTCGCATGAGCTTCCGCAAGCTGAAAAAGGCCCCGGCCACCATGAGCATGCAGGACCCCATCGAGGCGGGAAAGGACGGCAGCACCCTCACGGTGATCGACGTGGTGCCCGACGATTTTATCATTCACGAGGATTACGAGCAGCGGGAAGAAAGCGCCCGCCTGCACGATTTTGTAGAGCATCTCTCCGGCCGTGAGCGGCAGGTGATCCTGCTTCGGTACGGTCTTTCCGGCCAGCCGCCGCTCACCCAGCAGGAGGTGGCCGATCTTTTGGGCATCAGCCGAAGCTACATCAGCCGCATCGAAAAGGCGGCGGTGGAAAAGCTGCGCACCGGCATGACCAGCCAGGACGCGGTGTGACCCCGCGCCCCAAAGCAGTCCGGCCGGTTCCTTTGCCCCGCGCCGCAGTCCCGGACCCCTGAACAGCAAGGCCGCCCTGTAACAGGGCGGCCTTGCTGTTTGCCGGGGCGGGCGCGGCGCCTAGGCTGTAAAATGCACGGTGGCAAGCCCTTCGCCCTCCAGCAGCAGCTCCACAGATTGCCCGGGCGAAAGGCTCAGCTGCGCCCGCATCGGTTTGTCTGTGGGGTTCAGCAGCACGCAGGCGAGGCTCCCGTCCGGGTTTTGGGCGGCGGCGGCCAAAAGGGGGGTTGGATTTTCCAGCCCCAAACAATAGGCGCCGGGCTTCAAAAAGCGGCTGAAATGCCCAATGGCATAATAGGCGCTGTTTTTATGGATCCGGCCGGCCGCCGTATCCGCCAAAATGGGCGCGTGGCAATAATTGCCCACATGGTTCGGCCCCCCCTGCCAGTCCAGCAAAAGGTTCCAGTCGAAAAAGCCCTCGCACCAGTGGTTCAGGTTTTGCAGGTAATCGCGGGCATAGCGCACGGCCGGCTGCCAGCCGTGGGGCTGGGGCCCCCCCTCCAGGCAGCCCTCAGTAAACAGCAGGTGCTTTTGGGGCCAGGCGTTATGTACCGCCGTTAAATTCCGGTGTTCATCACACACGTACCAGTGGAACCCCAGCCCCCACAAATAACGGGCGGCCCGCCCGCCGTACAGCTCATCCGCCCGGGGCAGAATCTTGTCGCGGTTGTGATCCCACCCCAGCAGCTTTACCTCCGGGTGATGCTGTGCAAGCCGCGGGCCCAAAAAATCCGCCACAAACGCGGCCTCCTGGGCGGGTGTGTACACGCAGGATTCCCACGGCTGCACTGCTTCCGCTTCATTCTGCACGCTCAAATACCCCACCGGCAGGCCCTGCGCCTTCATCTCGCTCAGGTAGCGGTCAATGTAGGCTGCCCATTTGTCCTGCGCCCCCTCGCGCAGCGCGCCGCCCTGCAGCATGCTGCCGTTGGTTTTCAGCCAGGGCGGCGGGCTCCAGGGGCTGGCCAGCAGCGCAAGGCCCTTGCCGCGGCGCATTGCCCGGCGCAGCAGCGGGAAAAGCCACTTCTGTTCATGCGCCAGGGTAAACGAGGCAAGCTCTTCGTCGCCCGGGGCGGTGTACACATAGCTGCACAGGGAAAAGTCGCTGCTGTGAATGCTCACCCGCCCCAGCGTGTAGCCCAGCCCCTGCCCCGGGTCAAAATAAGCGCCGAGAAATTCCTCCTGCGCAGGCTCGGGCAGCAGTGAAAACACGTAGGCCGCCGCCTCGGTAAACGCGCCGCCAAAGCCGAGCAGGGTTTGGCGGCGCTCCCGGGGCAGCAGCCGCAGCCGGGCAATGGGCACGTCCTGCCCCCCTGCCGGCGGCTGGCCCCAGCGCGCGCCGCCGGGGCCGGAATATAAAACGGTGTATGGCATGTTTCCTTCTCCTTTGCATCTACAGTTCGCCGAAAAAGCGCAGCTGGTATTCGTTGGGCGGCACCCCCTGCCATTGCTTGAACACGTGGTTGAAATGTTTTGCATTGAAATAACCCACCTGATGGGCCACCTCGTACATTTTGATGTTCCGGTTGGCCCGCAGCAGTTCCGCCGCTTTCTCCATGCGCACCCGGGTCAAAAACTTGATATAGGATTCGCCTGTTTCCTTGTGGAACAGGCTGCTCAGGTAGCTCTCGGATACGCCCAGTTCTTCGGCCAGCAGCGCCAGGCTGATGGGCTCGCTGTAATGCTGGTAAATATACCGTTTGCTGGCTGCAATCAGCTGGCTGCAATTCACCCCCTGTTCGCCCTGGGCGCAAAAGCACTGCACCAGCGCCCCCATCAATTCGCCCGTTTCCGCAGCGTCAAACGGCTTTCGCTCCGTTTTGAGCCGGGCGTTCAATTGCTGCACCGCCGCGTCCAGCCGCACGGGCTCGGGCTGGGGCATAGCTGCGAACAGCCGCTCGGCCAAAAACAGGCCGAAACGATAGACCGTTTCACACTCGAAATCGGGCATGGCCGCCGCAAAGCTCGTCAGCTGCAAGTGGCAGCCCACCTCTCGCCCCCGCGCCGCGCAGCTGTACAAATCGCTGACGAGGGCCCGCATTTCCCCACAGAAGTTGCTGCTGCTGCCTTTCGCGGCCAGCTGCAGGCTGCTTTTGCCCGTCACAATGCGCTGGGCAAGCAGGTTTTCGGCCTGCCGGTACGAGGCGTCCATCTGCAGTACATCCGGGTACACCCTGCCCAGCGCCCCGCTCACAAAGGTATTTGTTTCCACCCGCAGATAGTCGGCCGTTTGCCGGTAAATGTCGCGCGCCTGTTTTTGCACCTGCAAGTGATCCTCGCCCGCCAGATAGACCAGGGTTTTTCCGTCCGGCTCTGGCACCGAGAACCCCGGAAGCTGCTTTTTGCCCAGCAGCTCGCTCACCTGCTGGGCCAGGATCATGGCAAACACCCCCTGCTCCCGCGGGGGCAGGCCGGTGCACGCCCCCTTCCAGCGATCCACCTCTAAAAGAAGGATCGCGCCGTCGGTCTGGATCTCCTCAATGCCCAGCTGGCAGGCAAGCTTGTAATATTGCTGCAAGCGCAGGTTTTCCCGGTGGGTAACGGCGCTGATCAGGTTCTGCCCCACCAGCGTCCGGTATGCGTTGGAGTTCGATACCACCTGCAGGTAATCCTGCCGGCGGCGCTTTAAAAGCTTGATCTGGCTGATCTGCTTTTGCACGGCCAGCGCCAGCTCCTCCTTGCTCACCGGCTTCAGCAAATAGTCGCTCACGCTGTATTTCAGCGCTTGGTGTGCATAGGAAAAGTCTTCGTAGCCCGATAAAATAATCACCTTTGCCTGCAGCTTGCGCTCGCTGATCTGGCGCGCCAGCTCCAGCCCGTCCATTACAGGCATGCGGATGTCGGTGATCACCAGCTCAACCGGCACCGCCTCCAGCAATTCCAGCGCGTCCTTTCCGTTTTGGGCCAGCGTCACCCGCACCCCATCGCCGAAAAGGTTGGTTAAAAAGCGCTCAAGATACTCCAGCATCAGCGGTTCGTCGTCCACGGCCAGAATTCTGATCATAATTTCCCCTCCTCCTGTGCAGCAAGCCGCAGCGTCACCGTGGTGCCCCGCCCCGGGCTGCTCTGAATGGAAAGCCCATAGCGCTCCCCATAACGAATCTGAATGCGCCTGTTCACGTTGCGCAGGCCGGTGCCGCCGGTGCCCGGCCCCTCGGCCGAAAACGCCTCGTCGCTGCATTCCACCCGTTGGCGGATCCGCTTCAGCGCCGCCTCGTCCATTCCCGCTCCGTCGTCCTTAACCGTGGCGATCAGGGCGCCGGCCTCGGCGCGAAGGGCGATCTGCACATGCACCGGCACGCAGGCCTCTTCACAGCAATGAATCACCGCGTTTTCCACAATGGGCTGCAGAATCAGGGTGGGCACGGCGCATTGTTCCAGCCCGGCCGGCAGCAGGATCTCATAGGCCAGCCGCTCACCGTAGCGGCTGGTCTGGATCTCCAGATATGCCCGCAGCAGCTGTACTTCGTCGGCCAAAGGGTGCATGGTGTTGCTCTTGCTCATGCTGCGCAGCAAAAGGCTCAGCCGCTGGATGTTTTTCACCGCGGCCTCGCCCCGGCCCAGCTCCACCAGCATGCTGATCATGTTCATGGTGTTGTAAATAAAATGCGGCTGGATCTGGCTGTACAGCATGGAAACCTGCGCCTCCTTTTCCACCAGCTGCGCCCGGATGACCTTGTTTTCCAGCTGCGTATTTTTTTGCACGCTGGCGTCCAGCTGCTGTACCACCTCATTCATCGAGCGCCCCAGCAGGCCCACTTCATCGCGCCGGTCCGCCGGAAAGCGGACCTTAAAGTTCCCCCCGCCCACCTGCCGCGCCAGGCTCATGATCTTATACAGGGGTGCCAGCAGCGCCTTGAGCGCCAGCAGCACCAAAAACAGTGCGGCCACCGCGCATCCCGCGCCGATCAGCAGGCTCATACGGCTGGTCTGTTTTGCCTGCTTTTGCAGGCTCTCCTGTTCCACCACCCCATACAGCATCCAGCCGGGGCGCGGCAGCTCCATGCGGTAAACCAAAAATTCCCCGTCCGGCGTGCTTCCGTTTTTACTTTGCGCAAGCTGCTCCGGCTCAATCCCACGGTTTTTTGGCGCCGAACAAAACAGCTCATTTCCAGCCGCGTCCACCAGCAGCAGGCCGCTGCCCGGCCCCAGGTCGATCTGGCCGCAAATGTTGTTGATCACTGAAAAATCCGCATTGATTTTAATGTAAGCCAGCACGGCGCGGCTGTCCTTCAGGCTGCGGATGATATTGACCACCGAAAACACGGTGGTGGAATCATTCTTTAAAAGGGGGTCCTGGTGCGGCCCCAGGTAAATGGGCCCGCCGCTCATGTTTTGAATCTGTGTGTACCAATCAAGCGTGGTGGGGTCCTGTTCCCAATCAATGGTGGGGCGCATGCGGCTGCCGTAAAACACCTGCCGGCCGGAAATAATAAACGCGTGAAGGATGTCCTGCCGCGGGTAGATCATCATCTCATCCAAAAAATTTTCGATGGAACGGCGGTTTTCCAGCTCCAGGTGCGCGGCCTGGAACCCGCCCCCGCTTTGTTCCAGTTCATTCACCAGCGAGGTATTGTAAGCCGGCACCAGCGAGAGCCGGGCCAGATCGTCAAAATAGCTGTCCAGGTTGTTGGCGGCCTGTTCCAGCAGCTGCTGGTTGCTCAGCGAAACCTTGGTCCGCAGGTCGGCGGTATAACGGCTGTAGGAAAAAAGCGAAGCCGCCGCAGTGGAGATCAAGACCGCCAGCGCCACCAGCGCATAAATGCGCAGCTTCATATTTGTTTTTTCAAACGGGCGGGGAGTTTTTGCCATAAAAGCGGCTCCTTTCCTGCAAGGCCGGTTGAAAGAGCAGGGTTTGTATGCGCCCCGTTCGTTGTGTATTATAGACATATTTCGCTCTTTTTCAACAAATACAATTATATAATGAGTTTAAATTTGCGCAACGCAAATCCCAAAAAAGAGCACCAAATCCAAAAAAATCAGAAGCCCGCAGCCAGCTCCAAACCCGTATAATGAAATCAGCGGCAAAACGTTTTGCACTTCGTACACACCTAATTCTCTGAATAAAAAACAGGAGGAACCAGCATGAAAAAACTTCTCGCCTTAGGGCTGGCCGCGGTCATGGGCCTTTCCCTGATCGGCTGCGCCGGCGGCGCCCCGCAGGCTTCCGGCAGCACCCCGGCCGCCGCCCAGCCTGTGACCATTCATTTCTTTAACGCCATCATTGAAAATGTGGACTGGTACGAAAGCGTGATCGAGCGCTTTGAGGCTGAACATCCCGGCATCAAGGTGGAAATGGAGTTTCAAAAGGATTACGATGCGGCCCTCAAGGTGAAATTCCAGACCGGCGATATTCCCGAGATCATCAACGGCGGTTCCAGCCAGATTTACATCGACCAGGGCCGCTTTTTGGATCTCTCGGACATGACCGGCTGGTGGAACCGGCTGGTCCCCGGCATAAAGGAAGTATGCACCGACTACAAAACCGGCAAGCAATTCTTTATCACCACAAACACCTCCAGCTTTGGGCTGCTGTATAACAAGGACATTTACAGCGCCCTGGGCCTTACTCCCGCCAAAACCTACGAAGAGTTTGCAGCGAATCTTTTGGCGATCAGGCAGCAGCAGCCGGATGTTGCGCCCCTTTATGTGGGCAGCAAGGATGCCTGGATGCTGGGGCAAATGATGGACGTTTGGGGTTACAGCCCCATCCGGCAGGCCAGCGGCAACGTGCAGACCAAAAAGGCCATGATTGAAAATGACCAGGCCATCCTCGGCCTGGCCGCCCCGGGCAGCGCGCCCGAACTGTTTGCAAACGCCATTCTGGACCTGCGCGACCAGGATCTGTTCAACAGCGACTTTCTGACCGCCACCTACGACAACGCGCTGGACGCCTTCGCAAACGGCAAAACCGCCAACCTGATGCAGGGGCTGTGGGCTGTTTCGCTGATTCAGGAAAAGAACCCTGCTTTTACCAACATCGGGTTCGCCCCCCTGCCCGCTTTGGTGCCCGGCGGCCAGCCGGTCATGCTGAACGCGCCCGACGTAAAATACTTCATCGGGGCCGAATCCGCCCATCCCGAAGAGGCCAAGGTGTTTTTGGAATACCTGTTCAGCCCCGAACTGCAAAAGGAGTTCACCGAGCTTCGCCAGTGCCCCAGCGCTTTTAAAGATGTGGACGCCGACTGGGGCCCCATGAAAAGCGACGTGGAGGCCGCGCTGCAAAATTCGCTCATTGTGGATTGGTCCGATTCGCCCATCGGCTTCGCCCCAGACGACATCGGCCGCATGATCCAGGATCTGTACAGCGGCAAATACGCCACCGGTGCCGAGTTTGCGGCTGAGTATGCGGCGGCCTTTGAAAAATGCTGGACGGCGACCTACCAATAAAAGCGGCAGGCAAAACGGCAGGCGGGGCTGTAAACGGCTCCGCCTGCCCGCCCGCGGCAAACCGCAAAGGAGGACGGCCCGCATGAATCTGCGGCAGAAAATAAGCGCAAATCTTCATTTTGCAATGATCTGGCCGGCGGCATTGCTTTTCGCCGTATTTTTTATCGTTCCATTTTTCAGCGGCGTGGGCATCAGCCTCACCAACTGGAACGGTTTCGGCGCCCCAAAATGGATCGGCCTGCAAAACTTTTTCGATTTTTTCAAGGACGAACGGGCGCTGCACGCCTTATATATCACCGTTTTGTTCGGCCTGATCTCCCCCATCCTGATGAACGTGTTCGGCCTTTTGTACGCCCTTTTGTTGGATTGCGGGCTTCGGTTTTCCAGCCTGGTGCGGGCCATCGTGTATTCCCCCGCCGTGATCAGTTCGCTGATCATGGGCTACATCTGGCTGCTGATCATCAAGCCGGAAACAGGGGCGCTTCACCAGATTCTCACCAGCCTCGGGCTGGGGCAGTTTTACCCCGATCTGTTGAGCGACGGCTCCAAGGCCATCTGGGCGATCATTGTGGTGAATTCCTGGCAATACATAGGCGGCAGCATGATCGTTTACCTTGCAGGGCTGCAGACCATTCCGCAGGAGCTGCGGGAGGCCAGCGTGGTGGACGGCTGCGGCCCGATCGCCGGATTTTTCAAGATCACCCTCCCCTTGCTGATCCCCTCGGTCAAGATCAACCTGATCCTGAACCTGATCGGCTGCTTCAGCGTGTTCGATATCATCATGGCGCTCACCAGCGGCGGGCCCGGCTATTCCACCGAGTCGCTGAGCATTTTCATCTACCGCATGTGCTACGGCAGCAGCACCGGTTATTCCACCGCCGTTGCGCTGATCCTGTTTGTGGTCATTTTGATCCCGGTACTGTTCAGCACCTGGACGCTCAAGAAAAAAGAAGTGGACATGTAAAAGAAAAAGGTGATACACATGACAAGGCGCAACCGGGGCATGCGGGGGCTGGGCTATCTGCTTTTGGCCGTCATCACGGCGGTATCGGCGTTCCCCTTTTACACCCTGCTCACCATCGGGCTGAACCCGGCCGATTTTTCTGTTCTGAAGGGGGACCTGTTTGCCCCCAGCCTGTATTTCGGCAATTTTGCCGAGGCCTGGCGCGTTTCGCATTTGGGGCAGGCCATGTTCAATTCCACCGTGATCACCGCCGGATCCATGCTTTTGCTGCTGTTTGTAAGCGCCAGCGCGGCATATGTGATCGTGCGGTTCCCAAACCGGCTGCACCGCTTTATTTTTTCACTGTTCATGCTGGGGATGATGGTGCCCCCCATCGTGAACACGGTGCCGCTGTATACCCTGATGCAGCGCATCAGCGGGGTGAACACCCGCTGGGCCATGATCCTGCTGCTCGCGGCCAGCTGCATGCCCCTGACCACATTTTTATACGTGGGCTTTATCAAGGCCATCCCCCGCCAGTTCGAGGAAGCCGCCATCATCGACGGCTGCAGCTGGTTTTCCGCGTTTTGGCGGATCATCTTTCCCCAGTTAAAACCCATCACCGCCACCGCGGTGATCATGAACGCGGTATCCATCTGGAACAACTATGGGCAGGCGATCTTCTTTTTGCAAAAACGCCAGGTGCACACCATCCCCATTGCCATTTCCATCTTTTTTCAAACCTACGGAGCCAGGTGGAACCTGATGGCCGCGGCCACCATTCTTGGCATGATCCCCGCGCTCGTCATCTTTCTGCTGTTCCAAAAATCCTTTATCAAGGGCCTGTCCGCGGGCGGAATCAAGGGCTGACCCCCTGCAAGAAAGGAAGGTTCCATGATCATTCGCCATCAATACAACAGCGCCTCCCCTTACGAGAGCTGCGGCTACGAGCGAAGCCCCGCCTACCCGGCGGCGGGCCAGCCGGTCCGGATCCATTTCCGGGCAGAGGAGCTTTGCGGGCCATTCTGCGGCGCCTGGCAGCTTGCCTGGGCGGTGAACGGCGCGGCCCGGCCGCCGCTGCGGCAGGCGGAGCCCGAAGGCCTGGACGACGAGGGCCGGGCGTATTTTTCCTTTTTGGTGCCCGCCCTGCCGTCTTTTTCCCGGGTGGAATACCGCATCCAGGCTTCAAACGGCGTTTGCAGCGACCTGTTTGAATACACAGTGCTGGCCCCGGTCGTTTTAGCGCGGCCGGCCGCCCTGCGGCAGGCCGGGCAGGAGCTGCGGCTTTATTTCACCGCTCCGCAGGGCGGATATTGCTGGGCCTGGTGCCTGAACGAACTTGGCGCCAGCCACACCCTTGCGCCGTGCAGCGCCCTCCAGCCCTCCGATGCGCTGCCGAGCCCCGCCTCCCTCACCGTGGGGCCCTATACCCTGTCGCCCGCCCCCGGCGGCGGCGCGCTGGAGCTTTGGCGCGAAGGCCGCCGCCTGCTGCGCGCCCCCACCCGCCTGGAATTGCTGGTCACCGCAGAGGGCTGCGTATGGCAGGCCCGCCTTACACTGGAACTGGCGGGCGAGCATTTATACGGCACCGGCGAGCGGTATACCAGCCCGGACCAGGCCGGCAGGCAGGTCGTTTTCAGCAGCTTTGAGCGGTTCACCTTTCAGGGGCAGCGCAGCTACCTGCCCATCCCGCTGTTTTACACCGAACGGGGCGTGGGGGTGCTGCACGGGGGCGGCGAGGAATTCACCGCGGAATTTGAATCCGGGTGCGAAGCTCTTGTGCGCGCCCGGCTGGAATACCAGTGCACGCCCGGCACGCCGGCCTTCAGCGACCGCATCCTGCTGGGGCCGCCCCCTGCCATTTTGCGGCAGTACCAGGCCCTGACCGGCCCGGCCCTGGAACCGCCGGACTGGGCGTTCGGGCCCTGGGTTTCCTCCAACCGCTGGGAAACCGCCGCCGCCGTGCAGGAGCAGCTGCAGCAGCTGGATCGCCACCACATTCCGGCCACCGTGTTCGTGCTGGAACGCTGGAGCGACGACACCCTCTTCGATCGCTTCGAGGCTGCCCGGCACCCCGTTTTCCCGGGCAGCCACTGTTTTTCCGGCGGTGAGCTCGATTTTTCCCACAACCCCCGCTGGCCCGACCCGCACGCGCTCTGCCAAACTCTCTCTGCGCGCGGGCTGCACCTGATTCTATGGCAGGCGCCCATTCTGCGCATGCCTCCCAGCGGGGAATACCCCCAGGCACAGCAGGACATGGAATACGCCATTCAGCAGCGCTACTGCATTATGCTGCCCACTGGCCAGCCCTTCCGCTGCCCCGAGGGCTGGTTCAAGGGTAGCCTGCTGCTGGATTTTACCAATCCGGAAGCGGTGGCCTGGTGGCAGCAAAAACGGGCGTACCTGCTGAAGGAATACCACGCCTGCGGTTTCAAGACCGACAGCGGCGAGCTGGTGACCGACGACCGCGCCCTGTTTTTCGGCGGGGCCACCGGCCGCCAGCTGCGCAACACCTACCCCCTGCATTACGAGGCGGCTTACCGGCAGCTGCTGGAAAAAGAACAGGTGCGCGGCGTGAACTTTACCCGGGCAGGCTATTCCGGCGCACAAAAATACGCCATCCACTGGACCGGCGACCAGTGCTCCTGTTTCAGCGAATACCGGGCGCAGCTGGCCGCCTGCCTTTCCGCGGGCCTGAGCGGCGTGTTGTTTATGGGCTTTGACCTGGCCGGGTTTGCGGGCAGGCTTCCCACCTTGGAGCTGTATTGCCGCAGCGTGAGCCTGGCGGCGTTCAGTGCCCTGATGCAGTTCCATTCCGAACCCACGCAGGGCGCAAACAACGACCGCAGCCCCTGGAACATGGCCCGCTGTATGCACGCGCCCTGGCTGAACGCTTATTTCCGCCACTACGCAGACCTGCGCATGCAGCTTATGCCTTATCTTGCGGCAGAGGCGCACTTTTGCGCACAGAACGCCCGGCCCCTGATGGCGCACCTGGTGCTGGACTGGCCCGGGGATCCCGCCGCACAGGCCTGCCATACCCAATACATGCTGGGCCGCAGCCTGCTGGTGGCCCCCGTGCTGGAAGAGGGCGCGCTGGGCCGCACCGTGTACCTGCCGGCAGGCCGCTGGCTGGGCGCTTTTGACGGAGCGCCCTACTCCCCCGGCCTGCACCGCCTGCCCTGCGGCGAGGGCGAGCTCCTGGCCTTTGTAAAAGCCGGCAGCCCCGGCGAGGCCCTGCTCCGCTTTCTCCGCGGCGCGGGCTGGAAAAGGGGCTGCTGAAAAGCGGCATAAAAAGCAAACTGGCCCGCCCAAAAAGGGCAGGCCAGTTTGCTTTTTTAATTTTTTTGCGGCAGCTCTGCCCCGCTTTAAAATTTACGCCCGCCGGCCTGAGGCCGCACTTTTAAGTTTCATGCCCCTCTTCCAGCACGCAGCGGCCGTCCGGCAAAGCCAGGCAGTAAACCTCCCCGCCGCCCCGCAAAATCTTATACCAGGTGCCGGTCATCCCGGCCAGGCATACCTGGCCCCCCCGTTCAAGAACAGGGCAGCGCTCGTTCAGCTCAAGGCCTCCGGCCGCCGCGTCCGCGCTGGGCGCGCTGAAAATTTCGCACCGGGGGTGCGCTGCGCTGGCGCAGCGCAGCACTTGCCCCTGCACCGCCTCCCATACGGGCGGCGCCCCGCTCTCGCCCGGGCCGTAGGTGTAGATCCCGGCGCGCGCGCAGGTAAAGTCGGTGTCCAGCCAGCAGAGCGGGTTTTCCCGCTGGCCTTTTTTCCGCACCTCAAAGTGCAGGTGCGGGCCAAAGCTGTGGCCGGTGTTGCCGCTGTAACCGATCACTTCACCCGCGCTCACGGGCTGGCCCTGCACCACTGCAAGCCGGTCCAGGTGGGCATACAGGGTTTCCAGCCCCTCGCCGTGGGCAAGCTTGACCATGTTGCCATAGCTGTTGGTATCGCCGTAGGTCACGGTGCCGTTCCACTGGTGCACGGCGCTCACCGTTCCGGCAGCCGCCGCGTACACCGGGGTGCCCACGGCCGCCTGAAGGTCGATCGCGCGGTGCAGGCTGCCGTCGCTGTAAAGCCATCCTGCGGTGAGCACATGCCGGGCCAGCGGCCAGGCAAGGCAGCGCGCTCCTGTGCCGCCGGGTTCTGTGTGAAGCTCCATTGTTATATCCGCGCCTCCTTTTTGGTTCCCTGGCCGCCGTGACCGGCGGCCAGGGGTCCTGTTACAGCAGGTAAAGATTTCCCGCGCCGTTCACCTGCACCGAACCGATGCTTCCGCCGGGGCAGGTGATAAAGCAGGTGTCGTAGCCCAGCGCGTTGAGTGCGTCCACATCGTTCCTATAGGTCAGCACATGGGCGTGTTCAGGGATCACGTATACCGCCTGGCCGCCCGGGCCGAATGCGTTCCTCAGCTGGGTCAGGGTATTCTGGGCGGCGGCGTCCAGCACGCCGCTGCCCGCGTGGAGCACAAAATAGGGCGAGGCGCCGCACTTTGCAATCACCGCCGTGCAGGTGATCATTCCGGTCACGCAGGCAACGCTCCCCGCGTTCAGCGCCAGCTGCGTGCGCTGGTTTGTGGTCAGGGTCGTTCCGTTTCCCAGGGGAACCCCTCTCGTAAGGTTTCCTGTGGGCGCGGCCAGCGCCGCGGCAAAGTTATTCGCCCCGTTGTAGGCCGCAAACAAGTTGGCAAAATTGGGCGCGACTGTGCCAGTGGCCGGATTTAATTGAAAATAGTTCATTGTGAATCTCCTTTTTCAAAAACATTTTTGATCGCCCGGCTTTACGCGGCTGCGTAAAACTCGGAATAAACGTCCTGGTTTTCCCAGGTAACGAACCAAAAGCCGTACAGCGCCGCCTCCGCCGCGGGCAGCGCCTCCGGGGCCATGCCGTCCTCATATACAAACGGCTCCCCCACCTTGAAGCCCGGCACGGCGGTGGGGTAATCTGCCGGGGCGGGCGGGGGCGCTTCCCCGCCCGTCTCCGCATCGGCAAAGGCCTCTACCGGGTAAAGCGGCGTGAGCTCTTCACCCCCTTGCAGCGGCAGGACCTGGCGGGAAAAGCCCGTTTCCCCCAGCGGCACCAGATACGCCGCCCGGCCATAGGGGTTCTGCAGATCGTACTGCAGAATAAGGTTTGCGCGCCGCCCTTCGTAAAGGACCGGGCAGGCATACTGCGTGTAAAGGCCCTCGGGGCTTTGCAGCTCCAACGTGCACAGGGGCTGGCCGCCCAAAAAGGTCCACTCCCCGTTCAGCGGGCAGCTGTACTCCCCATTCTCCTCCGTCAGGTCTCCGTCGGTGCCCACCAGATAGTAATAACCATCCGCGGTTTCGTCCTGCTCCCACAGGGTGGCGTAAGCCGTGCGCACGCCGGGCGGCCCCTCCACCTGCAGCAAGCCGCCCTCCGCCTGTACGCTCAGGGGCTCAAACCGGGCCAGCCGGGCGCTTTGCAGATACTCAGCAAAGGCCTGCGCCCCGGCTTCATAGCGGGGCAGTTTTCCCACCGCCCGGTAGCGCTGCAGCTGGTTTGCCGCATCGTCCAATTCGGCATAGGGCGCGTACAGCGACAGGCCGCAGGCCTGCCCGCCCTCGCTCAAAGAAAGCAGCACGGCCTGCCGCAGGGCTGTTTCCAGCCCCTGCGGCACCCCCGGCCCGGAGCCGGCAGGATCTTCTTCCGCCGCGCCGCCCTCCGCCAGGGGGGCCAGCGCCTCCACCAGGCTGCGCAGGTCCACCAAATCAGACTGCCCCTGCGCACGCCCGGCCCCGCCGAACCCAAACACCCCCGCCCGTGCCTGCGCCTGCCCGGCGAGCGGCGCCTGTTCCAGCCCCGCCGCCAGCGTTTCCACCTGCTGCGCCAACCCTTCCAGGGCCGCTAGGTCGGTCACGCTGACTGTCGCCGGATAGGAAGCGGCATTTTTTGCGTAATACTGCTGTGCCAGCAGCAGCGCCGCCTCTTTCGGCCCGGTGCCGGGAAGGCTTGCCATCGCGGTATAATCCCACCCTCCGGCGGGCTCCATCTCCTGCGAGGCCACCATATAGCGGGCATAGGGCGAAAAGGTAAGGGCCGTTTCCAGCGTGGCCATGCAGCAGGCGTCCAGCCCGATCACCTCCAGCGGCTGCCGGTCGCAGCCCGCTGCGGCCAGGGCCGCGTCCAGCTCGGTGAGCATCAGCGAATCGCCCCCGCACAGATCGTCGCACCCAAAACCGCCCACCGGCCCGTCGCCGTGGTCCCACAGCACCAGGACGGTCTTTTCAGCCGGGTAGCAGGTGCGGGCATATTGGATAAAATCCGCCAGCGTGCCCGCCTCGCCCATGTTGCGGGCAGGCAGCGCCGCATCCACCGTCAGCCGCCCTTCTTCAATTCGGAAACGGGTGTTCTTTCCTGCCTCAAATCCTTCGGTGTGCCATAATAGGCTCCCTCCCGCCTCGCCCACCACCCGCACCGTGCCCAGGTCCGCCGCCAGCAGCTCCTGCAAATTGGCGGTGGCAGCGCCGCATTCGCTCTCCAAATTGCTGCCCACCATGTACAAAAGCACCCCATACTCCGTCTCCTCAGCCTGCCTGGTATAGCTTGCCGCCGGGGTGGAAGCCGCCGGGGCGGCGGGCTGCCAGCTTGTTACCGCCGCCCCAAGCCCCAGCGCCGCGCTCAGCGACGCCGCGGCCAGGATTCCCTTGCCAAGGGGGATTTTACGTTTCAGCTTCATTTCCCTCATCTCTTTTTATAAGCGGGTGGAATAGGCAGTCCGGCGGTTTCTCGTGCGGCGTGCCTCCCGCATTTGCCTGCCCCGCTCTGGGTTTTCGCGCCGCTCGTCCAGTGCACTCAGGATCACCGGCTCACAGTAGGGGCAAAAGGCCCCGCCCTCTTCGGCCGACCCGAATTTTTCGTACATCAGGCTCTCGGCCCGGTCCAGGATGTGGTCCGGGTCCGCCCTGTACAGCCGCTCTGCGGGCATGGCGCCCCGTGCGCTTTGCACCTGTTCCGCTTTTTGCTGTGCGGCGGCGAACACGCCGCCCGCCGCCTGGGCGCAGGTGCTGCGGCTCTGCGCGCGCACCTGGTTTTTCAGGGCGCGCAGCTGCTCCCACTGGGCGTTCAGTTCTTCCACCTTGCGTTCGCGCCCCCGCCTCGCGCGGGATTCCGGCTGCTGCTCCAGCTTGTCCCCGATCGCCCGCAGCGCAGGCCCAAAGTTCATGTTGTCGGTCACCTGCAGCACCAGTTCCGCATTCTGGCCCGCATTCAAAATGGCTTCGTCCACCTCCAGCAGCACGGCTTCGCTCTCGGGCAGCACCGCTCCGTACTCCCGCGCGCAGGCTGCCTGTAAATCGCGCATGTACCGGCCCGCCCGGCTGCAATAATCAGCCCCCTGTGCAAACAGTTCCAGCCTGCCCTCCAGCGAGGCGGCGCGGTAGCGCTGCTTGGAGCTGCGGCCTGCCTCGCCCATCTGTTTCACGTCGGCAGCCGTGCCGTTCTCCACCATGCCGTTCAGCAGTTCGCTGCACCGCCCGCCCGCGCCGCTTCCCAGCTCCAGCGTGCTCTCCAGCGAATATTTTTTGCCCAGGGCCACAAAGTCCAGCTTCACGCCCAGCGCCGCCGCGCGTGAAGCGGCGTTTACCTTCCCCGCAAGCGCCAGCCGCTCAATGTAAAACAGCGAGATGACCCCCTGCAAAAAGCCCTTGATCGCCCCCAGGGCAACATCCCCGATGGCCTGCGCCGCCCGGATGATCCCCTCGGCCAGGGCAAGGGCGGCCTGTGCCACCCCCAGGGCAACATACACGCCGGCCTTCGCGATCTCATAGGCGCCGATCTGGATGCCCACCCCAATGGCCACGATCCACCGCTTCCATTTTGAGGTGTTGCGGATCTTATCTTTGCAGCCCTGGATCTTGTCGTCCAGCGAGTGGATCTGGCTCCACAAGCCATTCACGCTGTTGCGGGCCTCGTTCACCTTCTGCACCGCGCTCTCCATGCGCTTATCGTAGTCGCGCGCGGCCTGCTCCAGCTTGCCCACCGCCTTCTCCACCAGCTTTTTCAGGCCGCTGGTGTCGGCGATCAGGGAAAACTCAAAATCCAGCGCGTTGAAGCTGGAATAGTCGGCCCGCAAAAAAAAGCTGACCTCGAACAGGCTCAAAAAATTGAACCGGGTGTCCACGCTCACCTTTTTGTCGGCAAAAACCACGTGGGCGTCAAAATTCAGGATGGACCACAGGGTGAGCCGTGCGTCCAGATAAAAGCATTTCTCGGCGGCGCAGATGCACAGAAACAGCTCCGGTCCTGTGGTGTCCGGGTCGAGATACTGGGTCACCATGCTGCCCGGCGCGGGCATCTCCACCTTGTGCGCCGTTTTTTTGCTGGACTGCGTCAGGGAAAATATCGCCGTCCGGATGGGGCTGATGTTCAAATAGGCCAGGATGCCGTCGTCGCTGGTCTGGAAGAACAGCTTTACGCTCACGCCCAGCAGCCGGATCACCCCACAGAAAAACGACCCGCGCCGGATCTCGTAACCGCCCATGGGGGGCTGATCCTCCCGCGCATAATAAAACTGCGGGTTCAGCAGTACACGGCCGTTCTTTTCCACCATATAGTGGCGCATGCGGGAGGTGTCGGTGACCATCCAGCCCTCGCCGAACCGGCTCACCTTGGCCGCCCCCTTTGGCGCCAGCTGCGCAGGCGCCAGCGCCCGGTCCATCCCCGCCAGCAGCGCGGACGGGCCGCCGTTCAGTTCGCCCTGGCTCAGCATCGGCGCGCCCGGCAGGGTAAAGCCCTCGATCCGGATAAAATCGAACGCGTCCACTCCCGATACCGTCTTGTTTGCAAAGGAATTCACCAGCTTGGGCAGGCTGAGCTCGCTGGTGGCGGCGCTCAGCAGCTTGAGCGCCGCCGGGCCGGGCGCGGTGCAAAAGCTCAGCGCCACAAACAGCATGAGTTCCCGCGCCGTGATCCGCCCCAGCATCGAGATGGACAGCCCCTTCCCGCAGCCGATGGCCAGCGCCAGCTCGGTCACCTTCCAGCCGCCGCCCAGGTCGATCACCTTGCCCTCGGGCATGGCCCCTGCGATGGAAAATTCGCCCGGCCCCATGGTCCCTGCCAGCACAAAGCCAAAGCTGCCGATATTCAATTCGCCGCTCACGCTCACTCCGCCGCTGCCCACCGTGCAAAAAAGCCCCTTTACATGCACGCTGCCTGCGGTGAGCTCGTTCACATACACCCCGGCGGAGGTCCTCTCTCCTGCCTTAAGGGCCGCAAACCCCAATTCCTCCAGGCCCAAAAGTTCCCGCATGCCCTGGGCAAACAGGCTTTGGCTGCCCGCAAGGCGCATGCGGCCGTACAGCAGCATCTCGCTTTGCTTCGCCTGGTCCGGCAGCTCAGCGGGCAGTTCCAGCCCCGCGGCGGCCGTGCAGCTTGGGGGCAGCTTCCCCCTGCCGTATTGAAAGTAAAGCTGCTCAATGCAGAAAAAGTGGGCCGCCTGGTATGCCCCTTTCAAAAGAAGGTTTTCCGCGTCGGCAAGGCGCACGGTTTCCAGCGCAAGCACCACCGCCGTTTCGGGCCCCCTGGCCGCCGCAAAACGCAGCCCCGGGCAATTTGCGGCAAACCCCATGCGGCCGCCGCCGTAAAAAAAGGCGGCGCGCGCTTCGGGCAGGGCCAGCACGCGGCACAGCGCTTCGGCGGTTTGCTGCGGCAGCCCCAGGCCGGCCAGCAGCCTGGGGAAGGTTTCGCCGTCCAGCGAAACCTCCCCCTGCAGCTGCGCCGCGCCGTTCACCCGCAGCGCCTTTGCACGGCAGGCAAGGCCCCAAAGCTCCCCATCCGCATAGAGGGCCAGGTTCGTCATGGCTCAGGCCCCCAGCAGCGCGGTGTTTCCGCCCAGGCCCATGCGCTCCAGCACGGCGGGGCGGGTGGTGTTCCACACGGCCAGGGTGAGCCGGTTGATGTTCACCAGGCCCATATCCGCCGGCAGCAGCTCGTGGGCGTCCACCACAATGCACAGGGCATATTCCACCGCGCTGTCGCTGCTGGTGTAGTGCACAAACGCCTGGGTCAGCGCAATGCGGATCTGGGTAAAGTCCACCCCGGAATTGGGGTTCAGGGTGGAGAGCTGGCTCTCCACCTGCTCGGCGTTCAGCGCGTCGGCCTTGCCCATCAGCTTGTTCACATCGGCCACCATCTCCCGGATGGTCATACCGGGCCCGGCCAGGTTGTCGGTGGGCGTGACCAGGATCTCGTAACCGTCGGCGCCGTTCTTTTTGACCCCTGCAAACAGCGGGGTGCGCAGCAGGGTGAACTCGGCCCCCAGCTGCATGCTCAAGCTCTCGGACATATACTCGGTCATTTAAAATCTCTCCTCTCGTTAAAAAACAAAGCCTGCATGGCCATACTCCATTCCCTCGACCACCTGGTCAAAGGGCACAGCGCCTGTGGGAGCCCCGGCGCCCGCCGCAGCGGCAGCCGCCGCGGTCGCGGGGTCCGGATCGGGAAAAACCGGCTGGATCTTCCCATCACCGGGGTCGATCACGTACAGCACGCCCCCCTCGCGCTTGAGCAGCACGTAGTGATAGGGCGAAAAGATCTTTGCACCGTCTGGTCCGTCCTCCTGCATCCCCCAAAGCGAAATCATATAACCGCTGTAATCCAGCGGCAGCGGCTCCCGCCGAAGCCTGTCCTCTACATCCTGCTGTGTGTTCAGCGGCCCGTCGGGATACCGGTGCGCTGCCAGAATGGCGTCCACCAAACCGGAAGCAAGGTCGCCCGTATAAAACTTCGCGTCAAGGCCTTTTGCCAGCAGCTCACGCAGGATGCCGACCGGGCTGGAAAATTCCGCAAGCCTTTCCGCCAGTTCTGCGTACTCCGGCGGCAATGCCGGAATGGAGCCTTCCCTAAAGCGGACCTGGTCAAAAATCGTCTGGATGCCCGTTTTCAGTCGGCTGCTTTTGTGAAAATCCAGGTCTGGGTTTTCCCTCGTTGCAACAAAGGGCGACGGGGTGCCGGTGCCGGTCAGCCACTCGTAGTAGGCCAGGCAGTAGGCACCGCATTGGGTATCCCCCAGCCCCTGGTAGGGCAGAATACTCGTAAGTGGAATTTGAGACAACTGCATGATAAACCTCCTTTCAAATAACGTGTTTGGTTTGAAATCGTTCCGTTCTTTTCGCCCCTCCTTCCCATGTGGCGAGCGGGTGGGTTATCCGCTGCTCTGATAATATACTATTATCCTTTAAAGCCGGCTTCGGCCCGCCATTTTTTCGACTTTATCCGCCATTTTGCGCGCGTTCGTATCGCCCGCCGCCAAGAAAGAATTGTAAAATGTCACAATATTCATTGGTTAAATCTTACAAATAATTTAAAAAGCAGTTGCTTTTTAAAGGATAATAGTATATTCCGGCTGAAAGAGGAACGCTCCCCAAGTTATCGCCCATGCCGGACGCAATGAAAAAGCACGACTGAGCAATAAATGTTCAATCGTGCTTTCTATTCTTAAAAACCTAATTTTATTGTGCTAAAGAGATATAAACTGCTCGATCTGTTTCTGATGCTGGCAATGAAACTGTTACAATGTTTTCTCCTGCAGATTCGATTATATCTAATTCGGAAAAAACATTTTCGCTATCATATACATTCACCTTATTCCTAATCTGTAATCTAGCAGAGTCGAAGCAGTGTCTGTCACTATGTATTTTAATATTCATTTCATATGGCGTTGTTGAAGAAAAGGTATTACTTCCAAATGAAAAGACATCTCCACCATCAGCTGCATAAGATCGGGGCCAGATATACGAAAATCTAATATTAAATGATCGGTTCGGTAATACAGCATAATCATGTAATTCGATGTTTAGATACTTTATTTTATCCGAGCCACTTACATAACTATTTATGGATTGCCAGTTTCCATTTGGTTTCTTTATTTCAACCTTTAGCCTTAATTCATTGTTATCCTTAATCGTTGCATCTCCTGAAATTATAAAGCATACTTTCGACAAAACCTTATCTCTAGATGGATTCTGTCCTACCACATTCCAAGAATATGTAACATCATAAAACTTAGCATGTTCAGTATAATGAACAAATGCATCTATTTCCATTTTTTCAAAACTAACGTATTGACGATCGACCTCCTCAATGTAATAATTTATTAAAATATCAGATGAAACTTTTCCTGAAACTAAGTCCTCATGTATTCGCTGCAATCTATGAGTGAGTCCCTCATTCTGTTTCTTAAGACTATCTATAGTAATATGATTATCATTATTTTTTGCGATTTGTTCTTCTCGAAATTTTTTAAATTTATATGTTTTGATACCATTTCTCACCACTGTTAATACAAATAGTATCGACACTATCCATAAAAACGCTTTATTGGCCTTAAAATATGTTAATATTGGAAGCCCAATCGTAACTATATTTGCAATTATAGATAACCAATAATTGATTTTATCTGAATTCTCCATCAGATAACCTCCAATAACTCATACTTAAGAAAGCACTCAAATAATCCTTCGATATCGTGTTGTAAATTGTCTTTGTCCACTCCGTATGAAAAATCGTTAATCATTATATCGACTATTTCATTTATGCTTTTTGCATTATTTTTTATTATAGAATAAATATCTGTAGATATTTCATCCAAAAAAAATAATTCCAATTTATTGTTTGATATTACAGAAAAGCCATTTTCCAGTCTCCATTTATGGTAACTTGATTTATATTTAACCTTACTCATAATATTCTCCCGCGCATTAGTAAAGTCTGCACAGTATTTCTGTTTTTATCCAGCGATTTTTGATTGTTTCTTATTTAAATCAGTTTTTAAGAGCATAATTTGTATAGCCCGTACTCCCGCAAGTTGAATTGATTGTGCTTGATTCGTTTTACTTGCTTCAATCATAATGGGCTTGTGATAGCTTTTCTTAATCATTATTTTTCCACCTTTCTTCCCTTAAAATATCTCTCCAAATTGTATCAATTGGTGTTTCAAATACATTACCAACGATGCTTGGCGACAAACAATCGATTTTCACATCTCCATTTGGCCTAATTAAAAGACCAAATGGGGGATTCAAATTGTTATTTCGCATTTGATTTTCATAAGACTGTGCAGACCTTACTAATATTCGGGGAGAATACTTTTCTGTAACCTTCTCTATTTCTTTATTATAATTCAATAACTGTACTGGATTTAACTGCATATTTGAATTTACCACCCCCCTTCCGACTGGAAGAACAGGACTAAATAAAACAATATCAACTCCTAGATCACAAGCTAATTCCACTATTCCATCCATGTCATTAATGTTCTGATTACATATTACTGATGATATGGCAACAGGTAATCCATAATTTTTTAATTGCACAATTGCTTCCTTGGCCTTATCAAAACTACCTTTCATTCCCCGTAAACTATCATGTACCTCAGACTGATAAGAATCTAGTGAAACTTGAATCCAATACCAGTCATAATTGCACAATTTTTCAATATAAGCTTGATCTAAAAAGTACGCATTAGTTATTAATACGAGTCCTGTTTTATCTCTGTGTAAAATATTCATTAGTTCTAGCAGCTCATCTTTATATAAAAGAGGTTCACCACCTGAAAATGCACATTGAAAAACGCCTCCCAAATCTACTATATAACTGAGTAGATTCTTCCATTTATCAATAAATATAGACTTTTCACATCTTTTTCCAGAGTTATTATAGCAAAATGGACAATTAAAGTTGCAGGATTCGGTTATTTCAATTTGTATAGCTAAAGGAAGTGATAAGCCAATATCTGCCCTAAAATCCAACCCAAAATTATTATCCATATTCTCTCCAATTAATAAATCGTTATAATCAAATACATGTGTTAGTCAAAATTCACTTTTTAATAAAAATATATTTGTTCTAAAAATTAAAATTCTTTTTCTAAAAATTAAAATTCTTTTTCCAACTTGACATTTTTCATCTCCACGTTCTAGTTTGTTGTCTTTTTTTGCAATGAATTTGGTCTGCGAAACATATTTTATTATAAGCCCTCTCTTGTCTGCCATGTAACCAGTTGTCATAGTGATTGGTCATGACGGCATGGGCCTGACCGATTAAATTTGGTCAAACGATTAACGATCCGGCCAGTCTCGTAGCCTTTCCTGCTCCTTCTCATGCAGAATCAATTTTTCCCTTTCTTATTCTTGGAATTTTTGGCCCCCCGCGTGGAAGCTTCAAAGTTCTCCATACAAGGCTTCATATTGAGGCGTGCACCATGCCGCCAGCTTCTTTGCTTGCTTAAAGAAGTACAACATCCAGTCGCGGCTGCTTTCATTGATGCTTTCTTTATAGAGCGCCCACCCAACATAATACCAGTTGTGAATTGCAGCGTAGGCCATCCAGTGTAAATGTTCTTTCTCAGTAACCGGTCTGCCAAAATATGCCTCAAGAATGCTCATGATTTTTGGCTCGTCAACCTCATAATCAAGTCCGGCGATCACGCGGCCAAAATCATACCCCGGATCATTATAGCCGGCAAACTCCCAGTCGATGATATCCAACGTTTTGTCTGTGCAAAGGATATTATCAATATTGATGTCGTTGTGGCACATGGTGTGTTTCACACCGTCCATATCCGCATATTTCTGGAGTTTGCGCATGGCAGCCCATTCTTTTCCAAAAATTGCAAAGAGGTCGCCTTTCATCTTAGAAGCCTCTTTGAAAAGGCGCTCACATTCCACAATGGGGTCATAATTATATTCCTGCCAGTCCTGCAAATCATACCCAGCATCATGAAAAGCTTTGATTTTTTTTGCAACGGCCTTCATTAACTCAATATTTTCATAATATAAGCCGTGAAGGTCTTTACAGTTTTCTCTGAACTTGGAGATCTTCACCCCAGATTCATCAATGTATACATAAGTATCATCTGCATGCGCTTTTGCAGCAAGTTTTTGTGCAACGCATTCATTTTTTCTGTAAATAAAGAATTGGCTGCTGTCTCCAGGATAGCGAAAAATATATCGTTGGTCGCGCACCACAAAAGTGAAGAGGATATTGGTTAATCCCTTTTCTAAAATATTGATATCGTGGATATCCTCTTCATTGCAATGAAGGACCTCACATATTTTGTGATTGATAGACCCACTCACATTGCTAAGGAAAAGTCCGTCGATATTTTGTATTTCTTGGATGGAGTCGAACTCATATAGAAACTTGCCGTCATAGTCACGGACGTACATGTCCAGATCCTCTGCGTGACGGCCAATAAATTCCTCCCAAAACAGCGATGAAATACGAAAATCATCTATTTCTTCATCTAGATAATGCACCAATCTGCGGCTCAATTCTCTGTCAACATAGGCATGCCCATAGATACATTCTCCCCTTTTTGCACCACTGTATACTTCCAGGATCCGTCCAGACTCATTTTTACGAACTAGTAATTCATTGTGTGCGTCTTTTTTATAAACAGTAGCGTGGTACGCATTATACTCGTATTCTGAAAATGGATTTTCCTCAAAATAATTATCACAGTTGCAGATGTAGGTACTGCCAAGGTGTTCTTTTGCAACATAAATGGAATAGATGTTATTTTTTTTAAAATCAGGATTAATTTCAAGATTCACCTGCCATTTATCCTGCAGAAAAAAGTAAAGCTCCTGTTTATAAGCAATTACAACAGTAATATCACGGATCCCTGCTTCCCGCAGTTGGCGAATCTGTCTTTCAATTAAAGTTTCCCCATTTTTCATAAACAGCCCTTTTGGCATTGAATACACGGACTTTGCGGAGATGTCGCTCCCTCCGGCAGCCAAAATAATAGCGTTATCAACTTTTAGCGGTTCTATCTCTTCAAGTGCATAGGGTGTAACTTTTCCCTCGGAAAGGTATCTTTTTTTCTCCAATGATTGGATCAAGTGTGCGACTTCATCAACCGATTTGAATACATAATAATGAACACTGCTATATACCGCCCCAGCCAAATCCTCTGATATTTTATCCATTTTCAAAATGGTTCGGATCACTTCGAATTCTTTATATGTAATCATCAAAATTTCTCCTAAAATATCTTTTTGTTGATCGTGTCATCTCGTTTGGCAGGATCAAGCTTTATATCCGTTCTTTATGCCCCAATTGCATTGCCTTTTGTTTTTCTTTTAAAAGTAGTAACCCTTCAAACCTTTCCAAATCTTCTTTTGTTGTTATTTTGAAATTATGTCCATTACTTTTGGAAAACCATATTTTCTTTCCCAGTGCAAAATAGACCGATGTTGTATGCGGCTCCAAATTGTCTAAAATCCCTTTCTTCTTTGCTTCTTCATAGCTTTCACATAATTCTCCAAATTGAAAGGTCCACGGGTTGCTAAATCCTTTAATTGTTTCCCGAAGCAAGTTTTTTGTGGAGCAAAACTCATCGTCTTTAATGCAGGTGCATAAAACGCTATCCTCGGCGGCAATACCATTTCCATGCTCTTGGCAGACACGGATACTATCATCAATAATATCCTGAGTTGTCATCGGAGAAACACCGAAACTGATCACCACAATATCCTCTGCCTTTATTTTTCCTTTTAGATTATTAATTCCTTGTATTGTAGATTCTTGAAAGGTTGATCCGCCCACTATAATCCATTTTGCTTTTGTGATCGTATATTTATCAACTATATTTTGAGTTTCTGTAAGCCAATCTTTATGGCAAACAATTTCAATGGCATCAATTTTGCTATCCTTTTGGAAAATTTCAAGGGTATACGCCAAAATGGGTTTTCCCATAATTTCAATAAACTGTTTTGGGATGTCGCTTCCCACTCTGGTGCCTGTTCCTCCGGCCAGTATAACTGCAATATTCATATGTATCGACTTCCCTTATAGAGTTCAGTAAAGTATGTCAAGAAAGGATAGTTGCAGCGTTGAAGTACAGCAGCTATACTCAAAAGCATAAAGTTTGCTTATTGGGGTCAACGCTATTTCCGCTGTATTTTCCTCTTCACCAATAAAAATGTTCTTGTTTTTAATCCGTACAATACAAGTCCATGAATCCCTGCTGCTACAATAATTAAAATCAAGAAATCAATAAAGGTATAGCCAGACAAGGTAGCCTTCTTGAGACAAAGTGCTACTGCCGCTATAGGGATACAAGAAATCAATAACTTTCCTATTTCTAATAAAAATCTATAGTTAAATAAATATTTGATGTGTTTTTGGATTGTAGCCATGCATAACATCATTGCGATCCCACCTGCAATACTTGTCGCTAAGCTAATTCCAAATAGACCAAACATTTCACAAAAAAAGATGCTTAATATAATATTGCAAATAATAGAGATTGCGCTGTTTGTCATAACCGTTTTGCTGTCCTTAAATGCCAAGTGCGCCTTTATCAAAGTTTCTCTTACTGCTAACAAAGGAAACCCCAATGCATACCCCCGCAGTGTTTCGGCGGTCCGCTGGACATCATAGCTCGTAAATGCACCCCGCTGGTACACGATTGATACAATTTTATCTGACCATACGAAAGTGATTACTGCGATGGGAAGCAAAAGTGCCAGCAGCAAAGTAATTGTATCTCGAGTATACGCCTTAACTTTATCTGCTTGCTGTTTCGCTAAACTTGTTGAAAGATATGATACCAAGACCCCTGTAGGCGCTACAATCAATATCGAAACAACAAAACTATTCAAAGTCGAACCGAAAGTCTGTACTGACAGCGCGCCGCTTCCAACATTTGTTGCCAGCAATTTATCAATCAATGCATTAAGCTCTACCGCTAAATTCCCAAAGATGATTGGAATCATCATTTTCAAAAATGGTTTAACGCAGATTACAGTTTGCACTTTAGGAATTCCAAAAACATATTTTCTTGCACAAAAAAGCACCATTATCATATGCGCAAAATACGCAACCGTATAAGCGATAATAAGTGCTTTTGTTCCGTACTTGTTTCCCCAAAAAATTGTGGCAGTGATAATAAAAATGCTGAGCGTAAATCCAATCATTTTCCCTGGCCAAAACTTTTTTTCCGCGTCGAGAATGGATACTATTAAATATGTAACAAATAGAAAAATGATGGTTGGGGATAAATAACGAATATACTCTGATACGATTTTTCGCTTTTCGTCGGTATAATGAATTGCTAATGCCTCGGCTAAATTATCCGAACTAATAAAGAATATAAGTGCCAGCAGAATTGCCACAGGAAAAAATATTTTAAAGACCCTTTTGATAAAAGCGAGCGCAACTCCTTGCCCATTTTTTTCTTTTATAGAAATGTAAAATGTCATCGTCGCAATCGAAAGTGCCGAAAATATAGCTGCAGAAAAATCCCCCAATGTGTCTGCTGTAAGCAAATACAAATCCAAACTCGGGTCTGCGCCAAACCATCCTGCCAAAACGGATTGTTTTATAAAAGCGAGCAATTTAATGCCTACTGTCAACACCATAAGCGTACCGGCAGAATAGAGGATTGATCGGTTGAGTTGTGCGCTTTTGCTCATTCTAAAATATTCCCCCACATCCGGAACTACGCTCTTACTATTTGGATATATTCATTCCAAAAAACTCAAATATCTCTATATAATTTAAGCCATTAATTTCAAATCTGGTTAGTTTTCCCACAGCAAAAATTTGCATGACGATAATAATACTCCATACTCCTACAAAAACAGCCTTTCTCATTTTATTTCCAATACCTTTTTTCAACACATTCAATTGGATCGGTGATAAAAAAGCCAAAACATATGGAACTCGTCTTGCAATTTCAACAATTCTGAAACTACTTAGTATAAGTAAAAATATCATCTCCATTATTTGCACGATTTCAACATCTTTCCCAGGCACCTTTTTCGATGCCAAATGGAACCCCACAAGGAAGAATAAGCTCATCATCAATTTGGAAATCGTTAGGCCATTATATAAGATGGCATTATACTCCCACGAAAGATATACAAGAGATTTTTCATATAATGCTTGAATGTACGGTATAGGAACCAATTGTGTGTGACAAATTGAATATAAATATGCTAGTTAGTGTTGCAAAGCTAATAATTGTAAGCCCTAATGACATAATACATTCCTTTATCTCCTTATTAGTCCAAACAATGAATAATGTTTTCTGCTACTCTTTCATAAGAATGTTCTTGAAAAATTTTATCTGAATCCACAGGGATATTTTTTTTAAGATATGCTGTATAAATTGCCTCACCAATAGAGGGGACCGAATAGCAATCTGCTATTTGACAATAATCCTTGTAAGCCGCCAAGTACTCAATTTGTCCCCCAGAAGAAGGACATACGATATTACACCCACACATCAAAGCTTCAATAAATGTTTGACCGTACGGCTCCTTAGGATCTAATGACACAAAAACCTTGCTCTCTTTATAATATTTTACAATTTCGCTTTGTTCCAATTTCCCCGTAAAAAGGATGTTTAATTTAGCTTTTTGACATTTTTCTTTGCACTCAGGTAACTGGGGTCCATCCCCGACCATTGCACAATTGAGTTCCACCCTATATTTTTCTCTTATATATTGAAGGGCATCAATTATTTTTTCTGGGCCCTTGTTAAATCGAACCCGCCCCACGTAGATGACATCCAATTCTTTTTGCTTTTTTGGCTCCACATTAAATGTTGCTTCTTTAAATGCATGAGATATCCCTATTGGAATGACTGCATCTACCTTTGTTCTGTAAAAGATCTCATTGATCATTTTTGTAAAGCTGCTATTTGCAATTAGGAAGCAATTTCTTTTATGCAACTTATCATTTATTGCAATTGCAAACGCACGAATAAGGCCATCACGAGGAATACCAAAGCCGTGTAAATAATGAATCTTTTTCCCTGATATTTTCGAGTCAATACACAATGCCAAATCATACCAAGTGCTGCCGATAATAATATCCTGCGTGTTTTCCCTTAAGTATTTTTTTGTTTGTGTTATAAATTTTGATTTCCGGGAACATTCCAAATTCACAATTTGGGTCCCCGCTTCTGTTTTGCATTTATCTGCTTGGTTTGTTAGTATAATAACTCCATGGCCGATTTCGGTAAAACCATCCGCGAGGCCTTCCACAAAAGTTGCTACGCCACCGGTGCGGTCCCTCGTTGCTACCGGCCCAATCACACAAATTTTCATCTATTCTCTTCTCTTTTACAGTTGAAATTCGATAAATGTATGTTTTTCTCTATCATTAAGTGGGGGAAGTTTCATATAATTTCCATAGGATCTTTCTAAATATTTTTCCACCTGCATAGGAATGCTCCAATTAAAGATCCCGAATTTGTGTTTTCTTGTACCAACAAACCAATCTCGATCGTAGAGATCCCCCCAAATGCGTTTGGGATTGCACGGAATGATCACCCTCCTAGAATCATCATTTTTGCACAACTTATACCATGTATTCGCTGCTTTTGTAAGAGTATCAAGTGAAATAAAACCTATTAATTTTCCTAAAAGCGCTTTGCTTTTAATTGCGCCGATTAGGTGCTCATCTTTTATAACAGAATACAGAAACTTTCTATCCCTGTATATACGCCTACATGAGATAGCCCCTGCAAAAACAAAGCATCCGAGTGCATGAAGTCTTGCTAGCAATTCATTTTCAAACTCATTTTCAATAATAAAAATATCGATAAATGCCCCGCACTCGTTGTTTTCATGATCTTCGAATTGCCGCACGACCGTTCCCTTTAGTAGGATTTTAGTTATCATAGCACCGTAGTTCCGTGTTCTATCTGGGGTATGTATCCAATATTTATGTGCAAATTTTTCTTTAAATTTGGGCACAAATTTCTCGTAGTCTGCTCGGAACATATAAAGATCCATGTCATCATCCCAAGGAATAAAGCCAGAATGTCGAACGGCTCCCAAAGCGCTGCCGTAAGCAAGCATTGCGTTGACACCGATAGAATTACATACATCCATAATATCGGATGTTATATTCATCAGCACATCTTGATATTTTTTCAGTTGATCATCTGTAAGGTTGATAAACCCTTCTTGGTTTTTTAAAAGCCTGAATGTACTTAATTGCACGTAACATCTTCCTTGTCAATTACATCTACCCGCTCTATTCTTTATTTTTCGATTTAAATAATTTGTCTCGTAGATGCTTTGTTTCTTTTATGGGTTGAAAAAACAGATTTATCAATGTGAAGCGTTTTGCCAATTCACAGACCATCACACAAATCAAGATTGCAACCACTGTATTGCATGTAATGTAGATAAGCGGAGAAACCGCCACATTAAATTTGTTGTATACCGTACGGAAAATGACCGTTAAGTAATTATGTATAACGTAAATGTAGAGTGAGTTTTTTCCATAATATTCGATAACTTTTATTCGTCTAGTGTAGTCAGTCACCACCCTTGCAAGCGAAATCAACGCAAGGATCATTAACCAGGCAACCAGTTCTTTTACCATCGGTAACTTTTGCATATTGTCCTGATACAGAACGCATGCTGGAAGGGCTATCAAGAATAAAAGAAGCCCCTTTTTGGATGCCATCGCCAACCATTCTTTATTATGGAAGAACAGAATGCCTCCTACAAAAAAAACACCGTGATACAAAATCCGATATAAGTAGTCCCATTCTCTGCTTCCCCCATTATCGAAAAACACAGGTGCAACCCCGCTGACTAATGCTGTAATTGGAAATATTACTGCCGCCCATTTTTCTATGCCCCCCCCCCCGCAATTGCAACAGCTTTATAGAGGCAAAGGACAATCATGTACCAATAAGGGGCAACCGGTGCAAACAGCAGGCAGTGAATGAAACCGGTGTTATAAACTACTGTAGCCACACCCGGCAACACGCTTTTCCCAATATACATGACTCCTGACCAAAATATATATAATACTAAAAGATTACATATTTCTTCACTTTTTTTGCGAAATGTATTGCGATGTGCAGATACTGCACAAGTACAGCCGGACAGGAAGAAAAACAGTGGCATATGAAAGGTATAAATAGCAGATTTTAATACCTGCAGCCATTCCGTTTTTTGATACATGGGGGATCCTTCTATCGCATGCCCCAGCACCACACAGATAATGGCCAGCCCTTTTAGCCAATCGATCCCAGGTTCTCTTTTCAGTGCCACTTGCCCCTCGTTATAATTCAAAACATCTTCTCCTTATTCCTATAAGGCTTTTCACAAAGGTTAATAAAGATGACGCCCAATAAGTAATAAATATCGTCCAAATTAAGACCAACAAACTGTACTGTGGAATATATGCTATCCACTGTAAGCTGCTATGTGGTGTAAAAAAAAGCCCTTGTAAATACCACATATTTGTACTTTCATTGCTTATTTTTGATAACACTTTTGTAAATTTCCGTTTACATTTTCCTTCCTTGCTAAGCGCGAAACAAAAACAATAGATTAATAGAGGTGCAATAAAAAGTTCTATATATTTTCCTATTTCTTTATAGTACATTGAATAAATTACAGATAATACCAATAATAGTGACCATCTCCATTTGATCGCGGTTGGAATTTTTGAGGCTACTTTATCGAAAATCTTATAATACGCGACATTAAAACCAGCGAACACGATTGGTGTATAGCGGAATACATTCCAAATAGGAGCTGCATTTTTAATTTCTGGTACATATTTTGCAGCTACGATTGCTGCACTGCAAAATATAACAACTACAGCAACTTGATCTATCCAGAAACTCCTTTTTAAGTACATTGCAAGCGGAATAATCAAAAGCATAATACAATAAAATCCTATATACCATGCAAACCCAACTGAGATATATTCTTTACTACCTGCGGAACAACCAATTCCGAACATATTCAACAGCAATGTTCTCACATTGGGGAGAGGTTCACGCGTCAAACTTCCTACAAACAAAAAAATTGCACATATTATCCAGTAATTTGTTAAGGAAATTACTATCTTCTTTAATCTATATTTTACGCTTTGATATTTCACCCAATTTTGACACATTCCGTACCCCGATAAAAAAGCAAAAATTGCGACACTGATTTTTCCAAAATGTCCAATCACTTCAGTTATATTTATCCCTTTCCCTATTACTAACGGGATTAGGATATTTGATTCGTCTATAAGCGTCGGGAATCCCCATAAGTGGTGTGCCAATAATAAAATCGCCGCCATACCTTTGAGTGTTTTGCTGTTTTCTCTCGATATAAATTCATCCATGATTCTTTTCCTTATAAGGATTGTAACTCACATAATTAAACTACAGCCAACTAAACAACCAATCATAGTTAATGCCGCTGATACTGAAGCGGGTTAGTTTCCCTATGGCAAATATCTGCATTGCCAAAATCGACACTTTGATGATTGCATCCACAAATGGCTTCATTCTTGAAGGGGTATATTTTCTCACAATATCTAATTGTATCGGCGCTAAAAAAGCTAATACAAATGGTATCCTTCGCACTATTGTAACAATCCTAATACATCCTAATGTGAATAGCATAACAAACTCTATGATATAGAATATTTCCTTTTCTTCTTTACTAATTTTATCTGCCAAAAAACTGTTTATGATCAGGAAAACAACGCACAAGCATAGTCTCGATATTGTTAAGCCATTATATAATATTGAATTAAATCCTGCCGAAAAATAAGTACTCGCTTTCTCCGCTAAAAATTGCACATACGGTATAGGTATGGTATGAAGAACTATAATGACAATATCCGGAGTTAGGAATATGAGCAGGAGCAGATATCTATACTTGTACGCTCCTTTTGAAAACATAAAAACCAATACAATCAAAAGGACCACTGCCGTTTGGGTGTGAATTAGACATGATACTAAATACCAAACAATGAGCTTTGAAAACTTTTTTCCCTTATAAAATTGCAAATAGATGCACACTGCGCAAATTGCCGCTGATATTGGATTTCGTATATTGTCAATAATCTGAAAGTAGGGTAACCACACAAAAAACAAGCCCCAACATTCAAGGAATCCAAAATTTCTGTTTTTTGTGCTTTTTGTGTAATCAAACCAAATGTAAAAAAAAGCCACAAAACAAGCGGCACAAGCAACAATGGGAAGCAATTCTTTTTTCCCCGTTTGGCCTACTAAATACATCCATCCACAATGAATCCATTGCACATCTTTTGATAGTTGATTCCAAAGATACTCATGCCCGCCCGCTGCATATCTTTCCAGTTGATTATAGTAGCGGTACAGGTCCATATTTGTCTGTGGGATAATATAAGCGGCCATAATTGTCATCAAGCCAGCAAATATCAAAAACATTATTTTTTCAAGGCGTCTAGACATGGTCCGGCCGCATACACTAAAAATCAAAAGAATGCCAAACACAGAAAAGCCTAAAATCGCCCAATATATAGACATTCTTTCCTCGCTCACCTGTTCCCACCTAAAGTTAATTATCCTACTGTCTCCCGATAAGAAGATATTTTCGCCGCTGCGTTTCAATGAGAGCCCATCCGCAAACCGTATTTCCCAATTTATTTCAGCAAAGTATCCTTCAATCTCCAAAACGCTTTCAAACTCCGTTTTAAGTCGGCGGGATTCTTCAGTCCCATCAGCAAACGATGACCAATATACCAAGGCCGCATATAATATTTTTTGCGGGCATAAGCGCAAAAATCGACCAATTCCTGTGCGGATAATTCCGGTGTATTCAATACGCAATTTAAGGTACCGTTTTCCTGCAGATAATCCCTATAGTTCCCCGTGATATATCCATTTTCTTTTGCCCATTGATAGGCTTCTGTTCCCGGATACGGAATAAGTGGAAAGAACTGCGCTGTATCGGTCTTAAAGCGTAATGCTGCGTTTAGTGTGGTTTCCATGGTTTCCTTGGTTTCTCCCTGATTTCCAACCATGTAACAAGCATGGATCATCAATCCGGCTTTTTTAGCATTGGCAACATAGGCGTCGATCAGCTTTAAATTGCTTCCCTTCTTTATATTTTTCAGAATTTGCTCATTGTAGCTTTCAAAGCCTGGGATGATTAAATGGCACCCAGCCTTTTTCATGGCTTGCATGGTTTCCAAATCAATGTTCACACGTGCGTTACAAAGCCACCTTAAGCGCTTATTTAACCCCTGCTCATTCAAAAGTCTGCAAATGTCCAAAACCCTCTGTTTGTTTGCCGTAAATGTATCGTCCTCGATTACAATCTCGTGCACCTCGGGGAAATGCTCTGCAATATAGCTAAACTCTTCGACTACCTGTTCAGGGGAACGCAAGCGGTACTTGTGCCCATGCAACGTCTGTGGATAAACGCAATAGTTGCAGTGCGCCGGGCAGCCGCGGCCAGTAAAAATTTGTATTGCCGGATAAGATGCTGCGGGGAATACATAGTCCGTTATATCCAGATACTTTTTTATGAAAGGCGCTGCCATCGGGATATCATCCAGATTTTCAATGTACTCTGCATCAGGTGTATGAAAGATTTCTCCATTCTCTTGGCGATATGTCAACCCACGTACGCTCGCCAAATCGATTCCCTTTTCAATTGCGCGCACTGTATTCAACACAATACGGTCATATTCATGGCGGGCAACAATATCAATCGATTTGTTTATCTGTAAGGTTTCTTCCGGTACCGCTGAAGGATGTGTTCCAACCAGCATTATTTTACTTCCAGGGTAAATACTCTTCAATTTTGCACCAAATGCCACATCGCTGAAAATAGAGGGCGTGCTTGTATCTAAAACAAAAAGTTTCGCATCTGCCGCGTCTTCCGTGACCCGCGCGAGAGTCTGATTTTCATCCAGCTGTTTAGCGGGTGCATCTATAAAAGCAATTTCAAATCCTTGTTTTTCAACGGTAGCTGCAGCATATATCAACCACAGAGGATAATACAAAACGCCACTATGACCAATCGAAGGGCTGCGGGATTCACGTGAGAATTTCCCATACTCTGCCTTAAACGGAGGGTTGATAAAACACACTTTCATGCTTTGTTATCCTTTCTACCCTGCAACTGCAAGAAAGAAGCATCATGGTACCGTTACCTGCCTGCATAGCAGCATAGAAACCTCTATTTTAAAAAGTACTATGCTTCAAATTTTTATATTTTAGAACGCCCTTGACTACATAGCAGCACTCATAAAATGCTGCTGAAATCACATTTAACCCAACATGTCGATACGTGTTCCAATTCATCTTAGCTGCCTGAAATTTGTTGCCCGACTTAGATGATTTTGCTAATCGGTAGACCAGCAGTGGTTCATCAACCCCGTATGCCACATTCCCCGCTTTCAGCATTTGAAGCCACATTGCAAAATCCTCATGCATATTATCACCAATCGCATAATATTTTACATACAATGTTTTGCGCACTAAAACGGAGGAATTTGATATAAGATTTTGTTTCAACAGTCGCCTGTAATCAATTTCCGCCGGAGCATGCAGAATGTAATCGATTGCATTTCCGTTGGAACCCATAAATGCTGATCCTGTATATAGCAAATCTGCATTTTTCTCCTGTTGTAATGCAATTTGCTTTTCTAATTTATTTGGTCTCCAAGCATCATCGCTATCAAGAATGGCGATCCACTCTCCACACGCTTCCTTCAAACCGCGCTTACGAGTATATGAAACGCCACTATTTTTTTCATTTCTTATTAAGCGAATTCGGCTGTCTCGTTGTGCCAAGCGTTCTATCAATGCAGCAGTATTGTCGGTTGAGCAGTCATCGATTACAAGAAGTTCAAATTGGGGATACGTTTGCGCAATCACAGAAGATATTGCTTGTTCAATTGTTTTTTCAGAGTTGTATGCAGCCATAATAATACTGATTAATCCAAACTTTTCATCCATTAACCTTTCCTTTCGTACCCCGAACGCCTTTTACAGATTGCTCCTTGACAAGTCTGCCTGGTTTCGACAAAGCCGCAAAACTTCACATCATTGCCTTGCCATAGATTCCTCTTTTGCGGTTGCCGCTGCTTGTCCGCCCTCCATAGGCTCCCACCTTACCGCCGTCGTTTTCCCCTCTCGCACGCCCTCCGTGCTCTCGGGCATAAACAGGATCTTCACGGTCATCATCATGATCTTCAGGTCATTCGCCATAGACTGATCAGCGATATACATCAGGTCCATCTGGAGCTTGTCATAGGGTGTACTGTTGTATCTTCCATGCACCTGTGCGTAGCCGGTCAGGCCGGCCTTTACCTGCAGGCGCAGGTTAAACTCGGGCATCTGCTGTGCATACCGTGCGGCGATCTCCGGGCGCTCGGGGCGGGGGCCCACAAGGCTCATGTCCCCCTTCAGGATATTGAACAGCTGCGGCAGCTCGTCAAAGCGGATCATGCGGATGAGCCTGCCGATGGGTGTGATGCGGTCGTCGTTTTCGCTGGCAAGGCGCGCAACGCCGTCCTTTTCGGCGTCCGGGCGCATGCTTCGGAATTTCAGGATATTAAAGCGCTTGCCGTCCTTGGTCAGGCGGCACTGCTTGTAAAAAACCGGGCCCTTGTCGTATAGCTTAATGGCCAGTGCGGTGAGCGCCATAAGCGGCCACAGCAGCGCCAGCGCCGCCAGCGCCGCGCAGAGATCCAGCGTCCGCTTTGCAGCTACATACCACATGGAGGCATTGCTGCGGGCGCAATACAAAATAGGCACGTTGAACATCTGCACCCGCTTGGCGCTGCTCACCAGCAGATCGCCCAGCTTGGGGCGCAGATACACCTGCACCCCCCGCCCCAGGCACTCTTTCAGGATTATGTTGCGCACCGAACTGGTCACCCCGCACACGAACACCGCCTCGGCGGCCTCGGCCTGAATGGCCTGCAGCACTGCTTCCACACCGCAGCCGATCTGCACGGTATCCACCACGCAGAACTTCCAGGGCATAGCGGCAATGCCCTCCAGCGGTGCAAGCGCTTGTTCCCCTTCGTACACCACCAGCGTGCGTTTTGGGGGGAACAGGCGGTTGTTCAGCCTGTTGGCAAGGCGACTCCACAAAATACCCAGCATAAAGTTAATGGCTGTGGCGCCAAGTAGCGGCACGGGATCCGGCAGGTGCCGGGTAAGCAGCCAGATCACGATATAGATCAGCCCGCCGGTCATCATCAGGGCCACCCCCTGGGAATAAACCAATTCTGAAATGCGGACAAGCCCTACCTGAAAGCCGCCGTAAAGCCTGCACAGCGTAACGAACAGAACAAAGTACAGCCCTACCACGGCAATGTTGCCCCTGCCATAAAAGGGCCGATAGATAAGTTCGGCGTAAAAGCCCGCCCAGGCCGCGGCAAACACCCCGGTGGAACAGGCGGCAAAAATCAGCTTTACCACATGAAGAAGGGCATTTTTATTGCGGATCCTGCTGCTCGTTTCGGGATCAGCCAACATGCGCAAACGCCCCTTTCTGTTTCAATTTTCTGCCAGATACAAGCTGTAATACTCATTCAGCGTCAGCCCCTGGTCGCTCAGGAACTGCGCCAGCTCGGGGCCCACATAGCGCCAATGCCAGGGCTTGGGCTCCATGCCGGTGACCGCCTGCTTGCCCTCGGGGTAACGCAGGATAAACCCAAACTCGGCGGCGTGTTCGGTGAGCCACAGGTATTCCGGCGTGCCGGCAAAGGCAGCCTCGCGCTGGTCGGCCAGCGCCACCAGGTCCACCGCAAGGCCCGAATTGTGCTCGGAATATCCGGCTGGCTCCTCGTAGCGCAGGGCGGTGCTGTAGGCCTCGTCCGCGCCCAGGCCCTGGCCGCGCCAGTAGGCCACCTCCTGCCCGTGCAGCTGGTCTTGGCGCGCACGGCTGCGAAAACCCGAGGCCAGCTTCAGTTCCATGCCCGCGTCCCGGGCCGCCTGCAGCATGGCCAGCAGCTCGCCCGCGGCGCGGGAATCAAAGTAATAACCCACCGGGTCCACAAGATCCGTTTCCGGGTCGTAGTCCTCCGGCAGGGGGTGCTGCATGTCCACCAGCACCGCAAACCAGTCCTCCGCGCTCACCTGCGGGCCCGCCGGTGTGGGCGCGGGCGTGGGCTCGGGTTTTGGCTCTGAGCTCACCCCGGCCGGCAGCAGGGCGGACTGGCCGCCGGGCGCCGGGCTTGCGGCCGGTTCGTTCCGCCCGCCGCCCTTTCCGCCAAAAACCGCGGCCAGCACCGCGAACGCCGTGATCACCGCCAGCAGCACCACCGCCGCCAGGGCCACAGGTTTTATTCGCCGGCGCCGCGCGCCACTGGCCGCGGGTTCGGCCAGGGCAGCTCTGCCCGCTGCCGTGCCCTCGCCCGCCTGCTCGTTTTCACGCCGCTCCTGCTCGGTAAAAAAGTTGGTCACATGTGGCATTGCTCTACGTCCGCCCCTTCGGCTGCCGCCTTAAACTTCGTCGTTCTCTTCCATGCGGTACGCCTGCCGCCGCAGGCCGGCCCGGTAGCGCTTTCGCCCCCGCAGCCACGCGTACAGCAGCACCGCCGCCACCACCGCGCACAGCAGCCCAAAATACACAAAGCTGAAAAACACGCCGTCCACATACACTGCCAGCATGTGCCGCAGGATCTGCGGCTCCAGGTTCAGCCGCTCCACCTCCAAGCTCAGGCGGGCCGCCGCCGGCGCCGCAAAGCTGAACAGGGCCGCGGCGGAAAAGGAGTAGATGGTCCAGCGCAGCCGCGCGGGGCCGCTGCGCTGCAGCGCAAGTAGCACCCACAGCGCCGCCAGCGCCAGAAAGCCCAGCACCGCCATGCCCGCCCAGCTCACCGCCCGCAGCTTGTGCAGATAGGGCGCCAGCATGCCCGCCATGGGGATGCGCACGTAATTTTCGTAATCCACCTGGCAGCCGTTCGCCAGATCCTGGATCCCCGCGCGGATCTCCTCGTTCATTTCAATCCCGCGCTGGGCCAGGTTTTCTTCAATGGCAGCCAGGGCTGCCCCGCTCACCTCCGGGCGCTGCTGGAAGGTGCGCTCACCGCTGTAAAACCGATCCACCTCGCTGAACAGGTCGCGCTGCACCTGGTCCTCCGTGATGATGCTGCCCATCACGTTTTCCGGGATGCCCCCCGCGTTGCCGTAGCTCTTGTAATTTTGGTCCAGCTGGTCCCAAACGTCCCGGTGGTACCCGCTCTCCAGAATCTGCGACTTCAAAAAGCTGGGGTTGTTCACGGTGCACACCAGCACCCCCAGCAGCACCAGCAGCACCAACAGCAGGCTGAACACCCAGCTGACCAGCGCGGTCAGGGCGCCGCGCGCGTTGATCTTTTGCTTCATACCTACCTTCCTCTCTTGCGCTTCAGCGCGTGGGATCCAGCACCGGGCCGGAAACATACTCGCCGTACACAAAATAGCGCTGCGGGGTAAAGCCCAGCGCATCAAAGGGGTAGCAGGTATACAGGATCAGGTTCTCGTCCGTGCGGGTGAAGTCGTAGGCCGATGCATCCTGATGGTCCAGCACTTTCATTTCGGTCACCCGGTACACATACTCGCCGTAATGGGTGGAGATATGCACCAGCGCGCCCTGCCGTACATCCTGCAGGCCGTTGAAGAAGGTGTTGTTATGGCCGGCCAGCAGCACTGTCTTTTGCTGGCCGGGGATGCCCGCGCCCGAGGAATCGGCATAGGTGGCCGCACCCCGGTTCAGCTGCTTGGTAGAATCGCCGTAATAAAGCGGCGCGTCCACGCTGGTGCCCTCCACCGTGATCTGCCCGTAGCGGTCGCCTTTCTGCGGGTACACGATCCCGCTCAGCGGCAGCGCCTCCGGCGCTTTTTCCCCGCTGTGGGCGATGCCCTCGGCAAGGCCCGCATACAGGTCGGCGGGCTGGGGCTGAACCTTGTCGGAACACAGGTATTTTGCCAGCCCAACATAGGGGCTCAGGATCGGGCTTGCCACCAAAAACAGCAGCAGTGCGTTTAATACGGCAAAACACAGCGGCACCAGAACAAAGCCCAGCGCCCTGTGCTCTTTGCGTTTTCGCTCCATCTTGAAAGCCCCCTTTGGGAAAAGCGTTTATAAAAACGGGCGCGCCGGCGCCCGGCAGTTTCACAAAAAGAGGAGGGAGTTAGCGCAATGGGTTCCTCCCCCCTGCCTTGCAAGGCCTTGACAATGCAAGGGGACGCTCTGCTATGGGATCAGCAGATCAATCCAGTTTGCGAGCCTTCACGGTCGCCACGCCCAGCACGCCGGCAATGGCCAGAACCACCATCACCACAGCGCTCGCATCAAAGCCGGTGGCCTTGATCACGCTGGCCGCCGCGGCGGCAGTGTTGCTGGTGGTGTTGCTGGAGCCAGAGCTGTCAGGTTTTTTGATCATCGGAGCCGTGCCCTCGCCCTTGACGCTTGCAAGCGTTTTGCCATTTTGCAATACATTGGCGGTGACAGAAACCTTACCCGTGACCGCATCGACCGTCACAGACAGATTTTCGAATGTGAGGCCCGTAGCAGTTTGCATGCTTTGGGCGGCATTTTCGATTGCGGTTTTGATCTTGCCTGCGTCCTTCTCGGTCGCCAGGGTGTTTTTCAGGCTGTTGTAGATTCCTTTCACCTGATCCACATCCACGGTAAGGTTACCGTCCAAACCGTTAATCACCTGTTTGGCAATATCCTTTACATCGGCGGGCGCTTTGTCGGCCATATCCAGCAACTGTTGCTTAGTGTAGCTTTGACTGATCGCCAGCGCGGGCACACACAGAGCGCAGGCCAGCACCAGCACCAGCAGCAGTGCAAATACCTTTTTCATGGGAATCGTCCTCCTTTCTTTCAAAATTTATACAAAGCGCGGCCCTTGCGGGCCGGCCTTATATAGCATGTTCAGAACCACCGGCCCAACAGCTTTTTGGGCAGCTGGGGCTCCGGCAGGTCCGGGTCCAGCCCGTCGAACACGGCCTGGCCCGCCTGCGCCAGCCGCTCTGCCGCCGCCTCGCCGCCCAGGCCCGCCGCCCTGCGCAGGGCCTGGGGCAAAAGCGGGGGCCGCTTTTCCATGGAGTGTGTATCGGTGCAAACAAGATGCACCAGGTTCCACCGCAGCAGCTTTTGAAGCATTGCCGCTCGGCTGCCGCCCTTCAGCAGGCTGCCCGCGTTCACCTGCATAAGCACCCCCGCACACGCCAGCTCATACAGCCGCCGCGGGTCGCTCAGCATATAGGGGTAGCGCTCCACATGGGCCAGGATTGGGGCGATGCCCCGCAGCTGCAGCGCATAAAAGATATCCTTGGCCCACGCGGGGTAAAAGGTGGGCGAAAGCTCCACCAGCAGGTAGGGCGTGCCCGCAAGGCACAGGGGCTCCAGTTCAAGCTCCGGCAGTTCCAGGGTGAAAAACACCTCAGCGCCCAGCTTCAGCTCCACCTGCAGCCCGGCCTCGCGCACCGCCGCGTTCAGCTGCCGGAACGCGGCTTCCCGCTTTCGGCAAAATGCTTCCACCGTGGTGCGCCCGGCGTTGAAGTGCGGGGTGAGGGCAATGCGGTCCACACCGCCGGCAAGCTCCTCCCGCAAAAGGGCCAGCGAGTCCCCGGGCGTCTTGGCGCCGTCGTCCACCCCCGGCAGGATGTGGCAATGCAGATCGACCATGGCCTCTCCCGCTCCTTATTTGTAATAGCCGTATTCGTACGAGTAGTAATACCCCGTATCCCGCGAGGTGCTCTTCAAGTCGAACCCGTTCAGCACCGCCCCGATGATGTTCGTGTGGGTGGATTCCAGGTTCTTTTTCGCCAGCTGCGCCGCCTCAATGGTGGCATTGCCTTGGCTCACCACAAACAGCACCCCGTCCGCCAGGGTGCCCAGCACCGCTGCGTCCGTTACCACCGAGGCCGGCGGGGTATCCATGATGATGTAATCGTACTGGGCGCCCAGGATCTGCAAAACTTCCCCCATGCGGGCCGAGCCCAGCAGCTCCGCCGGGTTCGGCGGCACAATCCCCGCCGTGATCACATCGAAGTGCAGGTCGCTGAACCGCACCACCACGTCCGCGGGCGCGGCCTCGCCGCTGAGCAGGTTTGTAAGGCCCTGTGCCCGCCGGGTAATGCGCAGATACTTGTGCAGCACCGGCTTGCGCAGGTCACAGTCGATCAGCAGCACCTTTTTTCCCGTTTCCGCCAGCGATACGCACAAATTGATCGCCACGTTGCTTTTCCCTTCCCCGGGGATCGAGCTGGTCACCACAATCTTTTGGTACTGGTTGCTCACAGCCATAAAATTCAGGTTGGTGCGCAGCGTTTTATACGCCTCCACATATTGAAAGGGCGCCGTTTTCGAAATGATCTGCAGCTTGCGGGTGGAGCTTTGCTTTTTCCGGTTCTTTTTTCCCTGGAAAAATCCTTTTACATTCATGGCTCAGCCCTCCATCTCCACATGAGGGATGACCCCCAGCACGGTAAAACCCAGATACTTTTGAATGTCCTCGTCTGTTTTGAACGTGTTGTTCAGCATCTCCCGCAGGAACACCGCGCCCACGCTCAGCACAAGCCCCAAAAGCCCTGCGATCGCCGTGTTCATCCGCTTGTTGGGCGAAACCGGCTTTTCCCCCGCCCGCGCCTCGCTGATCACCTTTACCGAGCCTGCCTCCACCTTGTCCTGAATGATCGGCGGGGCGATCCGGGTGATCGCCTCGGCAATGGCTTTGGCCTGGGCCGGGTTCTCATCTTCCACCGCGATCTTCATCACCTGCGTGGAATCCACCGCGCTCACTGTCACCTTTTTTTCCAGCTGTTCATAGCTCAGCTCCAGCCCCAACTGGCCGATCACCTCGTCCAGCACCGTATCGCTTTTTACGATGATGCTGTAGGTCGCCACCAGGTTCTTCGCCGTGGTGATCATGTCATTGGTCAGGTTGGCCGTTTGCTCCTGCCGTGAATTCACAATCATGGTGGCGCTGGCCTCGTATTGCGGCGTAATCAAAAACGTGGTCACAATAAAGCCCAACAGCGCGCAGATCACCGTGCTGGCAACGATTGCCAGCAGATTGTTCTTAATTAAAAATAATATCTCGCGCAGATCGATCGTTTCATACTCCTGCTCCACTGCGGTTCCTCCCTGCGGCCAATCCCTTGGCATTTTGTGCGATCAGGACCCATTGTTTCCCCGGTACCGGGGAAACAAAAAGAGGGTACCCTCTTTTTGCGCATGCGCGCCGCTTCGTATTCTTTATTTAGCTAAATTCTATCACAAACCTCCGGCTGGTTCAATCGTGATAGTCGTTTTTGTCTGATTTTCCCGAAAATCAGACAAAACAGGGCCCCCTGTTTTGCCGATTTGGCCAGGCCCGCCCTATTTTATGGCCCGAATTCCCCAAAAAGGGGCGGCCCGCCATGCCACATTGCACGGCGGGCCGCCCCTTTTTCACTTGAACTCCATATTTGCGTAGATGCGCTGCATCCGTTCGTCCGGGTAATGTTCGTCCATGTAGCTTCCCAGGGCCGTGGCCGGCGCGATGCTTCGGGTCCGCTCGACCCAGCGCTCCACCGCCACCGCGCTCATGGCCGCGTTGAACAGCATAAACAAGGTCAGCAGCCAGGTGAGGGGCTTGCCGATCTTGTTGGGGATCATCAGGATCAGCCCTGCCAGCCGGGGGTAAACGTCCTTCACCCAAGCGATCGCCAAAATGCCCCAAAACAGCGAGTACAGCAAATTGATACGCCCGTTCAGGTTAAAGGGCATGGCGGAATAATCCCACGAGGTGGAGCCGAACATCACTTCCTGCACCCAGCTGCAGATATATTCCACCACGCTGCCCAGCAGCGCGCCCCCCAGCAGGATCAGCGAGTCCCGCTTGCCCCTCAGCCAGTAAAGGCCCACGCACAGGCTCAGCGCGCCGAACCCGTATACCAGGTTAAAGGGCCCGTAAATCAAGCCCACCCGGCTTTCGTAATGGCCGCGGGTCACGATGCACCAGATGGTCTCGATGACCACCCCCAAAAAGCAGCCGATAAAAAACACCCAAAACAACTTGTAATAATTGAGCCCCCGGGCAAAATGCCGGGTCTTTTTTTCCTCGCGCTCGATCTCTTTCAGGTCGGGCGCTCTGAGCCACCGCAAATCCATTTCTGTTTCCTCCCCAGTTGCGGGCGCCGGCCCGCAGCTTTTACACTAATATAACGAGGATACCATAAAAAACCTTTCAGGGAAAGTGACAAATCCCTGTTTCAGGCAAAACCGCACCGTTCGGATAAGGTTTTTACCCAAAACCGCAAACGCCGCCGGGCCGCCCTGCGCAAAAACAGCGCCCCGGGGGCGGAAAACGCTCCGGGGCGCTGCCTGGGGCCGGCAGGAATCAATCCAAAAAGTCCTTGAGTTTTTTCGAGCGGCTGGGGTGGCGCAGCTTGCGCAGGGCCTTGGCCTCGATCTGCCGGATGCGCTCGCGGGTCACCTCGAACTCATGGCCCACCTCTTCCAGGGTGCGGGGGCGGCCGTCCTCCAGGCCGAAGCGCAGGCGCAGAACCTTTTCCTCGCGGGGGGTCAGGGTGGACAGCACGCTGGAAAGCTGCTCCTTCAGCAGGGTATGGCTGGCGGCCTCGGCCGGAACGGGGGCGTCCTCATCCGGGATGAAATCGCCCAGGTGGCTGTCCTCCTCTTCGCCGATGGGCGTTTCCAGGCTCACGGGCTCCTGCGCGACCCGCATGATTTCGCGCACCTTTTCCACCGGCATTTCCAGCGCGTCGCTGATCTCATCGGCCGTGGGTTCATGGCCGTTCTGGTGCAGCAGCTGGCTCGACACCTTTTTCACCTTGTTGATGGTCTCGACCATGTGCACCGGAATGCGGATTGTGCGGGCCTGATCGGCAATGGCGCGGGTGATGGCCTGCCGGATCCACCAGGTTGCATAGGTAGAGAACTTAAAGCCCTTTGTGTGGTCGAACTTTTCCACCGCCTTGATCAGGCCCAGGTTCCCCTCCTGAATCAGGTCCAGGAACTGCATCCCGCGGCCCACATACCGCTTGGCAATGGACACCACCAGCCGCAGGTTGGCCTCCGAAAGGCGCTGCTTTGCGCGCTCGCCCCGGCGGGCGGTGGTGTCCAGCCTGCCCAGCTCGGCCAGCTGTTCACGGGTGAGCGCGGCGCGGGCCTGCTCCATCTGCTCCTTGCGCTCCACCACCGAAAGCGCCTGGTCCGCCTCGATGCGGCAGATCTCGGGGAACTGGGCGGTGCGCTTTTCCTGCGCCTCGCCCCCGGCCAGAATGTCCAGCGCAAGCCGGATCTCCTCATCGCTGCTCAGCAGGGGCACCCGGCCAATCTCTTTCAAATAGACCTTTACGGGGTCGTCGATGGCAACTCCTTCCGCCGACAGGGCGCTCTCGAACAAATCCACGCTCTCTTCGGTCAGGGTAAAGGTCTCGGCCTCGGGGTCGGGCTCCTCCACGATCTCAATGCCATGGCCTTCCATGGTTTCGTAGAGCTTGTCGATCTGCTCCACGTCAAACCCGCTCTCCTCGATGGCGTCGTTGATCTCCTTTGTGGTGAGCTTTCCGTTGCGCTTGCCGGTCTCGATGAGTTCGCGGATCACGTTTTTCTTTTCAGCCATAATGCTATACTTCCTCCTGATAGGTACTACTTTCCGGTCTCCCCTGCGGGGCTATGTTCAGGCCCAATGGGCAAAGGCGCGGGGGCGCTGTGCGCCCCGCGCCGCTCACTGCTTTTTTTCGCGCAGCCGCGCGAGATATTCTTCCAGCTCCTGTTCGCTCATGCGGCCGGCTTCCACGCTTTTGGGCACGCTCTGCTCAATGCGGTCCAGATACAGCTCCAGGTCCTTTTTGCCCAGCGCCACATCGTAATTGCGGGCCAAAAGCCGCGAGAGCAGGCTCACCGTATCCTCCGGCAGGCGGGTTGCCAGCACCGCCAGCTCGGGCGCCGCGCCCTCGTCGGCGCAGGCAAGCACGGCCCGGTAGGCGTCAGCCATATCCTGCATCAAAAAGCGCTCGGGCCCCACCCGCGCCCGGGCGGCGGGGATGAGCGACGGGTCCTTGATCAGGGCTGTAACAAGCTGCTGCTCGGCGCTGGCCACCCCCAAAGCCTTTTCGCCCCCGGGGGCGTTGTAGGGCAGCTTGATGTCCGCCCCGGCGCCCTGGCCCAGCAGCCCCTGCTGGCGCTGGCGCTCGGCCCTGCGCCGGCCGGCTTTCACCGCCGCGTCCAGCTGCGCCAGAACGGCGCTCTTGGCCACATCGGTCTCCTCGGCCAACCGGCCCGCATACACGTCCCGCTCGGTGGGCGTCACCTTGCCCGCCAGCAGCTTGATGGCGTCCTTGATGTATTCCACCCGGTCTGCCGGCCGGCCAAGGTCGTATTTCTCCCGCACCTTGGCAAGCTTGTACTCAATGGCATTGGCCGTGCCGTTCAGCAGGCTTTCAAACCGCTCTTTGCCGTACTTTTTGATGAATTCGTCCGGGTCCTTTGCGCCGGGGATGTTCAGCACCGAGACCTTGACCGGGCTCTCTGCAAAAAGCCCTAAGCTGCGGGCGGTGGCCTTTTGGCCCGCCTCGTCCGAATCGTAGCAGAGAACCACCTCGTCGGCATATTCGCCCAGCATGCGCACCTGGTCGGGGGTCAAAGCGGTGCCGCAGGCGGCCACCGCCGTGTTGAACCCTGCCTGGTGCAGGCTGATCACGTCCATATAGCCCTCGCACAGGATATACCGGCGGCTGGGCTCTTTTTTGGCAATGTTCAGCGCGAACATCGCCTTGCTCTTTTTGTACACCAGCGTTTCCGGGCTGTTGATGTATTTGGGCTTTTCATCGCCCAGCACGCGCCCGCCAAAGGCGATCACGTTCCCCCGCAGATCAAAGATGGGGGTCATCACCCGGCCCCGGAAAGCGTCGTACACATTCCCCTTTTCGCTGCGCTTTACAATGCCGGAGGCCAGCATCTCCTCCTCGGAAAAGCCGAGGCCCCGCAAATGGCGGCGCATGGCCGAAAAGTCGTTGGGGGCATACCCCAGGCCGAAACGGCGGATGGTGGAATCAGACAGGCCGCGCCCCCGCCAATAAGCGCGGGCCGCTTTGGCTTCCTCGGTGTCGGCGTTGAGCTGCTCGTAAAAAAAGCGCGCCGCCGCCCGGTTGATCCCCAGCACCCGGCTGCGCAGCCGGCCCACCTTGTCGTCCTCTTCGGGCAGGGGCATGCCCGCCCGCCCGGCCAAAAGCTTCACCGCCTCCACATAGTCCAGGTTGCTGATCTTTTTGATGAAGGTGATCACGTCGCCCCCGGCCCCGCAGCCGAAGCAATAAAAGCTCTGGGTCTCGGGGTAAACCACAAACGAGGGCGTTTTCTCGCTGTGAAACGGGCACAGGCCGGTGTGGGTGCGGCCCCGGTGGCGCAGCTGCACATAGCTGCCCACCACGTCGGTGATGTCGTTGCGGCGCACCACCTCTTCCACATACTCGTGTGGGATCACGGCCCTGCCCCCCTTTCCGCCCGGCTGCTTTTGCCCGGCTTAAAGTACGTGCCACTTTTGGGGCACAAAAAAGTCCTCGAAGGTGCGGATGGCGAACTCGTCGCTCATGCCGCTGATATAGTCGGTCACAGCGCGGTCGGTGCCCTGCTGGTAGGCGATCTGCAAAAAGCCGTCCGGCAGAAGGTTCGGGTCAGACACAAAGCGCTCATACAGCTCTGCGATCACCTTTTCCACCTTTTGTTCCTCGCGCTTTGCCTGCTTGTCCACATACACGGTGGAATACATGAACTCGTGCAGCGCCTCGTACGCCTCGCCCACCTCGGGGCTGAACGCCAGGTCGGCGGGGGTGCTGTGCTCCACCAGGTCGGAGATAAGGGTGGTGATGCGCACGCCCTTGGTTGCGCCCAGCACCTGCACGATCTCTTTGGGCAGCGCGTCCGGGCGCATCACGCCGGCGGTGATGGCGTCCTCAATGTCGTGGTTCATATAAGCGATGCGGTCTGCATAGCGCACCGCCCGGCCCTCCAGGGTGGCGGCCCACTTGCCGCGGGTGTGGCAGATAAAGCCGTTGCGCACCTCCCAGGTAAGGTTCAGGCCCTGAAAGTTCTTTTCCAGCTTGTCCACCACCCGCACGCTCTGCTGGTAGTGTTTAAAGCCGCCGGGGCACAAAGCGTTCAGCGCACGCTCGCCCGCGTGGCCGAAGGGCGTGTGCCCCAGATCGTGCCCCAGGGCAATGGCCTCGGTCAGGTCCTCGTTCAGGCGCAGCGCCCGGGCGATGGTGCGGGCGATCTGGTTCACCTCCAGCGTGTGGGTGAGCCGGGTGCGGTAGTGGTCGCCCTCGGGCGAAAGGAACACCTGCGTTTTTTGTTTCAGCCGCCGGAAGGACTTGCAGTGGATGATCCGGTCCCGGTCGCGTTGGTAGCAGGTGCGCAGGGGGCAGGCCTCCTCCGGCCGCAGGCGGCCCCGGCTGTTTTCGCTCAGGGCAGCGCCGGGCGCCAGCGTCATGCGCTCGATCTCCTGGGTGCGCTCGCGCACTGTGGGCATAACCTTCACCTCCTGGGTCAAACGGGCGCGCCCCGCGCACCGGCAGGGCATGCCCCAACAATAAGACTGCATAAGTATATACGATACATTGCCCCAAAACCCTTTGGATAAACTGTAAATTTTTTGCGAAGTCACAAGTTTTGCCGCGCCCGCCCCGGCAAGGGGGGCGAAATGCGGCGGCAAAGGTCAAAAAGGCGCGTAAAAGGGCGGCGAAACCCGAGGCGCCGCCGCGCCGCGGGTCAACTCGGCAAAGGCGGGCAGCAGCGGCGCCTCGGCCCCGGCGGGCAGGGTGGCGCGCAGGGTGACCAGCTGCCCGAACTCCGGCTCGCCCAGCTTTGCGCCGGCGTTCTGCAAAAGCAGCACCGCCCGCTCATACAGCGAATATTCCAGCTCCAGGCTCAGGGTAACACAGGCCCGCACCGTGACCACCCGGGCCGCGGCCAGCGCGCGGGCCGCGCTTTCGGTGTAGGCGCGCACCAGGCCCCCGGTGCCCAGCAGCGTGCCGCCAAAATAGCGGGTCACCACCACGATGCAGTCGGTAAGGCCCGCGTGCTGAATGGCCCCCAGCACCGGCAGGCCGGCCGTTTTGGCGGGCTCGCCGTCGTCTGAATAGCGGGCGCGGGCGCCCTCGCGCAGCACATAGGCGTATACGTTGTGGCTGGCCGTGCGGTTGGCGGTGCGCACGGTTTCTAAAAACGCCAGCGCCGCCTCTTCCCCGCCGGCAAAAGCCGCCCGGGCAATAAAGCGGCTGCGCTTTTCTTCCAGCTCGGCGGCCGCCTCCCCCTGGATGGTGCGGTAATCCTGCATGGGCGCTTCCTCCCCTTTTGTATAACCCTCTCCCCGCGCGGCGGCGCGCAGGGCGCTGAACACAACAAAAAAGGCGGTTTGAAATCAAACCGCCTTTTGGCTTTTGCGATGCTTACTTCTTCAGGCCGAAACGCTTGTTGAAGCGGTCCACGCGTCCGCCGGTGTCGACCAGCTTCTGCTTGCCGGTGTAGAAGGGATGGCACTTGGAGCAAACCTCCACGCGGATCTCGGGCCGGGTGGAGCGGGTGTGGATGACCTCGCCGCAAGCGCAGGTGATGGTGCAGTCCACGTACTTGGGATGGATACCCTCTTTCATTACGGTTCACCTCTTTCTGGTTTATGACTACGGGGGCCATGCTTGATACATGTGCCCATCACAACCTTCATTGGAGGCTACCAGCACGCGCCATCCTGTGCGCATGGAGCAGCCGTCGGAACGATTGCCAAAATAGTATAGCACAAGCCTCCACCTGTGTCAAGGGCCACAGGCGCCCCCTTCTGCCGGTTCTTTTTGGGGGGCTGCGCCCAGTCTCCGGCTCGCCCGCTTTACCGCACGGCCTCCTCTTTTTTGCGCCAGACCCGCAGGGCAAAAATCGCCGCGCACCCCAGGGCGAAGGCAATGCCCGCCGGGTAAGCAATGCTTTGCGGCAGCTTCAGCCCCTCGTCGGCCATAAGGATATAGGTGCTGCACACCGCCGACATAAATGCCGCGGGCACCGCGGCCAGCAGGCTCTGCGCCCTGCCGCAGCTGCTGCGCAGATAAACCGCCGCCGCCCACAGGGCGATCATGGCGAGGGTCTGGTTTGCCCAGGAAAAATAGCGCCAGACCACATCGAAGTTGAGCTGGGTCAGCAGCGCGCCTGCCGCCAGCAGCGGCAGGGTGAGCAGCAGCCGCCTGCCGATCCTGCCCTGGTCGATGTGGAACCAGTCGGCCAGGGTCAGGCGCGCCGAGCGGAACGCGGTGTCCCCGCTGGTGATGGGGCAGGCCACCACCCCCACCACCGCCAGCGCGCCGCCCGCAACGCCCAGGAGCTTGGTGGAAATATCGTACACCACGCCGGACTGGCCCATCGCGGCCAGCGCCGCCTGCAGCCCGCCGGTGGAGCCGTAAAACGCCACGCCGGCCGCCGCCCAGATCAGGGCGATCACGCCCTCGGTGATCATGGCGCCGTAAAACACCCGGCGGCCGTCCTTTTCCCGTTTCAGGCAGCGCGCCATCATGGGCGACTGGGTGGCGTGAAAGCCCGACACTGCGCCGCAGGCCACGGTGATGAACATGTAGGGCCAGATGGGCTTTCCCGCGGGGTGCAGGTTCGCCAGCACCAGCTCCGGGAGCTGGTAGCCCTGCAGCAGGATCCCCCCGCCGATGCCCAGTACCATCACAATGAGCACGATGCCGAACACCGGGTAGATCCTGCCGATGAGCTTGTCGATGGGCAGCAGGGTCGCCAGCAGGTAGTACAGCAGGATGACCGCCACCCAAAAGGGCGCGCTCAGCGCTTCGGGCGTGAGCATGGCAAGAAGCGCCGCGGGGCTGGTAACGAACACCGTGCCCACCAGCACCAGCAGCACCACCGAAAACACCCGCATCACCTGTTTCATGCCGCCGCCCAGGTATTTGCCCACAATCTCAGACACCGACGCCCCGCCCATGCGGCAGGAGATCATGCCGGTGCAGTAATCGTGCACCGCGCCGCCCAAAATGCTGCCGAACACGATCCACAAAAACACCACCGGCCCGAACACCGCGCCCATCAGCGCCCCGAAAATCGGGCCGGTGCCCGCGATGTTCAGCAGCTGGATCAGGAACACCTTCCAGGTGGGCATCGCCACAAAATCCACCCCGTCGGCCAGCGCCGCGGCGGGCGTGGGCCGGTCGTCCGGGCCAAAAATGTGCTCCACCAGCCTGCCGTACACAAGGTAGCCCGCCAGCAGCAGGGCCAGGGCCGCAAAAAAGGTAATCACGGCCGCTCACCTCCCCTGCCGGTGTCGGCGCAAAGGCCGCGGGCCGCATGTTTGTTTCGGTTCATTATCCTTCTCTCCTTTTTGTGCCCGGTCCGCAGTGCCGGGCGTGTGGAAAAGGGCAGTGTGCGCCGGGGCAAACCGCCCTTTTCCCTTATCTAAAACTATACCAGCTTCCTCGCCCCTTCATTTTCATTTTTTCGTCAATTTTGGCGGCAACTTCCCCACGCCCACGCCCGGAACCGCTATAATTTTATCTAGTTTAGGAAGGAGGCCATGCTATGCACAAGCCACGGATACTTTGCACCCTGGCCGCGCTTTTGATCCTGTGCGCCGCGCTGGCGCTGCCTGTCTCAGCCGGGCAGCCGGGCGGCATGGAAGCGCCGGAGGATCTGGCGCAAAAGAGCGTGGGCGTTGTAACCGGCGCCATTTACGACCAGGTGCTCACCGCCCGCGTGCCCGACGCCAGGGTAAACTATTTTAACAACCACACCGACGAGGTCGCCGCCCTTTTGGCGGGCAAAATCGACGCCCTTGTCACCGACGAACCCATGGCCCGCTACATCGTTTCCCAGTCGCCCGGGCTGCGCATCCTGCCTGAAATGTTCCAGCAGGACAGCTACGCCTTCGCCTTTCCGCAGGACCGCGCGGCCCTGCGGGACGAGGTAAACGGCGCGCTGGAACAGCTGCGGGCAGACGGCACGCTGCAGCAGATCGACGCCCGCTGGTTCGGCGCCGACGAGGCCGCCAAGGTGCTGCCGCAGTTTGACCTTCCGGCTGAAAGGGGCACGCTGCGCTTTGCCACGGTTGCCACCTCCGCCCCCTTCTCCTATTTAAAGGACGGGCAGATCGTGGGATACGACATCGAGATCGCCATGCGCGTGTGCCGCGAACTGGGCTACGCGCTCGAAATCACCGACATGGATTTTGGCGGCATCATTCCCGGCATCAACGCCGGCAAGTACGACATGGCGGGCGCCTGCATCACCGTGACCGAGGAGCGCAAGCAGTCGGTGCTGTTCTCGGACCCCGATTATACGGGCGGCATTGCCGCCGTGGTGCGCGATGAAACGGCGGCGGGCGCCGCCGGCCTGCCCGCGCTGGACGAGCTGAACGGCAAAAAGCTTGGGGTGAACACCGGCTCGGTGTTCGACCAGGTCATCCTGGCGCGCCTGCCGGACGCACAGGTGAACTACTTCAACAACCTGCCCGACGAAACCGCCGCCCTGCTGGCCGGAAAAATCGACGCGGTGGTCACCGACCAGCCCATGGCCCGCTATGTGGTAAGCCAGAACGAGGGGCTTGCCATCCTGCCCGAGATGTTCCGGGAGGACAGCTATGCCTTTGCCTTCCCCCTCGATCACACCGGGCTTCAGGCCCAGGTGAACGAAGCGCTGGCAAAGCTGCAGGCCGACGGCGTTCTGGCCCAGGCCGATGAAAAGTGGTTCGGCGGCAACGAGGAGGCCCAGGTGCTGCCCGAACTCGAGCTGACCGGCGAAAACGGCACCCTGCGGTTTGCCACCACCGGCTCCTCCGCACCCTTCTCCTTTATGAAGGACGGGCAGGTGGTGGGCTACGATGTGGAACTTGCCCTGCGCATCTGCGCCGAGCTGGGGTACAAGCTGGAGATCGCCACCATGGATTTTGGCGGCATCATCCCCGGGCTCACCTCCGGCAAGTACGATATGGCAGGCGCCTGCATCACCGTGACCGAGGAGCGCAAGGGCTCGGTGCTTTTTTCCGACCCGGACTACACCGGCGGCATCGTGGCCATTGTGCGCGCCGAAAGCGGCGCCGCCTCCGCCGGCCTGTGGCAGCGCATCCAGAGCGGCTTTTACAAGACCTTCCTTTTGGAAAACCGCTGGCAGCTCTTTGTGCAGGGGCTGGGGGTCACCATCCTCATCTCGCTGCTCTCCGCCCTGTTCGGCACAGTGCTGGGCTTCGGGGTCTGCATGGCCCGCCGCTCCCGGCACAGGTGGGCCAGCGCCCCCGCCCGCGTTTTTGTGCGGCTGGTGCAGGGCGTACCCGTGCTGGTGTTTTTAATGATCTTGTTCTATCTGGTCTTTACCGGGGTCGACAACGGCATCGTGGTGGCTGTGGCGGGCTTCTCCATCAACTTTGCCGCCTATGTGTCCGAGATGATGCGCACCGCCATCGATACGGTAGACCCCGGCCAGCTGGAGGCCGCGGCGGCGCTGGGCTTTAACCGTGTGCGCTCCTTCTGCAAGATCACCGCGCCCCAGGCCATCCGCTATATCCTGCCGGTCTACCGGGGCGAGTTCATCTCAATGGTCAAAATGACCTCCATCGTGGGCTACATCACCATCCAGGACCTGACCCGCATGAGCGACATCGTGCGCGGCCTCACCTACGACGCATTCTTCTCGCTCATCTCCACCGCCGTTATCTACTTCGCCCTGGCAAACCTGCTGGCCGCGGCCCTGTCGCTACTGGAGGCCAGGGTCGATCCCAAACAGAGAAAACGCAAAGTGAAAGGGGTGGTAATGCAATGATCACCGTAAAGCATCTGTGCAAATCATTCGGGGCCGTGACCCCCCTCAGGGACGTGAACGCCGAGATCGAAAAGGGCGAGGTCATCTCGGTGATCGGGCCCTCCGGCACCGGCAAATCCACCTTTTTGCGCTGCCTCAACCTGCTGGAAACGCCCACCTCCGGCGAGATCGTGATCGACGGTCAGAACCTGCTGGACAAAGGCACCGACGTGTACAAGCTGCGGCAGAAAATGGGCATGGTGTTCCAGTCGTTCAATCTGTTCTCCCAGCTCATGATCATCGAGAACCTGATGCTGGCCCCGGTGGACCTGCTGGGCAAAACCCGGCAGCAGGCCTACGACCGGGGCATGGAGCTGCTGGAGCTGGTGGGCCTGAAGGACAAGGCCCTCGCCTACCCGGACGAGCTCTCGGGCGGGCAGAAACAGCGGGTGGCCATTGCCCGCACCCTGGCCATGGATCCGGAGATCGTTCTGTTCGACGAACCCACCAGCGCGCTGGATCCAACCATGGTGTCGGAGGTGCTGGGCGTGATCCGCAGGCTTGCCCAGCAGGGCATGACCATGATGATTGTGACCCACGAGATGAAGTTCGCCCGCGACGTGTCCACCCGCGTTTTTTACATGGACGAGGGCGTGATCTACGAGCAGGGCACGCCTGAGCAGGTGTTCGACCACCCCCAAAAAGAGCGCACCCGCGCCTTTATCCAAAAGGTGCGCACCTACTCGTTCCAAGTCGAGAGCCGCAGCTTCGACTTCTATGCCCTCACCGCCGGCCTCGAGGCCTTCGCCCGCAGGTATCTTCTCACCCCCAGGCAGGCAAACGCCCTGCAGCTGGCCGCCGAGGAGCTGCTGGTGAACAAGCTGCTGCCCGCCATTGCGGGCGAGCCAAGGCTCACCCTCACGGCCGGCTACTCCGAGCAGACGGGCGCGGTGGAGCTCACCTTTGCCTGGCCCTCGCCCGGCCCGGCACCGGACCCCATGGCCGGAAGCGGCGAGGATGATCTTTCCCTTCTGCTGCTGAAAAAGCTGCTGAAAACGCACGAGCTCACCTGGAACGGCACGGTAAACCTTCTACGGGCCGAGCTGTGAGCCCGGCGCCCCCTGCAAACCGCTGACACAACAAAAAACCGCACCCCCGGTCACAGGATCCGGGGGTGCGGTTTTTTGTTGCTTTAAGCCCGTTGGCAGCAGCGCATTCGGGCTCGGGGCGGCCTTTTACGCCAGCACCTGCAGCGCAAACATGGCCAGGAACAGGGCCGTCAGGCCGTACATCCAGGGGTTCACCATCGCCGCCCGTTTGCGGCAGATCATCACCGCCACATACGCGATGCACCCCAGGGCAATGCCGTCGGTGATGGAAAAGGTAAAGGGCATGCCCACGATCATCAAAAAGCAGGGCAGCGAGATCTCCACGTGCTTCCAGGTGATCTGGGAAATGCCGGACATCATCATCATGCCCACAATGATCACCGCGGCGGCCGTGGCCGCGCCGGGGATCGCCCCCGCCAGCGGGGCGAAGGGAAGCACCAGCAGGAAAAGCAGCCCGGTCACAACGGGGCACAGGCCCGTGCGCGCCCCCTCGTGCACCCCCACGGCCGATTCCGCCATGGTGGTCACGTTGGTGACCCCCAGCAGCGCGCCCGCGCAGGTGGCGGCGGCGTCCGCCATCATGGCGCGGCCCTCGCCGGGGAAGCTGCCGGTGTTGTCGGTGAGCTTGGCGTCGCCCGCCACCCCCAAAAGGGTTCCCACCGTGTCAAAACAGTCGGTGAACACCAGGCTCAGCAGCGCGGACGCCAGCGGCAGCACACCCTGGCTCAAAAGCCCGCCAAAATCTAGCTGAAACACTACAGGCGCCAGATCCACCGCCGCGGTAACATGCCCGGGCAGCTCGGTCACCCCAAAGGGCACCCCCGCCGCCGCCACGGCAACGATGCCGATGATCATCGCCCCCGGCACCTTCTGCAGCAGCAGCGCCGCGGTAAAGAACACCCCCGCCAGCGCCAGCAGCGGGCCGGGGGAGACCAGCCTGCCAATGTCCAGCAGGTTGTTGTCGGCTGTAACGATGCCCGCGCTGATCAGGCCGGACAGGGTGATCAGCAGCCCCACCCCGGCAGACAGCGCAAATTTCAGCGGCATAGGAATGGCGTCCAGCAGCTTTTCGCGCAGCGGCAGAACGGTCAGCGCCAGGAACATCAGGCCGGAAATAAAAACGATCGCCAGGGCCTGCTGCCAGGTGTAGCCGTAGCGGGCGCACAGGGTGTAGACCAAAAAGGTGTTGAAGCCAAGGCCCGGCGCCTGGGCAAAGGGCACGTTGGCAAAAAGGCCGGTCAGCACGCTGCCCAGCGCCGCGGCAATGCAGGTGGCGGCCATCACCGCGCCGTAGTCCATGCCCGCCTGCGCGAGTGTGGCGGGAATCACCACGATCAGGTAAGCCATGGCAAAAAAGTTGGTGGCGCCCCCAACGATCTCCTTCGAGAGGGTGGAGCCGCGTTCCCGGATGTGAAAATACCGTTCCAACAAATTCATCTTCCCGCCTCCTTACAGCGCCGACAGCACGTACATGGCCACGAACACGCCCGCCAGCGCATAGGTGAGCACGGGCACCCGCCTGCCCTTGCCGCTCACCAGCTGGATGGCAGCATAGGAGATAAAGCCCACGCCGATGCCGTCCGCCACCGAGTAGCTGAAGGGGATCATGATCATGGTCAAAAAGCACGGCAGCGCGATCTCCAAGCTGTGCCAGTAGATGTTGGTGGCATTGCCGATCATCAGCATGCCGATCAGGATCAGGGAGGGCGCGGTGGCCGCACTGGGAACAACGCCCGCAATGGGCGCCACCAAAATCGCTGCCAAAAACAGCAGCCCCACAAACACCGAGTGCAGCCCTGTGCGCGCGCCCTCCGACACGCCGGTGGAGCACTCCACCGGCGGGATCAGCGCCGGGGCCCCCAGGCATGCGCCCGCGCAGGTACCCAGGGCGGAAAGGGTCAGCGCGCGGCCGTTTTCGCCAATACCGCCGTCCGCCTGCAGCAGGCCCCCCGCGCCGGCGATGCTGATCACCGAACCCAGGGTGTCAAAGCACAGGCAGATCGTAAAGGTTGTCACCGCCGTGACCAGGGGCAGCACCCCCAGCGACAGCACGCCGCCGAAATCCAGCTTCAAAAAGGTGGGGGCCAGCGAAAGCCCCGCCGCTGCCTGCTGCGGCAGGGCGCTCACCCCGCAGGGCAGCCCCAGCAGGGTCACGGCGGCAATTCCAATGAGCATGGCGCCCTTCACCTTCCAGGCCATCAGCACCCCGGTCACCAGCAGCCCCAGCAAGGCCAGCAGCACCGCAGGGTCGGCCAGATCGCCCAGCAAAAGGGCCCCGCCCCGGGCGGTCACGATGCCCGCGTTGAGCAGGCCGATCAGGGCGATGAACATGCCCAGGCCCGCGCTGATCGCGTTTTTCATGGAGGGCGGGATGCAGGCCACCATTTTATCGCGCAGCGGCGTGAGGGCAACCACCAGGAACAGCGCACCCGAAATAAATACCACCGCCAGCCCCTGCTGCCAGGTGTAGCCCATGGTAAGGCAGAGCGTATAGGTAAAAAAAGCGTTCAGCCCCACGCCGGGGGTCAGGATGAAGGGCAGGTTGAACGCGCCGGTCAAAAAGCAGCCCAGCGCAGCCGAAACACAGGTGGCGATGAGCACGGCCGTATAGTCCATGCCGGTCTGCACCAGATACCCCGGCGTTACAAAAATAATGTAAGCGATAGCGAAAAAGGTAGTAAGCGCCCCCACCAGCTCCCGCCGCACCGTGCTGCCGCGCGCCGAGAAATGAAAGAGCCTGTCGAGTGCCTGTGTCATGTAACACGTCTCCTCTCTTTTACACAGTGGTGAGGTCCAGCTCCACCTCGCTCTGGCGGATCACAAAATCGGTGCGGGCCGCCGTCACTGCCCGGCAGTAGAGCAGCGTTTTGCGCAGCTTCTCCACCGTCTCCTCAATCCCCACCCGTATCTCGGCGTCGTCGGCCACGGCCGTCACCACCACCCGGTCGGCCAGCAGCTCCACCCGCCGGATCGAGCGGTGCTTTTTGAACTCAAAGCGGTCCTTTGCATGCACCATGTGCTCGGGGTCGTAAAGGAAGCTGAAATTGCGGTCAAAGGCAATGTCCAGCTCATCGGCCAGCCGCAGCAGCGCCGCCAGGTATGGCAGGCACACCGCCCTTTCCGGCAGCACCTCCAGGGGGCAGGGGTAGCCCGCCGGGTCCCACAGGTCGGCCTTGCGGTGGCCCCGGCAGGTCTGGATGATCGCCCGGGCATACCGCTCGTTGGGGATATCGAAGACCTCCCAATACTTGCGCAGGTAGCAGCCCGAAAACTCCTGGTGGTTCGCGCGCACCACCTTTTGGCGTTTTTCCACCGTGCCGGGCAGGGCTTCGCCCGGGCAGACCAGCGGGAGGAACTCCTCAAAGTCCCGCCCGGATACCCCAAGCCCCACATCGTGGAACATGGCGCTCATCAGCAGCACATACAGCTCGTCGGCCGAAAGCCGGTCGATCTGCTCTGCGATCAGCGCGTTGCAGTAGTCCACCACTTCCAGCGCGTGGAGCGCCGTGTGGTCGGTAAAATCCGGAAAAATGCCCTCGTAGCGCAGCAGCATCTGCTGCGACACCACCACGCAGTTGCGGTAGCGGGCGTGAAGGTCGGCATCCAGGCCCGCAAGCCTTCGCTCCACCATGTAATCGGTCTCGGTCAAAGCGCCCTCCCCCTTGTGTTCAGCCGGCCAGCTGTGCCAGGTAGTCGGCAGTCGGCACCGTTTGCTCCACCGCCGCCGTTGCGCCGGGTCTGATGATAAACTCGGTCAGGCCGTATTCCGTGCCGTTGTCGGCCCAGTCGTAGGTGTAGCCCAGGCGGGTCCAGGGGTAGCCGCCCTCACCGTAAGAGGCGGCCTCGTTCTGGGCAAACCAGCCTCGGAACCAATCGTCCCCCGAGAGGGTAGTGCTCATTTCGCCGCGGGTAATGTCCGGGTCATAGGCCGGGCGCACAAGGTCCCCGGGGTCCACCCACAGCAGCGTCACACTGTCATAATCCGTGGCCGGCGGCAGGCCGATCAATTGGCACAGACGCAGGTGCCAATCGGTGACGCCCTGGGAATTCTGCCCGTACCAGGCCTTCAGCTCGGCGCCGGAAAAGACCCACACGGCCTCCTCGCCGATGGTCACGGTCCGGCCGGCCGGGTACGCGCCCGGCGTATCGTTCCAGGTGGCGACCAGCACCCTGTCGCCGGCATCGTTCCAGATCGCATAGGGGTTATCCCGGGTGAACGAAGTCTTCAGGGGAAGCACCTCTTCCGGCTCCACCGTGCGCGCGTCGGCCAGCGCCGCATCGTAAAGGATCGGGGCCGTGCTGATGAGCAGGCTGATCCCCTCCTCGGTGCTGAACCCGACCTGCGCGCCCAGGACCGCGCATAGATCGCTGATCACATACGCCGGTTCGCCGCCGATCACATACCCCCGCAGAAAGATCTCGCGGCCGTCCAGGAACACGGCGGCGGTGGCGGGCTCGGCCATGGCGGGGCCCGCGGGCGGGGTCAGCTCGTCGCCGGTGCCCCCGTAAGCCTCGCCTGTGGTAATGTGCAGGGTGTTTTCCTGCACATCCCAGTCAAAGGTGAACTGCGCGGGCGTGCCGTCCAGCAGGGCCGCCACCATGCCCAGGGTGGGGTAAAAGTAAGATTTTCCAAAGCCTGCCTCGCTCTCGGGCACCGCATAGAACCAGTGCTCTTTGTCTTCGCCGTCCACCCGCAGCACCTGGCCGGTGTACAGCGTGGTTTCCACGGCCCCGGCCGGGGGCTGCAGGTCCATCTGCAAGGGCAGCGGGCAGAAATAATCCGCCTGGCCGAAGGCATTGGGGCCGATCTGCCCCTCGCTGCCGCCGCCCCAGCACCACACGGTGCCGTCGGTTTTCAGCGCAGCGGTGTGGCTGAAGCCGCAGGCGATCTGGGCCACGCCGTCCATCACCTTCACAGGGGCGGCTGCGTCCTCCAGCTGCCCGTTCCCCAGCTGCCCCTTTTCGCCGCAGCCCCACATCCAAAGCGCGCCGTTTTCGTCCACGGCGGCGCAGTAGCCAACGCCGCAGCCGGCCTGCACGGCCTTTGCCTCCAGCGCAATGGTGCCTTGGCGGATGGGCAGGCCTTGCAGCTCGCCGTTGGATTCTCCCAGGCCCTGCCCGTGGTCGTTGAGCCCGTAAAAAGCCAGGGTGCCGTCCGCCTGCACCGAGAGCACCTGCCCATAGCTATAACTGGTCTGAAGCAGGGCCAGCCCCTCGGCCTTAAAGGGTTTGTGATAAAATGCCGCCTGGGCGGGGTCGTTCGTTTTGATGGGCGTCCAAATGAAAACGCTGCCGTCCGCCCGGATGGCGCTGGCGGAATCGTACCCCGCGGCGCAGCTCACCACATCGTCCAGCAGCCGGATCAGCCCTTCGTCGTCGTCCTGCCACTGGCCGTTTTCGTCCAGGATCAGCCCGCCCGTGCTCCACAGCGAGCCGTCGGTCTTGACGATCAGGGTGCAGCAGGGCCCCGCAGCTGCCTGGCTCACGCCGTCCATCAGTTTGACCGGGGTGGTCTGCACGGGCATTCCCCGATCGCCCAGATAATATGTAGCATCGCCGGGCGTATCCAGCAGGCGGCCGCTCTGGCACAGCCCCCAGCCCCACAGCGAGCCGTCGGCCTTTACCGCCACGGTATGCTGCCCGCCGCAGGACACCTGCGCCACGCCCTCCATCACCTTTACCGGCACGCCGGAATCGGCCTGGGTGCCGTCGCCCAGCTGCCCGGCCTGGTTGCAGCCCCAGGCCCACAGCGTACCCTGTGCGTCCAGATAAAAGGTGGAATCCTGGCCGGCGGCCACCATGGGCGCGGCGGCCAGCGCCGCGGGCTCCTGCGCCCCGTGCAGGTCTGCGGGGGCGGGCGTGCTCTGCGGCCCCGCCGCCGGCCTTGCCGCATTGGCGCGCCAAACGGCAAACAAAATGCCCCCCAGGCAGGCCAGCGCCAAAGCCAGGGCAAGCACAGCCAGCCAACGCCTTTTTTTACTGTCTTTTTCCACAAGGTCCTCCTTTTGATCCACCGCGCAAGCCGGCGCGGCCCCCTTCCCTGTCAGGAAATGCTTTTGCGAAGCGTCAAAATGTTTTTTCCGTTTTCATAGCGGTAATCCACCGCGTCCATGGACTTTTTCACCATCAGGATGCCCAGGCCCCCGATCTGCCGCTCCTCGGCGGAGAGGGTGGTGTCCGCATCCGGTTTTGCCAGCGGGTCAAAGGGCTTGCCGCTGTCCAAAAACTGAACGGTCACCTGCAGGGGGTCGCCCCCCACCGCGCAGCGCACGGTCGCCTCGCCCACCTCGGGGTGGTAGGCGTAGTGGGCGATGTTCACGTAGATTTCCTCCACCGCCACCGAGATCTGCAGCATGGCCTTGGGGGAACAGCCCGCCGCCTGCAGCTCCTGTTCAATAAAGGCCTGCACCTGCTCCAGGTTTTCCAGCGTTGCCGCCACGGTCTTTTCTCTCACGCCTGTTCCCCCCTTTTCACCCGGTAATAAAGGCCCAGCATGGTAATGTCGTCAAACTGGGGCGCCGTGCCCACAAAGGCGTCGATGTCGGCCTTTACGGCGGGCAGCAGCGCTTCGGGCGCAGCCTCTCGGTGGGCGTTCAGCACATTTTGCAGCCGCTCCTCGCCATACAGCTCATCCCGGGCGTCGGTGGCCTCGGTCACGCCGTCGGTGTATAAGTACAGCGCGTCGCCGGGCGCAAGATCCAGCTCCGCCTGGCGGTAGCGCATACCCTCCATGCCGGCCAGCACAAAGCCGGGCCGGGCGTGCAGGTACTCGTAGCCACCGCCGCCCCGGCGCAGCAGCGGCGGGTTGTGGCCCGCGTTGACGTAGGCCATGTGGCCGGTGGAAATTTGCAGGATGCCCATCCAGGCGGTCACAAAAAGGCCCTCCTCGTTCGCCTCGCAGAGCTTGGCGTTCACTTGGGTGAACACCTCGGCGGGGGTGGTGCCCAGCTGGGCGTGGTCCTTGATCAGGGTCTTGGCGATCACCATAAACAGCGCCGCGGGCACCCCCTTGCCAGACACGTCGGCAATGACCACGGCCAGGTGGTCGTCGTCCACCAAAAAGAAATCGTAAAAATCGCCGCCCACCTCTTTTGCGGGCTGCATGGTGGCGTAGATATCAAACTCGTCCCGGGTGGGGAACGCGGGGAAGATGCAGGGCAGCATGCTGGCCTGGATGTGAGTCGCAACGCCCAGCTCGGCGCCGATCCGCTCCTTCTCCGCCGTGACGGCCTGCAGGTTGCGCATGTAATCGGTGATGTCCCGCATCATGGAATTGCACGAGCGCGCCAGCAGCGCAATCTCGTCGCCGGTATCGATCTCGGTAAAGCGGGGCTGCGGGATCTCCTCCGAGCCCTCGGGCCGGGCCGCAAACTCCCGCACATTGTCCGACAGGCGCTCCAGCGGGTCCACGATGTTGCGCTCCACATACCACAAAAACACAATGGCCACGGCAAAGATCACATTGATGGCAAGCCCCACCGTAAAATACACGTGGCTCCAGTGCTCCAGCGCGTCAGCGCCCGTTTGGGCGCTGTTGGCGGTCACCGCCACAAAGGCGATAAAGATAACCGCCAGCATCAAAAAGCCGATGGTCACCTTGGTCTTGATGGTGATCTTCACCTTCTGGCCGCCGCGTTTTTGTTCGGCGGGGGTGAAGTTGAAGGGTTTTGCCGTCCAGGCAAGGGTCAGCAGCACGCTGGCCGCCAGCAAAACCGCCGCCGTTCTGCTGTCCACCGGGCTGCCCCGCAAAAGCGACAGCAAAAACCACCCCAGCCCCAGCGCCGCAGCAGCGGCCAGCAGCAGGTCAAAGGCCCAATAGCCGCCCTCTTTTCTTTTGTGGGCGGCCGGCACGCGGTAATCGGGGCGGAACTGTTCAAGAAAGATCAGCACGGGCACGCCCAGCAGCACGGTAAAATCGAAGTTGTTGAAGAACAGCAGCGCGTACGAGCTGCCGCTGGCGGAAAAGCCGGCGGTCTCGAAAATAAAGCTCAGCATTCCCGTGACCACCAGCGAGTCCAGCAGCATCACACAGATGTATTTCAAAATTTTGCGCACGCTGCCCAGCGTGGGGTACAGATCGTCCTCCTGCACGGCCACGGAATACCACAGCTTGTAGGGCAGGTAGGCGTACAAAAAGTTTGCAATGAACCCCGTGGTGCAGATAAATGCGTTGCTGCCGGACACCATGTCCGAGATCAGGTTGCCGATGGCGATGCCCCCCGCCGCAAAGGGCCCCCAGAGCAGGCCCAGCACCGGTGGGATCATGTTGGCCGGGCGGATCTCGGTGATGCCGGGCATCAGGTTGAGCAGCTGGCGGAACGGAAGCGCCACCGCGAAAAAAATCACGGCGGAAAGCACCAGCCGCACCCAGTTTTTGCGCTCGCGCAGCGAGCGGGCAAAGGTATCCACAGTTGTGACCTCCTTACAGCACGATATGAAGATTGTTGAACCCGATCACGCGCTTGTAGCTGAACTCCTTTGCCACCTTTTTCACCAGGTAAATGCCCAGGCCGCCGATGTCCCGCTCCTCCGCGCTGGAGGTCACGTCGGCCTCCACCTTTGCGGTGGGGTCAAACTGGATGGCGTCGTCGCGGATGTTCAGCAGCACGTTCCCACCCGCCACGATGCGGATGTCGATGTAGTGTTCCCTGCCGTCCCGGAAGCCGTAATGGATGATGTTGACCGCGATCTCCTCCAGGCACAAAAGGATGTAATACTGTTTTTTTTCATCGATGCCGTTGCGCCTGCAAAAAGCCTGGATTTCCTCGGTGATGGCCACGATGTTGGCCTCGTCGTTGAGAATCAGCGTCTGGTAAACCTTTTCCGGCGGCGTGTCCATGCCGCCCAGCCGCAGCAGGTTGCCCCGCGCGGTCAGCGCCATAAGCGCGAGGGTGAGTAGCTCGGCCAGGGCCAGCGCCGCCCACACGCCTGCTACCCCCATCCCGAGCCCATAGGTGAGCACATAAATCAGCACTACGGGCAGCAGCAAATTGTCCAGCGCCGTAAAGACCAGCGAAAGCCATGCCCTGCCCGTGGCCCGGTAAACGCTGTTCAAAAACGCCACCGCGCCTGAAAACAGGCACGCCGCGCCGATCGTGCGCACGGCCCCCGTAACCTCCAGGCTGAACAGCCGCGAAAACAGCGGTGCCAGCAGCCACAGCCCGGCGCACAGCGCGGCCATCCCCGCCAGCAAAAAACGCCCGGCGGTCTTTGCGGTCAGCCGGATGCTGTTTTGATCCCGCTCGCCGTAATAAACGCTGAACATGGGCTGTGCGGAATCGTTGATGCTGTCGTACACCGCGTAGATAAAGGTGATGGCGTACTTCACCACACCGTAGGCGGCAATGCCCGCCGCGCCGCCCACGGCCAGCAGGATGTTGTTGATCACGACCGTGAGAATGGTCTGGGTTAAAAAGATCATGCTGCCCGCAAAGCCGGGCTGCGCGATCTCACGGATGCAGGCGCAGAAGGGTGCCCGCTGGAATTTAAGGGTCGATTTTCCAAAGAAGAAATAGCCCAGATACACCAGCGCGCAGAGCGTGTTTGAAAGCACGGTGGCCAGTGCAATGCACCACACGGGCAGCCGCAGCACACCGATGAAAAGCCCCAGCAGCGCCAGATTCGACAGGATGGAAATCAGCGTGCCCGCCATCGCCAGTTTGGGCTGGTTGTCGTTGCGCAGAATCACGTTCAGCACGCCGCACAGCAGCACGCCGGGCATGCCCAAAAACAGAATGCGCAGATACCCGCCGGCCAGCGCCTGCTCCGCCGCTGTTTTTGCGCCCAGCACCGGCAGCAGCAGGCCGGCCCCCAGCCCGCCCAGCACCGCGGCCGCCGCCCCCAGCACCACAGTGCCGGTCACCGCGGCAGTGAACAGGCCGCCGGCCTCCCTGCGGTCGCCCCTGCCCTGGCGGATGGAGATGGCAATGCCGCCCCCCACGCCGAAAAAGTAGGTGATGATGCTGGAAAAGATGACCACGGGCAGGGCGAGGCCCACCACATAGCTGCCGCCGTTTCCAAAAAACAGGCCCGCGAACAAAATGTTGAGCAGGTTCATCACCGCGATGCTCATGGTGGAAATCGCGGTGGGAATGAAGAACTTGCGGTAGGTGCCCCGCACGATGCCGTCGTATGTCACTGTTGATCCACCCTTCCGGCGCCCGGCTGCCGGCAAAACACCGTTTGCCGAAGGCGCTCCTCCTGCGGATGCAGGTTAAACGTGTCTGCGTTAAAATTGAAATGGTTGAGCTCCATCCAGCGTGCCAGCAGCGCCTGCTCGGCCCGCGCTCCGCCCAGCGCTTGGTCCATACCGAAAAGGTAGGTGCGGCTGGGCAGGCTGCCCCGGTGGTCCCGCAGGTACATGGCCGCCAGCAGCATCTCAGAAAAAACCGGGTCGATCATGTCGTAGGTCAGGCTGTCGGCCTCGCGGTCGTAAAAATTCAGCGGGAAGCCCTCGGCCAGCAGCACCAGCTCCTTGCCCCCGGCAAAGCGGTAGCAGTCGGTCTGGGCGCACCGCACCCGCTCCGCCTGCTGCAGCGCGCCGAAAATTCCCTTGAATTCCTCCTGCTTGGACGAGGAGCTCGCCAGGTAGATGCGCCGCGCCCCGCCCTGCAAAAACGCTTGCAGCATCTGCATGGAAAACGAAGGCTTGCCCACGTTGCCCAGCACCAGCATCCCCTCGCGGAACACGCCGTCCCATGCAAGGCAGCCTTCCTGGCAGGCCGTGCGCTGCACCGCCCCGTCCGTATCGCGGGCGAACAACCGCACCTGATACGGCCGCAGGCTTCCGGCCACGCTTCTCCCAATGATGCCGTAGCCCAGCAGCAGCACATCGTGAAAATCAACGAATTCGTCAATGGCATGCAGCATCCGGCGCAGCTCGTCCACCACTCGGTTGGCCACAAAATACGCTTCAATGCGCGTTTTGTAGGCCGAGCGCGCCACACTGGCCACCGGATAGGCCAGCCCCTCCCGGCAGGAGGCCCGGGTGCCCGCGGTGGTCTGTTCCACAGCGCCCACCACCGCCTCCCGCCAGCCGGGCAGCGCAAGAAATTTTTCCAGCACGGGGTAATGGTAGCCCCCGTCCTCCAGGATCAGCACCCGCTTGCCCTCGCTCACCCAGCGCTGTATCTCATTTTCCAGCGCCAGTGCGATCATGCGCCGCACCGCGCCCGGAAAATCCGGTCCCGCGTTCTCCAGGGGCGTTCCGCTGCGCAGGAGCTGGTACCCCTGCGGCCGGCGCACCCCGTGATACACCGGGCAGCCCGGCGCAGCCGGCACGCCCCGGTCGTTGTACGGCACCGCGATCAGCACCGCGTCGTGAAACACGCGCCGCAGCTGCTGATTAAAGTAGAACGAATTTTCCATGCAGTGGTTGATGTGAAGCACCACCGTGTCGTCGGCGCGCCCGCACTCGGAAATCAACGCTTCCAGCAAGGGCATCGTAGGCCGGTCCATTCTGTTTTCCCCCTCTGCTCCACATTTTGCCCCGGCCGGGCCGCCGGGCATAGGGCCAAAAACGGCCGTTGGCTGTTTTGGGTCACTCGATGGTCAAAATATCCGTAAAACCGGTGACCTCAAACACCTCCATAATGGTGTCGCACACATTTTTGATGACCATTTTCCCCTGTTTGTTCATCTGCTTTTGGGCCGCCAAAATCACCCGCAGCCCCGCAGACGACAGGTAGGCCAGCTGCTGCATGTCCAGCGTCAGGCTGGTCACCCCCGCAAGGCACTCTTTCAGCTCTGCTTCAAGCTGGGGTGCGGTCGTGGTATCAAGGCGCCCTTCAAGGGCCAGGGTCAGGCTGGTTTCATTTTTGGTCCGGGTAATGGTCATGGTATTTTCCTCCAAATAATAAGATTTTGCATGCGCCCAAGCCGCGCGCGGCCCGCCGCCGCAAACGCCGCCGGCACTGGGAAACACGCGGATTTACAACGAGGATATTATAGCATCGCCCGCCCCTCTTTCGGTCGCAGGCAGAGGGAAATTGACGAAAAATTGAAGAACGCTCTGGGGTGCGGCCGGCAAACCATGTTATAATGAAAAAAACCGAAAGGGGGCGAAGTGCGGATGGATCGTGTGCTGCTGGTGGACGACGACCAAAAACTGCTGGACTCGAACGAGGCGTATTTTGCAAGCCGCGGCTATCTCGTTTATCGCGCCGGAACCGCCCGCGAAGCCCTGGAGCTTCTGCGGCAAAAAGCGCTGGATTGTATGGTGCTGGACATTGACCTGCCGGATCGGGACGGCTTCCAGGTCTGCCTGCAGGCGCGCAAAAGCAGCAGCCTGCCCATCGTGTTCCTCTCGGGCTATACCGAAGAGGAGAACCGCCTCCGGGGGCTCACGATCGGCGGCGACGATTACGTCACCAAACCCTTTTCGCTGGCCGAGCTGGAGCTTCGTGTAAGGCTTCGCATCCAGCGCAGCAAAAGCGCGGTGCCGCCTCCCCTGCTCCAGTTTGGCCCCCTCATGCTGGACCTCTCCAACCGCGCCGTTTCCTTTGAGGGCCGCAGCAAGGAATTTTCCCGGCTGGAATTCGACATTTTGTGCTTTCTGGCCCTGCACCCCGGCCGCACCTTCTCTTACGAGGAGCTGTACGCGGGCGTGTGGGAGGCCCCCATCCAGGAGGGGCTGCACTGTTTGCAGGTCACGGTGGCCAAGGTGCGCCAAAAGCTCGCGGAACTGGCCCCAAGCCATACCTACATCCGCACGGTGCGCGGCAAGGGCTATCTGTTCGACCCGCAGGGCTGAGCGGCCGCAGGCCAAAAATGCGGGGAGGCGGCTTGGCCGCCTCCCCGCATCTGTTCTGCCTTACTGTTTCACCAGCGCGGAAATATAGGTGCTGTAGTAGCTGTCGGTCACAGCGATGGTTTCCGGCAGGGGCAGGATCGAGATGTGCCAAAAGAACGCGTCGATCTTGCCCGAAAGGATCGAGCTGAACTTCGCATCGGTCGAAACCACCACAAACTCAATGTTTTTCCCCAGCAGCCTGCCGATCTCGTTCATCAGCGCCACGTTGAAGCCCGCGGGCGTGCCGTCCGCCGAAACATAATCCAGCGGCGCCACATCGCCGCTGATGCCGATGTACAGGGTGTCGGCTCCCTCAATTTTTTCCTGTGGCTCAGCCTTCAAGTTTTCGTCGGTCACATTGTCGACCCACGCGGCGGCCAGCTTATCAATGGTCCCGTCCTCCTTCAGGGTGCGGATGGCCCCGTTCAGCTCGCTCTGCAGCTCGGTGTTGCCCGCGTCCAGCGCAATGGCAACATCGGTGGGCACATCGCTGATCACGGCGCGCAGGTCGGCGTTCTGGCGGGCAAAGTATTCGGCCGTGGCCGCCACCGGCGTAATCGCCCCGTCCACCTGGCCGTTCTGCACCATCATGGTGCTTTCAAGCACGGTGGGCGTCACCTTTACGCTGGCAAATTCAATGCCATGCGCATTGGCATAAAACGCCTTGAACTGCTCGGCCGATATGGGCACGCTGTTTACCGCCACGTTTTTTCCCGCCAGGTCGGCAAACGCTTCAATGCCGCCCGGCGCACTTGCGGCGGGCAAGGAAGCCGGGCCGGAAGCCGGCGTGGAAGAGGGCGCGGGGCTGCCGCCGCAGGCTGCCAGGCCCGCCGCCAGGGCCAGGGCAAGCAGCATGGCTACGATCTTTTTCATGGTTTGATCCACTCCTTTTTTGTTTTTCCACACGCCCGGGGTCCCGGGCGTCACACACAGATCACTGTGACGTGGTTTTTGCCGTCCGCATGCTCCACCTCGATCCGGGCCGAGAGCTTTTGCAGCAAAAGCTCCCGCATCTGCTGCTCCTCGCCCTGTGCCTTTAGCCCCTGCAGCGGCACACCGCCGCACACGGCGGTGAAGGCGCACTCGCCCGTCTTGCCGCTGTAGGAAAACGTGACCTCCAGCGCGGGGTCTGCGCCGCCCGGGTAGCAGGCGCCCAGCAGGTACATGGTGAGTTCCTCAAAGAGAAGGGCCATGCGTGAAACGCGCCTGCGGTCGGTGATGTACCTTGCCGCCATGAGCTCCAGGCGCGAGCGCTCGGCCAGCAGGTCAAAGTGATGGGAGGCAATGGCGCACCGGAAGGTGCGCAGCTGGTTCACGAACGCGGCGGTGCGCTCCTTTTTGGGGTGCTCAAAGATCTCCTGCGGCGTGCCCGCCTCGCAGATGCCCCCGTCCGCCATAAAGAACACCCGGTCTGCCACGTCCCGTGCAAACTCCATCTCGTGGGTCACCACCACCATGGTCACGCCCTGCCGGGAAAACGAGCGGATTGCCGCCAGCACCTCCCCCACCATGGTGGGGTCCAGCGCGCTGGTGGGCTCGTCGAACAGCACCACCTCCGGGTCCATCGCCATGGCCCGGGCAATGGCGATGCGCTGCTTTTGCCCGCCCGAGAGCTCGCGCGGGAAGGCGTGGGCCTTGTCCACCAGGCTCACCGTCTGCAGCAGCCCCAGCGCCTTTTCTTCCGCCGCCGCCCGCGGCAGCTTGTTGAGCTTGCGGGGGCCCAGCGTGATGTTCTCCATCACCGTGAGGTGGGAAAACAGGTTGAAATTCTGGTAGACCATGCCCATTTTCCGGCGGATGCGGTTCAGGTCGGCCCCCTTTGCGGTGAGCTCGTTTTCCCCAATGAACACCCGCCCCTCGTCCGGCCGGTTCAGCCCGTTGAGAAGCGAGAGAAACACGCTTTTGCCCGTGCCGGAGGGGCCGATCACCGCCACGCATTCCCCTGTGCTGATCTCGCAGTTCACATCGCGCAGCACCTGCAGGCCCCCGAACGACTTGCTCACCCTTTCTGTCCGGATCATTCAAGCCACCTCCGTTTGGGCTCGGTCACGCGGAAGAGCAGCCCGATGAGATAAGCGAGGGCCAGATACAGCGCAATGCCTGCCCCCAGCACCAGAAACGGCTTTGCCGACCGCGCCCCGATGTTGTTGGTCACCCGGGTCAGGTCGGTGATGGTGATGTAGCCCACCACCGAGGTCCACTGCAGCGTGGTCACCGCCAGATTTTGCAGCATGGGGCGGGCAAACACCACGGCTTGCGGCACCGCCACCAGCCGGAATGCCGCCCCTGCGGTAAAGCCCATGGTGCGGGCCGCCATCACCTGGCCCGGCTCCACCGCCTGCACGGCGGACTCGATGATCTTTGCAATGTAGGCGGCGGTGTTCAAACCAAAGGCAAGCACCGCCACCACAAGGGCGTCCACCCGGGTGCGTGCAAAGACCACATAGAACAGAAACATCAGTAGCAGCCGCACCGGGGTGCCGCGCACCAGGGATACATATCCGCGCCCCGCCAGCCGCAGCGGCCAAAGCCGGGAGCGCAGGGCAAAATACACCGCGCTCCCCAGCGCCAGGCCCAGCAAAAGCCCCAGCCCGGTGATAACAAGCGTTACCCCAAGCCCCCGCAGGATGCTCAGCCATGCGCCGCCGGCCACAAACGTGCTGTAAAGCGTATCCGCCCAAGCGGAGATCCACTTCATGCGTTTCACGCCCCTTTCCTGCCGGGCGCCGCCGCGCCCGGGCACATAAACGCCGCCCTTTTTTCGAGTATAGCATGGAAAAGCTGGGGGGAATTTCAATTTATCATCAATTTTCAGATTATAAAACAACTTGGTCTTTTAAGTGTAGAAATAAGGATGTTAAGTTTACATCTGAAATGGTAGATGAGATTAAGGAACAGATCCAGGCTTACTGTAAGCTGAGATTTACTGAAGATGAACTTCATTATCTTGACAGTATCAAGTGGATTAAGGGCAGCTATGTGGATT
>ERZ857984.273-NODE-273-length-70761-cov-28.999477_pt1 | contig 70761 bp, 71 predicted proteins | sample MGYA00519914_ERZ857984 | MGnify/ENA primary metagenome ERZ857984 (study PRJEB31778, sample SAMEA3449417) | human gut metagenome | biome: human gut; feature: human-associated habitat; material: faeces | place: United Kingdom | collected 2010/2012 ...
GTTGCACTTCATTTTACAATCTAGGGCAAAAAAGGTTCTAAGCCGCCGGAGGCAATTATCAAAATCCGTAATTGCGAGCGGCGTGTACGGCCAAAATTACACCTTCAGAGCTGGATTTGCAGTCAAGAGCGGCGGCGCTTTCATATTAATGTAGAATCCTTTCACCTCACTAATTGAGCCTAAAATCTGTCCCATACGTTTGTATTTAATAAAAGCCTTGGAAATTGACGTTATTCTAGTTATACTATATGCCGAATATATAAACCTTTAGCCCTAGTCCGGCTTGACGCTTTATTACTGTGGTGTTACCATAGAAATATAAAATTTCGGCATAATTCACGTGCTAATAGCAAAACATTTAAGGAGGACACAGCCATGTCAAGCGACATGTACAAGGGCTTTTCTACCAAACAGATCCACACAGCGCATGTGGATATACCGGGCATCAACCCCCTAGCTACTCCGATATTTCAAACATCAACCTTTGTGTTTGACAACACCGAACAGGGCGCCCGCCGCTTTAGGGGGGATGAGTCGGGCTACATATATACACGGCTGGGCAATCCTAATGCCAACCAACTCGGAGAAAAGATCGCCGTTTTGGAAAACGGCGAAGCGGGTATGGTGATGAGCTCCGGCATGGGCGCCATAACCACCGTGGTATGGACAGCGTTAAAGGCCGGAGACCATCTTCTTGCCGACGACGCCCTTTACGGATGCACGTTCTCCTATTTTACCCATGGTTTAACCCGTTTCGGCGTGGAAGTAACTCTTGTCGACTTTCAGGATATAGACGCTGTTAAGGCAAACCTGCGTGAAAACACAAAGGTCGTGTATTTTGAAACGCCGACAAACCCCAACCTCAAGCTTGTTGATATAACAGCAATCAGTGAAATTGCGCACAAACATAATCCTGATATTAAGGTAATCGTAGACAATACCTTCTGTACTCCGTATCTTCAAAGGCCGCTTGATATGGGCGCTGACGTGGTAATTCACAGCGCTACAAAGTATTTAAACGGCCACGGCGACGTTATTGCGGGCATGGCTGCCGGCAAGGTTGACTTTATTACCGAATGCTCCATGTTTGGCCTTAAGGACATGACCGGCGCCGTTATAGGCCCGTTTGAGGCATTTTTGATAAACCGCGGACTCAAAACGCTGGATATCCGCGTTAAAAAGCACTGCGAAAGCGCCCTTGAAATTGCAAAGTATCTTGAGAACCATCCGATGGTCAAACGGGTATATTATCCCGGCCTGAAATCCCATCCTCAGCATGAGCTTGCCCTCAAGCAGATGAAAAACGGGTTCGGCGGAATAATCGCGTTTGAGCTTAACGCGACAAAGGATGAAAGTGAGCGGTTTATTAACGCCCTGAAGCTATGCACCTTGGCCGTAAGCCTCGGCGACGCTGAAACGCTTATAGAGCATCCGGCTTCAATGACCCACAGCACATACACGCCTGAAGCGCTGGAGGCGGCCGGAATATCGGAATCCCTTATCCGTCTCAGCGTGGGACTCGAAGATGTTGAGGATATAATCGATGACCTTGATATGGGCTTGAAGCTCATCACTCGTTAATTCTCTATGAACTAAGCTTGAATAAGTCGACCGGTTTATGCTTTTATAATCCGGTCGTTTTTATTGTTTAAGCCTATATTAACTTTCCATCATATTGTATATTACATAGTCTATTATGGTTAGTCCCTTTAGCTTATCAAAGATCCGTGGCGTTGCCCTGATCATGGCCTGCGGCTTCAGTCCATGATCAGGGTATTTATTTGCTATGGTCTGGCCTGAATTCCAAAACCCTGCCAGGTTCCGCTATGTCATCTTTGTATTCGAAGCCTTCATCGGACGGAGGCGCCCCTATGTATTTTGCGAATACCTCTACATATCTGTTGCTGAACGTTACATTCGTTATTTCGGAATACATTACCCTGGTAGGGGATTCGTCCCAAACGCCATTGGCGTCAAAATGCCATATATAAACGCCTGTTTTTCCAACGCGCATTACCTTGCCTATGACAAAAAAGCCATCCTCATCATACGTCTTTCGTTCAGCAATAACATATCTCCCCTGATCCTCCAGCCACTTAAACGAGGAATACCAATCCGTTATATCTATATCCGGAGTCTCAATGGAATTTATTATCCCCTCTTCATACAGAATTGTCTGAAAGGCGGGCGGGGCCAGCACGAAGTCCTCAACATCCTTTATACGGCTTATTGAATAGCCGTCAAGCATAAACTCGTCCTCAAACGCGGAAAGGAACAGCCTTTCGCTTGATTTGAGCGGGATTAGGTACTCATCAAAGCCGTCATGCGAAAAATAAACCTTACATAACAGCTTTCTCAACTCGGCTTCAACGAGAAACAGCTTTAGCTCTGATCTAGTCATACAGTCTCCACAGTCCACATTATACAGATATAGTATGCATATTCATAGCTTCTTCGTGAACGGGAGACGCCATTATGCCTTCATCCAGCTCCAAGTAGACCGGGCAGTGGTCGCTGCCCATTACTTCGGGCATAATTCTGCAGCCTAATATAGCGTCCTTAATCCGTTCACTGACTAAAAAATAATCGATTCTCCAGCCTATGTTTCTAGCCCTCGAATTCGCCATGTAGCTCCACCAGGTATACGCATCCGTAAGCTCCGGATATAAATGTCTGAACGCATCAACAAAGCCATACCCCAATAGCTCTGTGAATTTATCCCTTTCAGCATCCGTAAAGCCAGCGTTATTTCGGTTTGTCTTTGGGTTTTTAAGGTCTATCTCCTTATGGGCAACGTTGAGATCGCCGCATACTATCACCGGCTTTTTTCTGTCAAGCCCGCATAAATACCCTGCAAACACCTCCTCCCACGACATTCTGTAATCAAGCCTGGCAAGCTCCCTCTGCGAATTAGGGGTATATACAGTGACAAAATAATAATTCTCGTATTCAAGCGTAATGACGCGCCCCTCTGTGTCATAGTATGGGGCGCTAATACCAAAATGCACCGATATAGGGGCGCGCTTTACGAAAACCGCCGTACCCGAGTATCCCTTCTTCTCCGCGCTATTGAAAAACTGCTCATAGCCGTCAAGGTCCAGCGATATCTGTCCAGGCTGGAGCTTGGTTTCCTGTACCGCAAATATATCCGCATCAATCGACTTGAAAAATTCCATAAAACCCTTGTTCATACATGCACGCAATCCATTTACATTCCAAGTGCAAAAATTCATACAAAACCCTCCTAAAGCTACATTGTAGCACAGGCCCTGGACATGAGGCAATCTTGATTAAGGCTTTGTATGGGCAAATATTTGAACATTTTTGAAAAATGTATTGCAAACTTGATTTTAAGGGATTATAATGAAAACGGTTATCCATGGTTTTAGGTCTGTGGTTGAAAATCGAAGCCAGTCGCAGGCAAAACGATCCACGTAAGCAGGCGAAATGCCGGTGAGCATGGTGCGGCTTAGAAGTAAGTCCGTCCGGGTGCGTAATACACACCCGAGAGAGTTAGTAGTGGGAAGCGAAAGCCCAGTAGCGAAACCTCCAGGCGGCGGATGTGGGGGCAAAGACCAGGTCAGCTGAAAGCATGGAAGCCAGAAACTATACTTTTTTAAGGGGATTATCAACACATGTTCCAGGACAAGACACTTATTTGTAGAGACTGTGGCGCGGAGTTCACGTTCACAGCAGGTGAGCAGGAATTTTACGCAGAGAAGGGTTTCCAGAACGAACCCGTACGCTGCAAGAACTGCCGTACACAGCGCAAGGGCCAGCGCAATAGTGGTGAAAGGGAAATGTACGACGCGGTATGCGCACAGTGCGGTGCACCCACCAAATTGCCTTTCGTTCCCAAGAACGATAAGCCCGTATATTGCAGCGAATGCTTCCGTAGCAGGAGGCCCAACTAATCCCCTTTGTCTCGCATGGCGCGATAAACGGTATTAGAACCAATCCCCCGTCGGAATCCGGCGGGGGATTTTCTATTTGCTGCAGCAGGGCACAAATACGCTTTTATTTCATTTTTATATCACTTAACCAGCTCATCTCCAAAATGCTTAATATGCTTGTTGTATATATTGAACAGAAGCGCCGTGCTAAGGCCCAGTGAGACTACCTCAGCTATTGGGTAGGCATACCATACGGCATTTACGTCGTTTGTCGCTTTGGCCAAGATATAGGCCATGGGCAGTATAACTATAAGCTGCCTTGCAATGGTAACGATAAGGCTGTAAATCCCCTTTCCCAACGCCTGAAACATGGTTCCAAACATTATGCTAAGCGCCGCGAACGGGAAGCAAAGGCTTATTGTCCTAAACGCTCTTATTCCCATCTCCATAAGGCTGTCCTGCGCGTTGAAAAGCGATAACAGTTGGGATGGGATCAGCTGGAACAACGCGACGCCGATTAACATTACTATAATAGCGTATATACATCCATATTTCAGCGCCTGCATAAGCCTCGGCCTATTCTTAGCCCCATAGTTGTATGCCATTATCGGCATTGAACCCGAGTTAAGACCAAACACAGGCATAAATACAAACGATTGCAGCTTAAAGTATAGTCCAAGCACGGTAACCGCAGTTTCAGAAAAGCTGATCAGTATAGCGTTTAAACCTAGATTGGTCACGGAACCTACGGTTTGCATTACTATCGCCGGCAAGCCCACCTTATAGGTTTCTCTGATGGTGGTCGAATTTGGCTTAAACAGAGAGATCCGCTTCCTTCCATCAACCCTGTGCACCTTAAACAGCTTTACGCTTATGTGCTTCGATCTTTTCAGCAAAATTATCCCCAGCACCATACCTACGGCTTGTCCGGCAACTGTCGCTACGGCGGCTCCCGCAACGCCCATGGCTGGGAAGCCCAGCAGTCCAAATATCATGATGGGGTCAAGAACTATGTTTATAACCGCACCAACGAGCTGTATTATCATAGGATGCATCATGTTGCCGGTACCCTGCAGCGTTTTTTCGCACATGATCTGGATCATTGAGAATATACTCAGCGAGGAGCATATGGTAAGGTACGTTACGCTATCGTTGAGCATGGGTATATCATCGGTAAACATTGCAATGGCAGGCCTGGAAAGCGTAAGTCCGAGTATTCCAAACACTATGCCGCTTAATACGGCTAGGAACATGCCATTGCTTGCCGCCGAATCCGCTTCATGCTGCAACCCCTGTCCAAGCCGCCTTGATATAAGTGAACAGCTGCCCACCGCCGTACCAACTGAAACACCTACCAGCAGCATCTGAAACGGAAACGCCAGGGTAACCGAGGTAAGCGCCCGCTCACTCAGCATGGACACAAATACGCTGTCCACTATGTTGTATAACGCCATAACGAACATGGACAACATCATTGGAAGCGACATTTTGATTAATAGGGATGGGACATGATGCGATCCCATCTTGTTCTGGGGTATGCTTTCCATATATCTTCCAGCCTTTATTATGCTTGAAATTCAGCAGAGACGCGCTCCCATAAACCGGAGCCGCAAAAACCGCCTAATTATTTATTATAGCATAATGCCATGGTTATTGGAATTTATATAACATATATTAACCCCCGGTGGGATAATCATATTAAAAAGCCGCGGCCTCATATGAGGACACGGCGGCTTTTGCAGCTTTTTGACTAGCTGATGCTAACCAAGCCTTACCGCGTGAACCACAAACCTTCCGTTCTGGTAATTGCTATGGTTGCAGGTCGAAAGCGTTATAACTTCATCAGACTCGGTCACCTTTGTGTCAACGGGGTACATCGACAATTTGGCCAGATCGTTCATAAAACCGGCGAATCCAGCGTCGCTCTTAAAATCAACCTTCATATACCTTGCATCGTTCACATGCGTGTCATATGCGGCGAACACCTTATAAGTATAGTTCGTATCGCCGAATTTCACAGTGAATGTGCGGTGAGAATTATAAAAGGAGGCGTTTGAGTAGTTGTTTACATCGGCAAACATCGTTCCGCTTCGCATATTGTGGCCAAACAGTATCTTATGCTTGCTTTCCACATCGCAGCGGTAATCCAAAAAGATAGCGCCGGACTTTGAATTGTTGCGTTCAACGCTATGGTTTAGGTAGTACTTGTTCTCATCGCCGTCCGGGCACTTGACCAACGGATAATTAACCTTGGTGTTCTCAATTTTTATCCACCCAATTACATCTGAATTAAGCGCCCTGTACTCTTCATATGAAAGAAGCGGGGCCGGTGTGGCGTCGTCATGGCCGTCAAGTTCGTGAATAGGTATTTCAGTACCGGACGGTTGAGCGGTGTTGCCTGGATTGTTTACATCAATCTGTCCGCCCTCCTTATTGCATCCACATCCAACAACAAACAGGTTTATTGCCACTAAAACAAGCGCAATTACGCTTATTGCATATGATCGCCTCATAGATTTCCTCCAAAAATTGAATTATTAAGGCCCCTTTCAGCCGTGCAATCGGGATTTCGCTCCATTATGCGAGGCCGGATGAGTCTATTTGCCAATTATACAACAATAATACCTTTATAACAACGCAAAGGTTGCAGCGGCATAAATTATATATCTTATTGTCAATGCGCCCTTGGTCAGCAGTATAATGCTGTTGATTGGCCGTGAATTTCCTTAAAATGACCAATTCTGTTCATGAAATATCCACGAGTTAGGATTATACTACTTTTAGGTGCGCTTGTCAAAGCTTAAATCTCGCCTAGCATAGGAGGTATTATGAATAATAAGGCCGCCGTTATCATTTCATTCCTATTATCCGCAGCCCTGCTCTTGGGATGCAGCGTTTCAGACCCTCATAGCAATCCGTCAAATACTTATCCGCCAGACGACGTCAATAATGTAATCGGTTCCGACGGGTATAGTGTGTCTCAGGACAGTATCTCGATAAAGGGTAAGGATGAAATAATCTCAGGAATAGAGTTTTCAGAGTTTAAGTCAACCGACCTTGACGACAGCTGGAGAGCTGAAGGCTCGGAATCAATTAATTTGGACGCTTCCTACGGGGTTGTTACGGTAAGCGCCGGCGGTACCTATGTATTGAGCGGCAGTTTGCAGGATGGAAGGCTGCTGATTGACAGCCCGGATGATGAACCCGTCCGGCTTGTGCTCAATGGCGCCGACATATTCAGCGAAGACGGTCCGGCCATATATGTGAAGAACGCAAAGAAGCTTGTTCTTATACTGGCGGAGGGAACGATAAACAGCATCTCCGATGGCAGTACTTACTCAAGCGTGGCTAATGATGAAAACAAGCCTAACGCAGCTGTCTTTTCCATGGACGACCTCACAATAATCGGAGACGGAACGCTAAGCGTCCAGGCCAACTACAATAACGGGATTTATTCAAAAGACAAGCTTAAAATCGGCGGCGGCATTATAACGGTCAAAGCTGAGGACGATGCGCTGGTCGGAAGGGACTGTGTGCTTATAAGCGGCGGAAAAATTGATTTAATCTCCGGCGACGAGGGAATAAAGACTACAAACAATGATGTTGACAAGGGATTCATTCAAATAACGGGCGGAAGCGTAAAGATAGTATCCTCGGGCAATTCCGTGGATGCGGAAAGCGTAATAAAGTTCGACGGCGGCGCTATTGATATTACTTCAGGAGGCGGATATACCGAATATGAAAAAAACGCGGACAGCGGGATGAAAGGATTAAAGTCCGACCTAGGTATAGTAATTACCGGCGGTACTATTTCATTAAATTCAGCGGACGACGCTATTCATTCAAACGCCAGCGTTGCAGTGGACGGAGGCGATATCACCATATCCACCGGTGACGACGCTATTCATGCCGACGAACATGTAAGCATAACCGGGGGTAATATTAAAATAAACAATTCGCACGAAGGCATTGAAGGTGCTGCCGTGCATATTGGGGGAGCCGCGCTGTCAATAGTATCCGATGAAGACGGCATCAATGCCAGCGGCGGCTCTGACGATGCTGATTACGGCGGAAGGCGGGAGCCAGACGCCTTTAAAACAAATAACGGCTGTATTATACGCGTTACGGGCGGCTCGATAAATATAGCTGCTGGAGGCGACGGGATAGATTCCAACGGCGGCATCCTTATAGTCGGCGGAACGCTTCTCATCAACAGTGACATCAATTCCAATAACGGCGCCCTCGACTATGGCTCATATTGTGTGATCAAGGGCGGAACTGTAGCGGCGGCAGGAGGGACGGCGATGGCCGCGCTTCCTACTTCATCGTCTGAGCAGCCGGCAATAGCGCTTGGCTTATCCCCGAAGCGTTCAGGTGCTATTAAAATAGAGGATGGCAGCGGCAGTGAACTGTTCGAATGGACGCCCCCTATGGAATACCAGTCGGTTGTGCTATCCCTTCCCGAATTCAACGTTGGATCTGAATATACGGTTTTTATCGGAGAAACCGAGTATGAAACCGTTAAGCTTGCCGGAGTGCTCACGCTTTCCAGCGATTCAGGGCATACTTCAGGCGGCGCCCGCGAAAACCGGCCTGGCTCGCGTCCATGACCGCGCATAAAAAGAAAAAAATGAAGCTATTGTTTATAATCGTATTTTCACTGGCGGCGGTTTCCATCTTTCTATGGTGGCAGGCCAATGGACTTGGCATTACATATATTGAACATTCAAGTTGGAGGCTACCGATCGAATTCGATGGGTTCAGGATTGCTCAGGTTTCAGACCTTCATAATAAAACATTTGGAAAGGGAAACTCCTCATTATTGGCTTTGCTTTCTAGGGAGGCGCCCGATATCATAGTAATAACCGGCGATTTGGTCGACCGAAGGAGACCGGATATAAATGCGGCCATGGAGTTCATATATGGCGCAGTAGCAATAGCGCCTGTGTATTATGTTTCGGGCAACCATGAGGAAAGGCTTGAAAACCATAATGAGATATATGGCAAACTGGTCAATGCCGGCGTACATGTTTTGGAAAATACCGGGGCAAAAATCCTGCGTGGAGAACGGAGCATATCCATTGCAGGTGTCTTTGACTCGGATTCTGATACGGTTATAAGCAGGCGTATTGAAACGGTCATGGGCAATCCCGATGATTTTACCATACTTCTGTGCCATAGGCCAAACTATATGGAGATATTCAAACGCTATTCGCTTGACCTGGTGTTCTGCGGCCATGCCCACGGAGGACAGTTCCGCGTTCCGTTTGTCGGGGGACTATTCGCTCCTGACCAGGGACTGTTCCCTCAATATACGTCGGGGGCCTACACTGAGGGCGAAACCACTATGATAGTCAGCAGGGGCCTGGGTAACAGCGTGGTTCCGATAAGGTTATTTAACCGTCCCGATGTCGTTATGGCGACTCTCCGCTCTGAATAAACGCAATAATAAAGCAGGGCGGCGGTACTTATCCATCGCCCTGCAAAAACCCGTTATTTGTGCGCATCAGCGCATCTATAATTTCTTATATGCCCATCTCTTCCTTTACTTCCTTAAAGCACCTTACGGCAAAATCGAGGTCCTCCTTTGAATGTCCGGCTGAGACCTGCGTTCTAATCCTTGCCTTGCCCTGGGGCACAACAGGATAAAAGAATCCTACCACATATACGCCCTTATCCAGCATGCGCGCCGCAAACTCCTGGGCCACCCGCGCGTCATAGAGCATTACCGGCACAATGGGATGCGTGCTCTCGGGAACGTCGAAGCCAAGCTTTCCAAGCTCTGAACGGAAGTATGCGGTATTCTCATGAACCTTATCCCTGAGGGCGGTTGACTCCATCAGCATATCAAACACCTTGATCGACGCGGCGCATATTGCGGGAGCCAAAGTGTTTGAAAACAGGTAGGGTCTGGACCTTTGCCTGAGCAGGTCAACAACCTCCTTGCTTGCGCTGGTAAACCCGCCTGACGCGCCTCCGAGCGCCTTGCCAAGCGTGCCCGTTATTATGTCCACGCGTCCCATTACGCCGCAGTGCTCGTGCGTGCCGCGCCCATGCTCACCCATGAATCCGACCGCGTGGCTGTCGTCCACCATCACCAGCGCGCCATACTCGTCCGCAAGGTCGCATATCGCCGGAAGATTCGCTATAAAGCCATCCATCGAGAAAACCCCGTCGGTAGCTATCAGCTTAATACGGCAATCCTTTGCCGCCTCAAGCTGGGTTCTGAGATCATCCATGTTGTTGTTCTTATAGCGGAAACGCTTAGCCTTGCATAGGCGAACGCCGTCTATGATGCTTGCATGGTTAAGTTCATCCGATATTATTGCGTCGTCCGGCCCAAGCAGCGTTTCAAACAAGCCGCCGTTGGCATCAAAGCAGGAGGAATACAGGATCGTATCCTCCATGCCCAGAAAGTCGCTGATCTTTTTTTCAAGCATTTTGTGTATCTTCTGGGTTCCGCAAATAAATCTGACCGAGGAAAGGCCGAAGCCCCACTCGTCATAGCTGGCCTTGGCCGCCTCAATAAGAGCGGGATGATTTGACAGCCCCAGATAGTTGTTTGCGCACATATTTAGTACGCCGCTGGTATTGGTTGTATCAATTCTTGATTTCTGAGGGGTCGTAATTATACGCTCGTCCTTAAAGGTACCGGCGTCGCGTATGTTGTCAAGCTCTTTTCTAAATATTTCATAAGCCTGCTTCATTTCTTTCTCATTCTCCTTTGCTTATTTATAATAGTCCGTGCGGCGCTAAACCGCCGCCAACAATAGCTTTTACAAACGAATACCGCTATTTGGTCCAGTCGAGCACTACCTTTCCGGAATTTCCGCTGTTCATTGCGGCAAAGCCCTTCTCATAATCGCGGTAATTGAACCGATGCGTAATGATCGGCGACAGGTCCAGACCCGCCTGTATCATTGCCACCATCTTATACCAGGTTTCGTACATCTTGCGCCCATATATGCCTTGAAGGGTAAGGCCCTTAAAGATTACGTCGTTCCAATCTATGACCGTACCCGGGCCCGCGATGCCCAATAGGGCTACCCTGCCGCCATTGCGCATAGTGCCCAGCATTTGATTCAGGGCCGCGCCATTGCCGCTCATCTCAAGGCCTACGTCAAAGCCTTCTTTTATATTGGCGTTTGCCATCACGTCGCTCAGCTTGTCGCGCGAAACGTTTGCAATATGCGTCGCGCCCATCCTCTTTGCAAGGTCAAGCCTGTAATCGTTTATATCGGTTACCACTACCCTTCTGGCTCCGCAGTGCCTGCAGATTGCCGCGGCCATCATTCCAATCGGGCCCGCGCCGGTTATCAGCACGTCCTCCCCCACGGTTTCAAACATAAGCGCCGTATGCGTAGCATTGCCATAGGCGTCAAAGAAGGACACAATATCATCCGGTATTTCTTCGCTAACGGGTATTACATTGGTTGCCGGTATGCAGAGGTATTCGGCAAAAGCGCCCGCGCGGTTTACACCCACGCCCTTTGCATGTTTGCACCACTGGCCATTGCCCGACCTGCAGTTGCGGCAGCGTCCGCATACTATATGACCCTCGCCTGACACGCGCTGCCCTATCTTATAGCCTGTAACGCCGGCTCCCAGCGCGGCAATAACGCCTACATATTCGTGCCCGACTATCATGGGCGGCACGATATTCTTTTCGCTCCAGGGATCCCAGTTGTAAATATGAACATCCGTTCCGCAGATTGCGGTTTTATGTATTCGTATGAGGACCTCGCCCATACCTGGAGATGGCACCGGCCTCCGTTCAAGTACGAGGCCCTTTTCTCTATTTGGCTTTACAAGCGCGTCCATTGTTTCTGGTATCATAACTCGTCCTCCTTAAAAGAACAATATATAGTTCAATTATAGTCCCGATTTTGAATATTGCCAACAAAGGAATCCCTAAAATATTGTATATTTAGCCGTCGGCACCGCCGCTTTATGTCCAGGGATTCAAACACAATTAAAAGGGTTCCGCTGTACTATGGAACCCTTTTGGTATGAACTTCATCTAAAATACTCTCCTGCCAAGTTCAAAGTTTGTGACGGCCCAGTTGTTCCAGCTGGAAATCACCACTTCTCCGGCAGACGATGATGCATGTATATAGCTATTGTAGCCAAGATATACTCCAACATGGTTTATATATCCCGACGAATTGCTGAAAAACACCAGATCTCCGCGCTTGAGGTCTGACTGGCGGCTTATAAGCCCCCAACTTTCGACCTGTGAGTAGCCGGCCGCAGTGTAGCGGGACACCCTGACGCCAGCCTGTCTCAGGCAATAGTATACCAGTCCCGAACAATCGAAGCTGTCAGGACCCTCCGTGCTCCAGACATATGGTTTTCCCAGCTGGGCCGTCAATATGCTGATAAATGTCTCCACATTGGCAGATGGGGGCTGAGTAGGTGTCGGCGCGGGTGTGGGCGCGGGTCCCTGCGTAGGCCGAGGAGTTATCGCGGGGGTTCTGGTAGGCGTAGGTGTGACATTCGGCTTGGGGGTTGACGACGGCTTAGGGGTTTCCCTAGGCGTGGGAGATGCATCCGGCCTCCGCGTAGCCGTAGGAGACGGCTGGGCCGGAGTTCCTGTCTCAAGCGGAAGGTTCGGGTCCTGCATCGAATCGTCGCTATATCTTGCCCTCGGAGAATATAGGACGCTTCTTGTTTCGAGATCAGCCCTGCCATTTACGGTAAGTTCGTTTTTAGCCTGAAACATACCCACAGCGTTCTCCGTGGCAACTCCGAAATAGCCATTGTTTTTATCCTCATAAAAGCCCAGCTCGTTCAAACGGGTTTGAAGCATCAAAACGTCGTTGCCCTTGTTTCCACGCTCAATAACATATGGCATAGCCGTCCCTGATTCAAGGAGCGCCATAAGCTTTTCATCAACCGTGCCCGTCTCCTCAAGGTAATGCGTCCGCTGTATTCTCTTTACGGCGTCCTCAAGCGCGGAGCCAAACTTGGTCGTAGGTTCATCCGAGTCCATATACCCAAGGTTCATCAGGGTTTCCTGTATCCTGGCTATATCGCTATTGTCGTCTCCCAGCTTGTACAGAAGCGTACCAACGCTTTCATTTCCTAAGCCATCTCCAAATGGGGTTTCTCCCGGCGCTTCCTGCTCTCCCCCTGGCTGTTCCTCCCCAGTTTCCTCTCCTTCGTTCGCCTCAACCGATCCGGTCATGGCACCCATAGCAAGCTCAGGGCTGAATAAAAATGGTATGAACAGGAACAGCGTTGTGAATATGCACAAAAACACCGAGATTATAACACGGAAACGTTTAAGAAAGGGCAGCAGACCCCTATTCTGCCTGGGTTTATATTTTGTAAAATCCTTCGTATTCATGCGTCTACATTATACACCATAATAGAGCCTTTTCAAATCATCCTCAGCTATAATTAACAGTTTTTTTAACAATATGTCAATATGATGCCGTTAAATGTAATGCCGGCGGACTTTTTATCCAAACATGGCAATCTACATGCTTGCGTATACATGTTTTATATTTATATAATGGGAGCGCGGAGTGAACCGAACCCCGCGCTCCCATTATTAAACTGACTAGGCTTCCTTTACTATACCCATTCTATATGCATCAAGGAGCGCCTTAAGGTCATCGATTCGCTCCTTAAGTCCCGCTCCAATATCCGTATCGCCCACCAAAAGCCGCTCGGGAAGATTCCTTACAACCGTGCCATGCGTTCTTATGTCGTTATCAAGAAAATGCATGTCATTGGTTCCGTAAGCCTCGTGAGCTACTATTCGTATACGCTGGGAGGTGAAAAACATGGTATATCCTGCTATTCCAGTCTGCGGCTGGTAAGCCCTGCAAAACCCTCCGTCTATCACTACACGGCGGCCATTCGCCTTCTGCGGCTCCTCGCCCTCCTTGGCCTTTACAGGAATATGGCCGTTTACTATGCACGAATAGCTCTCGTTAAGCCCAAAATGATTGAGGACTTTGAGTGCGAAATTCTCATCGTCACAATATTCATAGTAGGCGTTCTTCGGCTCCTTATGCGTTGATTTATCCTCAATCAGGGCCCTTTCAAACGTCGTTATCTGGCTCCTGCCAAATATCGGCGAATTCCTTCCGCACCACAGGAACCACATGAAATCCCTGCCCTTTTCGCGGGCTTCCGAACCCTCGGGAGCATACATGGCCATCCGCGCCACCTTGTCGGCGTAATCCAGATACTCCTTGCCTGACAGCAGCCTTCCATCGCAGTCGAATTTCATAAACTCGCCGTTGTCGTCGCAAGGAACGCACCCATGATACAGCAGGTTGCCATTGTAGCACAGGTACACGCTGCCTGCCGAATATAAAAACCTGACGTGAGACTGAAGCTTATGGCTGTTTTGGAATGATGAGGTAAGCTGCTCCATGAGCAGCACCTCGCTCTCGGTTAGCCTGTTGGGGTCGGCCGGATCTATTGTGGGGAATTCGGTATCCTTCAGCGGATACTTCTTTCCTCCGATGGTTATGCTCATATCCGAATAGTCTATTCTGGAAAGCATATCCCTGTCCGCCATCCTATACTCGGGACGCCGCTTTATCAGCTGCCCCTCAAGCTTGAACTGTATTACGCATATGGCCTTATGCATTCTCGCGTAAAGACTCATGTCCTTTGGCATATAGTGCTCGGACGGCATTTTCCTTGGGGTGAAAACCGAAGAGTCAACATCAGAATAGTATTCGGATGCAAAAAGGGCTAGCGGCAATATATTGATACCATATGAGTTTTCAAGCATATCCAGATTGTCGTATTGCACGCAGTTTTTAATCGCGGTCGCCACGCATACGGGACTTCCCGCCGCCGCTCCCATCCAAAGAACGTCGTGGTTCCCCCACTGTATATCTACGCTGTGATGCTCAATTAGCCTATCCAAAATTACATCGGCATGCGGGCCGCGGTCGAAAACGTCGCCAACCACATGGAGATGGTCCACCGCCATTCGTTTTATAAGGCTTGAAAGCGCCACAATAAACGCATAAGCCCTGTCGAGGTCTACTATGCTGGTTATAATCCTCTCATAATACCTTTCCTTATCGCTGTCAACATAGTGAGTATGCAAAAGCTCATCGATTATATACGAAAAGTCCTTTGGAAGCGCTTTCCTCACCTTTGAACGCGAATACTTTGATGTCGTCGCCCTGCATATGGCTATCAGCCGGTATAGCGCCACCCTGTACCAGTCGTTCATGTCCGTACCAGACGCCCTCGCCTGCTCCATCTTTTGCTCGGGGTAATATATAAGCGCCGCGAGGTTCCTCCTCTCTCCTTCCCCCAACGAGTTTCCAAATACCATTTCAATGCGATCCCTAATTGCTCCGGACGCATTGTTGGTTATGTGTAAAAACGCCTCGTGTTCTCCATGAATGTCGCTCATAAAATGCTCTGTTGCCTTTGGCAGATTGCATATTGCCTGAAGATTGATTATCTCTGAGCTTACCGCCTGTATAGTTGGGTATTCCCTGGCCATTAACGAAAGATAGCGTATCGATCTTCCCGCTACACGTACATCCTCCATGACGCCGCCTCCTTCTCCTTTATAACAGATAATAGATAATAAGCTATGGAAACCTGAGATCATTGAACAGCTATATGGCAGCTTAAGCTTTTATTCTTAATCGCTTGCCATTCCATACTACATTATACTATGACAGGACAAAAAAGAAAACCTTGCCAGCTCCAATACATCCATTTATTGTTTATTTAACAGTCCCCTGGGCCCTGGGCCAACTTGTGATAGCGCATCATCTGTGTTATATTTAATCGGAGGTGCTTTATAATGCATACCGAAATTGAATGGGTTGCGAGATCTCTGGGCTTCTCACGGGTATACTATATTGACCCTTCGCTTGGGAAAACCGGCTACGGTCTTCCTGCCTTTACAAAAACCATTTTGGTCTTGGCGTGGGCATATGTCCCCCACAGCATTGACGAACCAATTCCCGCATATTACTTGGCGTCTAATTCATCATACCATGCCGGCAATGCCTTTGTATCAAAGCTTAGGGGAATGGGGGCGCGTACTGAGAGGTCTCACGTCCCGGTGATACCGCTGCTCCTCAACGCAAAAATCGGCGTTATGGGCCGCAACGGGCTCTTAAGGCTAAAAGGGCTGGGATCAAGAACCGTTCTTACCACGTTTGTTACAGAGCTGTGCGGCCCCCTGAGCACGGAAGAGCCGTGCGAGGAATGCGGATGCTGTTCCATGTGCGCGCGCGCATGCCTTACGGGGGCGATAACCGCGAACGGAGTTGATTATAAGCGCTGTATACGCTGGCATATGGGCACGGCATGCCACCCCGATTTTGTCAAGGAAATGCTGCCTGGGTTTCTTGGGTGTGAAATATGCCAGGCGGTTTGCCCTAAAAACGCCATCGCCGGTACGAAAGAACCGGATGATGATGTGGCCAAGGCGTTTGACCTGCCGAGGCTAATACGTGGCGACGCGTCGGCCGCCCGGCTCCTTGTGGGGCGCAACCAGTCCAGCAACGGGAAGCTGATTGCCGAAGCTATAACTCTAGCAGCAAAACGCGGAGTTTATGCGGATGCCATACGCGCAGGCAACGATTCGGGTTTTGAAGCTGTTAGGGACGCGGTTAGATGGGCTGACATAATATTAAAGAACAGGTTTAGAATATGAAAAAGCTTAAACGATAAATATCCTCAGTTGACAAGGGTAACAGAACTTTAAGTCAACTGTAACAATTTTGTGATGATCTATCGGCAAGACTGGCTTATAATAATATTGCAAGTGAAAAGCAGTGGATGATCTCCTTTCAGATACCGTTGCTAGAAGGTCGTTCCCCATGGGGGACGGCTTTTTTCATGTTTATGTTAGATATTTAGGGAGGTAATTATGCGGGGCGTTAGATGAATGCAAGAAGGCTTCTATTTTTATTAAAGCATTTGCTTTTTATCTGCCGTGCTGTTAATTGCGAATTTTTTATGAACGGCGTTATGTTTCCACAAAAAGTCACAGAATAATGCACCGTCAGGCTTGCCGTGACGTTCGGTAAATGATAAAATAACTTTGCAACATTTACATTTGTAAATGTACGTGATTTATTGTATTATCATGACATATATACGCGCCTTGGGCGCTTTGGGAAGGAACACAGATGGGTTTTTTAGAGTTTAACGATGTAGGAATAGATCTCGGCACCTCCAGCGTGCTTGTGTATGTAAGCAATAAGGGGATAGTGCTCAGAGAGCCGTCGGTCGTCGCTGTTGAAAAGATAACCGGGCGTATCATGGCAATAGGGGAAGAGGCCAGGCGCATGCTAGGGCGAACTCCTGGGAACATAATAGCCATCCGTCCGCTTCGGGATGGAGTAATTTCCAATTTTGACATTACGCAGCGGCTTTTACAGCATTTTTTGAAAAAGGTGGTTGGAACGCGCATATTATTCAAGCCCAAGGTAGTTGTATGTGTCCCTTCGGGAGTTACCCAGGTTGAAAAACGTTCTGTTATCGACGCTACGGAGAGCGCCGGAGCGCGGTACGCATATCTTATTGACGAGCCGATAGCCGCGGCAATAGGAGCTGGAATAGATATATCCCAGCCACGCGGCAACATGGTGCTGGATATTGGCGGCGGTACTACCGACGTGGCTGTAATTTCCCTGCGCGACGCAGTGTTGTCCGAATCCATCAAGATAGCCGGCGACAAGTTCAACGACTCGATAGTCCGCTACATGCGCAAGAAGCATAATCTTCTCATAGGCGAACGCACGGCTGAGGAGATGAAGATAAGGATTGGGTCGGCCTATCCGAGAAAGGAACAGCTGTTTATAGACGTCAGGGGCCGCAACCTCATATCTGGGCTGCCTCAGGCAATAGTGGTTGGCTCCAACGAGATGATAGACGCGCTTGAAGAACCTCTTCAGTCGATACTTGAAAGCGTGCGAAGCATTTTTGAAAAGACCCCGCCCGAGCTCGCAAGCGATATTGCTGAAAACGGCATATGCCTTACAGGCGGCGGCGCGCTGCTCTACGGTATGGATAAATTCATTGCCGAGCATACGAAGGTGCCATGTTATGTAGCTGAGGATCCCATATCCTGCGTGGCGATAGGCACGGGTAAGGTTTTAGAAAACCTTGAGGACTTCTCAATAGGTACCAGCGCTGTTTACGATTATCGAAGGGGCGATTTCTTCGAAGGATAATGAAATGCCTTATAAAGCGAAAGGGCCGGCAATCCGGTCCTTTCTTCATATACAGTAAATGATTCTAGTATTTTGAATTCGGAGGCGCTTTTAGATTTAAAATGGAAGAATAAACGCTTCCCCTCCAGGGGTGGGGCGGGGCGGATTGTCCGTTTCGCCGGAATCATCCGTTGGAATGGAAGGGTCCGGAGTAGTATATTCGGGGTCATCAGTATAATTTGGTATGTCAACTGGCGGCACGAAGGACTGGTCCGTTTGTATGGTAACGGACTTTGACTTAATTCCCTCTACAGGCTTGCCGTCTATTATTATTTCAGGATGCACAGGCACTATATAATAGGCATATCTCATGCCATGCTCCGCGGATGTGTCGGCATACGTCACCCTGTTGGTGTTTCCACTCCACTCCCCTATGAGCACCACGGATCCATAGTTATCCTGACGAAACAGTCTGTATACGATATGGCTTTTCAAAGGCGTAAAGCTTATGCGCGGCAGCCCGTCAGCCAACTCGCCCTTAATATCGTTGGGCGGCGCCGGAAGGGACCAGTATTCGCTGCGTATGCCCGGCTCCGTTCCCTCCGCGAAAACCTCCTTGACGACCATGTTTGACGGCGTAAGCGCAGTTGCAAGCACCGCCGAATGGCTGTTTGCCAGGGTGTATCCATCCAGCCGGTATTCCTTAACGCCTTTGGGCATTGCAAAGTCTATTTCACTCCCGTTTGGATATAGATACTTGAACAGCTCATAGAGTATTAATGCCGGATACGAGCCTCCCGTAGCGTCCGAAGGTAGTTTTCTTCCGTCTTCGTCCTTATCGTACCCAATCCATACAGTTGCTGTATATTCGGGATTATAGGCCGCCATCCATGCGTCGCGCGTGCTGCTGCTGTCGCCCACGGTTCCCGTTTTTCCGGCTATAGGCATTTCAAGCGCGGACAGCCTATGCCCCGTCCCCTCAAGCACTGCGCTTTTAAGCATGCTTGTAAGTATATAGGAGTTTTCCTCGCTCATGACCCTTATCATTGAGGATTCGCGTTCGTAGAGCGTCTCTCCGGACGAGTCGGTAATCTTTGTTATCAATGCCGGAGCGTCATAATACCCGCCTGACGCAAAGCAAGCATAGGCCCCCGCCAGTTGAAGCGGCGACACCCCATAGGTAAAGCCGCCGAGAGCTAGGGCCAGGCCGCCGTCAGCCTCGTCAAATTCTATGCCAAGCCTTTGTGCAAACAACTTTCCGCCGGAAACGCTTACATCCGACAGCACCTTTACCGCCGGTACATTAAGGGAACGCTTTACAGCCTCTCTCATTGTAACCCATCCATAATACTTCCCTCCGGCATTGCCTGGCTCGTAGTCTCCAAAGCTTGTAGGCTCGTCCAGTATCATCGTGGCGGCCGTATAGCCGTGATACTCAAGCGCGGGCGCGTATGAGATTATAGGCTTTATTACGGATCCAGGCTGCCTTCTGATGTCTGTAGCGCGGTTAAATCCATGCGCAACATCATATTCGCGTCCGCCCATTACGGCGGCGACCATACGCGTATTTACGTCGACTACAACAATAGCCCCCTGCACATCTTCGGCGGGGAACAGCTCTTCGTTTTTCATAAGCTGGGCACAGTATTCCTGAAGCCCTGAATCCATAGCTGTGTAGATCTTATAGCCGCCCGTAAGCAGGGTTTCCGTATTAACGTTAAGAATAGAGCAGGCCTCTTCAATCGCCATATCGATGTAATAATTTCTTACGTTTCTGTTGGTTGCGGTGCTGAGCGTGGCCGGTTCCTCACGGTATTTCGTATACTCATCTTCCGATATATAGCCGTAGTCACGCATCAAGGATAGTACCAGGTTACGCCTGTTTAACGACTTTTCCATATTGAGGTGGGGTGCGTAATTGGACGGGGATTTCAAAATACCAGCAAGCATTGCCGCCTGCGCTACCGTAAGCTCGTTTGCGTGTACGCCGAAATAGCCGCGCGCCGCTGCCTCCACGCCATAATAGCCCGCACCGAAGTAGACGTAATTCAGATACATCTCCAATATCTCGTCCTTGTCGAACTGTCTCTCCATTTTACATGCAAGCACGGCTTCCTCAAGCTTTCTTGCCACTGTTTTTTCCGGCTTTTCCTCTTCGGTAGTCAGATGGCTTAGTTTTATAAGCTGCTGGCTTATCGTTGACGCCCCCTGTTCCAGGCTGCCAACCTTTAAATCGTGCAGCGCCGCGCCGAAGATTCTAATAATATCAACTCCGCCATGCTCGTAAAACCTGGCGTCCTCCGCAGATATAAAGGCATAGCGGGCATGCATGGGTATTTCGTCAATGCCTATCCACTGCCTGTTTTCCTTACTGTACAGAAGGCTGGCCTCGCCGCCGTTTTTGTCATAGACCATAAGCGACTTCTTTGAATCCAAGATGAGTTCCGGCTCAAAGTCATGCCATTCATCCATGTCAAACACGTCAACAGCAAAAAACACGAGAAACGCAATCACAGCAAGGGTTACTCCCAGAATAACCCTCCGGATTACCCTCCACTTGCTTTTTTTATTTTTCTTTTCCATAATCAAACCCCCAAAGCTGTATATCAAAAGGTAGCTATGCGTATATTTTTGCCAAATACCGGTCTGTTTATTAAAATGTTTATCTGTAAGTAAAAATCCGGCTTAAAGTTAGCGGGTTTCTCGTAGAGGTTACTGCCTGTGCAAATAGTGAAAGGACGGATTTTTGAATTTTTGCGGCGTTACTGAGCCGCGATATTTTCAGGAGCAACCCTATCGCATAATAGGAGGCTTACACAAAACACTTTTTTTGAAATTCTTTAATTTGGGCTTGTTAAACTTCCGAATTTAGACAATAATAGTATAGAGGTAATTTTAACTTATAATCTGGAAAAGGGAGCGTCATAATTATAATCGGCAACGCCTTATCAGCGTTAAGCGGGCGTCCGTGATTTGCGCATACCCATGATCATGTTATTCTGATAGGTATAAATTACTCGACAGCAATGCCACATATAAGCCGTACGGCTGCGATTGGTAAGCTAATATGCTCAAAAACGAGAGGATATATGGAATACTACGTTTTAATACCGGCCTATAAGCCCGACAAGAGACTTGTTTCGTTAATAGAAGAGTTACAGGCTGCATCATTAAAGGTGCTTGTAGTAGACGATGGAAGCGGCAAGGACTGTTCGCAAATTTTCAGCTCCGTAAGGTCGCTTGGCGTAGAGGTAATCTCCTACCCTGATAATCGCGGCAAAGGCTCCGCGCTTAAAACCGGCCTTAAGCGCCTAAAGGAGATGGGGAATGTCGCGGGCGTAGTAACGGCTGACGCCGACGGTCAGCACCTCCCCGCTGACATCTTAAAAGTAATGGACGCATTAAAGGCGGATGCACAGGCCTTTGTCCTAGGCGTAAGACGGTTTGCAGCCAAGCATGTCCCGCTGCGCTCCAAAATCGGAAACTGGATAACCAAGATAGCATTCTATATGGTTTCAGGAATACACGTATCGGATACCCAAACAGGGTTGAGGGGTGTGCATTCTTCGCTTTTCGATGTTCTCATATCTTTGGAGGGCGAAAGATATGAATACGAAATGGACATGCTCCTCAACCTTAAATCCTGGCCGGTACATGTGATTGAGGTTCCAATAAACACCGTATATATCGACGGGAATAAGGGTTCAAGCTTTAATTCCTTTAAGGACGCTTTCTGCATATTTAAAAGGCTTATAAAGTTCTCGGCATCGTCGCTTACTTCGGCAGCAGTGGATTATGCGGTATATTATGCGTTATGCCTTGCGTTTCCAATAGTTCCCTTTATACCCGCCAACATAATTCAGCCCGCCGCCATTTGGCTGGTCTGCGCGCGTATAGTCAGCTCGGCCCTTAACTATTCGATAAACCGCTACTTTGTATTTAAAAAGAATAGCCGCGGCAGCCTCTGGAAATTTGCGCTTCTGGCAGGCTGTGTTATGCTTGTAAGCGCATTTGGCATAGATATACTGGTCGGCGTGGGAGTTGGATACCTGCTCTCTAAGATTTTGGTTGACACTCCGATGTTCTTTGTAAACTACTATTTTCAGAATAAATTTATCTTTACAAAGGGCGCCTGAGTCCGTTAACGAGTATTATCCTCATTCGTCCCCCAGCCGGCATATCAAAGGCAAGATGCAGCGCTGGGGGGTGTTGATTTGTATCTATAGGTGAAACGCAATGCCAATTACCATTGATGCGGTAGTGGAGTACAATGACCTTGGATTTTTAATGCAATCCACAAACTTTATCGGCGCATATTCGCGCGGCGAAACAATAGGCCAAGCGCTTGATAAGTTTCCTAAGGATGTCGCCAGATACGTAATGTGGCTTTTGGGAACTCAGCTTTCAACAAACGAAGCATCTGAAGTCAACGTTGTACAGAAAAAGAAGTGGTCTTCAGATATACGACGCTGATTCAGACATACTTTTTGATATGGAAAAATCCCCGCTTGATATTAACGAATATAGTACTCTTATATCGCTTGCCCTGAAATCAGCGGCCGACTTTTAACTTTTATATAATTCAATACCCGATAACCAGCGTACCAATAAAGAATCGAGAAAAAACATTTTATGGGGACGCCCACCGCTGAGGAAATGTAAATCCATACAAACAATGTTGCCAGCTACTATACTCGGGAAATAGGGGCTGCGCTTTCAAATACGACAAACATATTCAAAAATCATATAGATGAAATTAAGAGTATAGAGCAAATATCTGGGTTTCTTTAATAATAACCTTTTTTATGGCATCTACGGAGAACAATGAACCTTAAGAAACATATTGCGCCGGTTTATATGGCACGACCGGATACATGCAAAAAATGCACACCATGGCGTCTTCTATATGGGGAGATAGCGCAATAGCCGATCCGTTTTATTTCGGAGTGTCAGCATGATCACCATTTCTTTCATGAGTTCAAGCGCCATCCCCGTTATAATGTGGATGGCGCTTTAGCTATTATTATCTTAATCCTTTTTGCGTCTCAGAAAACTGGGCATATCCAGATTGGACCTGTCATTTGGATTTCTGCCATCCCTGGGAAGGTCCTGCCTGCGGAAGTACGGTTCCGCCTCATCATCCGTTGACGGGGATGGCTGGTAATTGCGGCTGGGTTCATGCGACTGGTTATATGGGGCCTGTTGCTGCGTCTCACGCCTGCGCTGGTCGTGCTGACCCCTTGAGGGGGATATATAGGGGTCCTGCAAGGCCTTGCCTGTCTTTGGCTGTCCCTGCGGCGCCTGTTGAGCGCCCGTGGCAGGCTGATTAACGGAGGTGCCTCTTTTGGCGCGGTCGCTTTCGTCCTCAAGGTTATCATCGTCCACGCCCTCAAAGCCTGTAGCTATTACTGTAATCCGTATGCTGTCACCCATCTCGTCGTCGATTCCAGCTCCAACGATTATATTGGCCTCTGGATCAGCCGTTTCCCTGACAAGCTCGGCCGCCCGGCTGGTCTCAATAAGGCTCATGTCGTTGCTCCCCGTTATATTTACTATTACGCCTCTGGCGCCCCTAATAGTCGTTTCAAGAAGCGGACTGTCTACCGCCTGGCGCGCAGCCTCCTCGGCCCTCTTGTCGCCTGACGCCGTTCCAATTCCCATGTGGGCCATGCCCTTTTCCTTCATAATCGTTCTAACATCCGCAAAGTCAAGGTTTATTAATGCGGGTATTGCGATCAAATCGCTTATTCCCTGTACGCCCTGTCTCAAAACATCATCGGCCACGCTGAACGCCTCGGTAAGCCGCGAGCTTCCAACGGTATCGATCAGCCTGTCGTTGGGTATCGTAATCAGCGTATCCACGGACTCCTTTAAATTCTTTATACCTATCAACGCGTTTCTCATGCGGACCTTGCCCTCAAAGCCAAACGGCTTTGTAACTACGCCGATGGTCAATATGCCCATGCTCTTTGCGCATTCGGCAACTACCGGCGCGGCTCCCGTTCCAGTGCCGCCCCCCATTCCCGCGGTTATAAATACAAGATCGGCACCTTCAAGCGCCGCCGCAATCTGCTCAACGCTTTCCTCCGCGGCCTTGCGCCCTATCTCCGGATCAGCTCCGGCGCCAAGGCCCTTTGTAAGTTTTTCACCGATTTGTATCTTTTGGTTTGCGCGCGAAAGATACAGCGCCTGCTTGTCCGTGTTCAGCGCTATAAACTCAACTCCGGCAAGACCATACTGTATCATTCGGTTTACGGCATTATTGCCCGCGCCGCCTATTCCAACAACCTTTAGTTGTGCAAACTGGCCTCCATCCATATCCAATTCCAAACCCAGCGCCATAATAGAACCTCCTTTGACTACTCTTTAAATATACCCTTCAATTTATTAAAAAATCCGCGATTCTCCGCCGTGCTTTTTCCCTGCGGCATATCAATATCGCGTTCACTCATGACAAAATTCATTACCGAAAATGCGCTTGCATAATTAGGAGAACTCAACCGCGGCATCCATGGCATGTTCACAGTAACGGGAGTGTTGAGGCGCCGCTCCAGATATTCGCAGCTTCCTCGCATCAAGGCAATCCCACCTCCGGTAAGGTACGTCAGCCTGCTTCCGTCAAGCGGCGCGCCCAATTCCTCGGCAGCCTCCGCAATCAGCTCTATAAGTTCATCGGTCCTTGCCTCAATTATGTCCTGTATGGCCGAATACTCGGCTCTGAACACACCTCTTTCCGGTATCCTTATGCTCTCTATACTGTCCTTATAATCGAGAGAATAAACATACCTGCGCTTTAGGCCCTCCGCCGCCGGCATCGGTATATCAAAGCCGTATGCAAGATCGTTTGTAAAATGCATACCGCCCACTTCGAGGGTTTTTACGCCTACAAGCACGGAATTTCTTATATTTATTACATCGGTATGCGTGTATCCGACATCGACCAGCAGCGCACCCGTCTGGCTGTATTGATCCGGTATCATAAAAAGCCCTTCGGCCATGGGGACGCTTATATATGTTTCCGCGACAAGCCCAAGCTTTGACAGCGCATCCGCCACCAAACGCTTATATGATACGCTGACATAAACGTGCGATACGAGCCCTCTTACATATTCCGCAGGCATACCAAGGGGCATGTCCAAACAGGGTATGCCTTCAAGCTCAAATTCAACAGGCGTACTATGCATCAGCGCATAGCCTTCCACGGAGCCATAATCAAATGAAGAATCTATCATTGCGTCTATGTCCCGCTGGGTGATCAGTCCCTTCCGGCTCTCCACTCTGGCTTCGCCCTTTCGAAGGACCAGCCTTGAAAACGGAGCGCTTACTCCAACGGCAATATCCTTTACATGCCGCCTTGCGTCATCCTCCGCTTTTTCTATAGCTTCAATGATTGTATTCTTCAGTTTCCGCTCATCCAAAAACGCGCCGTGCCGGTATCCCCTGTAACCGCACACCCCAGCGCCGTGCACAATAATCTCGCCTTTTTCATCCGGACTGCATATTATACACAGTACCTTAGAACTTCCAATATCAAGTATGGCGGTATGTTTACTCATTTAGTCCCCTGTCAATATGACTTTTTTTGCAGCCACAAGCTTCCTTTCCATCAACTATATCATACGCTTAAAATCTGTGCAATAGGTACATGCTCATAAGCGTAATTGTTCATATATTTTTCACGGTTCGTCAATTTATCCTGCTCTCCGTCGCCCCGGTTGATTACGGCCCGGTTATATCCGGCGTATTGCTTGGAGCGGCCTGAGGCGTGCCATGATTTTCCGGTTCTCCTGTGCCATACGTAGATTCCGGTGTGGGCGAAGGAAGCGCATCCGGATTTGAGGTAGCTTCAGGGTTATCCGCGTCATCTGTAGGCCCAGGACTTTGAGAGGCATCCGTCGGCGTTGGCTCGGCGGACTTGACAGGGGAATATACTGGATTTCCCGTCGCGGTTATCAAAAGCGTGCCGCTGTCAACCCCCATGCTTTCAAGCTTCGGGAGCACCCGTAACAGCTTGTCCAGCTTAACGCCAAGCTCTTCGGCCTGGCCCAGCTGCACCTTAACCCCCGTTGTAGTTACCAAGTATACGCTTAGTGGATTTGACACGTCCATGCTTATAACTTTATCGAGCAAATTTCGTTCGTTAAGATTACGCAATACCTCCATAAGCGTTGAAGTATGGAAATCGTTTTCATTGCAGATACTCGTACCCAAGCCAAAGCCCATGGATGATACCCCATAGATCTTCAAAAACCCATCGGTGTTTGACCTGTCGCCTATTTTAAGCACATTACCCTCTTTGTCGATCAGTATTGACTCCTGAACGCCTATCAGCGCGGCAATCGCTTCATGCTCCTTTACGGATATTCGCACTGTATCGGGCATAATCCTCTCCACCGTCTCAACCGTGAAGTAGGGATCGTCATTGATAGCGCGCCTGATTCTATTCATATTCGCGGCAAGCATATGGTCTCCCTGCTTTATTCCCGCCAAATTCAGCAGCCGTTCCTTTGAGTCGCCGGAAACCCCGTTTATTTCAATATTATCAATTCTTAGCCCAAAATACGCTACAGCGAATACGGAAGCGATAACGATGGAGAATACCGTAAGTCCAACTGCGAGCCGGCTGCTTCGCCTTCTTTTTTTGCCGCCTTTGTTTCCTCTGCCTGAAGTGTGACTGCTCATTGCAGATTTTCTTGATGAAGAATTTAAGGTGTTGCCAGCCTGTCCGGTTCTTCCGTGCGATTGCCCCCTTTGGTTTCTTTCCGCTTGTTTTGGCGCGGTCCTTAATACCGCGCTTTCCCCATGGCGTCTGCGCCTGTCATATTCAGGCGTGGCTGCGGCCTTATCAAACGGGATTACATCCCTGCCGTTTTGTGCCCTTTTCATTTTCCCTTCATCCGTGGGTCTGTTCATCTTACGTACTCCTAAAACAACGGTTCTATTATTCGTTTCCCTCATCTTTTCGAATATCCGCTCCCAGCCGCGACATCATCAGGTCAAGGCGTTCATAGCCCCTGTCTATATATTCGGAACCATATATAACGCTGTCTCCTTCCGCCGCAAGGGCTGCCAGCACCAGCGCCGCCCCCCCTCTAAGGTCCTTTGCGTTAACCACCGCGCCGGTAAGCTTGCCAACGCCGCGAACTACGGCGGTTCTGTCCTTCATAGTAATTTTAGCGCCCATACGGGATAATTCCGGAGCGCACTTAAACCTGTTTTCAAAAACATTTTCAACAATTATGCTCGTTCCGCTCGATACGCAGCAAAGTGCAAACATTTGCGACTGCATGTCGGTTGGAAACCCCGGATACGGGAGCGTTTCAATGATTGAGATCTCGCCCGGTCTTCCGTGTGACCTAAGGTTAATCAAGTCTCCGTCTGTATTTATTTCACACCCCGCCTCCCTCAACTTGGAAAGTACGGATATCATGTGCGATGGGTCGGCATTTGTAAGCGTGATTTCGCCTTTTGTCATAGCGGCGGCGCATAGGAGTGTTCCCGCTACGATTCTGTCGGGAATTATACGATGCTCAACCTCCCTCTTGCTGCAACCCGATCTAACAAATATGGTTGATGTTCCCGCGCCATTTATGTGAAACCCCTGCTTGTTCATAAAGTCCTGAAGATCCACTATTTCGGGTTCTCTGGCTGCGTTGTATATTATGCTGTCTCCCTTGGCGGCTACTGCGGCCATCATTATATTTTCGGTAGCGCCTACGCTCGGATAGTCCAGATGTACCTCGGACCCGCGCATGTCGTCTCCAATGCATTCTATACAGCCATGCTCTTCCTTTATCAAAACATTCAGCTTCGCCAGGCCGCTGAGATGGAGATCTATTGGCCTGCTTCCTATCTCACAGCCCCCTGGATACGTAAAATGAGCCCTTTTAAATCTGCCAAGGACCGGGCCCAGCATAAAAATGGACGATCTTAGCCGCTTTGATATGCTGGGGGGCATCGTATAGCTTTCGGCGCTTGACGGGTCTATATCTACCGTATCCCCGTCCCTTTGAACTTTGCATCCCAGTGTGGCCAAGATTTCAAGCATATTGTCGGCGTCGGATATCTCAGGGCAATCATACAGCCTGACATGTTCATCCGTAAGCAGACTAGCGGCAAATATAGGCAAAGCGGCGTTTTTGGCCCCACAGACGCGGAGTTCCCCACTAAGGCGCTTTCCTCCCGAGACTAAGAATCTTCCCATCATTCTCCTCCCGCCCATCTTCTTTGACAATTACATAATATGCCTTGAATCCGGCGGATGTTCTTAGTTCGCCGATATAACTGCGCACGGTCGGGTCCGACGCCTATCTTTTTACTTTTACTTTACCGCCCTCAGATGCGTTTCCGAAGAAGCGGAAGGCGCCTTGGCATGTATCTGTCTTTTTTCGACATATCTTGAGATATTGAGCAGTATGCCCATTGCCGCCATAAAGAAGATCAGCGAGGTGCCGCCGGCGCTTACAAACGGCAGGGTCTGCCCGGTAGTTGGGGCGCGCCCCGTAGTAACAAGAACATGTACGGCCGCTTGAATTGCTATTATGCTTGTTATTCCTCCCGCAAGCAGTGAGGCAAACCTATCCTTGACGCTAAAAGCAATTTTAAATCCGCGGTAAATTACCAGGCCATACAGCGCCAGCAGCAGCACGCAGCCAACCCATCCGAGTTCCTCGCCGATTATGGCAAATATAAAGTCGCTTTCGCCATATGTAAGGAACAGCAGTTTTTGACGGCTAAGGTTAAGCCCTCTGCCGAATAATCCGCCCGCTCCAAGGGCAAAATAGGATTGAATGAGCTGGTATCCGTTTCCCGAGGGATCCTGCCATGGGTCTAAAAACGTGGTTATTCGCGCTAAGCGGAATGAATCCTCGTCCAAAGCCAGCGGAAGTATAGCCAGGAGCGCTACGGCGCCCAAAAACGCAATATGTATCGGCCGTACCTCTCCTATAAACAGCATGATTACAAAAACTATTATCATTATTAGGAGCATGGACATATTGCTTTGCAGCATGACCACTACGGCAAACGGCGCTAGCATAAGCGTAGGAAGCAAAACTCCATGTTTAAATGTCCTGATTTTGCCCCTATACGATGTAAGGTACGCAGACATAAAGATAACCAGCACAAACTTTGCAAGCTCGGAGGGCTGAACTGTAGCAAAGCCGAGATTTATCCATCTTCTTGCCCCATTTACCTCAACGCCAAAGAAGTATGCGTAGATCATAGCTCCCAATGTTATCAAAAGGGCGCTGGCAATCACCGGCGGCAGCTTATATGTCTTATATGGAACAAGATATGCAAGTATCAGCATTGCTGCCAATCCCAAAACGAAGAAAACAATCTGCTTGACGAAGTAATAAAGGCCGTCGCCATGCTCCTGATAAGAATAATAATAACTTGCGGAAAGCACCATTATCAGTCCGAACGCGCACAACACAAGTACGGCTGTAAACAGCACAAAGTCCATTCTGCCCGGTTTTGGGCTGGCCGCCTTGATTTGTTTCATGGTATTCCTCCAATCACAGACCGTTAACTATTTCCTTAAACTTCCTGCCCCTATCCTCATAATCCTCGAACGCTCCCCAGCTTGCCGCGCCTGGCGACAGCAGCACCACGTCCCCCTCCGAGGCCGTCCTGGCCGCCTCCTGAACCATTTCACTGAAGGCGCCGTTGCATATGCTTATATTGCGAAACTTCGTCTCCTCAGCAGCCGCTAAGATGGCGGGCGCCGCCCTGCCTGAAGCGATAACCGCCTTGACAATGCCGCCAAACTCGTTAAAAAGGGGTATAAAGTTGCTATGCTTATCGTATTCGCCTACACCTAGAAGCAGAACCGTAGGCCGTGTCATTGCCTTTACCGCCTTTATTGTTGAGTCCGGGTTTGTGCTTTTTGAATCATTGATATATAAAACGCCCTTCTTCTCGCATACCGGCTCGATCCTGTGTTCGACGCCTGTAAAGGATTTGAGTGCGCTTCGTATGCTGTCCACCGAAACTCCCATACTTATGGCAAGCGCGGCGGCACACATCGCGTTTTCCACATTATGTTCGCCTGGTATCTTGAGATCTCCAACGTTGATAATAATCGTATCAAGGCCGCCGTCTCTCCAGATTATCTGGCTCTGGCGAATAAACATGCCCTCTTCCAGCTCGTTTTTAAGGGAAAAATATATCACCTTGCCCTTGGTCGCTCCTGCCATACCTGCGACGATTGGGTCGTCAAAATTCAATACCGCATAGTCCTCCGCAGTTTGATTTTCAAACATTCGTTTTTTAGCGGCAATATAGGCCTCCATCGATTCAAAGTGATTGAGATGGTCCTCGGTTATGTTCAAAAGACCTGCGGCATTGGCCCTGAAATCCCTTATGCTTTCGAGCTGCAGCGCGGCCGTTTCCGCCACAATAACGTCGCCTGGCTTTACTTCCATCGCATGCTCTGTAATGGGTACCCCTATGTTGCCCAATACAAAGGTGTTTGCGTTCGCCGCTTTAAACATTTCACCCGTAAGCATCGTAGTGGTCGTCTTACCGTTTGTGCCTCCTATGCATACGAATTTGCTGTCCCTAGAGCAGTATCTGTAGCCAAGCTCTATCTCACCTATAACCTCAATGCCCATGGCAACCGCCTGTTTGACAAAAGGCCGGTACATAGGTATTACAGGGCTTATCACCATAAGATCCGCTTCATAGAGAAGGGCTTCCGGAGGGGCGCCAAGCGCATTGGTATATTCTATGCCGCCAAGCGCCTCATAAAGCCCCGGTATGTCCCTTTTGAGGTCGTTAATTATTACCTTATAACCGTTTTTGGCAAGAAGCTTTGCACTCCCTATTCCGCTTCTTGCCATTCCTACCACTAGAGCGGTCTTTTGCTTTTTCATGTCGCCCATCCTCCTCTGCGCCGCCGCGTATTTTCGCAAGCGCATCTCTGCAACAGACTCTATCATATGTAGAATATCCAATTATCAATGTGTGCTATTGGATCAAAAACTATAGCCTAATATATAAAAAGAGCCGTCCGGTGTGTCAAGGCGCTTGGGGCAATGAGCCGCTGCCCTGCCTCAAACCCCTTGGCGCATCCGCAATACCGTGCCAAGCGCCATATTTTCACGATCGTCCAGATAGCACCGGACGGCTAAAAAACCAATTCTATACATATGCCAGAAGGCATATAAGGCATAAAAACGTTGTTATTATCATGTAACCCGCTACGATTTTGGTTTCATTGTATCCCTTAAGCTCAAAATGGTGATGTAGCGGGGCCATCTTGAATATGCGCTTCCTGCGCAGCTTATACGAGCCTACCTGAAGTATTACTGAGATCGAAGTGGCGACATAGCATCCGCCCATTATTGGGAGCAGCAGCGCCGCCCTGCTGAACAGCGCCATCATGGCGACCGCTCCGCCTAACGCCAGCGAGCCTGTATCGCCCATAAATACCTGAGCCGGGTGAGAGTTATACCTCAAAAATCCAAGGCATCCGCCCGCAACCGTTCCCGCGAATACAATAAGGCCTTCATATCCGGCGGTTTGTTCTATCTGGCCCGACTGCGCGCCAATTTCGCTAAGATATATAAAAACTATTGCCATCGTAAAGGCGTATATCAGGGTTACACCGGAAGAAAGTCCGTCGATTCCATCTATCAGGTTTACGCTATTTACCGTAGCTATTATCAAAAACATGGCAAATGGTACGTAAAATACTCCTAGGTCAAACTCTGCGTTGAAAAACGGGAGTTCTATTACAGTTCCAATAACTCTCTGGCAATATATGGCTATAACAAGCGCAATGCCGAACTGGGCTATTATCTTTTGATACGCTCTAAGCCCAAGGGACCGTTTAAACCTCACTTTAATAAAGTCGTCGAGGAAGCCTACAAGCGCGTAGGCAACCGTTACAAGCATTGCCGGCAGCGCATAATGCAGCGAACCGCTGGAAAGCGCCATCGTACCTATAACAATGGCAACTATTATCATTATTCCGCCCATGGTGGGCGTACCTGTTTTTTTAAGGTGCGACTTTGGTCCCTCCTGACGCTCGGTTTGACCAAATTTCAGTCTCCTAAGCATCGGGATCAGGAACCTGCCCACCACCATACATACAATTGCGGACAATAGTATGGCGAATATTAGCTTTTGCATATTGTCCTCCGTTATGGCGTCAGTCAAGCTCGTTGAGAAGCTCGGCTACAATCTCCTTTTCATCAAAGTGATGCTTTACGCCATTTATCTCCTGATAGTTTTCGTGGCCCTTGCCAGCTAAGATTATGCAATCGTCCTTCATAGCCTTTGCCAGCGCATAGCGTATGGCTTCGCGCCTGTTTTCAATGATCTTATAGGCACAGCCAGACCGCTTTACGCCCTCCTCAATAGAGGCTATTATATCAAAGGGGTCCTCAGTTCTCGGATTATCGGAGGTTACGATCAACAGGTCCGAAAACCTTCCCGCTGCCTCGCCCATAATCGGCCGCTTTGCCCTATCCCGGTCGCCTCCGCATCCGAATACGGTTATTATGCGCCCCTTTGAAAAGGTATGCACTGTTTTGAGTATGTTCTCAAGCGCGTCCGGCGTATGCGCAAAATCCAGAAATACATTAAAATCCTTTCCATTTGTCGAAAGAGGCTCAAGCCTTCCCGATACGCTGTGCATTGATTCAAGGCCCTTCTTTATGGTCTTGAGGTCAAAACCAAGGTTTAGCGCCAAACCGGTAGCCGCCATGGCGTTGAACACATTGAACAGTCCAGGAATCGGCATGTTTACTCTGGCCGCTCCCTCGGGAGTAGCCAGGTCAAACTGCACTCCCTTGGCAGTTATCTCTATTTCGGTAGCGTTGATGTCAGCGCCGTTTCTTACCCCAAATGTAATGCTTTTCGCCGGTATCCCTTCCATTATCCGTTCAGCATATACGTCGTCGACATTTATTACGGCGTTTTTTGAGCTGTAAAACAGCTTTTTCTTTGCCATGAGATAATTATCAAAGGTCTTATGATAGTCCATGTGATCTTGTGTCAGGTTCGTAAACGCGGCCGTATCAAACTCGATTCCATATACCCGCTTTTGATCCAGCGAATGCGACGAAACCTCCATTATAACCAGCTCTACCCCCGCGTCCCTCATCCTGCGAAGGGTCCTCTGAAGATCCACGCTGGCCGGCGTTGTGCGGTCCGCATTCATCACCTCGGATCCTATCATTATATGTATTGTTCCAATTAAGCCGACCTTTATATTCTGCTGCTCGGCGATTGTCTTTAACATATAGGTCGTACTGGTCTTTCCGTTGGTGCCTGTAACCCCTGCAAACCTCATGCCGCGCGATGGATTGCCAAAGAAATTGGCTGCAGCCTCAGCCATAGCAAGCCTCACGTCCGGCACAATAGCCTGTGGAATGTCTATTGGCAGTTCTCTCTCAACAAGCAGAGCGGACGCGCCCGCGTCCACCGCCTGCTGCGCATAGCGGTGGCCGTCGTCGTATGTCCCAGATACGCAGCAAAACAGATTGCCGGACTGAACTCTTCGCGAGTCGTATTCGATCTCACTTATATCGGCGTCCTGCCCCTTTAGAATATAGTCTATGCCCTCAAGTATTTGTGTAAACCGCATTCTATCCTCCAATATGGTCAATGGCCGCCATATGAGCATGCCCCTATTCGGAAGCATCTTCCTTGGTTCCAAATCTAACCGTAATCGTGCTTCCTACGTTGACGCTTGCGCCCTTCTCCACGCTTTGATAGATTACCCTGCCGCCGTCATAGTCTCCTTCGGCATCCATTGCCAGGCCTAGCGCCTTAAGGGTATCATAAGCCTCCAGCCTGCTCATCCCATCGAGGTCAGGTACCTTTACCTGCTCGAGATCCAGTGGATCATCGCCCTCGTCTATAATCGTCATATCCCCTGTATACAGGAGCACTTCAGAACCCTTGAGCACCGACTCTCCGGCCGCCGGCACCTGAACCGTTACTTCTGAGTCGGTCTGGAATACGGCGCCTAGTCCTATCTCAGCCAATTTTTCACTGGCCTGCGCCGTCGTCAGGCCGCGAATATCCGGCACGGTGACGACTTCAGCTCCGCCCTCCGGCAGGTATCCAAAATAATGCAGCGTTTCCTCAAGCACATCCTTTACAAACGGGGCGGCCACAGTGCTTCCGAATATTGAGCCTACCTGGGGTTCGTCAACGAGTATCAGTGTAACGTATTCAGGATCGTCAGCCGGAGCAAAACCGATGAACGAAGCTATAAGCTTGCCGGCCGCGATTCCGGTTTCGTCGTATTTCTGTGCCGTACCGGTCTTTCCGCCAACGCGGTAACCGGCAATTTGAGCATTGCGGCCGCTTCCATTATTTACTACGCTTTCAAGGATCGTTCGTACGGTCTTTGACGTTTCCTCACTTATTACCGTTCTCACTGCTTTCGGCTCGTTTTCAACTACAACCGTTCCGTCCGCGGCTACAATTTCTTTTACGATCCTTGGTTCATACAGCGTTCCGCCGTTTACAGCCGCGCTCACAGCGCTCACAAGCTGAAGCGGCGTTACCGATACGCTTTGACCAAATCCAATTCGGGCCAAGTTTATATCTCTTATATATTTCTCATGTATTACTATTCCCGCCGACTCCGACGACAGGCCGCTTCCCGTCGTTGAGCCAAATCCAAACTTATATATGTAATCATACAGACCCTCTACTCCCAACCTAAGGGCCATGTCCATAAACGCGCAGTTACACGAGTTTTCGGTACACTGTGTCAGGTTCTGACTCCCGTGGCCTCCAGCCTTCCAGCATTTTATGCGCTGTCCGCTTACAATCCTAAAGCCAGGGCAATGGGCCGTAAACCCGTCGTTTATGGTGCCGCTGTCCAAAGCGGCGGACAATGTAATTATCTTAAACGTAGAACCAGGCTCGTATGCGTCGGCTACTATCCTGTTTCTAGACAGCGCGGAAAGCGCGTCCAAGTCTCTTCTGGGCGGCTCGTTCAGATCATACCCGGGCGAGGTCGCAATAGCTACGATTTCACCTGTTTTGCAGTTCATCACTATGCCCTGCGCGTTTTTGCCGTTGTTTACCGCCATGGCCTCCTCAAGAGACTTTTCCAGGATCGCCTGAATATTGGTATCTACGGTCAATATAACGTCGCATCCGTCAACCGGATTTATATATTCCTGAACGCCATACGAAAGCGTACGCCCCATACGATCCGCCTCCGTCACCATACGCCCGTCCTCTCCTGAAAGGTATTTATCCATGGAAAGCTCCAAGCCCTCCTGGCCGTCGGAATCGACGTTTGTAAACCCGATCACTTGTGAAAGCAGCGAATGGTATGGATAATATCTTATTGTGTCGGTAGCCGTGACAACCCCGCCGCCAAGCTTCAACGCTTCTATTTTATCCACGATGTCGCGTCCTACCTGGCGCTTAAGTACGATTTCCCTATGCCTTGTGTCCTTAAGCTTTTCGAGTATGTCGGCCTCGCTTACGTTTTCAAGCAATGGAGCAAGCTCTTTTGCAATCCTGGCATGGTCGCTGGCGTTGATCTGTTCGGGCCACAGGAGCACCTTGTAAGATGTAGCGCTCTGAGCCAATACAGCGCCGTCAGCACCTATTATTCTTCCCCGGGCAGCTGTGAGCGCGGTATCCCGAACCCATTGTGTAAGAGCCTTTTTCTGGTATTCCTCGCTGTTTGCAACCTGAATATAAAACAATCTACAACTTAAATATAGAAACAGCACACCAATGCCAAGTATAACCCAGCGCATCCGCTTCCTGTGCGATGTAGAACGCTTTTTATTCATGTCGCCCCCACCTTATATACTATTAATCCGTATCCATTATCTGATTGGATGAAGGGTATGACATACCCTCATCCTCCGCTGCCTGCCTGGCAAGGCTTGGGTCTATCGACCCTTCAAGCTGCGCTCTTAACGATTCGTTGGTCTTTTTGATTGAAGCCAGTTCCGCCTGCATATCCTCCAACATTACATAGCGCTCGGATACCATAGCGTTTCCTACCATGACAGCCAGTACAAGCGCTGTTAAAAAAGCCACCGATGATAGCACCAACGTCTTTAGCCCGCGTTTTGGATCCGGCTTTCGCTTTTCATGCGGCCTTGGGATCTCTTTAGGCCTTTCCTGCGGTCTGACCGGCGGGCGCGGCCTGATGGGTTCAGGCTGAGCCACTGATGAACGCGTATGAGTATACACCCTGGTTGCGGGAGCATACCTTGCCTCTTCTTTCTTTGCCGCTATTGCCATGATATTCACTCCTTAGCCCGATAATTCTATTTGTGCCGTTATAGCTTCCTTATTGCCCTCAGCTTAGCGCTGGCAGAGCGTGGGTTTTCCATAATTTCATCCTGATCCGGCAGGGTTGGCTTTCTTGTCAGTATCTTGGATGTCGGCTTTAACCCGCAGGTGCATATCGGCGCCCGCCTGTCGCAGGTACACGGCGATTCCAGTCTGCGAAAAGCCTGTTTCACTATCCTGTCCTCTAAAGAATGAAACGTTATTACCGCAAGCACGCCTCCACTAGATAAAAGCGACTCAGCGTCTATCAATGCAGCGTCGAGTCCTTGAAGTTCACCGTTTACCTCTATCCTTATAGCCTGAAACGTCCTGCGCGCCGGGTGCTGCGGCTCCCTCTTTGCCTTAGCCGGCATGCTGGATGAAACTATATGCGCCAGCTGCAAGGTCGTATTAATGGGTTCTTTGTCCCTGTGTTTAACTATGCTGGCGGCTATCCTATGTGCAAACCGCTCCTCCCCATAATCGCGGATTAGCTGTTCAAGCTTCTGTTCAGGATAGGAGTTGACCACATCGCTGGCTCTAAGCGGAGCGTTTTTATCCATCCTCATGTCTAACGGGGCGTCATGTTTGTATGAAAACCCACGATCGGCCGTATCCAGCTGATACGATGAAACGCCTAGATCCAAAAGTATTCCATCTACCGAGCGTATATTAAGCTCACCCAATATATGCTTGGTGTCAAAAAAGTTTCCATAGAGCGCCGTAAATTTTTCGCTGTATTTTTTCAGTCTCTCGCTCGCCGCGGTCAGTGCATCCGGGTCGCGGTCAATCCCAATTAGCTTCGACCCTGGGGGCAGCAGCTTTAATATTCCCTCGGAATGCCCTCCACCGCCAAGCGTTCCGTCTACAAAGATTCCTCCTCGGGCTGGATTTAACAATTCAATCGCTTCATCAAGCATTACTGGCTTGTGGAGGAATGCGGTCATAGGCCCCGCTCCTTTAGACTGGCATAGAGCTTTTTGCGATCCATGGTGTCATATTCCAGCTCATTTTTGTTCCAAACATCCGTATCCCACACTTCAATTCTGTCCCTTACACCAACTAGCGTGACATTCGACGAAAGGCCCGCATAGTCCCTGAGCTTTTGCGGTATCAACGCCCTCCCCTGCTTGTCCGGCTCGCAATTAGTTGTTCCAGAATAAACCATTCGCCTTAACAAAGCCGCCTCCATATCGGTAAGAGGGAACTCTTCAAGCCTGCTGTAGCGCTGTTCGAAAGCTTTTTCGGACATTATCTCCAAACAGTTGCCGCTGCTGTTTTCTGTTATCCCGCGTGTTACCACTATGGAATTTGTCAGCTCGGCTCTCCATTTAGCAGGTATAAAAACCCGGCCCTTGGCGTCCAGCGCATGCTCAAACACGCCTACAAACATGCCATTCCCTCCTCTCCAATATGACTATAAAAGTGGGATGCCCCCACCATCATGCGATTATTATAAAACATGTTCCACCACTTTGCAACACCTGCACACCACTTTAATAAAATTCGAATAATTTTTTACTGTAAATTCACGCCTCTATAATGACTAACAAATGACATTTTAGGTTTGCAGTATTATTGCAGCCATAGTATAATGAATATTATTTTGTTATTGTGAGGGATGCACTTGGATTTATTTGAACCTTGTATGAAATACAATGAGCCTCAGGAGGTAATGAAGACTGGGCTATATCCTTATTTTCACGCACTCGAAACCGCCCAGGATACCGAGGTTATGATGGAAGGCCGTCGCACCATAATGCTGGGGTCAAACAATTATTTGGGATTGACAAACGATCCGCGTACTATTAAGGCCGCTCATGAAGCTTTAGACCGCTATGGTACAGGCTGCTCGGGCTCCCGTTTTTTAAATGGGACGCTTAAGCTTCACATCGAACTGGAGGAGGAGCTTGCTGAATTCTTTCATAAGGATGGCGTGATAACCTTTTCAACAGGTTTTCAATCAAACCTTGGTATAATATCCGCCATAGCAACCAGACAGACCACGATCCTTAATGACAGTGAAAACCATGCCAGCATATTGGACGCGTGCCGATTGAGCTTTGCAAAGAATGTATATAAATATGAGCATAATAATATGGAATCGCTTGAGGACAAGATATCTAGACTGCCTATTGATTCGCCAAAGCTTATAATCACGGACGGGGTATTTTCAATGTCTGGAGATATCGCCAACCTTCCCGAAATTGTGCGCATAAAAAATAAATACAACGCGCGCCTGATGGTTGACGACGCCCATGGGGTAGGCATGATCGGCAACGGCGGACGGGGTACCGCGTCATATTTTGATCTTGAGAATGAAGTCGATATAATTATGACCACTTTCTCCAAGTCGTTTGCGTCCCTCGGGGGCTGCGTCGCGGCGCGAGAAGACGTGATCAACTATATAAAGCATAACTCCAGGCCCTTCATTTTCAGCGCTTCAATACCACCCGCAAATGCGGCTTCCGCGCTATGCGCGCTTCGCATACTTAAGGAAAATCCTGAACGTGTCGATGATTTAATGAACATAGCTGAATACATGAGAGGGAAGCTTCGTGAAATCAACCTGCCAATAATTGAGGGAAGCACAGCCATAATCCCCATAATCACCTATGACTTAAAGCGTACGCTCACTATTGCGAAACGCCTGCTTGAGGAAGGCGTTTATGTAAATCCTGTTCTCCCTCCCGCGGTGCCGTCCGATATGTGCCTTTTACGGACAAGTTATACGGCAACCCATACTATGGAACAGATGGACCATGCGGCAAGGATATTCGATAGGGTTTTCAAGGAAATAGGCTGACAACGGATTACCGCGGGTTGATAAGCTGTTCTTTTGATGTTATAATTACGCGTATTTTAGTAGTATCTATTAACTTTTGAGGTGTATATATGTCTGGTTATCTTTTTACTTCCGAGTCTGTTACCGACGGTCATCCCGATAAAGTATGCGACGCTATTGCAGACACCGTTCTTGACAAACTGTTGGAGCAGGACCGTATGTCGAGGGTTGCCTGCGAGTGTGCCGCAACAACGGGTATGGTTATTGTAATGGGCGAAGTCACCACTGACTGCTACATTGATATTCCCCGCATTGTGCGGGATGTCGTTAACGGGATTGGCTACAATAAGCCCGAATATGGCTTTGACGGACATACACTTGCGGTTATTTCCGCCATAAACGGGCAATCCCCCGACATTGATATGGGCGTCAGCGGTTCATTTGAGTCAAAACATGGAGCTTGCGAGCTTGAGTTCGCAACGGGCGCTGGCGATCAGGGTATGATGTTTGGATTCGCATGCGATGAAACGCCCCAGCTGATGCCTATGCCTATTTCTCTTGCGCACCGGCTCACTCAAGCGTTAAGAAATGCCCGCAGGTCCGGCGAGATACCCTATCTGCGCCCCGATGGAAAATCACAGGTAACAGTTGAATACAACAGCTCCGGTACGCCTGTTCGCGTTGACGCTGTCGTCATATCGGCCCAGCATGAGCCCGACGTGAGCCTTGATACAATCCGTAAGGATATAACCGATAAGATAATAAAAAGTGTGATTCCATCCGACCTATTGGACAGCGGCACGCGAATATTTGTCAATCCGACCGGGCGCTTTGTAATTGGCGGGCCTCAGGGAGACTCGGGGCTTACAGGACGAAAGATTATAGTTGATACCTATGGAGGCTATGCTCGCCATGGCGGAGGCTCCTTTTCCGGCAAGGATGCAACAAAGGTTGACAGAAGCGCTTCGTACGCCGCAAGGTATGCTGCAAAAAACGTGGTGGCCGCTGGTCTTGCCAAGCGCTGCGAAATTCAAATAGCATATGCCATTGGAGTGGCGCATCCGGTTTCAATAATGCTTGATACTCAGGGAACGGGTATAATACCTGACGAGGATATTGCTCAAAAGGTTAAAAATCACTTCGACTTTAGGCCTGAGGCAATAATATCAAGGTTTGGTCTGCGCCAGCCTATCTTCCGAAGGACCGCCGCCTTTGGCCACTTCGGACGCGTTGACGTCGAATTCCCTTGGGAAAGTACCGATATGGCTGATAGTTTAAGGATTTAATCCTAAGCAACGACGGCTACTTACTTTAATTGGGTCTCAGACTGTCAAAAAACCCTGGAATTGTCAAGGGCTCCGCAGCTCTTGACTTTTTCATCCGCTCTGACGACATACGCGTCATAACGGATGAAAAGCTTTAGGGTTTCGCCTCCGGCAGTTTAGAACCTTTTTTGCAAAAAAGGTTCTAAGAACTCCATAAATGCACAAAAACTGATATAAACTTAAGCGTACTACCCTAGTTTTATAATCCATTAAAAATCAGCGGCATGTACGGTGATTTTTGATACCTTGAGCGCAAACGATGAAAAACCCAAACACTAAAAGTCAAACGTTGTTTTTCGGGATTCCCAAGGGGACTTTTTACAAAAAGTCCCCTTGGGCGGGGTTTGGGGCGGAGCCCCATGAATACAGCGCAAGCACTCAGCGAAAGGCCGCATGGCCATATTTTGCGGGCTTACCGCGCCGAAAGCGCGGACCGCAAAAGTTGGCGGCGAAGCGGGGGCGCGATGCCTGCGCTTAAAAAGGGTGTAGTCGAAGCGGGCGTGACATTTTGCGCGAGAGGATTAGTAAAAGAGCGACACAAAAAACCCCCAGCCGCAGAACGGATAGGGGAGCTTTTGAGCAAAGCGGACTTTACTCCGATGTGGCACCCGGTAGGGGAGTCGAACCCCTGTTTTCGCCGTGAGAGGGCGACGTCCTAGGCCACTAGACGAACCGAGCACAGTTGCATATACTATTATACGGCTTTTTTGCGCCATGTCAACATGTTTTTTATCGGATAAGCGAATAATTGTATAAACGACATATTATTAATACTAATGCTTAATTAATACAGTTAATATTATTCACTTTACAGCAGCTTTATATGCTGGTGCGTTTGCTATTAAAATGGCCTGTCCGCAAAGCAAATGTTTTTATCAGTTAAAACCATTAGCGTCGCACACATTTAGCCGGATCCGCGTAGTATGTGGTAGCTGGCGGCTTAAAAGACCGGCGGCATACAGACAATTTTAAGGAGGCAACTCGCGATGTTTAACTGTGGAAACAACTGTGGCAACTGGTGGTGGATCATCATCCTTCTGCTCCTTGCTGAGAGTAACGATGGCTGTGGCTGTGGCTGTGGCTGTAACAACAACAACAACTGGTGGTGGATCATCATCCTGATTCTTGCTGGATTTTTCGGAAATGACGGTTGCGGCTTCGGCATACAGGAAAATAACAACTGCGGCTGTGGTTGCAATAACTGCTGCTAATTGGTTAATTTGACCGTAAAGCGATTTTAAAGCCGTACGGCGGGCCAATTAGCCGCTTTACATGGCTAATTGGCGGCGCTTATATACACGGCGCCACCAGGGCGGGCGACCCCCTGGTGGTATGCTTTTTTATAATATCCCTCCTTTGTCCGGCCGCTCAGAACAACCATTAACGCGGCGGCATAACCGCATAGATGCTCTCGCCGTAATTATTATCAATGATTGTATAGACAAAGCAGCCGTTAATATAATAAGCTATATAACCGACAGCCATGCCGTTTTCCAAATTTGTTTTATCAATCAGATAGGACTTTTTGCCGTTGATATCCACCAGTATCATCTGCAGCGGAAGCTGATCCCCTTCAGCTACGCTTAAAGTAAAGCAATCAGAGCTGCCAGTTACCACCTGGTAATCAGAGGTTAAGTTATCGTCTATATTTAAATCCAATTTGAAAAACTCCCCTGTCAGCCTGTTGAGGAAGACATAGCTGTGGCCATTGCCTCTGATAGCAAATTCACATTCCCTGATAGGGGAGTATATAGATGAATCCTTATGCTCGACCTGTATCAGGCTTGATTCGACTATCTCCGATTTACCTTCAGATACCGAATATTTTACGTACTGCATATGATCGGTCTTCTGCTCGGCCGTTTCGTTATAGTACTTAAATATATAGTCGAATATTACGCTGTCGTCGTCGCTCCACCATACTGATTCAGGTTTTTTGATAAGCCACGTCTTATCGGGATCATCCATGAATTCCTCAGGGATTGTTATCAGGCTTTCACAGCCTGTATCCAGGTTGAAAACATAGTACGAATACGCTCTGTCCTCCTGATAGGTTTCACGGTTTGTATAGTAAAGAATCTTTTTGCAGTCCGGAGAAACCTCCTCGGCTATGGCCCATATTGTGCCAGGCGCCCCTTTAGTTTCGTCGGGCTGCGCGATCTCCCGCATTTCGCCGCTTGACAGGTTTAAAATATATGCGTTAAACACGGGTATACGCTCGTCGCCGGCAGTAACGTAAAGTATGTTTATCACGCAAGTGCTGTGCTCCCTATCCAAAAGCAATAGATCAATAGTAAACGGGTTTTCATAGTCATCATCAAAATACGTAAAGCTGTTTTCAGTTAAAACATAGTCAAAATGAAAATTAACGCTGTAATTCTCATAGTTAAACGTGCCGCTGAAGGGTTTTACAGCCGCGCTTTCAAGCCGTCCGTTTATCAGTTCAAACGCCTGCGGTTTTCCGCCGTTTTGAACTATGAACATATTATCCTTGATGATGTACTCGTCAAAATCAAACTCGATCGGCTCGCCGCCGATGGGTTCTGGGGCGGCGATATCGGCAAATACAGGGGATGGTTCCTTGCGCCCGAATACCAGTGCCCTTAAGGATGGTATTGTAGCGAAAATCACCATAATCGCCGCTATGACGAATACAGCTAGAAGCAACGCAATAAGCAGCCGCTTATTGGATTTTTTATCGGTATTAGCATTCATATTGACCTGTCCTCAGTCATTTCTCAGGAAGCACTATGGCGTTGTTGAGCTGTTCACGGGTGATGTCGGCTATATAGATATCTATCAATTCGTCGTTTGGCTTATTGTAATGGTAGAGGCATGTGCCTCCATCCTTAGAGCCAAGCACGAAAAAGTCGTTTTCATCGTCCGTTATGTACAAAAACGTCCAGGCTTTGTTGCCCTGCTTCTCATGCAGCTTTTCAATGATTTCAGGGTTGTAAAAGCCCTGTTCGCCTGTTTTTATATCATAGGTAAGAAAGCCGCTCTTATTATAACCGTATATTATTTTGTCCTTGACGCTGATAAGGTTGAGTATATCGTTGTTTTCAATCATAAACAGCTCTTTGCCGCCCTTATCGTCGATGATAAATACATGATTGTCGCATTCTACGTAATCCTCCTCGTCCTGATTCGCTATACGCCTATCGCCTTCACTTGCTGAATATGCGGAGCCGATTATCAGGCCGCTGCTAATGTTATAGAACATGTTGTTGAAATGGTAATCCTGTTCCCAGGTCCAGTTGATAAGCTCCCTTTTTTCATCGTCGTACAGGTATGGGTTTATCGCAATGTGCGGCGTTCCGAAGGGTACCTGGCCCAGCAGTATGCCGTTGTCCAGGGGTATAATGTGATTTATGGCAAATATGTTGTCCGTGAGCTGGGTCTGCTCACCCTTTTTATAGTCATAAGCATATAGCTGGTCGCCTACGCCCGAGGCGGCTTTAGCGGAGTAGAATACCATATCCCGCCTTTTATCATACACCGTAAGGGGGTACTGCGCGTTGTAAGGCACAACCGCAATCCTTTTAAGCTCCCTGCTGCCAGGGTTATAATAGTAAACGTCGCTTTCCAGGTTGCGCTCTTCATATGTGCCGTGGGTCACGGTAAAGGTGATATAATAATCCGTCTTATCTCCGGCCAACGCGTCCTTATCCCCGCTACCGCATCCGGGCGCCAGGCACCCGAATGCGGTAGATGAGATTATCAAAAGAATAACAATTCTCATCCTATTCATATGCTAAGACCTCACGTTATGATGTTGCAGTTATGGCTGTATTGGGTTGTGCCGGGCATGGAGAAGGAGCTGTTCCATGTATAGCCCCAGTATTCAACGCCCGTTTTCCATATATCCAGTATCGCGTCCGGCATGCCGCCCGCGTCCGCTTTTATCATATCTTTTGCCCTTGGGTTACTAGACCCGTTTACCATGGCCACCACGCCTACCACGGTTCTTACGTCTATATTATCATATTTAAGACTGGTAGCTACATGGCCCTTCTCCAATACTATGTCCGCCTGGCCGATCGTATCGTTGAATGTCGTGGCCCGTCCTATGCCGTACCGGCCCTTGTTATTGGGGGTATTCAATACCTTGTACAGCGTATTTCTATGATTGCCCCATACCGCTATGATTTCCATCTCTATACCGGTTCCGTCGGCATCAACAAGGATAACGGGCGCCGCGCCTGCGTTTACCATGCCGGATAGCGGCTGTTTAGGCTGCAAAAGCGGGTTTTCCACGCCCTCAGGGAATACTATGTCGTGAATAAACCCGTCGCTTGAATACTGTACCCTTACGCCCTTTACCGGACTTGGGTATTCCTCATGTATGGCGGTATAGTAGGAACCGTTCCGCTTGGCCTGCTCAAGCAAATTCCTCTGAACGTCGGACATCTCTATTTTGCTTGGGGATTTTACAGGCCCGCCCTCAATGATAACGTAGCTTTGATTGGTAACGTACTCAATCAACGTGTACGGCTGCATTTCACCGGGGATTTCCGGTGAATAGACGAGGTCTTCATGTTCAGCCCCATATGCTAAGACTCCAGCTGAACTGCACAACAGCACGCACATCAACACTGCTAAGGCTACAGAGGCCTTTCCTTTGTTAAACATGTTCCTTCTCCTTTATAATTAATATTTGGATGCGTCATACCGGCATGATTAATCCATATTTGATTATAACATATATTAATATAATTATAACTACAAATTGATACAATATAAACGGCTTGTTTTGTCATATGCTGTCAACTTATGTATATAGATGAATTTTAACGTTTAACCAATTATATAAAACGCGCGCCATAGATCCATGGGACTTTTGACTGACTTTTGTTCTTTCAACTTTACATTAGGTTATATAACCTTTAACTGATTATAGTATAGCATTACTTTTTTGATAATTGCAAGCGCAAAACGAAGCTTTTATTGGAACGTTTATTTGCACACTGCGTTAAGCGTGGTATATCGATAATAACGGCATATAAAATTACAATATCAGCCGCTCAACGGCATGGTTTTAAATCTGGCCATGCACCCAAATTGGCGTTTCGGTCCTTAGCCCGTAAGAGCCTGCATATGGTTCGCTTCATTATTTAGGAAAGGTTTTTCGCGTTACAGCTTCTTTTTCTTTAGAGTTTAATCAAACCTGACGTATTGGCGCGAAATGTCGCGCAACCGAGGTTGAATCATACATAAGATGGGCAAGCTCGCATATTATCCAGAATTATGCGCGAAGTGGGATGTAGCAAATTGTTCATTGGCGTGGTATAATAATGTCAAAGCACTGCCGCCAGATATGCTTCACGGGGGCGTACATGGTTTCGACGGGGATCGCGGGGGCAGTATAAGCGAGCCGAAGCCCCGAGCTTCGTTAAAAGCGGGACAGAATAATAACTGGCGAAAATAATACTTTACCCGTTGCCGCTTAATTGACGGCAACCGTTCGCCCGCCGTTGCCCACGACGGCGGTTGCGGGCGTCATTAATGTGGGGAACCAGCCTGCGAAAGCTTTGACGCAGGTGGGATTCATGAAGCTACTGAAAGCGCGACCCTGACGGCAGGGGCGCGACGGAGGGAATTTTAAATTACCGTCTACGCTCGTAGAAAGTGCTGCTGATGGATTTTCGGACAGGGGTTCAACTCCCCTCGCCTCCACCACCGCGTTCGGAATACGAACACCGTTAAGCGAATCGGAAACTTCCGGTTCGCTTTCGTCTTCTATGCTGTCGAGCATTTCGATGTAGCTGACCTGTTTGCCGCTCTTGATATTGTAATAGATGACTACCTTATCATCATACAGATAAATGGTGTTTATAAATACGTCGATGATACGCCGCCTGAATTCATGGTCAAACAAGTCGCCCCTGCAAAATGATTTGAGCCATATGTTTATATCGTCTTCTGTGTATCGTATTTTGTTGGCTATTTTTAACTTAGCCAGATCGATTTCCAGATCACATTTAGCAGCATCGGCCGCTTCTATTTTTTCAAAAATTTTATTGTATGCGGCGCGGGGCGCATCCAAAAGGCTTTCAGTATACTTGTCAATATCCCTCTCGTACTTGGCGATTCGTTTCTCCAGCTCTTTGATTTTATCATAGTTAAATTCCTTGTTGTACAATTCAACTACCGCCTTCGAGATAGCGGCCATGCGGTCGGGCATTAATACATACTCAACTGTCTGCTCTACAACATACCATTCCAAAAAATCCTTTTTTTCATGCTTTTTGTCGCATTCGTGTTTCCGCCTCTTGGCGCACTGGTAGTAGTACCACCTGTTGCCGCTTTTTCCAGTGCCCGATACGCCTTGCATTGGCGATCCGCAATGACCGCAATATAACTTTCCTGATAACAAATATTCGGCTGTGGCCTTTTGCTTTCCCGCCATTCTTTTGTTTGATTTAATCCGCGCCTGAACTTTCTCAAACGTTTCAACGTCTATGATGGCGGGACAGGCGTTTTCTATTCGTACCCCCGCTTGATCCAGTACACCGATATATTTTTCGCATTGCAGCGCCTTTTGAAAAGCGGACAGACCATACGGCTTCCCATTTTTATTTCTAAGCCCTCTGGCGTTTAACTCTGCAATAATATCTTTTTTGGGCGTACCTTTGGCGTATTCTTCAAACGCGTATTTGACAGTCGCGGCCTTTTCTTCGTCTATAACTAGCTGGCCGCCTATAGTCTTATACCCCATAGGGATGCCCCCGCCGATAAATTTACCCTTAGCGGCGCTGTCCCGCCGCCCGCGCTTTATTTTTTAGATAAATCAACGGAATAGTACTCGGCAGAAGCTTCCAGCACGGCTTCAAGGATAATGCTCTCTGGGTTGTCACCTATGTTTTCCATGGCAGACAAAACTTTAACGCCGCATTGCTTTAGTTTGTGCTTGTATATAGCGCTGTCGTAGCGGTTACGGGTGAATCGGTCTAACTTATATACTATTACGTATTGAAACGCCTTTTTTCGGGCGTCTGAAATCATGCGTTGAAAGTCCGGTCTATCGTCCGAACGTCCAGTCAAGGCGCGATCTATATACTCTTCTATTACGCTCAGTCCTTCACGCTTAGCGTATTCATAACAGATTCTTAGCTGTCCTTCAATGCTTTGTTCGTTTTGCGCGTGAGACGAGAATCGTGCATATATAACAGCATTTTTCATTCAAACACCTTCCTTTCAGCGCACCCACATGCGACAACACAATTATACATCTTAATATAATTGAATTCCAGTTTGTTTTTCTATCGGCAAGTCGAGACTTAGACGCAAAAGCGGCAACCTGTACAGGTTGCCGCCGCCAGTCGCTTCTTTAAATAAATATCATAGCATTACTTTGATCTCACGAAATCCCAAAAACTTATTTATCAGATTTTTTTATTAGCTCTTGCAAACATGCAATTATTTTTTCCTGTTGATAAATATGTTTAGCAACGGCGAAAAAGACAAAATACATAAGTAATGCGCCCACAAATATACAAATGGATTCGACCCATGCGATTGCTGGAGCTGGCGAAGGATTTAGGTAACTTGGCGAGTATGTTTCAGATGCTATTAATGTTGCCACTAGAAGGGCTATACTTAATATTATTCCCAGCACTAAAAAAACATTAGCCAACTTTCGCCATACCATCCAACTAAACGATCTTTCCATATTTTCATTACTTATACCCTTTTTCTTTGGAGGAGCTAAAGGATCAAAATTGCGTGGGTCTTCATAATAATTAGACTTAGACATGGTTTCTTAACCTCCATATTACATTTATTGTTACTTTAATAATATCATAGCAGACAGTTAAGTCAATAGCGTTAAATACCAACAATTACCACCGTTACTTTGTGATAATTATTTGGATATATAGGCATAAGGCAATAAATTTGTCTGATAATGTCATATTGACACGCTTATTTCGGCTCTGATAAAATGTCCAAGAACAAATGTTCGAAAAAACGAAGGAGAATATATCATGTCATACCGTATTCGTAACCAATGTCCGCTATGGCTGTACATAATGCCTGAAATAGTACTTATCTTACTAATATCTGTCTTAGGACTACTCTGATCTAAACTACAAATCTAATAGCGCCCAAATTTAACCATGTATTTCATATTGCTTGTTTGGTTTACCCATTTTGCACCTTGATAATTAAATAATGATTACTCTTGATCTTCGCTATTTTGAATGTCAAGTAATTGGTTTATCTGGTTTTCGACGAATTTTTTATAGTTATCGTCTAGCTTTTCATACTTAGATATAATTAGTGACAACATATTAACGGAGCCGTTTAATTCGCTAAGGTCTTCGTTGTTGTCATCTATTAGCCAGTCCTTGCTTACGTTGCACATTAGCGATATACAATTTATAAGCAATGGCGTTGGGGAAACCTTTCCAATTTCAATATTGGCTAAGTTACCACGCGAGATTCCGAGAGCCTTAGCAAAATCGGCCTGCGTCATGTTATTGGCTCTTCTCAACAATTTGATTTTATCGCCCGAAGTCATATTGTACTCCTCCTTGAAATTATGCACGGCACGATAATAACACCTTTTTTTGTTTGTGTCAACACAACATGTTCAGATACGAGCAAAAAAATCTTAAAATAGGTATTGACATAAGCATAACAACATGCTATATTGTAATTAAACAAGCAAATAATAAGCTAAAATAGCAATCAAACACGCAATAGGGGTGAAGGTAATGCATAACAATACGAATAAAACATCGACAGCGTATGAGCTTGGCTGCTTAGCCAGACCACTTAAGCCAAGATATCAATCTATTGTACTAAATACGATACTAACTCTTTTAGCCGAACAAGAAGAAAACGAGTACCAAAAAACAAAATTAGAAGCTTACATACAGATGGCTAATAATCCAACTAGAGAGGGGAGCGCATGAAAGACGGCACCAAAATCAAGGTTACGAGAAACCGTCAGTCGGCAACGGCAGGAACCGTCACGATCACCCTGAACGGCGCAGCGCTGGCGACTTACCAAGACGACATCAGGCTGATAAACGGTAAAGGGCCGTACTACAGCGAGATCGTAGACGGCTATGCAAGCGTGGTGCCGGATGATGAGTATGTGTTTGATGCGGTGTTTAACCGTAGAGCAAGTTGAGGTAGACATGGAAGAATACATCCAGATAGGCGTAACGGCATTGCGCGATCCGGCTACAGGGGAACCTCTCCCCGCTGTGCCGCTATACATAAAGGCAACGCCAGAAGCCAAAAGAGGAGAAGAAACAATGATTAAAGATATAGCCGGAATATTCGCTGGCAAAATGCGACAATACATCCGGCAAGGTGGATTGAAGGGTGAAAACATATGACCAAACTGCGTAAATCATTACCCGCCGTGATCTCCGTAGCGGCCCTCTTGGTCATGGCCGCCGCGTTACTAACAGACGGGCCGCCCGTGACGCGCTGTACGGTGGCGCTGATCGCGCTTACGGCGTGGTGCGGCGGGATTATGTGGATATTATAAGGAGGATAATCAGTATGGCACAATTACCCGCACATGTGCAAGAGCACATATACAGCGTTGGGATAGTTGATTATTTTGCCGGCCGAGGCCCCCTGCCGGAGGGCTGTAAGCTATATGAGACGCGGGCTGCCGCACGGACCGCCTCAGGGATTGCCACATGGGCGGCCGCACGGGGGCACGCGTGGGAAGACGCACGGGACGGCGCGTGGGATGCCGCAGAGGCCGCCGCACGGACTGCCGCGTGGGCGGCCGCGTGGGCGGCCGTGACATGTCCCCACAGTACATACTCCGACGCTGTGCCGGACGATAGCACCGTCCAGCTACATCATGAGTTGTCCTCCTCCAGTCTGGACGCCCTGACAGGGCAGGGCGTCCGGCAGAGCGTCGGGGGCCATTAAATACAATTCAGGAGGGATGCAGATGTCTATAGACTATAACAACATGCGGGTACAGGTGTATTACCTCGACGGGGGCGTATATCGCAAAGCGTATATACAGGAGGTAACCCTACGTGAGCTGAATGCGCTCAACAGGCGCAAGCGCCATATCGGCTTTATGTTGGCGGCTGACGATCCATACGGCACCCGCCTTCCGGACACGATCCGGCCCGAAAAAGTCACACAACAAAATATCTATTTGCCTAAATAAAGGCATTGGATAGAAAGTTTTATATAATAAGTAGAAACTGCCGAAGCAATAAATAAAGAAATAAAAATGGGGGCGCTGGTAAATGGCAGAAACAACCATTATTACAATACAAATAACTACTGACAGGAGCGGAACGGGGACACTAGCAAAAGAAACGATAAAAAAGCGTAACGAACTGATAAACAGACTGTTGTCAGGGGAAATAATGGATATAAGTTATGAAGAGCAGACAAACACAGCTTATATAGCAGTTAAGGAGACACAGATAGAAAATAATGTGTATAAGGAAAAACAAGCCAACGTGCCATATGCTCAAATCATGGAGCTGTACAATACCATCTGCCAAAGTTATCCCAAGATTATGACAATAGACGGGCAACGCCGAAAGGCTGTATCAGCAAGGTGGACTAAATACAAAAAAACAGACACCTTCCGCGCATTATTTGAAAAAGCGGAAGCAAGCAAATTCTTGAAGGGGGAAAACGCCCGCAACTGGAAAGCAACGTTTGATTGGCTCATAGGAGCTAACAACATGGCAAAAACGTTGGAAGGCAACTATGACAATGAAAACGCACGACGTGGCAAACCAGCTCAAAAACAAAAAGAAAACAGGGCGTTAAAATATCAGCAGCGGCAATATAAAGATGAAGAATTGTCGGGAATAATATTAGACTTTGACGAATGAAACCAAACAGCATTGTTGCGGCGTATAGCCGCAATACGGGCTTGTAATGGGTATTAAGATCACAGCCAAACGATAGGGAGGAACTGAAAGGTGCCATATTGTAGCGAAGCATATTTGGACATATTTGACGGTTTACCCTTAGAAACTGAAACGGCAGAAGAACGTATAGAAAGCCTAAGACATCAGAATGTCAAGCGTTACAGAGTTAAAACAATCCGATCAGGGAAACTACTTGAATGTGAGATATACCCGATATGGGCCACAAAAAGTGACGCAGGGAGAGCTAAAAAAGCACGGGAAAGTCGACTTGCACAAAAAAACCTTAATCATAAAAATGTCCGTAAAAAAATAATGCGTCTTGCCAACGTAAATTTTACGGATGCAGATATATGGGGGACGTTTGGATACGATAATAACAAATTGCCGACAACGCCAGAGCAAGCGCGCAAGGATGTGGTTAACTTTATCCGTCGTATAAAGCGAAGGTATAAAAAAAGGGGACTGCCGACATTGAGGTATCTATATGTTACCGAATGGCGGCGGGAATCAGACGAAGAAGGGAGCGCAATTAGAGTACATCATCATGTTATCATGTCTGGAGGAATGGACAGAGATGAAATAGAACAGCTTTGGAATGGGGGCGCTTATCCGCATACCCGCCGATTGAGAATAAAAGAAGATTGCGGCTTAAATGGCGTCGCATGTTACCTTGCAAAAGGTACAAAAGGACAAAAGTATTGGGGGCATAGTACAAATTTAAAGCAACCCGTAATAACGATTGCGGACAGCAAGCTTAGCCGCAGACAGGTAGAACGTATTGTTAAAGACGAAAACAGCTTGCCTGTTCGGTTCGAAAACCTGTATGGGAATTATAAATTTAGAGATGCGCAAATCAAGCGGAGCGATATAGTATCGGGCGCATATATCTACGTGCAAATGTATCAAAGCAGACAGTTGAAAGCCGTGAACAAATATAGGGAGGTTTAAAGAGAATGAAGAAAGAGACGGTTTATCTTGCGGGGAAGATTACGGGCGATCCGTCGTACTTCCACAAGTTCTACGAAGCGCAGAAGAAGCTGGAGGCGGGCGGCTTTATTGTCGTCAATCCAGCGCTTCTTCCTTCGGAGGGCTTCACCTACGAAGCGTATATCCGTATGTCGTCGGCAATGCTCGACGAATGTGCGGCGGCTTGCTTCCTTCCAGATTGGATCGAGAGCGACGGCGCGACGTATGAGTTCGGGCGCGCGGCGGCACAGGGAAAGCGCGTCTTTATCTATGCTGCATGGGAGGCGGAGCAGGAAGAGAAGCCGAAGTACATTGTTCAGACGGGAAAAACAGACAAGATCGCTTTCAAGTGCTTTGAATGCGAGAAGATAAGCGTATATCCAGCAAGATCGGCAGATGGTAGAAAGTGCGAGCATTGCGGCGGGCATATTGCGCCGATCGGGTACGCTTTGAAGGGATGCGTGGAAAATGGCAAATAAAGCTTCTCGAGTGGGCGAGACTTCAACTCCCGAACGGAGGAAGCGGACACAAAGCGGAGGCTGGGCGGCGGACGTTATTTTGAATTACTTGGAGGGAAAAGAAGATGGCTAAAAAGAAAACGATCATTCCGGACGAATTGCGCGAGGTAATCAACGAAGCCGCCTTCGCGGGCGCTTACGAAGCGTACAAAAACACGGCGGGCGCGTATGTTAATTACTTCAAGGCTATGGAAACGCTTTTGTATAACTACAAGAAGCTGGCGGCGCTTGTCGCCGATGAAGAAGGCTATTGCGAAGTAGAGTATCACGCAGGGCGAAAGACCTTCGCGGCGGGCGGCAGAAGCACGGGGTATTACGAGCAGAAAACCGAAGAGGATATTATCGCGGAATTGCAGGAGGAAAAAAGGCGGCAGTATCGGGAAACGAAGTACGGCTTCGAGCGGCTGGAGAGGGCTATAAACCTATACCGCGACCGCAAGGAATTCACGGTGGTTCGTATGTACTACTTCGGCGAGGACTACGAAGGCAAGCCGCGCGAGAGCGGCAAGCCCTACACGTGGGAGGGATTAGCATTCGACCTTGAAGAAGCGGGCGTTCTTAAGGGAATAAAGACCGCGTGCAGATGGCGGAACAAGATCGTAAACGATATGGCGGTATGCGTATTCGGGATCGCGGCGGCGGTGGGTGCGGCGACATACAGGCGCAAAGCGGGCGAATAAATGACAATATCGCGACAATATCGAGGAGTGGAACGGGGTATATTTATATGCTATACTGTTTACGATGAATTATTACGCAAGACGCAAGCGCACACATAGCGCCTTTTCGGAGCAATCCGGAAGGGCGCTTTTATTATGCGCGGGAAAGGAAGGTGCGAGTATGAAGCCGTGGGCAGAGCAGTTCTACAACAGCGAGGCATGGCGGGCTTGCCGTGATGCGTTCCTACAAAGCAAAGGCTATCTATGCGAGCGGTGTAGCACGCCGCACGATCCGGTTGTGGCGAAGATTGCACACCACAAAATATATTTGACGCGAGATAATATCAACGATCCGCGCGTATCTCTTTCGTGGGAAAATTTGGAGGCCCTATGTCAGGACTGCCACAACAGAGAACATCATCGGAGTAAACGTAAGCAACGGTATACATTTGACGCAAATGGAAATCTGATATATCCCCCCCATGCGGAGCGCTGAGTGTAGCCTGACAACACCGAGAGGCAGAGGTTAATTTTACTCTGCGGGCGCGCGCATAACGGGTGTACGCGAAAAGGGGTGTAGGTTGTTTCGGGAAGGAGGCGTTTTTTATGGCGACAAAAAAGGAGTTGACGAAAGAACAGAAGATCAAGCGAGAGATCACGCGATTAAAGCGCGTTTTCAAAGACTTGGATAAAAATAAATTGCAGACCGTCGAAAGCCTTATCCGGAACGCCGCTTTTATGGCGGTGAGCCTTGAAGAGTTGCAGGAAATTATAAACGTGGAGGGCTACACCGAGGAATACCAGAACGGCGCGAACCAGTCCGGACGCAAGCAGAGCGAGGCGGTCAAAACCCATATTGCCATGACTAAAAACCACGCCGCGATTATGAAGCAGCTGGCCGACCTTGCGCCGCCCGTGAAGAAGAAAGAAAGCAAATTGCAGGCTTTGAGGGATGAATAATGCCGTTCGCAAATTACATCTTTGAGTATTATTCGCGCATTTCATCCGGAGAAATAACGGTTGGCAAGTGGGTGTTGTTGCTTTATGAGATCATAATAAACGGCTTGCAAAAGGGCGAATATCTCTTCAACGCGAAGAAGGCAAACAAGGCTATCAAGTTCGTTGAAAACTTCTGTCATCATTGCGAAGGCCGAGAAGATTTGTTGAAATTGGAGCTTTGGCAAAAGGCTTGTGTTTCGGTGATCTTCGGCGTTGTAGATGCTGACGGAATGCGCGTATTCCGTGAAGCGTTCATTGTCATAGGCAGGAAAAACGGAAAAACGCTTTTTGCTTCCGCGATCATTGCGTATATGGCGTATCTTGATGGAGAATACGGAGCAAAGATATATTGCCTTGCGCCGAAATTGGAGCAGGCAAATATTGTGTATGACAACTTCTTTCAGATGGTGAAGAAGGAACCGGAGCTTTCGGAGCTGGCGAAGAAGCGCCGTTCAGATATTTACATTGAGGACGCCAACACCGTAATTAAGCCGCTGGCCTTCAATGCAAAGAAAAGTGATGGTTTTAATCCTCACCTTGTCGTAAATGACGAAGTGGCAAGCTGGCGCGGCGACGGAGGTTTGAAACAATACGAAGTGATGAAATCCGCTCTTGGCGCGCGGCGGCAACCGCTGATCCTATCTATCAGCACGGCGGGCTATGAAAACGATGGTATATACGACGAATTGATGAAGCGTTCCACGAGCTTTTTGAAAGGAAACAGCAAGGAACACCGCTTGCTTCCGTTTCTCTATATGGTGGACGATCCGGAAAAATGGAACGACATTGAAGAGCTTAAAAAGGCGAACCCGAATATGGGTGTGTCGGTGTTCCCACATTTCTTCGTTGAGGAAATCGCCATTGCCGAGAACAGCATAAGCAAAAAAACCGAATTTCTGGTGAAATACTGCAATGTCAAGCAGACTTCTTCAATGGCGGCCTTCGACGCGCCCATGATTTACGCCGCCAGCGCCGCCCTTACGCTTGAAAACTTCCGGAACAACTACGCCGTGGGCGGCTTTGACCTTTCGCAAACGACCGACCTTACGGCGGCCAGCGTGATTATTGAGAGGGCGGGCAAGCTATATGCTTTCTGTCAATTCTTCATGCCAGCAAACCGCGTCGAGGTGGCCACGGCCATAGATGGCGTACCGTATGACATATTTGTGAAGCGCGGCATTGTCACGCTATCCGGCGAAAACCACGTGCAGTATAAAGACGTGTTCAACTGGTTTAAGAGGTTAAAGGAAGAATACAAAATTTACGTGCTGAAAGTGGGCTACGACCGATACAGCGCGCAATATCTGGTTGACGACATGAAGGGCTACGGCTTCCACATGGATGATGTGTGGCAGGGTGAAAATCTTGCGCCCGTTATTCGTGAATTTGAAGGGATATTAAAAGACGGCAATTTCTTGTTCGCCGACGAAAACACATTATTGCAAAGCCATTTTTTGAACGTGGCCTACAAGCACAACTTGGAAACGCGCAAATTCCGGCCTGTCAAGATTGAGCAGCGGGCGCGCATTGACGGCTTTGTATCCGTCATAGACGCTTTGGCGGTGCGGCAAAAATACTTCGGCGAAGTGGGCGAAATGCTAAAAAATGCGGGGTGATACAATGGGACTTTTTGAAAAAATCTTTAGAAGGCCGCGCGGCACGATACAGACAGATGGCTTTTTCGAGTTGTTGAACGGCTACACGCCCGTTTTCACCAACGCGCCGGAAAGCCTTTACGAAATGGAGCTAATACGCGCGGCCATACATTCCTTTGCCAGCTTTTGCAGCAAGCTAAAGCCGGAAATCAGCGGCAACGCGTACAAAAAACTTGAAAAAACGCTGCAATTTAGGCCGAACCCGTTTATGGACACAAGCAAATTCGTGTACCGGATTGCAACCATTCTTTCGGTGAACAACACGGCATTCATTGTGCCGCTGGAGGACGAAGGCGGCGGCATTGTGGGCTATTACCCTATTTTGCCGCAGCGGTGCGAGGTGGTGGAGGTTAAGGGCGAACCATTTTTGCGCTATACGTTTTCCAACGGCCAGCGGGCGGCGATCGAGTTTGACCGCGTGGGAATATTGACGCAGTTTCAGTATGACGATGACTTTTTCGGCGCGGACAACCGCGCCTTGAAGCCTACCATGCAGCTGATACATACGCAAAATCAAGGGATCATTAACGGCGTGAAGAATTCGGCTTCGATCCGCTTCCTTGCCAAAATCGCCAATATGATCAGCGCGGAGGACATCGCCAAAGAGCGCAAGCGGTTTACCGAAGACAATCTTTCGGCAGACAACCAAAGCGGCATGATCATATACGATAGCAAGTTTTCGGATTTGAAACAGGTGGACAGCAAGCCCTTTGTCGTCAATCCCCTGCAAATGCAGCAGATCAACGACAATGTATTCCACTACTTCGGGACGAACGCGGCCATTATACAGAACAAGTATAGAGAAGACGAATGGAACGCCTATTACGAAGGCAAGGTTGAACCCTTCGCCCTCCAGCTTTCCCTTGTCATGTCCAACATGACCTTCACGCCACGGGAAATCGCCCACAACAACGCCATCCACTGGACGGCCAACAGGCTTCAATACGCCAGTAATCAAACGAAGCTGAGTATATCGACGCAGCTATTCGACCGCGGCTTGCTTACCCGTAACGGCGTTATGGATATTTGGAACATGGCGCACGTGGAGGATGGCGACAAATATTACATTCGCAAGGAATATACCGAGGTTAGCGAATTGGGAAGGGAGGTTTTACAAGATGCCAATAACGAAGGATCGGGAATACCGAACAATGTTCCAGCCGTTGATGATCCCGAAGGGGACAGAGGAAAAGAGGATTGAAAGTGATTGTTACGTTGAAGGCTTCGCAACGACCTTCGGCAAGCCGTATTTGCTGTATGAATGCGACGGGATCAAATACTACGAAATGATCAACCGCAACGCCCTTGTGGGCGCGGACATGTCGGACATTATTATGCAGTACAATCACGAAGGGAAGGTTCTTGCCCGCCTTTCTAATTCAACGCTGGGCGTAGAGCCGACCGAAAGCGGCTTGTTCACGTATGCGGATTTAAGCAAATCCCGCGCGGCGCAAGACCTTTACGAAGAGATCAAAAACGGGCTTATAACGAAAATGTCGTGGGCGTTCCGCGTTTTGGAAGATGCCTACGACCGCGACACAAGAACGCGAACGATCTTGAAGATCAAGAAGGTTTACGACGTTTCCGCCGTGAGTTATCCGGCAAACGCCGATACCGATATTTCCGCGCGTTCCTACTTCGACGGAGTGATCGAAGCAGAGAGACGGGAGGCGTTAGCGCGGAAGGCGCAAATCCTAAAAATTAAACTTATGATTGAGGTATAACACAATGAGAATTAAAGAAATTGAAGCCCGCCTTGCGGAGATCAAGCGTGAAATCGAAACACGCGGCAAAGAAATAAATGCGGAAGAGCTGGACATACTCGAAAAGGAAACGAAAGACCTTACCGAAGAGCGCGCCGGACTGATCGCCGCCGCAGAGAAGCGAAACGGCATCCTCAACAATATCGCGAATGGCGCGGGGATTACCGTTCGCAATTTCCAGCAGGAAAAAAAGGAAACCGACGATCCTTTCGGGACGCCGGAATATCGTTCCGCGTGGCTGAAACAGCTTCGTCGTCTTCCGCTGAATGATGCGGAAAAGCGCGCGTATGCTAACGCGAGCGGGACGGGCGCGGAGGTTATCCCAACGCAGACCGCAAACGAAATCATTTCGAAAGTTAATCAGCTCGCGCCCATGCTGAACGAAGTTACGCTTCTTCACGTAAACGGCGCGGTCAAGTTTGCCATCGAAGGCACGAACACCGCTGCATCGATCCACACCGAGAATGCGGACATTACCGCAGCGGCGGATACGCTGACGTACGTTTCCCTTTCCGGATACGAGATCATCAAGCTGGTTCAGATTTCCGATACCGTTATAACGATGAGTATAACGGCCTTCGAAAGCTGGATCGTAAATATGCTTGCCGAAGCGATCGCCCGCAAGATCGAAGATTTGATTATCAACGGTACGGGTTCTTCCCAACCGAAGGGCATTGACAAGGCGAACACTTGGAACGCTACGAATAGCGTTACCGTAGGCGCTTCCGCGTCCCTTACCGCCGCGAATGTGCAAACGCTGATCGGACTTCTGCCTTCGGGCTATGACAGAAACGGCAAATTCGTAATGAACAAACGCACGCTGTTCATTGATTTTCTGCCGTTGCAGGATAACAACAAGAACCATATTGTAACGGTGCAGGGCAATAATTACTTTGTATACGGCTATCCGGTGTTGCTGTCTGACTACGTAGCCGATCATATCGCGTATTTGGGTGATTGCTCAAAAATATGCGCCAATTTTGCCGAAAATATCAGCGTGAAGAGCGCATATGAAATCAACACAAACAGCTACAAATACAGCGGGATCGCTATATTTGATTGCGCGCCAGCTATAGGTGAGGCATTTGTTAAGCTGGCGAAAGCGGCCGGAGATTAAGGGACAGGAGGTTGAAGTGCAATGCTTGACAAGGTAAAAAATGTCTTGCGGATAAAAACGACCGCCTATGACAACGAAGTACAAGGGCTGATTGATGCCTGCAAGGCTGATTTACGCCTTGTCGGCGTGGAGGTTCCGGAAACCCCCGACACTCTTATAACGCGCGCGATCATGCTTTACGCAAAAGCTAACTTTGGATACAGCGACGACAGCGAGAAATACCAAAAAGCGTATGACCATTTGAAATGCTCTTTAAGTCTGGCTGGTGATTATAATGCGGCAATATGACGTGTTGACGCTGGTTAAAGCCGAAACAAATACGGGCAGGGCAGGCTTTCCAGAAACGGCGGAGGTCGGGCGGCGGGAAGTATATGTTGAAGTAATGAGCGTAAAACGAAGCGAATACTGGCAGGCATATGCGGCAGGAATATGCGCCGATATAATGTTCTGCTTGCGATCCGCCGATTATGACGGAGAAACGCAAGTAATATACAACGACATGCCATATAAGGTTGTAAGGTCATACTCCACAGGAGAATACGTTGAGCTGACCTGCACAAAGCGATGATATGAAGATGGAATTTACTGGCATGGACGAATACGTTGAAATGCTTAAAAACCTTGGAGAAAGATATAACGAGACATGCAAGAGGATGCTTAACGCGGCGGTTGCAATCCTGCTCGCCGCTTTAAAACGCGCCGGAAGCCCGTTCAGTGACAAAATATACGCGCAGGCCCCTAAAAAGAACGCATACGGCTGGTGGTCTATGGTAAAAGTAAAGGGCCGCACAAGTACGGGCACAACGGCAAACAGGGCGGCCACGGTATACGAGCATGGACGCAAGGAAGGCAAATACAAAAGCAGAAAGGGCAATACAAAACATTATCCGTCACAACGTAAGCGGCCATTTATACATAAAACTGTCGCAGACTGTGAGCCGGAGGTTATAGCGGAAATGCAGAAAATATATGATGAGGAGGCAGAAAAGATGTGATTGAAACGATCAAAACCGCGCTAGACCCTCTTGGATATAATGTAGCGGTTGGCGATGTTGACGGGCCGTCGAGCGCTGAACGCGTAGTTATAACAGATATATGGCATGAATATCCAAACGAGGCGGACAACGAACCGTTAACGGAAGCGGCATGTGCTGACATTTGGTTTTGCCTGTATGGAGACTACCGCGAACGAATCAAAAGCGCGGAAGCAGCACTGATAAAAGCGGGGCTGATAATAGAGGACAGCCGGTTTACGGGACGCGACAAGGAGACGCGGCTATATATGTACACAATAATGGTTATGGATAAACACATATACAACAAGGAGGGCTTATAACATGGGAAACAAGGTACAATGGGGATTATGCCGGATGGCATACGCGGTAATAACCGAAGGCGTGGACGGGAGTATAACATATGGAACGCCCGTCCCGATGCCTGGAGCGGTTGACTTTTCGTCCGCGCCATTAGGAGACACGACGGAATATGAAGCCGACAACATCATCTTCCATCGTGCACAAGGCAATGATGGGTATGACTTAGAACTCAAGCTTGCCACATTGCCCGAAAGCTACAATGCGGATGTATTGGGGGAAACGCTGGACAGCAACGGCGTGCTTGTAGAAACGTCGGCATCAGAAATCAAAAGGGTAGCCATATTGGGTCAGTTTGAAGGGGACGTACATAAAAAGCGGTTTATATTCTACAACTGCTTGCCTGAGCGCGTAGGCGAAAAGGGCGGAACAAGCAGGAAAAAAGACCCCTCTACAGGAGAAAAGACTATCAAACTGACGGCTGATCCAAGGCTAAACGACCTTACGATAAAGGCAACGACGACGGCAGAAACGAACCAAGCGATATATGACGCATGGTTTGATACGGTTTATGCCGGAGCGGTAAAACCATCACCATAAGGAGGCAGACGATAATGGAAAGAACATTAAATATAGACGGCAGGGACATAACGTTTAAAGCCTCCGCAGCGTTCCCGCTGACCTACCGCGCCTACTTTGGGCGGGATTTTTTTGCCGACATGGATAAACTTACGGAAGAAGACGACAGACTGATATTTTATGATGTGGTATGGGTGCTAGCGAAGGGCGCTGATCCATCCATACCGACAACAATAGAATGGTTTGACAGCTTTGAATCATTCCCTATCTTTGAGACATATTATCAACTTAATGATATGATACTCAAATCGTTTGCAACGATAAAAAACTGACGGGCGGCGGCAGCCCGATAACGACGGCAGGCTATATGCTTGCCGTCGTTAATATTGGGCTGACCGTCGCTGATCTAGATCGTATGACGATAGGTATGGTGTTAGACATGATAAACATAGCATCGGGCAGGCCGGACGTAATCAGGGCGACGCAGGCGGATTATGACAGTTTTTAAAGTAAGAAGGAGGTAATGGCATGGGGTACAACATAGGCCCAACAATCGCAATTAAGGGCGAACAGGAGTACCAGCGGGCTATGAACGCTGTCCGTCAGAACATGAAATATATCAAGGCGGAAGCAGCGACACTGACCTCAGAATACAACAAGAATGATAAAAGCGTAGAATCGCTGACGGCGGCGAACAAAGGCTTGCGGATGGCACAGGAACAGCAGCAAAAAGCAGTTAAGGATACACAGGCGGCCCTTGAACGCATGAAAGAAGAAGGCGTTGACGAAAGCTCCGAAGCCTATAAGGCCATGAAAGCTAATCTTGATAATGCAACCGCCGCGTTAAACACAACAAAGCGTGAAATCGAAGATAATGAAAAGGCCATTAAGGAGCTGAACAGTGAAGCCGAACGAAGGCCGCTTGAACAGTATGCAAAAAGCGTTAGAAGCGCCGGAGAAGCAATGCAAAAGGTAGGCAAAACCCTTAGCATGGCGGTTACGGCCCCGCTTGTGGCGGCTGGAGCGGCAGCAATAAAGATGTCAGCAGACTATGAAAACGCAATGGCGAAAGTCGCCACGCTGACAGGTAAGAGCGCGTTGCCGGAGCTGGCTGAAGGGATATTGGAATTATCGAATGCGACAGGCATAGCGGCGAACGAGTTAGCGGAAGCGCAGTATCAGGCGATATCGGCAGGTGTTGACGCTGCTGAATCGGTTGATTTCCTTGAAATCACAACGAAGATGACAAAAGGCGGCTTTACAGAAGCCGCAACGGCGGTTGACGGGCTTACAACGGTGCTAAACTCATATGGTATCGCGCTGGATGAAGCGGGACGCATAGCTAATTACTTCTTAATAACGCAAAATAAAGGCAAGACAACCGTTGACGAACTGGCATCAGGCATAGGACAGGTAGCGTCGACCGCGAACGCGGCTGGCGTATCGGTTGAAGACCTGTTTGCGGCGCTGGCATCATTAACGGCAGGCGGCGTACAAACCAGTCAGGCTATCAGTTCCCTAAAAGCCGCTGTATCAAACATTATAAAGCCATCGGGAGAGGCCAAGGAAGCGGCCAAAAGTTTGGGGATAGATTTTTCGGTTACAGCTTTGAAAGCGCAGGGATTAGGCGGATTTCTCTCAACCCTTGGTGAAGCAACAGAAGGCAATGTTGCTACAATGGGCCGTCTGTTTGGCAGCACGGAAGCGCTTAATGCGGTGCTACGGCTCACATCAACGGAAGGCGCAAAGCTATTAAACGATACCCTGTCGGAGATGAAAACAAACACAGGCGCGCTGGATGACGCATTTAACACGGTAACAGGCACAAAAGGCGCGGCAGTCGAAATCGCGCTGAACAAGATAAAAAACGCGGCGATCAAGCTGGGTGACGCGCTGTCGCCAACGCTGACACTGCTGGCGGATATAATAACGGCTGTAGCGGATACATTGGGATCAATGTCAGCGGAGCAACAGAAGGTACTTGTTGTAACGCTTATGCTTACCGCCGCCATAGGCCCGCTTGTAAGAGTTATAGGCAAGGCAACAACAGGCGTTGCGGGACTTATAGACAAGGTGGCTAAAGCGGGATCGCTGGCCGGACTGATAACGGGGCCGACAGGCTGGATTGCCTTAGCGGTAGGCGCTGTTGCGGGGCTGGTAGGCGCGATATCGTCAGTGGTTGCCAAGCATAAGGAGCTTACATCCGCCGCTAATGATCTGCGCGAAGCGACTAAAGCGGCGAAGGAAAAGGCAGAAGAAGCCAATGCTACGTATGTAAAAACGGCAAATGAAACGATGTCAACAGCGACGCTTGCAGAAAGATACGTGGAACGGCTGAAAGAACTCAGATTTGAGATCAGAGACAACAAGGAAGCGCAGGAAGAATACGCTGCAATCGTAAGAATCCTGAACAACTTGATCCCAGACCTGAATTTGGCATTAGACGAACAGACCGGTCACATCAAAGGCGGGACAGACGCGCTACAGGATCAGATAGAGGCGTGGAAGGCAAACGCAATGGCACAGGCGATGGAGGAGCAAGTGGCCAAAGCAACAGAAGCCTATACGTCTGCACTGATAGCACAGGAAAAATCAAGACTGGAGCTTGAACAGTATAAAGCAACCCTTCAAAATGTGAATGACGAAATGGACAATTTGGAATACAATATATTGCCTGATTTGGACAGAGGCACCGAAGAGTTCGCGGCAGCCAATGAACGCTATGCAGACCTGATACATCAATCCAATGATCTTAAAACATCCATTGAATCAGTAGTCCAGGCCATAAAAGAAAATGATGCAGAAGTTGCGACACTAGCAAAGGATATGCAAATCGAAGTAGAGACCGCACAAGCGTTGATTGATAGAGTTGCAGAAGGTACAGCGTCGGACGAAGACGTAGCCGCATTATCGGACGCGATAAGTACGCTTGGAACCGAACTTGAAGAAGCGGATGAGGCGGCAAAGAAGTTTACCGAAACCGTTGACAACATGTACCAGCAATTCAGCGGAGCGGCACAGAGTATGCTTGAAAGAATTGAAGAAAACACCGATGTCACCCTTGAAAAAATGATTGAGAATCTAAAGCACAACCAGAAGGCGATTGCTGGCTGGGCGGCTAATCTGAAAACGTTAGCAGAAAAAGGTGTTGACAGGGGCTTTTTGGAGGTCGTACGTCAGATGGGACCGCAATATGCGGGGCTTGTGCAGCAGATGGTGGACGCAACGCCGGAACAGCTCGCTGAACTGATTGCTGCATGGCGCGGAGGCGGTGAAATGGCATATGAAGCCGCATATGAGCTGGCGACAGAATATGCGCGGGGCATGGGACGCGGACTAAAGGATATTGCGTTGGAAGTTGCAAAAGAAGGCGGTGCAGATATGGCCCGCGCCTTGATAAACTCAACTCGTCAAACGCTTGAAATCGCATCGCCGTCCAAAGTCGCAATCAGGATGGCGCACGACTATGGCGACGGTATAAGCGTAGGGCTGTATGGCAAATTGCAACAGATACGGGCTGCATCAAGCGCACTGGCTAAAGCGATGATATCAACGCCTGAATACAGGGGCATGCCAAGGTTAACCCTGCCGGATAATTATAACTCAACAAAGACAAGTATACAGAACCATATGCCTATAACGATACGCCTATACAGCCAGAATGTTGACGCGGCGACAGCTAAACGGCTGGCAGCAGCAGTCAACCGTGAATTGGGGAGGATGATAAAAGCATCATGAGGCAGTTTGCAATACGTAACGAATGGGGGGATCAACGCAGTTTAACAAATAAAAACGGTTTGTTCCTCATAACGCCAGATGGACTTGGAGCAGGCAGTAACGGAGAGTATAGCAGGATAACGGACGGGTTTTTCGCGGCGACACCAAAACGCCCCGCGCAGACAGAAATAACCGGAATAATAATCGCCCCCAAAAATGCTTATAGGATATACCATGATTTTGTCCGCTGGCTTATGCAGTCAGACGATTTACAGCTAATGTACAGGCCGAGCACTGATATAGGCTGGTATTATATTGACGTAGACGTACGGATGATTGAAAAAGGGGAATTAACGCGTGCGGGCGTACTGGAAGCCCCTATATCGTTTGCGGCTAAGTCTCCGTGGTATGATATGCAACCGCTTACATTTGCGATCCCAGTTGATGTGCCGGCAAAGGCTGACATAACATATACGCGGTACCCGTTTGTTTATGGGTCAGTTTATCCCGTATCATGGTCTAATAATATCAATTCCGTGGATATTACTGTCGGTGGGCATTTGCCAGCTGGGATATACATGGAATATCGCGGGGCGCTCACAAGCCCAGCTATAACTTTAACGCAAGGCAAAACGGAAATAGGTTGCATGAGTTTAAACACAACAATCACAGAAAGCGAAACGCTCATATTTTCGACGCGTCCAAATGCTTCAGGCGTTTGGATAATGGACGCAGATGGGGATATTCGCGACGTGTACGATAAAGTTGATATAACACGGAATGCTTATTTCAGAGTGTTGCCTAATACAACATACACACTGATGCTTACGAGTTCATCCGCAATAACAACACCAGCTACGGTTAATATATACCAATACTACAGGAGCGTATAATATGGTGGGATATATAAAGAGCGGTGCGGACTTTGCAACGCGTCAAAGAATTGAGATTGTATCATATAGCGCATATCTGAGAACGGGGAACGGTGATACATCATCAATATCGATTGTTGGCGGGACATCCGCCGAATTAGGCGACTATCTGCTGTATAACGGTTATATCTGGGTTATTACTGCTGTTACGCCTAACGATGGGATTACAAACATCCAGTGTGCGGACGTTAGTACCCTATTCGACCGCAAAACAGTATTGCCACAAGGTACAGTGCCAATCCATGAAATGGCATTCATGGAAAAAATATTGCGAGAAGAATATGTAGAATGTAATGACCCATTATATGCTATGCCGTACTTGCGCGTAATCACGGAGGGTTATCCGGCTATAGGTTTTGTACGTCCCGAATTAGATGAATATAGAATGTACACGTTAACCGAATACATGGAACGTGCCAGAAGGATTGCGGACACTATTATCACATTTGCATACACGAATATCAACTTGACAGCGCATATATCGCTTGTATATGGGAGCAGGCAGATAGACTTTGCTGACGGGCAACACGAGTTAATAAGTGAAACATATGCCAGTGACATAACCGCAAAGATTACCACAATCCGCCGCCCCGAGGTCGGCGGCGGCTATCGGTATACCGATTATTATTTGGTCGCTGACGGATCAATAACACAGGATGCTAACGCGACCGAACGGGTGCGCGGGGGATGGGAATACATTAAAGGCGGTGACGACGAGGAAGCGGATGTCAAAGACAAGTTTGCGCGGAACACATACAGCCATCAAATAGTATTCCGCAGCCCCAAAATCTATAATTGGGGTTCAGGTGTAAAGATACGTATGCTGGATGGCCGTATTATCACATCCCGCATAACGGCGATTATGGATGATGGCGGGGACATGCTCACCTATACGGCGGGTGAGGCACGTGTTACATTGACAGAGATATTACAGGGGGTGGCTAGATGAGTATACAGGGAGTTACATTTGACCTGCAGCCGCTGACCGCTGCGTTTGATGGGGCATTACACGCCTATCTCCTGACAGATGGTGTGTTGCGCGGGTGCGAGGTTACTTACTCTGGGTATGACGTATATGTCAGCCCAGGGCAATTTATTGCTGCTGGCCGGTTGGTGCACATACCCGAGCGGACAAGGATATTCGGTTCGTCGATATTTGAGAGTGCAAGCATCCAGATCAAATTCACGATTGATCTCAATAATACGGCCAGTGCGGCAGAGTTTACACAGGGCCGATTTGCGTCAGCTTGGGTTAGCACCTCATCAGGGGACACGTTCCCTGCACTCGTGCAAGAGGATATTAACGTGAGTACAGGCCGCAAATATGAAGTAGAGTTTGCACGGGCAACAACCGACGCGTCAAGATTACTAACATCCGCAACGCGGACACTTAGAGCGGCTGATTTAAGGCTTGCAGCTTCGGGGGGCGGCGGCACCGGTGCGGATGGCCGCACCCCTGAGCTAAGGCTTGGTAAGACCGCCATTGAGTGGCGCTACGTGGGTGACGCAGCATGGCAAACGCTTGTACCGCTGGCCGACATAACGGGGCCGCAAGGCCCGCAGGGGGCACGTGGAGCAACGGGGGCGACAGGCCCACAAGGCCCCTCTGGTCAGGGTATACCTGCTGGTGGTGCAACAGGTCAGATACTGGTTAAGCGGTCTGGCGCTGATTATGACACTAACTGGGCCACTCCAACAAGCGGAAGCGGCGGAACTCCAGACGCGCACGCCAGTACGCATGCGGCAGGTGGCAGTGACCCAATCACGCCGGCACTGATCGGTGCCGCGACATCAGGCCACAACCACACCGGCACGTACGCGCCGATCAGCCATGCCGCTACGGCTACCACGTACGGCAAGGCCACCAGCACAAGCTATGGCCATGTCAAGCTATCATCCGCCACCAACAGTGCATCAGGTCTATCCGATGGCACAGCGGCAACCCCCTCAGCCGTCAAGGCGGCGTACGATCTTGCAGCGGGCAAAGCGGACGCAGATCACAATCATGACGACAGATACGCGCTGATCGGCCACACACATAGCGGCAGCGGCGCGGGTGTTGAGTACATAACCATCACCGCGCCTCTGGCAGGGTGGGACGCCGGAGTGCCATGCACCCAGACGATTAGCGTAGCGGGTGTGGCCGCCACGGATTATATTACCGCCAAGTACACATCCAACGCCATCAACACGAACGAGAGAGTGGCTGATCATGCAGCCTATTGCTGTGTGACAGACGGTACGCCGACACCAGGGGGCGTGCTGCTGACGTGTTGGCACGAGCGGCCAACACGGGACATCCGCATGGTACTACGCGTCGAGCACGGCGGCACAACGGGCTATATGGTGATGACGGGGCAGGCGCGGCCATCGGGCGGCGCCAAGACGGCTAACGGGTCGGTAATCGCATCGGAGCAGGCCATCAGCGTGACGGGGTTAGGATTCAAGCCGTCGATGGTCACATTTATCGGATCATCCGGCAAGACAACGGTGACGAGTGGCTACGGCGCCGATACAGGTAGCACGACGATAGCACGGTACGCTGATGCTAGCAATCCTGGCAATGTAGGGACGTTTAGTCCGTCTGAGGATGGATTTGTATTAACCGTCCAAGGCGCGGCGGATCCTAAATCACTCAATGTGTCTTGGTACGCGGTTGGCGATTAAGGAGGAAGATATGTTTATCAGGAGACTATATTATGGCACTCAGACAGGTGAGACGCTCTATAGCTATGTGATGAGCGGTGACATCGTCATATTGTCCGCTGATGATGTAGCGGCGGGGCTGGGCTTGACCGATTATGGCCACATGGAGTGGTTGGAGCCTGACCCCGCCATCGAGGACAGCTTTGCCCGCAGCTACGGGCGGGTAAACGTGGATGTCACGCAGGAGCCGCATGCGCTGGTGTTTGATTACTCAGAGCCGCCGGAGCCCTACAACGAGTATACGGATATGCAGGCGGCGTTAGGCGTACTGGGCGTAACGCCCGTGGGGGTGATCTGATGAGCAAGTGGACTGATGGGGCACGGCGGATGAGGAGCGATATCGACACAGTGTGCAACGGCATGCCGGATGAGGACGCGATCAGCACGCCATATCTATTCAGGTCGTGGCAGAGTGGCACGGCCTATACAGCGGGTGATCGCGTCAGGTATGGCGATCTATTGTACCGCTGCCTGTTAGGTCATACGTCGCAAGACGACTGGCCGCCCGACGCGGCCGTGGCTTTGTGGGTATGGATACACGATCCATCCGTGGAGTGGCCGGAGTGGCGGCAGCCAACGGGCGCACATGACGCTTATCCGCTTGGCGCGAGGGTATCACACGCAGGTAAGCGGTGGATATCGGATGCAGATAACAATGTATGGGAGCCAGGCATTTCAGGATGGAGCGAATATACAGGAGGTTAAAATTAATGAGCGTTAATGAATTTGTGGCATGGGCGTTATCACATGCCAAGCGCGCCAGCGTGCCGAATGGGGCGGTATTATGCGTTGACCCGCAGAATGTGGGTCGGGACGGTGAATGGGAGTACCTATACGGCACGACGGGGCGCAGGGTAACACAATCATTACTTGATGAGCGTTACGCCAACTATTATAGCCGTAAAGGCTGGACACGCGCCGAGTATGACCGTGCAACCTCCGGATGGATTGAGCGCGGCGTAACGGTGTGCGATTGTCAAGGCTTAGAGGATTATTACTCTGGCTCGGACACCAACTGTCAAGGCAACTGGGACAGGTATTGTACTGATAAGGGCAGTATCGCCAACATTACCCGCCCATACGTCATCGGCGAGGCGGTATTTATGCGCAACAGCTCCGGCATTATGAAACATATAGGTTGGGTGTGCGGTTACATGCAGGATGGCGATCCGCTGATAGTTGAGGAGCGAGGGTTAAGCTATGGCTGTGTGGTATCGCGGCTAAGCCAGCGTGATTTTACCCATCGCGGCTTAATGACTAAGAGATATAAATACGAGGGAGGTATCAATATGGCAACAATCATACAGCACACATCACCCATGATGCAAGGTAATGACATTAAGGCGTTGCAGGCAGCTCTAAACGGGCTAGGCTATGACTGCGGCACGGCAGACGGGAAGGCAGGCACTAAGACCATGGCAGGTATAAAGGCGTTTGTAGAGGCGCACAGCGGGCTTATAGACGTGCCTGCTCTACCGGATACAGCGACGCTAACCATAACTGTAGGCGGTCATGCGTACAGTATAAAGATGGATTAAGGGGGGACTTACTATGAACAACGAGATGTGGCTTGCTATACTGGGCGGAGGGTTGGGTGTAGCAATTATTACAGCGATAAAAGAGCTTATCATATGGGCGCTTAATCGCGGGGCGAAAAAGCGAGACGTAAAGGTATCGGATATAGACGCACTTGTGGAGGATCTGAACAAGCTTAAAAACGCGCAGAAAATCAGCCTGCACGACCGGATAAAGCATCTTGCCAAGACGTTTATCGTGGCGGGAGTAATAGACATAGACGACCGCGAAGCCCTGATAGCGATGCACAAATGCTATCAGGAACTGGGCGGCAACGGACACCTTGACGACCTGATGAAAAGAGTAAAACAACTTAATCTAAAATAGGAGGAAACATAAATGGAAACACAGAGCAGAATCAAAAGCCCATTGTTTTGGGTAGGGTTAGTGAGCGCGGTATATACGGCGGTAGTGAGCGCCGGAGTTTCGGCTGGAGTAGAAATGCCATGGTGGATAGGCGCGATAGGCGTGGGGCTGTCGGCGGTGCTGGTGTACTGCAACGGCAATAACCCGAGCCTGACGGGTAAGTATTGAGTTTGATGGGGGCGGAGTGATCCGCCCCCTTTGCTGTTATTGTTAGTTAGCCTTTACTTTGATTCTAATGTTTTTGGGGGAGCGATCCCCCTCTTTTTTGTTTAATATAGACATTTAAACAAACTTATGGTAAATTATGGAAATAAAGTTAGAGGTACTATTAATAACAAAATAAAATGAAAAGGAGTATACAATGAAATCAACGAAACCAAAGATAATAAAAGCGGTTTCAATACTGCTGGCACTGCTGAGCGTCATCGGGGCGACCGTATCAGCGCAGGCCCTTAATCCTGTCGTTTCACAGGGCGGTTCCGAACCCGTCATAGTGGAAGAGGATATAAGCTTACGCGGGACATACGAAAAGCACTTCATAATGAGCGATGGCAGCAGCATGGCGGTGGCGTACAACGAGC
>ERZ857984.278-NODE-278-length-70076-cov-5.327088_pt1 | contig 70076 bp, 62 predicted proteins | sample MGYA00519914_ERZ857984 | MGnify/ENA primary metagenome ERZ857984 (study PRJEB31778, sample SAMEA3449417) | human gut metagenome | biome: human gut; feature: human-associated habitat; material: faeces | place: United Kingdom | collected 2010/2012 ...
TGTGCGAATACAATCCCTTTCACGCGGGGCACGCCTATCATTTGAAGGCCACGCGCGCGGCGGGCGCGCCGGAACTGGCATTCCGGGTGGGCGAGGGCATCGGCGCCGAAATGGCAGCCCTGGGGGCAAACTTTTGTCTGGCGCCCCTGGTGGATCTTGCCAACGATCCCGACAGCCCTCATGTGGGTTCCCGCAGCTACGGGGCCGTGCCGAGCACCATTGCGCCCTACGCCGCCGCCTTTCTTGCCGGGCTGCAGGGCCATGTGCCCGGCACAGCCAAGCATTTTCCCAGCATTGGGGGCAGCCACGTGGACCTGCATCTGGCACTGGGCCGCAATGACCACAGCCTGCAGCAGCTCACCGCCTGCGAACTCGCCCCGGTGCGGAACGCGGTGGCCGCGGGCGCAGCCGCGGTCATGACCAGCCACGAGGTATACTCTGCGCTGGAAAACTGCCCCGGCACCCTATCCCACAAACTGGTCACCGGCCTTCTGCGGCAAAGCTACGGCTTTGAGGGCCTGGTGGTGAGCGACTGCATGGAAATGCAGGCTCTTGCCCGCCTGGTCCCCACCCCCGAGGGCTGTGTGCGGGCGGTGGAGGCCGGTGTGGACCTGCTTTTGATCTGCCACACCGAGGCCACCCAGGCCGCAGCTGCACAAGCCCTGGCCAAGGCGGTGCGCACCGGCCGCATCCCCCCCTCCCGGCTGGAGGCCTCCCTCTCGCGCATTCGGCGGGCAAAGGCCGCGCTGCCCACATCGCCCTCCGCCTATCCCCCCCAAGGGATGGCCGATCTGCTCTCCCGCGATGCCGCTCTCACCCGCCGCGTCTGCGAGGGCGCTCTCACCGTGCAGGGGCAGGCCTTAGTTTTCCGTTGCGCCCCCACCGAGCGCTTTCTTCTCCTGGCGCCGCCCTCCGCCGCCCTCACCCAGGCGGACGAAGCGGGCGGCCCGGGCGGTCTTGCGGCGCAGCTCCGGCAGGCTTTCCCCTGCGCCGAGTGCCTGGAATATCCCTTCCCCCTGTGCCGGGAAAGTCTGCGCCAGGCGGCGCAGCTCCTGGGTTCAGGCGGCTTTTCCAAGGTGCTGGTCGCCACCTACAACGCCCATGCCGACCCCCCCCAGCGGGAATTGCTGGCATTGGCGTTTGCCAGCGGGCTGCCGGTGGGCGCCATCGCCCTGCGTTCCCCCTACGACGCCCGCTGGTACGGCGGGGCCGCCGCCCGCCTGTTTGCCTATGAATACACCCCGCCCATGACGGCGGCCCTTGTGCGCTTTCTGCAGGGAACTCTTTCTCCGCGGGGGTCGTTGCCGCCGGACGTGGCCGCGCTTTTGTGATGCCCGGCAGCCCCTTTTGCAGGCGCCGTGCCTTTCGTTCCATTTTACGCCGCGATTCCGGTCGCAGAGAGGAAGGATTGATCCTATGGCAGAAAAAATGATGGAGTATATCAGGAGCCAGCCCCTGGTGTGGGGTGAGGCCTGCCGCCTTTTGGAGGGGCCCGCCTGTGCCGCGGCGGCAGACCTTTTGCAGCAGGGCATGCCCCTGCGGGTGGTCATGATCGGCTCGGGCAGTTCGCTTTATGCCGCCCAGGCCGCCGCGGAGCTTTTGCAGGCCGCCGACGGGCCGGAATTCTTTGCGGTGCCACCCACCCGCCTTGGACCTTTTGCCCGGCCCCGGCCCGGTACAGTGTACTGGGCCGTCTCCCAGTCCGGCAAAAGCACCTCCACCGAGGGGGCCGTTCTGGCGCTGCGGGCCGCCGGCGCACGGGTCTGGGCCCTCACCGCAGAGGCCGCCTCCCCCCTGGCGCGCTCTGCCGACGGGCACCTGCTCATCCCCTGCGGGCAGGAGAGCGTGGGCCCCAAGACCAAGGGCATGACCTGCACCGTGCTGGCGCTCTGGCTGCTGGGTATGGCCCTTTCGCTGGGCGGGCGGCGGCCGGAGCTTCGCGCCCGGGCAGAGGCCCTTTTCCCTACTTTCTGTGCGGCGGAACAAAATCTGGCGCTGTGCGCCCAGTGGGCCCAAAACTGCCTGCCGGCTGTCAGGGCCGCCCACTGCCTCACCCTGGTGGCCGAAGGTCCTGCCCTGCCCCTTGCGCAGGAAGGCGCGCTCAAACTGCTGGAGACCCTGTATATTCCCGCCTCAGCCTGGGAGTTCGAAGAATACCTGCACGGAGTGAACAACATCATCGGCCCGGGGCAGGTGCACCTGTTCCTGCTGCGGGGCGGTAAAAACCGCGCGCGCATGGAGCGTCTCCTTCAGTACTGCGAAGCGCGGGGCGCAGTGTGCCTGACGGTGGACTGCTCCCCCCCGCGGCCCGGCGTAGCCGGCTGCCGCCTGGGGCTGGGCTGCACCGGTCTTGCCGAAGCGCTGCCCTACGAAGCACTTCCGGCGTTCCAGGTGCTCAGCGCCCTGGGCTCCGAGGCCCGGGGGATCGACTGTGACCGGCCCCGTTACCCGGATTTTTACGCCGCCCTGGGCACCAAGCTCGGCGCAAAGTAGCGAGGTGTAAAACGTGAGCTATCTTTTGGCTTTGGACATCGGCGGCACCCACGCGCGCCTGGCAGTGCAGCCAGAGGGAAAACCGGTGCAACTGTGCCGGGCGCCCGGCTTTACGCTGCTCCAAAACGGCCCCGAGGAAACCTTCCACCGCTGCGGTGCGCTCATAAGCGCCGCGCTGACTGCCCTGGGCGAGACGCCCGCCGGGTGCGCCGCCCTGTGCTGCGGGGCCTCCGGCGTAGACGACGAGGCTTCCCGCGCCCAGTACGCAGCGATCTTTGAGGCGCTGGGCTTTGCAAAAGAGGCCGTGCAGGTGCACAACGACTGCGAACTGCCCCTGCTGGCTCTGGGCCGCCCGGCCGTACTGCTGGCGGCGGGAACCGGCTCGCTGGCGCTGGCGCAGGACGGCGCGGGCCGCCTTGCCCGCTGCGGGGGCTGGGGGCTTTTTACCAGCGACGAGGGCAGCGCCACCCGCCTGGCATGGGAGGCCCTGGCCTGCGCCGTGCGCTCCTGGGACGGCGTGGTCTCTGCCCCCGCCCTCACCCGCCTGCTGGAGCAAGAGGCAGGCCTGCATTGCCCGCTGGATGCCGAGCGCTTTGCGCGCGCCGCCATAAACGACAAGCGGCAGCTGGCCGCCCTGGCGCCCCTTGTCTGCCGCGCCGCCGAGCAGAGTGATGCGCCGGTGCTGGAACTTTTGGACCGGCAGGCCGCCCTTCTGGCAAACGCGGCGGCCGCCGCGGCCGCTAAGCTCGGCCTGTGCACGCCGCCGGTGCTCCTGTGGGGCAGCCTGCTGCTCAAAACGGCGGCGCTGCGCGCCCCTCTTGTACACTGGCTGACCCAGCGTGGCTTGGGTCCCACCGCACCGGCAGAGCAAAGTGCGCTGGACGCCGCCCTCGCCTTGGCCCGCCGCGCCGCAGCGGAAAAAGGCCCCGCGTGATTCTGCTTCCGGCCGGTTTTCCTTCCGGCGTATCCTCTGCCGGGCCCACATCTTTCGCCGCCTGTTTTCCCGCCCGAAAGGAGAGCGTTTCATGACCCTTCTTGAGATCAATTTTTATGCCCACACCCTGGGCGGTGCGGCCCATGTGAACGTGCTGCTGCCCTCCCCAGAGCCCGCGCGCCTTGGGGCCGGGGCGGCGGCAGCCTACGCCGGGCGCGCCCAGTGGCCTGTCCTCACCCTGCTGCACGGCATGCAAGGTGACGAAACCTCCTGGCTGCGGCACACAAGGCTTGAACAATACGCCCGCGAGGCTGGCACGGCGGTGGTCCTGCCGGCTCTCGGCAACAGTTACGGCATGGATCTGGCCGGCGGTCTTTCCTATTTCCAATATCTCTCTCAGGAGCTTCCTGCCTTTTTGCACGCCACCCTTCCACTCTCTGCCTGCCCCTCGCAAAACCGCATCGCAGGGCTCTCGATGGGCGGTTTCGCCGCGCTGCACCTGGCCCTGTGCCACCCCGGTCGCTGGGCGGCGGCGGGCAGTTTTTCAGGCGCTCTGCTGCCGGAAAAAGTTGCGGCCAGGGCCCGCCAAAACGGCGCGGCGGCGGGCAGCGCGGCCCTTGTTCCGCCCTGCCTTTTACAGGGGCTCGCGGCACGGGCGAGCGGCGCTTGCCCGCCGCTCTTCCTCGCCTGCGGCACCCAGGACGCGCTGACCCTTTCCATGAACCGGCAGCTTGCCGCCGCCCTTTCCAACGCGGGATACCCGGCTGCATATCAGGAGTGGCCGGGCGGCCACGATTGGACCTTTTGGGATGAAGCGCTGCGCCGCTTTTTGCTGGGCGGCACGGCCCCTTCCGATCAGCCTCTTTAAAGCGCAGAAGGCCCCCGGTGCGTTTTTGTTCGCACCGGGGGCCCTTTTATTTTATCCTTATACTTTCTTTTTCAGCTGGGGCGGCTCTCCCGTATACTTCTGCTTTTCCACGCCCTTTTCCCGCAGCTTGTCGCGGGTCGCGGTGCGCAGCAGGCTGTAAAGCACCGAGGCCAGCGGGATCATCACCAGCATGCCCGCCACGCCCATGGTGCTGCCGCCCACTGTAACGGCCACCAGCACCCAGATGCTGGGCAGGCCGACCGAATTGCCCACCACCTTGGGGTACACCAAATTCCCCTCGATCTGCTGAATGCACAAAAACAGCACCACGAACCAGAACGCCTGAATGGGGTTTTGCACCAGGATCAAAAACGCCCCCACAAAGCAGCCGATAAACGCGCCGAAGATCGGGATCAGTGCGGTCACCGCGATCAGCACGCTCACCAGGGTCACGTAGGGCATGCGGCAAACCAGCATGCCCACCGCGAACATGCAGCCCAGAATGCAGGCTTCCAGGCACTGGCCCGACAAAAAGCTCGAAAATGTTTTGTTCGTAAGGCTCGCCACCTCCAACACCCGATCCGCCCGCTGTGTGGGCACCCAGGCATACAGCAGCATCCTGATCTGGCGGCCCAGCTTTTCCTTCTGCATGAGCACATAAACGGCGAATACCATGCTGATGAAAAAGTTCATCATGCCGGCCAAAATGCCCGTGGCCGCATTGGCCGCGTTGCCCACTAAGGCGATTCCGCCGTTTTTCGCCCATTCCACCACGGTGTTCAAGAGCTTCTGCCAGTCCATCTGGGCGGCGTCCGCCAGCCACTCCTGCAGCACCGGGTATTTTTCCAGCAGGCTGGCCAGCAGCTTCTGCGCCTCGGCCCAAAAGCCGGGCAGCAGCTTGCCGATGTTGTTTGCCGTTGCGCTCACCTGGGGAATGAGCAGCAGCAGCACAAACGCCAGCACCCCGGCCACCGCCAGCAGCGTGAGGCACAGCGCCGCAGCCCGCCGGGTGCGCTTTAGCTTTTTGGGCAGCTTTTTTTCAATCGCACGCATGGGCACGCCCAGAATGAACGCAATGGCGCCGCCCAGCACAAAGGGCCACACCAGCGCAAAGGCCGTTCCCACAAAATCCCCCACTGCCTTCAGGTTTTGCAGGGCCCAGTACAGCACCACACATCCCACGGCAATGCCCGCAACCGTGCGCACCGCTTTTTTATCCATTGGGCGATCCTCCCCCATCTTTACACTTCTGCGCGGCGGAAAACCGCCTGCTTTCTATCAGTATTGTATCCTGTCGCAGCGCCTCATGCAAGTAACGTTTTTGTGAACGTGCACAATGTTCAGCCGCCCTGGCCTGCTTCCAATTCCTCCAATACCCACCCCAGCGCCTGGCGCGCCGTGGAGATCTTTGCCTGGGCCACCGCCAGCTCCAGGCGCACCTCTTCGCAATCCTCCGGCTTCGGCGCATCCTGCAGCTCGGTCACACCCTGGCGCAGGGTGGCCCAAAACTCGCTGTCGCCATAAGTAAACGTGACCCAGGTATAACCAAGGTACTCCCCATCGCTCATCGCGGTGACCGGGTAGCTCCCCAGCGGCAGATAGCCCGCCAGATCGTTCAGATCCGGTGAGTAGTAATACAAAGCCTGCGCGCTTTTTACCGCAAGCTCTTTGCCGGCCACCGGCACAAGGTTCGGCCCCTTGCCGTAGCCGTTCTTGCCCGTTTCGATCAGCAGCGGCAAAAAGTTTTTATAGCTGTAATCCAGGTCCACATTGCCGCCGATGCCGTTTACCCGCCCGGTAGAGGAATACTGCCACAGGTCATAGCTGCCCTGGAATCCCACATATCCGCGGTAATCCGCCACCCAAAACGGGTAAGCCGCCAGCGCGCCCGTGTCCAGGTTTGTGTTTGCAAAGCTTGTGTAGGTGTAAAACCCGGGCAGCCAGCCCTTTTGATCCAGAATGTCCATGGCAAACTTCACCAAACGGGTAAGCTCGGCCCGGGGCAGCGTTTTCAGGGAATTGTCCTCCACATCCACAAATACCGGATACTCCAGCCGCAGGCCTTCCAGCACCGCCAGAAAGGCCGACACCTCGTTGATCACCGCTTCCTCGGTGCGGGCATAGGTGTAGTAGTACGCCCCCACCTTCATGCCGGCCGCCTTCGCGCCGGCTATATTGCGCTGGAAATAGGGGTCGATATACACCCCGCCGCTGCTGCTGGAACCAATGCGCACCAGTGCGAACTGCTTGCCGGCGGCAGCCACGGCCTGCCAGTTCACCTCGCCCTGGTAACGGGAAACATCAATGCCCGTTTCATAAATCGCCATACAAAATCCCCCTCTCCCTGCCATGCTATGCGCAGGGGAAGGGGGATGTTCCGCTTTTTTCAGCGCGCTATACCACCAGGCCGCCGTTTACGCCCAGCACCTGGCCGGTAATGTATCCGGCCCGCTCGCCCGCCAAAAAGAGCAGGGCTTCGGCCACCTGCCGCGGGGTTCCCAGGGCCCCCACCGGGGTTTCGTCCGCCAGGGCCGAGCGGTCCGCCTCGGAAAACCCGGCCATCATGTCCGTGTCGATCACACCCGGGGCAACGCAGTTCACGGTCACGCCGCTGGGGCCTTCCTCCTTCGCCAGGGCTTTTGTAAGGCCGATGAGCCCCGCCTTGGCCGCCGAATACGCCGCCTCGCAGCTGCCGCCCACCTGCCCCCACATCGAGCTCACGGTCACAATGCGCCCCCACCGCTGCCGGATCATATGCGGCAGCGCGCACTGGCAGCAGTGGAACGCCCCGGTCAGGTGCACATCCAGCATGCGGCGCCACTCGCCCTCCGTCAGGTCGGTAAACAGCTTTTGCTGCGCCACCCCCGCATTGCAGATCAGAACGTCCACCCCGCCGAACACAGCCTCCGCACGGCGGAACATTGCCTCCACCTCTGTGCGGCATGCCACATCCGCGCGCACGGGCAGCACGCGCCCCGCAAATTCCGCAGCAAGGGCTTTGGCGGCCTCTTCGCTGGCGTTGTAATTCAGCACCACCCGGTACCCCGCATTTGCAAACAGCCGCACCGCCTCGGCCCCAATCCCCCGGCTGCCGCCGGTAATAAGCACGGTTCTCATTGCTTTTCCTCCCGTTTTTGCCGCAGCGCGGCAAAAAATTGCCGCAGCTGCGCCCTGGCCTCCTCCGCCAAAAGCCCCCCCTCCACCGCAGGGCGGTGGTTGAACGGCAGCGCAAACAGGTCGGTCACCGAGCCGCAGCAGCCCGCCTTGGGGTCCGGTGCGCCATACACCACCCGTTTTATGCGGCTGTTGATGATGGCCCCGCTGCACATGGGGCAGGGCTCCAGCGTCACAAAAAGCTCGCACTGCCAAAGCCGCCAGCCGCCCAGGGCTTTACAGGCCGCGTCGATGGCCAGCAGCTCCGCATGGTGGGTGGCGTTCTTTTGGGTTTCGCGGGTGTTGTGCGCCATGGCCACCGGCACCCCGTCCTTTGCCACCACAGCGCCCACGGGCACCTCGCCCAGCGCCGCAGCCTTTTCCGCCTCGGCCAGGGCCAGGCGCATCAGCTCTTCATCGGTCACAGATCCTGTCCTCCTCATCTTAAACAAAGGTCTGCCACAAGCTCAGCGCCAGCAGGAACAGGGCGCTGCACACCCAGCCCGGGCAGCCCAGCGGCCAGGCCGCCCCCTTGCCCATTGCAAGGGCATTCACCCTTGCCCGGCGCCCCCCTGCCCGGCCCGAAGCCCACACGGCTGCGGCCGCCAGCGGCCCGCCCAGCAGCACCGCCAGGCTCACAAGCTGCCCGGTCTCGGGCGAAGCGTACTGGCTGGCATACTGGCCGGTAAACGCGAGAACGTTGTTGTATAAATGAAACCACATGCCCGGCCGCAGGCTGCCCGACCACTCGGCACAAAGGCCCAGTGCCACGCCGCCCAGCAGCGCCGCAAGGCAGGCCGAAAGGCGCCCGTGCAGCAATGCGAACAGCACCGCCTGCCCCAGCACCGCAGCCGGCGCGCCAAAAGGCCGCAGCCAGCCCTGCAAAAGGCCGCGGAAGAGCAGCTCCTCCCCCACCGCGGGCAGCAGGCACACCGCAGCAAAAGCCGCTGCAAGCGGCATGCCGCCGCCCGGCAGCTCCACCCTGGCATTTTCCGGGCCCGTGGCACGAACCAGGGCCCCCGCCAGCAGGTTGCCCGCCAGCATCATGCCCCAGAAAAACAAAAACAGCCTGGGCCGAATCCCCCGAACGCCCCGCCCAAGCGGCAGGGGCCGCGGCAGAGGCAGGACCGCCAGCAGCAAAAACGGCGCGGCCAGGGCCAGGCCGCTCACCCCAATGCGCAGCAGCGCCGCCTCCAGCTGGCTTGCCCCCGCCGGGTTTTGCAGGCTCGCCCCCGGCACCCGCAGCGCCAGCAGCAGGCTTGCCAAGCGGGTGAGCAGGCTGCGGGCGGCAAGATAGATCAGTGCGCCGCAGCCGCAGGCAGCACCCGCACGGTTCATTGCGGCGGTATTTTTTGCAAGCCCGGTCAACGCGCCGCCCCCTTTTGCAAGCTTATTTTGGTTTTATTGTACCACATTTTTCCGCCGGGAAAAAGGGGCATGCCGCCCCGGGCCCTTCCCTGCAGGCGCGAAAGGGGCAGCGGGTTTTAAACATTTCGTGAAGATATACCTTGACAGATGAGGTATATAAAGCTATAATGCAATCAATAACTACAGTCGATCCAGCGGCGCGCTGCGGCGGCCAAACCGCTTCAGGGGCGCAAAAAGGTCTTTTGGCTACGGTGAGCGGCTCTCGCAGCTGCGTTTTAAAGCGCTTGGTTCCAAACTCGAAAGGAGGGCGCACTTTGCTGAATACATCGGATATCCTTCGCGGCTATACCGACACCATCATTCTTTCGCATCTTGCCGCGGGCGACAGCTACGGCTACGAGATCAACAAAGGGCTGGCCCAGGCGACCGGCGGGCGGCTGGAGCTGAAAGAAGCCACCCTCTACACCACCTTCCGCCGGCTGGAGCAAGGCGGCATGATCACCTCCTACTGGGGCGATGAACAGGCTGGGGCGCGGCGGCGCTACTACTCCATCACGCCGCAGGGCAGGCTCCTGTACGAAGAAAACCGCCGGGACTGGGAGGCCATTAAGGCCATTCTGGACCAGCTTTTGGCGCCGGGGGGCGCATCCAACACCACAAGGAGGGATCCTGTATGAATCAGAAGCTCAACCACTACATAGACGGTCTGTTCGAGCGCCTGCCCCAAAGCCGCGAGGCGGAGGAATTGCGCGAGGAGCTGCTTGCCAACCTGAACGACCGCTACGAGGACGAACTGGCCCGGGGCGCCGGCGAGGAAGAAGCCTTTCAGCGCGCCATTGAAAGCCTGGGGGATCTGAGCGAGGCCCTGGGTGAATTGCCCGGCGCAGGCCCTGTTTACGCAGCGCCCCCGCAGGCGGCAGCGCACAGGCAAAATTTCTTGCCCTGGGTGCTGGCCGCCCTGGTGTTTGTGGCGCTGCTGCTGATCGCAGCCATGGTCTTTGGCTTTTCCTCCTACCGGCGCGCTTTGGCCGGCCCCACCCAATCTGTGGTTTCGCAGGCCTTGTCCGCCCCCGCCAAGCCCTCGGACCCGGCGGCCGCCGGGCCGCAGCCCACCGCCGGCACGCTGGAAGGCCCGGCGGCTGAGGGCGAGTATGCCCCGGGTGAGGTACAGGCCCTGGAGCTGGACCTCAGCTTTGAAAACGTGACCATCGCCCCGTGGGACGGCGAAACCATAAAAGTGGAGATCCAGTTCCACGGCCCCGCCCAGCTTGCGCCGGCGCTCTCGTTCCGGCAGGGCACCCTGCGGGTCGCCAGCCCCAAAAACGTGATTCTCAACCCGCTGGACCCGCCCCGGGGCGAGGTGAAGGTCCTTTTGCCCACGGGGGTGGAGCTCCCGCCCAGCGCGGTGGCCACCACCAGCGGCAATCTCCTGCTCTCCGGCGTGCAGGGCGGCCTTCTGGCCCTCTCCACCACCAGCGGCAATCTTCGCGCCGACGAACTCACCGCGGCCGAATTGGCGGCCTCCAGCACCAGCGGCAGCATAACGGTCACCCTGGCAGCCGCCGCACATTCGGTGGCGCTTTCCTCCACCAGCGGCGATCTGGCTTTTTCGGGCGACTGCGAGTCGCTCGCGCTCAGCAGCACCAGCGGCAACGTGGACGCCGCCGGCAGCTTTGCAAAAGAGGCCGAGATTGGCTCATTGAGCGGCAATATGGGCGTCCAGGGTTCCGGCGGAGCCTTGACGGCCCACACCACCAGCGGTTCGGTGGAGCTTGCGGGCGAATTCGAGAGCGTGGATTTTCAGTCTACCAGCGGCAACCTGCAGGCCGAATTGGGCATGCCCACAAGCGATTGCCGCTTTCAGACCACCAGCGGCGGCCTGGGGCTCACGCTGCCCCAAAACTCCGGCTTCACTCTGCGCTACAGCACCACCTCGGGCCAGGTAAGCAATACCTTTACCGGCCATTCCGGAAAGGGCAAGGGTACCGACACCTACGGCGCCGGCGGGCCGCTCCTGGAAATAAGCACCACAAGCGGCAGCGTTTCCATCTCGGAAAAGTAACTCTGCACCTTCCGCCGCGAAGCGTTTTCCCTCCCTTGCGGGGCAAAGCGCACGCGGCATTTCAAAAAACTTTTAGGGGCGCATGCCCAAGCCCAGAGAAGAAGCCGCCGGCAGGTTGCCGGCGGCTTCTTCTTGGTTTGTTTTTATCTGCCGGGGCGGCTCAATCGTCGTCCACCGGGCGGAACTCCACATCCATCACCGGGGGCTGGCCGCCCGGCTCGCCGGCTTGCGGAAGGTCTTCCAGCACGTCCGCCAAAGCCGCCGCCTCGCCCACCGCCTGTTCGGCTGCCTGGCGCAGCACCCGCAGCAGCATGCCCGCGTAGATCGCACTGATCAGGTTAAGCGCCCCCTCGATCAGCAGAATGATGCCGATGGCCATCACCAGCACCTGCACCGTGGCAAACGGGTTCCAGATCATCAGCACCCCCAGCGCCGCCGAGAGCAGCGCCAGCAGCAAAAAGCTCCACCACGCGGTAAAGCCCGCCCGCTTCAGGTCAAAGGCCGATTGCAGCCGCACCACCCCGTCAAACACGATGAACAGGCCGATCAGAATGGGCAGCACCGAAACCACGGTATCCGGCTTGATCAGCAGAAACACACCCAGGGCGCTGGCCGCGACCCCGAACAGCAGGGTGAAATAGCTGAAGAAAAACCGCTCCTCGGCCCGCACATAGGCCCAGATGCTGAGCAGGCCTTTGAGCAGGATCAGTGCGCCGAACAAATAGCACACCACCCGCAGCGACACTTCCGGCCACAGCAGCAGCGCCAGCCCCAACAGGATGAACGCCAGCGAGGAGGCAAAATAGCTCTTTTTTAGAAACTTCACGGTGTGAAATACCCTCCTTGGCCCCTAGGGGCTGCTTTTTAAGGATAGTATACCACATTTTTTGCGTTTTCTGTGAAGTTGCTGTTACTTTTTGTCCTCTTCTGTGTGTACCAGCGAACCTTTATACCCCAGCACGCCCCCCATATTGACCGCCTGGTAGCCCAGCTGCCGCAGTTCGGCGCAGGCCTGGCGGCTGCGCGCCCCGCTCAGGCAATAGACGAACAGCGGCGTTTGCCGCGGCAGGCTGATGGACGCCACCTGCCCCAGGGGCAGGTTAACGCTGCCGGGCACGTGGCCCTGTGCGTACTCCTGCGGTTCCCGCACGTCCAGCACCACCGCACCCGGCGTCGCGCTTGCCTGTTCCAGCCCCCGGGCCAGGTTGGGCCTGCCCTCGGGCCTTGCGTTCACGTTCATAAAAAAGCCCCCTTCTCTGCACATAGTATATGCAGGGAACGGGGCAATTGGTCATGGCGGCAGCCAAAGCCCTCAGCCCAGCGCCACATCCAATACCATCATAACGAGAAACCCCAGCATCACGCTGACGGTACCCAGGTGGGAATGTTCCCCCAGGTGTGCCTCGGGGATCAGTTCTTCCACCACCACATAGATCATGGCCCCGGCTGCGAACGCCAGTACCCAGGGCATGATCCCCGTCACGCTGCCTGCCACCAGAACCGTTAAAAGGCCGAAGATCGGCTCCACCACGCCGGACAGCGCGCCGCAAACGAACGCCCTGCCCTTGCTCACCCCCTGGCTGCGCATGGGCAGGCTGACCGCCGCGCCCTCCGGGAAATTTTGCAGCCCCATGCCGATGGCCAGCGCAACAGCGCCCGGCAGCGCGGCGGCGCTGCTGTCCTGCGCGGCCACCGAGAAGGCCAGGCCCACAGCCATGCCCTCGGGGATGTTGTGCAGCGTGATCGCCAGCACAATCATGGTGGTGCGCTTTAAATGGGCGGGCAGGCCCTCGGGCTCCTCGCTGCCGATGTGCAGGTGCGGCATGATGCGGTCCAGCACCATTAAAAACGCGCCGCCGATGGCAAAGCCCCCGCAGACCGGCAGCAGCGGGTTTTTTCCCTGCGCCTCAGCCATTTCCATGGCGGGCAGCAGCAGCGACCAGACCGACGCCGCGATCATGACCCCGGCCGCAAACCCCAAAAACGCCTTTTGGGTCCCTTGGCCCATATCGTTTTTAAAAAAGAACACCATGGCAGCGCCCAGCACGGTGGCAAGGCAGGTAAACCCCGTGCCCAACAGGGCAAAATACAGTTCTCGCTGCAGCATCTTTTAACCTCCCATCGCCAAGGCAGGCGTCAGCCCACCGAGATCTTGCCCTCGGGCAGCACGTCGAAGCGGCCCTCTTTGCGGGGCGCGGCCAGGCTGATGGCCAGCGAAACCGGCCCCACGCGGCCCACGAACATGGTGATCATGGTAATTGCCTTTGCCAGCGGCTCCATGTTGGCCGTTGCCCCCACCGACAGGCCCACGGTGGCAAAGGCGCTCACCGACTCAAACAGGCTGTCCAGCGGGCCGCAGTTGGCGCCGGTGTTGAAGAACACGAACAAGGTGGCCAGAATCACCGCAAACAGGCTCAGCACCGCGATGGACAGCGCCCGGTACACAGTCTTCTTGTCGATCTTGCGGCGGAAGATGACCGCGTCCTCCCGGCCGGTGGCCACGCTGGCCACCGTGACCAGGATCACGCTGAAGGTGGTGACCTTAATGCCGCCGCCGGTACCGCCCGGCGCGGCGCCGATGAACATCAGAATGCACATCATGCATTTTGTGATGGTGCTCATGCCCGCCAGATCCACCGTGTTAAAGCCCGCCGTGCGGGCGCTGACCGACTGGAACAGGCTGTTTACCAGCTTGTCGCCCACGCCCATGCCGCCCAGGGTCACCGGGTTGTACCACTCCAAAAACGCAAAGCTCAGGGTGCCGCCCACAATGAGCAGCACCGTGCAGAACAAAACCACCTTGGTGTGCAGGGTCAGGTGCTTTGTGCGGCGCCACTGCGCCAGATCGTGCCAGACCAAAAAGCCCAGCCCGCCCGCGATGATCAGGAACATGATTACCCCCTGCACATACCAGTTGGCGGTGTAGTTGGTAAGGCTGGCATAGGCCCCTTCCCGGCCCAGCACGTCAAACCCGGCGTTGCAGAACGCCGAGATGGCAAGGAACACCGAAATGCAGATGCCCTGTGGCCCATATTCCGGCACAAACACCGGCGCCAGCAGCAGCGCGCCAACCCCCTCGAACAGAGCGGCCAGCTTCATCACCACAAACAGCAGCTTGCGGGCTTCGGCCACATCCGAGGTGTTGATGGATTCGCTCGCCAGCTTCATGGAATGAAAGCTGGCCCGCCGCCGCAGCGCCAGGGCAAAAAAGCTGGCCAGGGTAACAAGGCCCAGGCCGCCGATCTGGATCAGGCAGATGATGACCCCCTGCCCAAAGCCGGTAAAGCCCTGGTAGGTATCGCGCACCACCAGGCCGGTCACACAGGTGGCGCTGGTGGCGGTGAACAGCGCGTCCAGCACGCCAATGCCGTCCGGTGTGGAAAAAGGCAGCAGCAAAAGCAACGTGCCCCCCAGGATCACGCCCAAAAAGCTGCCCACGATCAGGCGGGTGGGCGAATGGGGCTTGCCCCGTTTTTTCTTGGCAGCCGCCCGCGCCATAAGCTGGTTCAGCTGTGAGGAATTGCCGCTCTCCAAAAAGGTCCCTCCAAAAGGCGCGCCGCAGCCCGCCATGTGTGTTTTATCCCACACTCCATTTGTGTGTTCTTATACTATACACTCTCATTGCACGGATTTCAACTTGATTTCGCACGCAGGTGCAGGTATAATATAAGGGTTCCCAGCGCTTACCGTTTTTTGCGCCGGGGCCACCGGCCTGTCTTCGTAGCTCAGTTGGATAGAGCGTCCGCCTCCTAAGAGAACTTAGAGCGCTCGCTTTTTGGGGATTCGCCCCACAAAATTTAATACGTGTTTCTGTAGCTCAGCAGGATAGAGCGTCCGCCTCCTAAGCGGAAGGCCAGCGGTTCGAATCCGCTCAGGAACACCAGACACATCGCCGAAAGCCTTGATTTTACTAGGTTTTCGGCTTTTTTGTTTTTGGTGAACCTTTTAAAATCTGCTAATAAAATTGTGTCCTTGCTAATAAATTCGGGTCTGCTAATACGAGGTGAACGGTTTTGGGCTGTTTTTACATGAAGTTCTGTTTGCTAATAAAATGGTCTTTTTTTGATCCCATGGTAAATATTTGGGGGCTGATTTGCTAATACGATTTTTCAGCCCCTAAAATTTTTTGCTAATAAGATTATTCTTTATTAGCAGACTGGACAGACTGGATGACTTGTATTAGCAAATCAGGGTTGGCCTGAAACAGGGTTTGCAGCGCCTGTTCTATCGCGCCGGGTTGGGCGATGACGGTTCCGCCATCGTTTCCGCTTGCTTCTTCCAGGCCATTGCCAAGGAAGTCATCCATCTTATGAGCAAGCTTTTCACGGTTGTCTTGGAAGGAATGTTTGCCGTAACGTCTGGTAAGCATCTCTAAGTTTGCCCAGCCTCCGGCCTGCATGACTGAATTAAAGTCTCCCTGGGATACAAACAGCTTTGCAGTGGCGCTTGTGTGACGAAGGCTGTGAAATACAATTTCTTCCGCTTTTATTTCCGGATCGTTCATTTCTACCAGAATCTCTTTAAAGCGCTTGTTTAAATGCTCAGTCATCATTGGGCGGCCGTTTGCCTGGCAGATTACCAGATTGTAGTCTATATATCCATCGGAGCCTAATTCTGCCTTTAATTTTTCCTGCATTTGTCTTAGTATTTGTAACGAATTGAGAACCATCTGCGGGACATCTACATCTCGCGCAGAATTATCAGTTTTAGGCTGCTTTAGGACAATACAGGTTTTCGCTCCGGGAATCAGATTGGGAAACTTGAACAGTATCCTTACTTTGGGCAGTTTCAAGTTTTTCTTACTGATCCGGTCAATGGCTCTGTCAATGTGAAATATCATTTTCTCATAATGGACACGGTCCCATTGCAGCCCGCCGATTTCGCCGCCGCGAATCGTGCAGCCTATGGCAATTAATACGGCGCAGTGAATCAGGTAGTAATCGTAATTGTCAGGGCGGCAGGTATATTTTAAAACCTTTAGGATTTGGTTAGGCTCCAGGACTACCCGCTCCTGTTCTTTATGCTCTGGAAGAGTTGCATTAAGGAACGGATTTTTCTTTCTGTAGTCCCAGCGCACGGCCAGATTAAAGGCACAGCGCAGGATTTTGTGAATGTCATGGATTGTGGACGCTGTAATGTGTTCTCTTGTGGGTTTCCCCATATTTGTGGCAGGCTCCGCTTCCTTTTCTAAAAAGTCGTAATAATCATCAATCATTTTGGTTGTGAGAGAAAGAAGCTTTTTATCACCTATATGAGGATGGACATAATTCTCCAGCAGCCCTACATTGCCATCATAGGTTGAGGCAGCCCATTTTTTATATCCATACTTCTCTATGAACTCATATAGAAATTCGCTGATGGTCATTTCTTTCAGACGGTTCTTTGATTCGTCACCTGTAGTCTGCTGTGCCTGTTCATGCTCAATTTTTGCCTTCATGGATTTTGCCGCAGAATACGTCAATCCAGATTCCCATTTCTGCTGTCGTTTGTCTCCTGTTCCCTCATAGTAAACTACGGAATATGTTTTACCTCGCTTTACAATAGATGCCATACTGATTCTCCTTTTTATTTTCGGGTATCAAGCCATTCATCGAAGGAGGGTTTTGAGACTCTGACATATTTACCAACCTTGACTGTCTTAAAAAGCGACTGTTTGCAAAGGTTGTATGCCATGCTGCGGCTGATCTGCAGGATGTCTGCTATCTCTTGAACCGAGTAGGTTCGCTTTTCTGAAACGGCTTGTTTCTCATGGTTAAATTCTCCAACTGCCATGTTTACTCCTTTCTTTTGCAGTTGAAAGGGGAAATCAGCATAATCCCTGTTTGTTGCTCTCCATATATCTTATACGTGGTGAACCTACGACTTTTCAACTGCAATTAGCAAATTATTTCTAAAATAACCATTGTTGGTTGCACAGTGTTTCAGATCATTTCCTGCGCCGGTCTTCCGCCGCGTATTTGCAGGCTGCCGCTATGAGGCAATTAGGCTGCGGGCGTGCTCCATGTTGTCATCGCACACAATCCACAGCACCTGTATAACTTCTGAACTGTGCTATAAATTTGTCAAGGTACATGCCGGAAAGGGAAAGTGACTTCGCTTTTCGTGGATTTTACTGTCTCAATAAGGAAATAAGGAATTTTTAGAAGTTTTCTGCAGAAATATAAAAAGATATGGTTCATGATGATTTATTTTAGAAAAGAAAAGCCCCGGGACTATAAATATCCAATCCTTGAGTATTATTTACACTATCCAGCCAGTCTTTCCATTTTTTTATCCGGTATCTATGAATGGTTTTAAAAATAACTTGACAGTTTCATTCTATTACAGTAGAATAAAAACACATTCTATTGCTATAGAACAAGAAAGCTGGTTCATTTTATGGAAAAAAGACTATTTGATAGCGAATTAAAGGTTATGGAAACTCTATGGGAAAATGGAGAGCTGTCCGCGAAACAGATTGCTGAGCTTCTGCGTCAGCAGATTGGCTGGAGCAAAACAACTACTTATACAGTATTAAAAAAGTGTATTGATAAAGAAATAATAAAAAGAAGTGATCCCAATTATATTTGCAGTGCCTGTATTTCAAAAGAAGATGTACGCCAATATGAGACACATGAATTGATTAATAAAATGTATGACGGAGCGCCGGATAAACTAGTTGCATCCATCATTGGAAATGAAAAAATGGACAAAGATATGATTAGGCATTTGAAGGAGCTTATACAGAACTTATGAAAGCGGAGGCGCTATGGAGGGAATTATTGCCGCTCATGTTTCCGGAAGCATCATGATTTGTTTCATTTTGTTATTACGGAAACTGTTTGTTTTTCACTTTGTTGGCAGCGCGTGGGCAATTTTTTGGAAGATATTAACCTTGCGTTTGTTATGTCCTTTTACAATCCGGTTGCCAGGAATAGAGCATTTCTTTATTACAGAAAAAAAGAACAGCCATATCCGTGATACGGCTGAAAGAATTGTGCAATACGAAAATAATATACCGAATGAGTTGGCGATAATGATACCGATAATCTGGGGGATAGGCGGACTGATTTGTATGGGGAAATTCGTAATACCACATATCAAAAATCGGAAAGTATATCAGATGGCTCTGCCACTAGAGAATGAGTCGGTGGCTATCTGGATAAAACGCCAGAGTTTACGCCGTAAAATATATGTCAAAGTATCTGATCGAATAATCACTCCTTTGACATATAGCATTTGGAAACCAGTCATTTTACTGCCAAGAATGGATGGGGAAATCGACGAACTGCACCTGGAACAAATTTTAGAACATGAACTGATTCATATTAAGCGGTTTGATGTACTGTTTAAATGGTTGTTGGCTTTCATCTGTGCTGTTTACTGGGTGAATCCTTTTATATGGATCATGTATTCATTTGCTAACCGGGATATTGAACTTGCCTGTGATGAAGCGGTTTTGAAATCCAGGAGCAAGGATTATAAGAAGAGCTACATACTTACATTGATATATTTAGAAGAAAAAAGAGTTAGAGGGGATTTCCTCTGTAATTTTTTCAGCAGATATCCAATGGAAGAAAGGGTACAGATAATGATTAGAAATGGAGATAAAAAAGCGTTAAAAAACATGATACTGCCAGCTATAGCGGCTCTTTTGATAGCGCTATTCAGTATAAGCTCCATGGCGGGGGAATATGACGGAGAGTGGTCTCCCAAAAATGAAAGGAGGGATAACCGTAATTTAACAGCTACTACAACAGATATTCAGATGCAACTGCCAATATTTCAGAAAAGATTACCAGATAATTTTGGTTCTCTAAGTGGAGGTGATTTTGATATTCCCACAATCATCATTAGAAAGTCCAAAGAAAACTATTCAGCTTGCGCTGTTGATAAGAACGGGACCGTTATTTATGAGGAGAGTGGAACTACCAAAAATGTGGAAGCTACACTGGAACATATTTATAATAAACTATTCCAACGTAATTAGGAGAAACGAATATGAGGATAGGTAAACACTTTTGGGTATTAATTATTGCCGTGCTCATTTCTTTATCAGCTATAAGCAGCGTAATGGCAGAAGAAATAAATTCTAATGTAACGGATATTCCAACCTTGGAAATAACTAGGGATGAAACAGGATGTTACTCTGTACTTGCAAAGGATCATGAAGGCAGTATCATTTTTACTGAAAAGGGATTGACGGGAACAATAGAGGATATTATAGAACATTCATACAGTAATATATTCCGGGCTGCGACAAAATCATGCACCCATATTCCCTGTAACCATGAAATTGTTACCGGGGGCATAAATCATGTAATCGACTGGGATACCGATATCTGTACTATGATTACAAATGATTTTTATAGATGTGCCTGCTGTGATCAGATTCTTGGGATAGTTCCAGGAAGTACCACGGTAGTTGGAACACACCCGGCACACTAAATAATTATCGTATAGAAGATGGAAGGTGAAATATGAGAAAATTTAAAAGCAATATATTAAAAGTTTCATTAGCAATGGGTCTGTTACTGTCGAGTTCATTTCCAGCCTATGCGGTTTCTACGGATTCTACCGTAGTAGGTGGCTGGGACGAAGATACAGGGTATTTTGTAAATGCAGATGCCTATAACAAAGCTATGGAGAAAAGAGGTCTTTTACGGTCAGATCCCGTTCATGAAGGAGAAAGGCAGAGGAAGGATCAGAGCGGCAATACTTATTTCCGAGCACATGGCTGGACCAGTTGGCCTGGGGTATATCATTACACGAGAGCAAGAATGGAGACATATGGAGGTAGTATTTTAACAGATTCAGGGCGTAAATGGGGGACAAGCGAAACCCAGGCAACATCACCGTGGCATAAGTTTGATCCAGATGTCAGTGACAGGGCCAGGACATATTATGGTTCCGAGGAATAATATTCTATCCTTGAATTTTTAAGTGACTTTATAAATTTTCAAGCAAAAATCCGAATGTGAGAAAATACATTCGGATTTTTGTCACATTTACTATAACCTTTACTTAAAGATAATACCTGTGGGAGAAAATAATATGATCAAAAGCAGCCGTATTTATAATTTTTTCTTTAAAAACAGTTTTAGCGTTTTATGTATTATGTTACTTACAGTATTTATTTTTATTGTGGGAATAACATTAACCTCTCTTACGATCTCAAAACCAACTTCAGAAAATAAAGAGCATGTTTCGATTGGTGAAAAACGCTATACTTTAATAGACAATTTTCTTGACGCGGATTCCTTTCGTGAGTTTAGGCATAATGATAAAAAGGTAAATATGCTGGGGGATTTTTATAACAAGCTTACAGGCATGGATAATGCTAAATTATTATCTATGTTTAATCAGTCTGTTGTTATAGATGATTTTCAGGGGGATGAAAAATTTTATTACCACACAAAGGAATTCCGTGATAAATTCCCAGATGCTGAACTTGCAATAAAGTCAATGCAAATGAATCAATTAGCCTTTGAGCACAATAAGTTGAAGGTAAAAAAAGGAAATATGCCTATATGGAATAAGATTAGTTTTAATGATAATACATTTCCTATCTTACTGGGGTCTTCCTATGAAGGAATATACAATATCGGAGACATTGTTAAGGGGAGTTTTTATACTAAAAATATAAATTTTCAAGTAATTGGGATTTTAGAAGATAACACCCAAGTATATTATAAAACTGATCCGGCATATATGTTGGACGAATATATTATTATACCGTATCCAGCAATGGCATGGACAGTCAATCCCAATGATTTTGTGTTCGAGGGCATCCTGTACTTTGCCTTAGTTAATTCAGATATTGTGATAGATTCCGATGAAAAAAATTTTTTGACTGGTATCCGCGCTATTGCCAATTCTACAGGCTTTGTTGATTTTTCTTTAGTCGGCATTGATGATCAGATAATCAAAAACCAAGAATTGATTTTTATGATATCAGAGCATCAACGTCTTATAGGCTGTATTTTAGTGGTTATGTATATCATACTCACGGCTGTTCTATATTGTCAGCTAAAAGTACACTTAAAGAAGAATGATATTTCAGGTCAACCCGTGTTTAATGGTCCTTCTGATAGAAAAAAATTTTTTCGTAAATATAGTATGTTTTATGTGATAAGCTTTATACTGTCGTTGGTTCTGCAGTTAAGATTAATTCCACGAATATTTTTGGGTGTTTTTGCTGCTGAACTTTTGATTTTAGGTAGTGTGTATCTAATAGTGAGCCTTGCTTATTATAAAATGTTTCTAAAAGAAAATATGAAATAAGAACTGCTTATTTTAGGGTTTTAAATAAGCACAAAGTACCATTAAAAATTTAATAAAATGTTAATGTGTATGCTGTTTCCAATCCGTGAGGTTAATTCCTTTTTTATAAAAAAAGGAGTTACACATGGAAAGGGACAAATTATGCAGTAAAATTAGGGATTATAAAAATGGCAATCGGATTGCATTAAATGAGATTATCAGTCAAATGACACCATTGGTTAAAAAATTTGCACGAAAATGTTTTTTTATGGAATACGATGATGCCTTTCAAGAATTTTCAATGGTGTTAATTGAGGCAGTCTCTAAAATCCGTACATATGAAAATGACGGTCAGTGTATTGTCTATATTAACACCTGTTTTAAAAACAAATACTGTTTGTTATGTAAAAACTATTATATCTATAAAGAGATTGAAGAGTTATACGAAAACAAAGATATCCCGTCACAGATAGAGTGTTTTAGCGATATCATTTTTATTATTGATATAAGCCGATATATTAACCAGATAGAATGTGATAGCCATAAAAAAATTGCAGAGCTGTACCTTGTGGAAGGAAAAAGTGATCGGGAGATATCGGAGACCCTCTGTATTTCCAGGCAATATGTTAACAGGGTACGAAGAAGATTGCTCAATGATCTGCGGACAGAATACTTTATGCAAAAATAGTTAGGGCGGTTCCATTATCGGAAACCGCCCACTATTTATTATGCTACTATTGCCACTTTAGCTGCGGCTCCCAGTACAGCTTTAGTTGCTGCAATGAGCCCGCTGATACCACCTGCAAGCAATAGTGCTTTAAATGCTATTGCAAGTCCGATAACCGCAGCTACACCTACCACCACATTAATTTCTTTACGATATTCGGTTACGAATTCCTCGACAAGTTCAAAAAAACGTGCTCCTGCAGAGTCATCTGATTTCAAACAAAGTGTGTATTTGAAAACAAAATTAACAGGTGGATACCCATCGGCAATTTGTACTTCTTTTTTAACCGCATATGAAATATAAAACCAGGTTCCATCTGCCTCTGTTCTGATTCCGCTTGCTACGACAGACGCACCAGTATCGAGAGACATATTGATATCGAAAACAATATCTGCCAAACTCTGGGCATCTTCAAGTCCTGATTCCTCAAAAGTAAGTGTAAGAGCTTCTGAAAGAGCAATCTCCTGGGACATTGCAATACCGCCCTCCACATCGAAGGTAACAGCATTCGGATTATTGATGCTGTTGTCAAAGATAGTTGTATCAGCACTTGCCTCAACAAGGGCTTTGCCATTAGGAGGCATGGGGATTGTAGCTTCGTAATTCAAAGTAATCTGCTCAGAGGGAAGTATGATATAACATGCATCCAGGAACTCCCTATAATGATCAACCAAAATTTCATTGATTTCTTCCTCTGTCGGAGGGGCAGGAAGTTCAATGGCTTCTCCTCCATTATCGCCATAACCATCTATCGTGGAATGATTGCGGTTATAAGTTCTTTGTTCCACCGCGTCTATTGTGGTATTTCCTTCAATCGTGGTGACATAATTTTCATCTCCATCAACGACAATCCCAGTATGAGCCACCCGGCCCAGTTCATCGTTGTAGAAGAAAATGACATCGCCTTTTTTGGGAATATAACCGCTGTTTCTCTTGTGATATTTCTGGCGGTTCTTGTACCATGTCATTCCAGACGGACACCATGCAAATTTGGGCACAAGGGTGTCGAGAACGCCTGCCTGGTATGCACAGTAAGAAACAAACATGGCACACCACGGACTTCTATTCATCTCATACCACTGTCCATAAGGCGTGATGTTATTTGCATTGTCTTCTGCAAATCCCCAGGCCAGCTCATGTTTTACCACATTCAGCAGTTTTTCTACACCGGTTCCTGGCACGTCAACCCGGTAAACTTCAAACAACTTTCTCCATGTGCCTCCGCCAACAATTCCGTCAGCTTCCAATCCATGCGTTGTCTGGAATGAGAGTGCAGCATTATGGGTTTCCTGTGAGAAAATACCATCAATCGGAATCTGGTAGCCCAATTCATTGAAAAGCCTCTGAAGGTAACGGGTCAAAGAACCATTAGAACCTAATTTCAAGGTAGAGGAAACTGTCCCGCCGCCTGCGGTTCCACCCAAAAGCAGAGCTTTAGTGGCATTGCCGATCATGCCGTCTGCTACCAGGTTATGATCTGTCTGGAACTGTAATACTGAGTTATAAACTTTTTCAGTTGCAATTCCATCTACAAATCCTACATCATAACCGCGGTTAACAAGTGCAGTTTGAAGCGGCCGGATTTCATCACGCATCTTTTCCCAGGTAACTGTATCAACCATTCCGTCAGCTGTCAGCCCTTTGCGGGTTTTGTAGCGGTCAACTGCAGATTTAGTTCCCGGTCCGTAAACTCCGTCCGTACCGTTTGGGTTGATACAACTGATTCTTAGCGCATACTGGAAATATAAAACTCTGGGTCCCCTGGACCCTGTTTTTAATGGCAATGCGTCGGTAGCGCCGTCTTCCACATCACTGAATAAAAGCTCATAAGTGGCAGGTCCTACCTGTCCATCGGCTGTAAGCCAGTTAGCCTCCTGGTATTTTTTTATTGTCTCAACCAACGCGGAGGTTGCCAATCCATCAACAATCGCAATACTGTAATTTCGTTCAAGCAGACGGCTCTGGATATCCGTAATTTGTCCTTTTAAAGTATTCCAGGTTGTGGTGTCTGCAATCCCGTTGTCCGTAATTCCGTATTTTGCCTGAAATTTTTTTACTGCCTCCGCAGTTCCGGAACCAAAAACTCCGTCCAGCGCGCCTGGACTACAGCACAAGATTCTAAGTCCGTACTGAAGGTAAAGAACGTAGTCTCCCCTGTCCCCAATCGACAAAGGCAGCATGGATTCATCGCCGCCCCCCTGATCTTCATTAAACAGCCTTGCGCGGGTCGCGGCCCCTACCATGCCATCTGCTGTTAGATCCCTGCTGCTCTGGAAACGAATGACTGCGTTATAGGTACTGTCCTTTGCAATACCGGTAATGGCTCCGGTATAGAACCCTTTGTTTTTTAATGCCTGCTGGATTGGTTTGATTTCTGCAAGCAGACAATTCCAGGTATCATTGCCAACAATTCCGTCAACTGTCAATCCCCACTCTTCCTGGAATTTCTCCACGGCGGCCTGTGTTCCGGGACCAAATGCTGAATCAATACTGCCTGGATTACAGCACATAATTTTAAGACCCTGCTGTAAATATTTTACCTGAATTCCTGTGTCTCCATTTTTTAGTAACATAAAACGTCCTCCATTCAAATTATTTGAATTTGCAAATTCATATAATAAAAAATAAAAAGGACGTTATTTGTAAACCGAAGTTTAATAAAACAATGTGGTTGGATTAGAAAATCGCAAAGAGAGCCGTTTTAATTCGCTAATCGGACTTTTCTTTGAGGACAGCTTGAATAGTATCGAGTTTTTCATTTACTGTATTTACGATGGAAAGCTTTACCGTAAGCTGTGTCAATAGTTCCTGGTACTTTCGTTCACGGGCTTCCTGTAATTCGTCTAACTTGTCATTCTTTTTTATGGTATATAGCAGCAGAAAAACAAATAATACTGCCCAAATTCCCTGGGACTGCACCAGATTGACGATTAATTCTTCCAATATTCAACATCTCCTTTCTGTAAGTTTATAATCTAATAAGAGCAAAAATATAGATTATGGAAACCGTACATGAAATTATTTAAGAGAAAAAATATTAGCTGAATATAACATCACTGGTGATCTGATGGCAGTGCCTGATTATTACCACCTGCCTGCCCCATTAAATTTCTATTAATTATAGGGATAGGGTCTTGCTATTTTATGTATTATCCGGTATGATAAGACAAATTTTGAAAATAGAGGACTTTATGGACACCGCCATGGATGACGCTGCCCGGTTACCCGATTTAAGTGTATATCTTATGACATTATATACGCGCGGCCTGCGTCTTTTTGAGATGCTGGGTCGCGCTTTTTCTCTGTTTTCCGGTAACAAGGGGATGAATTTACAAACAACAAGGAGACGCTTATGAAGAGAAGCAGGCTATGGCTCTTATTTCCCATACTGTCAGTATTTATGATTATTTTTGCTTTCTGGCTTTCACGTCAGGAAGGGAGCTACAAACAGACCATAGAGCTTTCATTTGAACCTGTCCAGGATACGTTCACAATAGAGCTTCAGGCCGAAGAAAAATATATGGAGCCTCATGTGAGCCATGGGGACGCAGAGTTAATGTGGGAAAGTGCAACGGGAAATGGGAAAAGCTATTTAAGAATGAAAGGAAAACTCCCGGAGCATCGGCTTGGAAAGCCTGTTGCGCTGCGTATCGAGAGCGACTCAGGAAATAGAATCAGGGAAATGGAAATACTGTCCGTCAGCGGGATATCTGCGGCCGGCTGCCATATTGATGTGGTGAAAGACGATACCTGGCCGCTCTATGTTGGTTTTTCCATCGCCTTAATTGCCGCCATGGCGGTTTTGCTGGCCGGAAGCTTTGGAGTGATAAAGAAGAGGAAGAAGTTTGCTTATGCGTTAGAACTGGCGGAGGGATTGAGGGATGATCCGTCAGCCGGGGACTGTTTTAAGGAGGGACAAAGATACTTTCTTGCAGTTGAGAGAATGTGTATTGTGGATACTCTATCGGGGATGCTTTTCGTATGGATTTCGGTCCTGTGGGTTTACCGGCGGTCTTACAGTCCGGGCTGGTCTCGGGCAATCAGCTGGTTTCTGCTTGCAATGGCCGCATTTTTCATAATTACTTATTTTCTTCGGATTTACAGAAACCGGATAATGCTGCGCCCGCTGCTCTGCGAAAACCGTCCTTTAAGCGCTTCTGCGGCCTGTCTGCTGTCTGGAATCAATGGAATCGGAAATATGAAGGAACGGGCGATTTCCTTGCACAATGCCGCGGTGGGATTATACCGCAGCGGCCGGGTCAGAGAGGCTCTGACACTGGAAGATCTGGCATGGAAGCTGGCAGGAAAGCATAAAGGCGCCATGCTCTGTTTCCTGCACAGCGATCTGCGCAGCGCCTGCCTGCGCTGTTTGGGAGAAGAACAAGCGGCTGAAAGAGAAGAACTAAAGCTGGAGATTATGCTTGAGGAGACGCCGTGGCTCTGTAAGAATAAAGATATTCAGATGCGTTCACTGTCCGCAAAGATTCGCGGTCTGATAAGTGGAGGTGATTTGGAGCAGGCTGAAATAGAAGGGAACTATTATTTAGACCGCTGCCACAATGATTACCACCGCCTTCCTATGTTGGCTATGATAGCAGAGGTGAAGGAAATGCTTGAAAAGCCCCTGGAAGCGGCTGACTTGCGGAAACGTCTGCTCAGTTACAGTCCTGAAAATCATGAGGTCTTAAAGGCTATGGCCTACGGACCCTGCACTTATTCATATACCAGGCTGAAGGCGCATGACTTTACCGGAATTATATTACGAGCGGCTTATGTGCTGGCTGTCATGTTCTTTCTGTTTCAACTGGCAGACGGGGCAACTCACTCCAAAGGACAGGAAGACAGTCCTGTTTACACAGAAACGGAAATGTCCTCGTCTGCCGGGATAGACAACCGGGAAACTACACCGTCTGCTCTGAAAGAAACGGCGTCCGGGGAACCTGCGGAATCCTTAGTTAGAAAGGCGGCGGATTTTTCCATCACCTACCCGGAGAACTGGGACGGACTCTATGTTGAGAAGCCTTTGGAAGGGGGCGGAATTTCAGTTTTCCAAAAAAGTTCTTTTGAACAGAACGGGGACGGGCTGCTGTTCTCGATCCGTATTTTTAATAATGGTGATTATGTGAATGAACCAGACTATGAGATCTTAGGCTATGACGGAGCGAATGTATATGCTATGAGCTTGCCTACGGATGTGACCTTTCTTTTAGAAAATGAACAGGTACAGCATGAGTATGAACAAATGGTGTGGGACATTGAACCGGTTAAGTACAGCTTTCGCATAGATTCCGATTCAGCCCGGTATGACGGCAGCGAATTTATATTTCCAAACAGCAGCGATGCCGCTCTGAACGAGGCTAATTTGCTGAATTTATCCGCGCAAAGGCTGCGGATTGCGAAAAACGAGATTTACGCGCGGCACGGGAGGCGCTTTACGGATATGGAACTGCAGCAATATTTTAATAGTTGTAGTTGGTATGAGGGTAAAATTGAGCCTTCTGAGTTTACAGACGACCTTTTAAACGAACTGGAGAAGAAGAATGTACAGTTGATTCAGAAGCAGCAGGAACGTATGGAGTAGCGGATAGTTATAAGAAAATATCAAATCTACAGTAGGCGCTATTTCATAAAATAAATAAGCATGGGAATATACAAAAAGGAGTTTCTATGAAAGTGAAAAAAGTTTTGGGGATTATAATGGGTATATTGGGAACTATTTTGGTAATTATTGAGATTCTATTGAAAATGAAAGAAAGTATGTCCATATCTGTTATAGGCGGTGCAGATGGGCCAACTTCTATATTTTTAGCTGGCCGAATAGGCGGGAATATATCTATTTTAATAATTATTTTGGGAGTGATTCTTATGGTTATAGCAGGATTCATTCTTTTTAAGCGTAAGCACTGACTTCCGATGCTCTTTCTTCTTAATAGGTTTGTTTGATATAATTGGCTTAATCAGAAATAGCGGAGGTGGTGTAATATAAATGAATGGTTCTGTACTGATACAATCCTTAAAACAGTTATGGGGTATTATTGTTCTGGAATATAAATATCACGGCGATCTTCCCAGTATTGAAAGCTATCATCCGCAGGTGAAATATGCTTTGCCCTTTAGCGGTGAGTGGGTAGTTGTAAATGGCGGGGTAACTGAAAAAACCTCTCATTCCTGGGAGATACCAACGCAAAGATATGCTTATGATTTTGTTATCCTGGATGGCGCCGGCAGCAGCTTTCAGGGAGAAGAGACAGAAGCAGGTTCCTTTTATTGTTATGGCAGGGATATTTTAGCTCCGGCAGACGGCACGGTGGCGGAAATTTGTACCGGGAATCCGGATAGCAGGATCACGAAGAACAGGGCCGCCTCATGCAATGCCCGTGATATTCGGGGAAATTACGTTCTGATTTGTCATTCTGATGGTGAATACTCCTTGCTGGCCCATCTTAAACCTGACAGTATACGGGTGTCTGTGGGGCAATCCATAAAAAGGGGAGAGAAGATCGCTGAATGTGGAAATTCGGGGAATACCTCGGAGCCACATCTCCATTTTCAGGTACAGTTGGGAAAAAGCTTTTATTCCTCTCCCGGGCTTCCGGTTGAATTTGAAAATATCAAAGTGAAGAAAACTTTGAATTATGAGAAGTTTGATGATAGATATTTGAAGGAATATAGTGAAAATTATTATCCGCCGTTTATTGGAGTTGGGCAGACGGTCTATAATGTTAATACCGAAGGTTGGAACCGTGATTCGATTATTTAATAGGGGAATCAAACTTCATAGAAGGCAGGTCTGACAGGGTAACTAAATAGCGCTGTAGGTTAAGAGGAGGACTTTATGAAACAATTTGTACTGTATGCATTACTAAAGGCATTTGTGATTTCTGTTGGCTTTGATTTGGTGTGTCTGATTTATGGGGTAGTATCCGGCAATCCTTACAGAATAACCTTAGCGGGTGGAGTAATATGTTTCCTGGTATTGTTCTTTGTTGAACTAATTGAGTGTTTATGGAAGAGCCGAAAAAAGTAACAGGTTTTATAATTTGATAGCCGATTTCTTCGAGATGATTGATATGAGGTAAAACAATATGGAGTTTAGAAGATTAACAGACAGCAATCATGCCATGTATCATCAGGCGATGGATCTATACCAGGCCAGCTTCCCGATTCATGAGCAAAGGGAAAGTCATGTACAAACCTGTATTATGGGAAATGAAGCATATCATTTTAATTTGATTTATGAGAACGATATGTGGGTCGGTATGATTCTCTGGTGGGAGACGGCAGAGTTTATCTATGTAGAGCACTTTTGCATCCTGCCGAAAATGCGCGGTAAAAAGTATGGGCAGAAGGCATTGGAGCTTTTAGACGGGGAGCGAAAAACAGTCATTCTTGAAATCGACCCTCCTACTGATGATGTATCCGTTCATCGCAAGCAGTTCTATGAGCGTTCGGGATACCAGGCCAACAGGTATTCTCATGTTCACCCGCCCTATAAGAAGGGCTTTAAAGGGCATGACCTTGTTGTGATGTCCAGTCCGGATCAACTGTCGGAAGCAGAGTATCGCGCTTTTAACAGTTATTTAAGTGCGGTAGTCATGAAAAGTTAAAACCTGGCAATCAGGCAGTAAGACACCATATAACAGTTTTTATAGGGCCTTACCGCCTTTTTATTTTTACGAATCAGAATATGTCTATAAGTTCTGTTCTAAAAACTGTATACATGCCTGCTCCATCTGCTTCAGACCAATCGCTTCCATTGGAAAATGACCGGCGCCTTCCAGGATTACAGTCTGTTTTTTACAAGCCAGGCGATTGTAAAAGAGATTGCTTAGCTTTATATCTGTCCAGCGGTCATCTCCAGGATGTGACAGTAAAACCGGACACGCTGTAAATTGTTCAGGTTCTATTCTTATTTCAGGATTGAGCATGGAATATATAAAGTTTATCGGGACTCTCACGCCAGAGGATTTCTTATCTTTCATAAGAATCCGGGCTACCTCTTTCTGATTGACTATGGCTTTCATATTTCCGATCCACTTCATTGGAATTTTTACTCTGCCGGCAAAAGTGTGCATAGCTGTCATAAGGGGCTTCGCCATAAGCCCCAATAATGGATTTCTAGCTGAGTTCCTGGTGACGGTTTTCTCCCGCTGATCGAGAATACAGGAGACAATCAACCCTCGGATATTTTGACTTTTACAAGCAATCTGATAAGCTAACATTCCTCCGGCGCTAAATCCAAACAGGAATATGGGTAAGCTCTCATTACTCTGATAATATTTTACTATTTCTACGCTGCATGAAACCCAGGTGTCATACGTTATGTCCTTTATATAGCAGGTACAGCCGTATAAAGGTAAATCCGGGCAGATTACCTCAAACCCGGCTCTTGCCAGTGGCAGGGCGATGCAGGAAAGTAATCGTCCATTTCCCCCAACCCCATGAAACAGTATCAGCCGGCCCTTGGACACAACTGGCTTGTAGTGGTCGATATGTATGTCCATGCCAAGGATCGGTATAAAATACTCTTCAGGCAGATTGTTCGTAGTTAACCGATTGCTTTTAGGTAAATATGGTTGAAGCATTCTCCAGAACGGATCGCAATGATAAGTTTGTATGTTTGTTTCCTCCTTTAAATTAACTGTCCCACTTGTGGCACTTATGATTTTATAGTACAATAAGAATCCAGTCAACTATGTTAAAGCAAGTTCCACATTTAACGTAATATGTGGCAGGAGGCATTATGAAAGCGCTGAAAGAAAACCCGATTGCAGCCCAATCAAAGCAAATGATATTAAAAGCATTGCTGGAGTTAATGGAGTGTAAAGCCTATAACAGCATTTCCATCAAGGAACTGGCGGAGTGTGCCGGGCTTGACAGAAAAACCTTCTATCGTAACTTTAAGTCGAAGGAGGAGGTGTTGTATTTACGTCTCCATGAATTGTGTCAGTTATATATAAAGGAATTGAAAAAGCTACCGCAGTTCACCTCATATACGGTATCAAAGGCATATTTTCTTATCTGCCGGCAGAATGCGGATTTTTTTATGCTGTTGAAAAAGAATGATCTGCTTCCTTTGGCATTACTTAAATTCAATGAGTATTTAGAGGAATTGATTACTTTATTCCTCGACGATCCTGTATACAGGAAGAAATCTCAATACGAGATTTACTACCAGGCAGGTGGGTTCTGGAATGTCACGATTCGGTGGCTGGAAGAAGGCGCAAAAGAAAGTCCGGAAGAAATGGCACAGATGATAGGCGCTATCATGCCGCCGCTTAAAGTTGAGGAGTAAGAAAAGCCTGATTAATGAAAAAACAGGGGATAGTCTGAAGCATTTACGCTTTGAAACTATCCCCTTAGTGCTTAAACCCTAAACTGAATGATACACTTTAATAATGTTATACTAAGTTCCTGGAACAAATCTTCATCGTAGCTGCCGTCAATAATTGAATTTTTGATAAGCAGCGGCCGGTACATCTCCAAAATTTCAGCGATAGCCGGCTCATTTCCTGCTTTTGCCTGCTTCAGAAGTTCCATAAAATCCATTTCTGCCTTCTCCCATCCTCTGTTTGATTTTTTGAATCGTGCGGTAATAAATAGCGGCTGCGCCTTTATAAGTGATTCCTAACTCTGCGGCAAGCTCCTCAAAGCTCTTATCCTCCAGGGCGTGTGAAAGAAAAACGTGCCGCTCACGGTCTGTTATCTGTTTCAGCGCATAAATAAGCGAATCATTTTCCAACTGCATAGGAAGCGGCAAATTATGATACACTTGCTCGTCATATTCTAAATCCCAGGCTTCGTCCTCCATAGAACATTCCATACGGAGTTTCCTGTTTCTTTGGTTCATGTAATCTTTTCGGCGTCTGTTTACAGCCGTTACCAGATATGATGTAAAACGGTTCTGCAGTTTCTCTGCTTCTCCCTGTCCATTATTTCTCTGCCACATGGCGTTTCCTCCATTTTCAAGAATTGTTGTGCGATTCTTGAAAAATGGAGGTCCGCGGCAGCGGGTGGGGACTTTAAAACAAAGAAAGCAGCCATGAGTACGCCAATATGCGTAAACGGCTGCTTTTCTGACTGATACATTGAGAAGTTCAATAGTTAGCCCATCACTTCTTAAAAGTGGTGGTATCCGTATAAATACAGATACTTTTTCTTGAAGTAATCTAAAAAGTCCTATTGGGTCAAGTATCCTGAAAGCTGTGTGTCGTGGAGCTGTATGGCTTTTGAACAGCTCAATGTTGTGGATAGTATTTTTATCCATAACATTGCTCCTAGCCCGCAGCTATGCGGACGGCACACAGGCGGCGTCTCATCCTTTTTCTTGGATTTGGCAGCACGAGCTGCCACCCTGCCGATATATTTTTTGTTGTTTTTAAAGCGAGACGGGACTTCCTGCAAAAGAACAGGGAGATCCCGGCATTTTATAAATGACAAGTCCCCCTATTGACATTTCCGTATTCTATTGTGGTATTCTGACTGTGTCTGCTCCTCCCCAGTTATATTTAAGCTGCCATAAGTAAATTTTATTAGGAAAGTGTTAGATAAACGTGAGTTAATTGTGAGTAATGTATAAGACCGTTCGACAAATTTTGCACGTCAGATATTTGGGTCATGAAAATGAATAAATATAAAGACAGTCTAAAGTTTTTATAAACAAACAAATTTTGGCTTGCGATTCCACCCTCCGTCCCGTATAATAGGCGCAATATCTGTTTTACGGAAAGGAGGAATACGATACCATGGACAACGCCGCAGGCGACGCTGCCCCTTGTACATACGCTCAAAACATGAATTGTTATGATACTACGCACGTCTTGCGCCCTTTTGCGTCCAAGAGGTGCTTTTTTCGTGGTAAAAGCATCTGCGGTATTTCGATGGTCAACTTATGAACCGATTATTTCAGTATTTGAAAGGTCTTCCCCCGGGACGTTTGATAACTTTGGGGTTTGCAGCGGTGATCTTATTTGGAACCTTTCTGCTGCTGTTGCCGGTGTCTGTGAATCCGGGCATGAAGGTAGAGGTAATTGACGCCCTCTTTACATCTACAAGCGCAGTCTGCGTGACAGGTTTGATTGCCATAGATACCGCCGACCATTTTACCGCATTTGGACGGGCTGTGGTTGCGCTGCTGATCCAGATTGGAGGACTGGGGGTTACCTCTGTCGGCGTGGGTTTCATTTTAGCAGCCGGTAAACGGGTAGGCTTTAAGGGCAGGGCGCTGGTGAAGGAAGCATTAAATGTGGACAGCTCCAAAGGTGTAATACGGCTGGTTAAGGCGATCCTGCTTATGACGCTGTTATTTGAAGCGATGGGAGCAGCCTTGAGCTTTATCGTATTTGTACAGGATTATCCGCCTTTAAAGGCTATGGAAATCAGTATCTTCCACTCGATTGCGGCCTTTAATAATTCCGGATTTGATATCCTGGGAGGGCTGCAGAACCTGATACCATATCAGACGGACGTATTGCTGAATCTGGTGACCTGCGGTCTGATTATTTTTGGCGGTCTTGGTTTCCTGGTTATTCTTGATGTTTTGAAAATGAGGTCTTTTAAAAAGCTCTGTCTCCATTCAAAGGTTGTTATTACCACGAGCGTGATTCTTCTGGCGGCTGGCACGCTGCTTTTAAAAGCAACCGAGGATATATCATGGCTGGGAGCATTTTTTCAGAGCGTTTCGGCACGAACGGCAGGATTTTCTACATATCCGATTGGAGAGTTTTCTAATGCAGGATTATTTACGCTGACAATGTTAATGTTTATCGGAGCGTCTCCGGGATCAACGGGCGGCGGTATCAAAACCAGTACCTTTTTTGCCCTGTTAGTATCCGTGAGAAGCCTTATGACAAAAAAGCATTACGGAGCGTTTCACCGGAGTATACCGGCAGAAGGAATTTCCAAGGCTTTTATGATTGCGTTTCTGTCTTTTCTGGTAGTGTGCGGCGGAACCTTTCTGCTCTGTGTATTAGAACCGGGATATAGTTTTATACAACTGATGTTTGAAGTGACCTCGGCCTTTGGCACGGTTGGGCTTTCTACTGGAATCACGCCGGAACTGGGAAGTATCAGCAAACTGGTGATAATTCTCATCATGTTTATCGGCAGACTGGGAGCCTTTACGCTTGCTTCCATGTGGGTATGCAGGCAGATGCCTCATGCCAGGTATATAGAAGAATCAATTATTATAGGTTAAGGAGATACAAATGAAAAATACGAAGCACACCACATTTGGAGTGATTGGACTCGGGCGTTTTGGAACAGCGCTGGCGAAAAGCCTGGCGGAAGCCGGCAAAGAAGTAATTGTGGTTGACTGTAATGAGAGTAAGGTCCGGGAGCTGCGGCACTATACGGAACATGCATTTGTCGCGGAGGATTTGACAAAGGAGACTCTGGAAGATATCGGAATTCAGAATTGTGATACGGTCATTATCTGTATTGGGGAAAAAATCGACACCAGTATCCTTACCACCTTAAATGTGGTAAGCCTGGGGATTCCCCAGGTGATTGCCAAGGCAATCAGCCGGGATCAGGGCGCTGTGCTTGAAAAAATCGGGGCGGAGGTCGTCTATCCGGAAAGGGATATGGCTTTGAGGCTTGGGAAACGGCTGGTATCCAACAATTTTCTGGATTACATTTCGCTGGATAATGAAGTGGAGATACAGCAGATTCCCGTTGCGTCTAAAATGGTGGGAATGACTGTGCAGGAGTTTAATATCCGGCAGAAATATGGGCTGAATATTATTGCGATTGAGCGGGGGCATGTGACGGATATCGAGGTGTCACCGCAATACCGTTTTGGAAATGACGATATTATCGTAGTAATCGGAAGGGTTGAAAAAATCAAACGGTTTGAATCGGACATAGAAGATTAAATGTGTAAGGAAGGCTGGAATATCAACCTATGCAGACAGAAAGACTGCCAACGGCTTCCCAGGGGGGAGGAGAGTATACCGCTGGCAGTCTTTTTCTATTCTAATCTGGTGTGAAAAGCAGAGTTAGAATCTAATCAAAATTAACATCTCCAACAGGAAGGGCTATATTTTTACCTTTCCTTAGAATACAGCTATATGTAAACATTCCCAGGCACCCGACCGCGAACAGTATTCCTATTGGATAGGCTACGGAGGTAGAAAGACGCATCCCTTCTTCCGCCATCAGAATATAGGTACAGGATACGGCTGACATAAAGGTTGCCGGTAATGCTGTCACAAGATAAGCTCTTCCGCGTTTTAATAAATACACGCTGGCTGCCCAGAGAGCGATCATAGCCAGAGTCTGGTTACTCCAGGAGAAATATCTCCAGATAATCTGTACGTCTATCTGGGTGAGGAAGGCTCCTACACCTAACAGAGGAACTGTCAGGACCAGGCGGTTTTTAATGGGCTTCTGATCGTAATTAAACCAGTCTGCCAGGGTAAGCCGGGCGCTTCGGTAGGCGGTGTCTGCTGAAGATATAGGACAGGCGATAACGCCAATCATTGCGATAACCGCGCCTATCGGTCCCAGCAGGGTAAAGCAGATTTCATATACCACGGACGCCTGCCCCTGTCCGAGAGCGGCCAGCAGCCCGCCGGTGCCGTTATAGAATGCGGCTCCCGCAGCAGCCCAGATCAGAGCGATAATGCCTTCTGCGACCATGGCGCCATAGAATACGTTTCTTCCGCTCTTTTCACTTCTCATACACCGTGCCATCAGCGGAGACTGGGTGGCATGGAAGCCTGAAATGGCTCCGCAGGCTACAGAGATAAACATAACCGGCCATATGGGAGTCCCGTTGGGGTGAAGGTTCTGCAGGGTGATTTCAGGTATCGTATAATTGCCGCTGAATAAAATCATTCCGCCAACGCCAAGTGCCATCACAATCAGGCAGATCCCGAATATAGGATAGATTTTTCCAATCAATTTATCAATGGGTACAAAGGTTGCAAAAAAGTAATAGACGAGAACAACAATCAGCCAGAAATTCATATCCAGCACTTCCGGAGTCAGCATAGCCAGCAGGTTGGCGGGACCGGTCGAGAAGCTGACGCCTACCAGTACCAGGAGAACAACGGAGAATACGCGCATGACCTGTTTCATTCCGTTTCCCAGATACATGCCGGTTAACTCGGATACGCTGGCTCCCTTGTGGCGCATGGACATCATGCCGATCATGTAATCATGGACTCCGCCGCCCAGAATGGTTCCCAGGGTAATCCACAGGAATACGGACGGTCCCCAGGCGGCACCGGCTAAAGCTCCAAAGATAGGCCCCAGCCCGGCGATGTTTAAAAGCTGAATCAGGAAAATACGGGCGGTTCCCATGGGAACATAGTCAGCGCCATCTTCCATGGCGATTGCCGGCGTGCGGCGGTCATCCGGTCCAAATACTTTTTCGGCGAATTTACCATAAACAAAGAAACCGCCGACTAACAGGAACAGACAGATAAAGAAACTGATCATACGTTACGCCTCCTTTTTTTGATTTATTTTATGGTCTTATTATACAGAAAACAAATAAAATGAAAATATTTTTTTTGTGGGAAATGTGAAGTTCGACGAGCGAACAGCAGACTTCGGCGCAGAAAAAGGGCTGAAAAAAGGACCGTCATCAGGAAGGCGGTCCTCAAATCTTCATTCTCTGCCGAAAGGCTTTTGTTTTTTCCCTTCCTATGGGAAATATCTCGGAGCCACAGCCCTTCAGTTTCAAAGCCAGTCCATTGTTGGCCCAGGGGAAAACTTCGGAGACAAATGCAAGGTTGACAAGATAGCTTTTATGAATTCGGAAAAAACCGAGGTGAGAAAGCCTCTTTTCATAATCTCCAATCAGGATATTTTCCGCATAGCCGTCTGTCACGGTATGTATCATGCAGCCGCGGCCGCTGGTTTCAATATAGATAATGTCTTTGGTGTCCGTAAAAATCACCTTGCGGTTAAAGCTGATGGCGATTTTATTTTCCATCGGGTCTGAAACGGACAGGCTTGCGCCGGGGACAGCCATACACTTTTTCAGGACGCTCCGCAGGCGGTCCGGCTCAACCGGTTTTAAGATGTAATCGGCAGCACCCAGTTCAAAGGCTCTGACTGCATATTCAGAGTAGGCGGTGGCAAAAACAACCGGTACGTCCGGAAGAATTTTCTGCATGGCAGCGGCCAGGGTGGTGCCCTCCATGTCGTTTAAATTGATATCCAGGAAAGCCAGGCAGATATCCGGAGTCGAAAGAAAAAGCTCCAGAGCCGCGGCTCCGCTTGCCGCTTCCAGAATCTCAGCTTCCGGCAGGATATCGGTTATCAGAAAAGCCAGTTCGCTCCGCGCGGGGCGTTCGTCATCGACAACCACTATTTTCATCTGTTGTACCTCCTGATTTTATCTGTATCCGTTCCATACCGCTATTCTGCAGCTTCCCAATCACCAGACCTGTGAGCGGCACTGGAAAAGGGAATTAGAAATGAAATCCTGGTTTCTCCATCGGTGTGCTGGATGGAAAGGCCGCCGGAGGAGCCGTAAATTTTTTTTAGCCGCGTGTGGACGTTGTAAAGCCCATAGGATTTATCTGGTTCCTGACCGGATAAAATGGCTTCTACAATGGTTTCCGGAATTCCGGGACCGTGATCGGCCACTTCAATTTGTATCCCCTCCGGCGTCTTCCGGGTGCGGATTGCAACAGATCTAAGCCCTGCTCTATCAGCGCCATACCGCACGGCATTTTCCACTAACGGCTGCAAAATGAAGGAAGGGATAAGACAGTTCAGTCCTTCCGGAACATCAGTCTCTATCAGCAGGTTTTCTTCAAACCGTACTTTTTCCATCTCCAAATAGCGGAGAACCTGATACAGCTCTGTTTGCAAGTCCGTCATTTCATGGTGTGGTTCCAATGTCTGGCGGTAATATACGGAAAGCGTCCGTGACAGCTCCCTGGCCCGCTCCGGGTTTTCCCTGCACATACAGGAAATGGTGTTCAGAGCGTTATGCAGGAAGTGGGGATTGACCTGGGAGCGCAGAGCTTTTATTTCTGCTTTCCGGCGCAGGCTTTTCTCGTAATTCAAATCTGCCAGCTCCAGCTGTGTGGAAAACAATGTGGAGAGATTCTCTGCAAACACAATCCGAGACTGTGATCTGTGCCATCGTTTTTTATAAAACAGGCCAAGACAGCCGGATACCTGGCCCCGGCTTGTCAGGGGGACCGCCACTAATACATAATTTTTGAATACAGAAGTAAGTGGATCGGGGGCGCTTGCATCTGACACACAGATGGTCTTATTCTGCTCCATGGCAATTTTTATATGGGAATTCATAAGGCTTTCCACCGAAGTAAAGTCCTTGTTTCCTGAAAGGCAGGAAAAAGCCAGGATATGTTCCCGGTTGGTAATCATGACAGCCGAACAGGTGGTGGACTGGAAGATAATATCCGCCGCCACCTTTATATCCTCGGGACTGTCCAGCCCTTTGCGGAGGTGCGGCAGGCATTTGCTTGCCACATGCAGCGCCAAGCTGATACCGCTGGTTCTTTCATTATCCTTTTCCATGGATAATGCCCGGAAGGTTCCAATAAATACCACCATGCCGCAGGAGTTTAATATAATCATTGGCAGAGCAATCTCCTTCACTACTTCCAGGGCGGAGGAAAATGGGCGGGCAATCAGCAGGATCAGAAGCATCTGGCAGACTTCGGTGACAGCGGTTAGCAGAAACAGCATTCCATTGTCCCACTTACCCCGGTGGAAATACCTGGAGCAGAAAACACCAATCATGCCCTCCGCCATCGTAGACACTGCACAGGCGGCAGCGGTCAACTGACCTGCCTCATAAAAGTATCGGTGGATACCGCCAATCAATGCGGCTCCGATCCCGATTACGGGTCCTCCCAGCAGACCGGCAGACAGCACGCCAATAACGCGGGTATTGACGATAGCTCCTCCTGTCTCAATACCTGTATAAGTGGCAAGTATGCTGACAAAGCCGAACAGGACGGCAGCCAGAAGCTGACTTGGAACGGATAAATTTTCGCACGTTAACATGTTTCTGACAGTGGGAATTCTGGTCAGAATGAAGGCCAGGAAGATTAGAAATCCTATATTGAATAGCAGGGAGAGGAAAAGGTTGTCCGGCATGGATAAGGCGCTCCTTTCCGATACTGTTAATATGGGGTGTTACAATCATTTTAACATGAAAGTAAAGGTATAACAAATATTTTTTTATGATTTTGCAGACATATAAAATGTCAAAAACTCTTGACATTTTGTATTGAAATTTATATACTTAAAGTGTCAAAAGTTTTTGACATAATGGAGCGTGGTTTATCTGTGGAAAGGAGTTTATTATGAGGGAGTTTGGACTTGTTTTGTTTGTTGTTTTTCTTCTTGTAATGGTGATTTTAAATGTTTCTATGATTATATCGCTGATAAAGCCGGGAGACGAGCGAAGGCAAATGATTATATGGAAGGCCAGTACATGGACCTTGATTGCAACTATGGGCAGTTTGGTCTTTCGTGTAGTAGAGAGTGTTATCAAGGTAGAGAAAATGAGTGTAAACCCTTTTATCACGCTTACTTCTGCTGCTGCGATTTATTTTATATGCCTTTTATATTACCGGAGAAAATATGGCGACTGATATGGAAAATATTATAAGGAGTATGAGAAAACAGCAAGGCTTATCCCAGGAAGAGCTGGCTAAAAAATGCGGCGTTTCCCGCCAGACCATTAATGCGATTGAAAATAATAAGTATGATCCAACTTTAGCGCTGGCCTTTCATTTAGCAAAAGAATTGCAAACTACAGTTGATAACCTTTTTATATGCCAATAACACTTAAAGAGTGATGCGGCATTTCTCGGAGTTTAAGTTAATACAGTTAGATACACAATATATAGAAAAACAATCTTGATTTATCCAATATATTGTGTTAAACTGTTCCTGTAATTGATTTTTGTGCGTAACCTTCAGGTAAGGCGGATATTTTATGATGTAGAATAAAGATCCGCATTGCACACGTTGTTAAGTTTGTATCTTTGTACCAGTAGTATCATTGCGCCTTTCCGGCCGGTGATTATACTGGTTTTTTTATTTTTAAGGTTTTTTCTTTTTTGCGAGAATGGTTGTGGTCCATAGAACATTATGGACATGAGGTGCTTTGCCCCTTAGCCGTTCTCGCTTTTTTGCTGCCCAAACGCCTGTATATGGCTTTGAGGATAAATTTTATGACAGAAAGGTGGTACGGACATGAATGTAAAACAGAAGCAGAGCTTTCGAGGCAATTCAAGAAGGAGGTTGATTTCACAAAGATGGAATACTGGAAACAAAAAAGTGGAATTACGGAATTGGAACCGCTGTGCAGTCACAAAATCGGTTTTTATTCCCCGCAGAGCGCGAAGGGGGTGCTAATGGATGGCTTTGAACGGCGCCCTGAAGAGGGATCGGTACCGTCCGCTGGTACTCGTAGATACGGAAAATCTTTCGGAAGAAGAATGGCTTTCTTACCGGAGACGCGGGATCGGCGGCAGCGATGTGGCAGCGATTCTCGGCATATCACCGTTTCGCACGTCCAGGGATTTATACTATGATAAGTTGAACATTGTTTCAGTCAATGACAATGAGGAAAACTGGGTAGCCATGTCGATAGGCCATCTCCTGGAGGATTTGGTAGGCAAAATATTTCAATATAAAACAGGCTTGGAGATTTACCAGATAAAAAAGATGTTTTATCACCCAAAGTATCCTTTCATGCTGGCGGATCTTGACTATTTTGCAACCCTGCCTGATGGTACGACAGCCTTGCTGGAGCTGAAAACCACAAATTATAATGCCCGCAGCAAGTGGTGGCTGGATAAACAGGAAATAGTCCCGTCTTATTATGAAGCCCAAGGGCGGCATTATATGTCCGTCATGGATATTGACCGGATTTTTTATTGCTGCCTTTACGGAAATAATCTGAATGAGGTGATTATCCGTGAACTGAAACGGGACCTTGCTTACGAAGAAGAAATGATTTTTTTAGAGCAGGAATTCTGGCAAAACCATGTACAGGCACAAGTACCTCCGCCCTATACGGAAGATGGCGATCTCATCATAAAAAGTGTCCGCCGCTATGCAGGCCATGCAGATGAAAACGCGTCTGCGATTAATTTTGATGAGAAGATGAAAGAAAAGCTGATTCGTTTCCAGGAACTTCAGGAGCAGAAGAAAACCTATGAAGCGCCTGCAAAAAAGGTAAAAAATGAGTTAGAGCGATTAAAAGCTTTGATGATAGCGGAAATGGGTACCAGCTGCACCGCAGTCTGCGAGCAGGACGGAACCAACTATACAGTTACTTATAACCCGGTACGAGAGCCTGCAATCAGTAAAGATAATCTAATGCGTCTGAAAATCCTGTATCCGGAAATTTATAAGGAGTTTGTCACTGTCTCTGAATCCAGGAGGTTTCATATTGCCGCTTCGGCGAAGAAAGCCGCTTAAACATTTGATGAAAGGAAAACATATGAAAACAAAATGCAGATATACGGTCATGAGCATTTGCGTAGCAATTTCCCTTGTTTCTGGTGCTCTGAAAGTTGTTGGAGTGATTGAGTTGGAGTGGCTTGCGGTATTTGCTCCAATTTTAGCCGGCCTGGCATTTAAGCTGGCGTCATTACTCCTTACACTGACAGTAATCCTGTTTAGATGGAGGTTACGAAAATGAAGTATACCGGGACTTACGAAAAAACCATATTTTATAATCCGTCAAACAAATACTGTATTGTTATTGTCAAATCTTCAGACCAGACGATACCGGAGAATGTGCGCTCGCTTGAACGAAATAAGGATCACCTGATCCGTTTTATTGCTGTAGGGTATGAACTTCCCCGCACAGACGCGGTGGAGTTGGAATTGGAGGGAGAATGGGTCCTCAACAAAAAACATGGTTATCAGCTGCAGGTGGAGCAATGGCAGGAAATTGTTCCAAAAACAAAGGGGGGCGTGGAGGGATATCTTTCATCCGGTCTGATTAAAGGAATTGGTCCTAAACTGGCTGCTGACATAGTAGCCCGGTTCGGCGTGAGTGTTATCGACATTCTGGAAAAGCAGCCGGAACGCCTGCTGGAAGTCAGAGGAATAACGGAAAATAAGCTGGAGGATATTAAAACCTCTTACGCGGAAAACCGTATGCTCCGTGATTTGATGACTTTATTGGCGCCTTACAAGCTGACACCCAAAACGGCATTAAAGATATACCAGCATTTTGGTCCTGCCAGCATAGAAATTCTTGAAAATGACCCTTTTGCATTGTGCCGTATTCCGGGCTTTGGCTTCCGGAGGGTGGACAGTATCAGGCAGAAAAGCGGAGGCGATCTGCATGACCCTATGCGTATCAAAGGCGCACTTCTGTGCGTGCTGGACGAGGCCAGGGGAAAGAGCGGACATTTATATCTGGAAAAGAAGGAGCATATAAAAGCGGCTTTATACCTTCTGAATGAAAAAGTTCTGCTTTCCAACAATCGCATTCGGGAACAGCAGGTGACGGACACGCTGCAGGAGCTTATTCTTAACGGGGCGGTCGTGTCGATGAAGGAAAATATTTATAAACCTAATATCTTTGAGATGGAGGACGAGACGGCACGCCAGATTGCTCTGCGTTTACTGGATAGAACGCCATGTCCCAACATGGATTCTCTTTTGGAGCAGGTAAAGAACCGTTTTGGTCTTTCTCTGTCCAACATGCAGGCAAAAGGCGTACAACAGGCATGTATGTATAATTTGTCTATAATAACAGGACCTCCGGGATCGGGTAAGACTTCTGCTATTAAAGCGATTATCGAAATGTTCCGCATTCTGCATCCGAAAGGGATCATCAAGCTCATGGCTCCCACTGGCCGGGCAAGCCGGCGAATGGTGGAGAGTACAGGGTTTGAGGAGGCCAGCACGCTCCACAGTGGTATGTGTATCGTCAGTGAGGAGGACGAAAACTACCGGAAAAAAGAACCGGATCTTTTAGAGGCTGATTTAGTTATTGTGGACGAGGTTTCCCTCGTAGACATGTGGCTGATGAGCCAATTTTTTAAGCGGCTGAAGCGGAACACAAAAATCGTGCTTGTGGGTGATGTGGACCAGCTTCCAAGCGTAGGCGCCGGCAATGTACTGTATGAAATGATACACTGTGGGCTGATTCCGGTCACGGTGTTGGACGAAATCTTCCGACAGGAAAAGGGCAGCACGATTCCCCATAATGCCAAACTGATCAACCAGGGCTGTACAAGGCTGCACGGTAGTGACGATTTTATTTTTATTCCCAGCGTCAACCAGGCAAAAGCCGCGGAAACGATTGTAGAGCGGTATTGTCAGGAAATAGCGGAAAATGGAATTGAGCAGGTACAGATTCTCTCGCCGTTCCGTGAAGAAGGGGCAGCTTCCGTAGCACATTTAAACGCAGTAATCCGGGAGAGGGTGAATCCGTTTTGTTCCACAGAAGATGAAATACATACGGGAAGTAAGTCCTTCCGGGTGGGCGACCGCATTATGCAGACAAAAAATACGGAGCATGTGTCCAATGGAGATTTAGGATTTATCCGATATGTTAAGGATACGCCCGAGGGAAAACGGGTCGGTATGGATTTTGGACCCGGTCGGGAACTGGAATATGGGTTCGAGGATCTCTCACATGTTGAGCTGTCTTACGCCACTACGGTTCATAAAGGAATGGGTTCGGAATTTTCGATTATACTGTTTCCAGTGCTGGAGGCCCATAAAATCATGCTTTACCGCAATTTGATTTATACAGCGGTTACGCGCGCCAAAACAAAGGTGATGCTGGTAGGGCAGAAATCAGCGCTCCTTACGGCTATTCACCGGAATGGAAATAATAAACGCAATACGCTCCTGGGACACAGAATCCGGTTATATTACAGAGCGTTTGCCAAGAGCGCGGGGATTCCGATACCGGCAGATTTAGAAGAACTGGAATTAAAAAACGCAGGTTAAGAATGAGATACAATGTGCAGAAAACGCATGAGGTGTCTCTTATTTTATTTATGAAGGGAGTTTTTACAATGAGTGAAAAGAAACATCATGTAACATCTTTGTACGAAAGGATTCCTGCTGTGGCAGAACTGAACAAGGTTCCGGGCTTTGACCCGCGTAAGCTGCTGCGCCGTACTGTTTCAAGGACGGGTAATGAGGAGGTTTTAAAGCTGGACCTCCGCTATAAAAAGCTGTGGTTCAGGCTGGCCCACCCCCATGGGAGGCTGAAGCTCAACGCTCTCCGTATTACGGAACAGCTTGCAATCTTTGAAGCTGGAGTGTATTTAGACCGCAGTGATTCGGAACCCATAGGAAACTTTACAGCCGCCTGTACCCGGGAGGAAATTTCAAACGGTCACTATGTAAAGGCGGCTCAGGAGGCAGCATTGGACGAGGCGCTGACAAACGCCGGTTTCGGCCTGCAGTTTTCTGATATCTGCGTTGGCAGAAATGGGGAACGGTATGGGAGCGAAATTCCTTTAGCTGATGTACAGACTGTCCGGAACGATAACAATGTGGTTGAACCCGCCAAAATCCCAACACGGGCAGATTACAGGACAGTAACGCCGCAAACATCTTCCACAGAGGTGAAAAGGGTGACGGAATCGACTTCTATCCCAGAGAAGGAAGAAAGGACAGTCACAATACTGGAGGCAGATAAAACCTTAACCAGTGAGGCTCGTTCCGATAACAGCGGGGAGATGGACCAGCTGCCAACAGAGCTGATGGAGGCTGTAACGGCTGAAAGCACAGTGAAAAGCCTGAAAACAGATACGTCTCTCCCAGAAAACAGGGCGGCTTTGGAACCGATGGCGCAGGAAACACCCCAGAGCCAGGTCAGCTATACGGCTGATATGCCTGTGGCGGAAATCATAAAGAGAATGACCTTTGAGGAAGCCCAGAATGTAACGGTCGATGAAGGAACCTGCAGCGGCTGGACCATGGCCGAGGTAGCAGAGCGCCGGCCGCCGAGCCTGAAATGGTATGTTTACGGATATAAAAAGAACAACAATATCCTCCGTGCGGCGGCCCAGATCATGTGGGATTCCTTAAACGGCCAAAAGGCTGGCTAAAGAAACACGGAATAAGACACGCAGCCATGAAGAAGGGAGAAACGGCAGATGGACTCTTATCCCCAGGATTTCCCATATGGAATATTGGATGTGGCGGAGCTGCTTCATTTGCAGAGACGCCGGCCTGGTCCAAACAGCATTTATACAGACTGCCCATTCTGCGGAGACCGGCGGGGTAAAATGAACCTGAACTATGTCAAGAATGTGTGGCGCTGTAATTATTGCGGAGAGCAGGGGGGAATGTTAAGTCTGTATGCAAGGCTGAACCATATTACTAACTCGGAGGCGAACAGAGAAATACGCGAGGCGCTCCGAATAGAGAATACCGTGTACAGCAGCTCGCCGGCAATAAATGCCAGAGGGCGTGCCGCTGATTCTGATTCGGGAGAACCTACACCCGTTGCTTTACCGGAAAACGCTATGGTACAAGCCGGCAGGAGATTAGAAGAAACACCACAATCCCCCCGCGCCAGTATACAGGAGATACATCAGACTCTTTCGCTGCTTTTTGGTATGTTGACATTGAGAACACCGCACAGATTGCATTTGCGCTCTGATAAGCGCGGCCTGACGGATGAACAAATTGACATTTTGGGGTTTAAAAGCACACCTCCGCCCTCTCAATGCCGCTCTCTTACTGATCGGATAATTCAGCAGGGCTGTACGGTACAGGGCGTTCCAGGTTTTTATCTGGACGAAGACAACCGATGGACGGTAAAGTTTAACCGCAGGTCATCAGGTATTCTGATCCCGGCGGTTGGCATAGACGGTTTCATCCGCGGCGCCCAGATATTGCTGGATATCCCAATGAAAGATAAGAACGATCCGCCGGATAAGGCGGGGACGAAATATATCTGGCTTTCATCTTCTAACAAAAATATGGGAGTCACATCGGGAAGTCCCGTTCATTTTATTGGGAATCCATGTGCGCGCACCGTCTATATTACGGAAGGACTGCTGAAAGCAGATATAGCCCATATGCTGATGGACCGCTCCTTTGTGGCTGTTGCCGGAGCCAATAATGTTGGGCCGCTGGACCCTTTGTTTGCAGCGCTGGCCCGGAATGGAACGGAGCTGATTGTCGAGGCAAATGATATGGATAAGTTTAATAACAATATGACATCTAAGGGAGCATCCAAAATATATCTGATGGCAAGGAGATATGGAATGGATTGCCGGCCGCTGACATGGAATCCTAATTATAAAGGAATCGACGACTGGCAGCTTGCGCTCCGAAGGAAGGAAAAACTGGTACAAGAAAATCCTAAATCGAGCTTTAAAGCGAGTTATCTTTTTGGCAAATGCAGTTTTGAAGCTATTGGCAGTTATATAGCTGATTGGCAGACGGATCAGAAAAAAGGAATCAGTCTGCAGGAATATTTAGGGCTGGCAAAAGCAGAATACGAGCTGTATACCCGGAACGAAGCATCGGAATTGGAATGTCTTTTAAATTCCCAGCGGCACTGTTGGAAGTTCCGTATTTATCAGTTAGATTTTGACGGGGAGCAAAAGACCATTCCCTTTGCTTTTATGGGAATTGAAGCGCTGTACAAAGCAAACTATACGCAGCCGCCTGCGGTGGAATACCGGCTGATGTGCGAGGATACGCTGATTTGTCCTGCGGATATGCTGGAAGAGCAGGTTTTGGATTACATTTTCAGCCGTTATAGCGGAAAATTGCCGGAACATTATCACGGGCGCAGTCTGGCGCCGTCCGATGTGGTGGAGTTATATGATCAGGGTAAGAGGAGTTATTTTTATCGGGATAAAGGAAATTTTGTTCCGGTAAACTTTTCACCTTTTTTTGCAAAGCCTATGAAGGAAATGAACTAATCCCGGCATAAGGGATTGAGAAGCAAACAGATTAAAGTTTAAAGGTAAAACAAAGGCGTGGAGCAGGTTAAAACCGATCTCCACGCTTTTGTTATCAGGAGGGAAGAAATGTTAAAAATTGATTTTATTTACGAAGTAACTGACAGAATCCGAAACAAGATGGTCGGCACATGTGAGGTGCTGATTAAAAGAATTACCCACAATAACGGGCAGCAGCTGACGGGTATATTGTTTAAGAAACATGGCAAAGAATCACCGCTAATCTATCTTGATAAATATTACGATCAATATGTGGATGGCCGAATGAGTATGGTTGAAATCGTCGATGAAATTATGAGGATACAAGGTGAAGGAGGGGTACAGGAATTGATAGATATTGGCGGTTTGGCCGATTACGAGGCTGTACAATCAAAAATCAGGCTGAAGCTGGTAAATTATGAGGCAAATAAAGCCCGTCTGGAAGGAATGCCCCATGTTCCGTTTCTTGATCTGGCAATCATGTTCTATGTTGAGATTGACAGCAACAGCCAGAGAATACTTACCGCTGCTGTGGAGCATCATCACCTGGAAATGTGGGGTATTGGGAAAGAACGTATTTATAATGACGCTCTTTACAATATGCGCGCCTGCTGTCCGGTTAGGATAAAATCTGTCATGAGTGTCATAAAGGAGGTGGAGGAAGAAAACGATGGAAACCTGGATCTGATAATATCAGAGGAAGATATTTCCCATGAGCAGGGTTTTTGGATTATGACAACAAAATTAGGGATACAGGGAGCTTCCACTCTTGTACATGGAGATGGTTTGAAAAAGTTTGCCCAGATCAATAGAGATAATATTGTAATACTTCCTTCGAGCATCCATGAGGTGATGTTGATTCCCCAAATGTTGGCAAATGGGAATTACGAATACCTCTCACATATGGTAGAAGAGGTTAATAGAGACGAGGTTTTAAGGGAGGACCGGTTATCAAACAGCATTTATCTTTATAACAGAAATGAGGATTCTATCACCATTGCATACAGGGGTCCGGAATTATGAGGTTGAGAGATACAATTTAACAATTACAGCAAATAGAAAAGGAGAATTTACTGATGCAGGATTCTTTAAATATTCATGTGTTGCAGCGTGATGAAACAGGAGTTTTGAATCCGGTGGATACCGCTGCGGAGGAACTGATGCTGCCCTCTGATCTGGAGGACAGCCGGGCTGAGACAAAGGAAAAGGACGAGGATGAAATACAGGAAGAGGATGAAAAACGCATGGAGCATGAAGCTTCCGAAGCTAGACGTAAAGAAAAATGGGAGGCAAGGCAGCAGGCAAAAAAGAAAGCAGAGCAGGAACAGCAGGACAGATTAAAAACCATGGACAACGATGAGGTCATGGCCGCTTCTATGAAGCGTGTCAGCGCCGATACGGAGCGGCTGACACGGCGGAATATGAAGGAGTGTGTGTCGGAGCATATACAGACTCTGTGCCTGGAAAGCCCGGATTTTGCCCGGTTGGTTATGCACCCTAGGAAAAATATGATTCACTGCTTCAGATACATTTACCGCAGAGCCAAAGATTTTATTGAGCAGGAAATGAAGAATAACAATGTCGAACTAACAACAGGATTATATGGTGAGGATGTGCCGGACGACCTCTGTTATCAGTGGGCCGAGGATTATTTCAGAGATTTGGACGCGGAAGAAGATAAGGAGAAGGAGGAGAAATTTGTTTCCAGGCAGTACCACGCAAAAACAGCCGGTAAGCCTCAGAAAGCAGTCAGGAAAAAAACGGAGAAAAAACAGGAGCCGGAGAAACAGGAGGTCTCGGCCGATGAAGGCGTTACAGGTCAGCTCATGTTAGATTTTATAACGGAGGTGAAGGCAGGATGAAGTTGAATAAAAAGGTATGCCGGAAATTTGCAGAACCAAAATGGAGTATGGATTTGAACCATGGTCTGTTCTGTGCGGAGCAGATTCAATACATTGTGAAGTCAGAGGTAAGGAATGTGGATCACCAGAGGGTTCTTATTTTGCATATCTATGACAGGAAAAAGGTGGCGGCAGGAGAAACACGTCCCTTGTGGACCATGTTTCAGAGCCGTAAACAGTATTTCACTCTTGCCCGCCGTGATGATGGCTCAACCTTCTGGAGAAGCGCAGCTTTTGACAATTTAGACAGGTACTATTTATTCAAAAATAAATGCGCGTTCTATTCCATGAATGATGAAAAGAGAGTCATGCAATTCTGCAAAACGGATCAGAAAGACGGCTTTTCCTGCCTGAACTCCCTGCAGTCCAGAATGATGTATCAAAGTATGCTGCAAAAGAGGCATAAAATGCAGAGGAAAATTATTGAAAAAATGAAAACAGTTCCTGGGCTTCCCAGAGGGATAAAGGGCTGGATAGACCGGGAAATTGTGCCGGCCTACATATTTTACACGTATTCTAAGGACAGAAAGGAAATGGACGGATACTGTACTGCCTGCAAACAAGCGGTAAAAGTGTCAGGAATAAAACATAATGCGGAAGGAAGCTGCCCGCATTGCAATAAGGCTGTGACTTACAAAAGCCGCGGACGGCGCGGAACAGTCATAGACAGGGAAACCGTACAGGTCTTACAGAAGATATCAGAGAAAGAGCTGGTGGTCCGTTTTGTTAAAGTATACCGTAAATATCCAAATGCCGATGTGCCAGAGGATAGTCTCTATGAAAGCGCCAGAATATTCATAAATTCGGATCGTGAAGGACTTAGAAAGTCGGAGCATTTTTATCATCAATTTAGCTGTCAGGATATTACTCCATGGAAAAAGGGGAACCGTCCTGTGTTCAGCAAATGGCAATATAATTTTAACGCGGATCATAACGGCTATCTGTACGACAGGAATCTGGAATTAGTTCTGGAGAACACACCCTGGAGGTATTCCCAGCTGGAGCGTTACTATCAGGCAAACAGGACGCCATTTTATGTGATAAATTACCTGCAAAGATACCTGGATTATCCGATGCTGGAATATATGGTGAAGCTGGGCTTGTACAGATTAGCGGCAGATATTGTGAATCCAGATTATTACTGCTATGCGTTGAGTCAGACAATTAATGAAAAGGGTAAAAATATCCAAGAGGTACTGGGCCTGAATAAAAGCCATCTGCCGATGCTTCAGGAGATTAATCCTGGCAGCAAGCAGCTGACACTCATCAAAAAGTATTTAAAGAACCACATTCATTTAGATGTAACACTTTTTAACTGGTGTGCGAGAAATGGGGTCAGCCGGCTGGAAAACCTGACGGTTCCATTACAGTACATGACAGCCTATAAATTAATCCGATATGCAGATGAACAGTTTGAGATATATAAAACAAAAAGCTGGGCCACAGCTGGATATCGTGATATGGAATCACTTTTAAACAGCTACAGAGACTATCTTTCCATGTGTGAGGCACTGGAATATGATTTAAGCAACAGCTTTGTCCTCTATCCGGCTAATCTTCCGAAAGCACATGATAAGGTCAATGATTTATCAGATAAGGAGCAGGCTAAGGTGTATGAGGGACAGATCCGGAAGCTGTATGAAAAACTGAACAGCCAGTATGCCTTCTCGAAGTACGGATATTTTATAACTCTCCCGCGCACAGTAAAAGAAATTATTGAGGAGGGACACAAACTCCGTCATTGTATTGGAACATATGTCAAAATGGTTGTTAAAAGACAATGCCTGGTGTTCTTTGTACGAAAAGTCAATGAACCGGAGAAGCCTCTTTGTACGGTTGAATTGAATGGAGCGGAAATCGGTCAGACGAGCATGTTTGCCAACCGAGCACCAACTCCTCCCATTAAAGTATTTCTGAAGGAATGGGAGCAGGAAATTTTGCAGGCGCCGGTTCTGCAGTCCGCAGCTTGAGCAAGGGGGAAAAGGCGTTTATACCTTTTCCCTTTTCTGTTTTTCCGAATAAAGCATGTAGCGCTTACCTCCGTTGTGCTTTGCATGATAGAGAGCCTGGTCCGCCAGTTTTATTAATTCTGTCAAGCTGTCAGCGTCTGATGGATAGAAGGCGATACCTATACTCACAGCCAGTCCGCATTTCTTTTCCTCCATCTCCAGCCGCTGTGCCATTATATCAATAAGCTGCCGCGCCTTTCGAGCCGCATCTTCTGGTAGCGCTATTTCATTTGAAAAGACAATAAATTCATCACCGCCGAGGCGTGCCACAAAACTATTGCTGCCAAAGATTTCAATAAGGCAGTGTGCAAATTTCTGCAACACACGGTCACCTTCCGGATGACCGAGCGTATCATTGACTTGTTTGAATCTATCTAAGTCAAGCATTATCAACGCGCCGGATCTATTTTCCTTGTGGAGCAACGCCGAAAGTATTTTCTCAACGGCCAGCCTGTTTTTCACACCAGTTAGAGGGTCAATCATTGCCTCCTGTTCGGCATTCATTAGCAATTTTTTCTGTTCGCTGATGTCGAAAAAGGCACACAGCACTGTTTGAGAAGTATTAGAGCAATCAAAATTTCCATAAACCCACTTTGTCTGCCCATTAGCGTCCAGCACCCGAAACTCATGTTCGGATAATCCGACAGGAAGCGAGGCAATAGAGTCACGGTCCTGTGGGTGGATGATAGGAAGTAGAAAGCTGCCGATTCGTTTGTTATATTCTTGTGGTGAATAAGCGAGGAAATTATAAAAAGCGTCATTTGCACTCAAAATGGAATAGTCGCGGTTATTCTTGAACTGTACCACTGAGCTGGGCACGGTCCGGTATATAGACTGAATATTCTCATAGGATTTCTGGAGTGTCCTGTGGTTCTGATGTTTCAAATAAAAAAGGAGTGAAGCAACAACTGAAAATGAAAGTATTATAACAGCGCTGTAAAAACTCGTACTTCTTATGATGGACTGTGCTTTTGCATCAATGACGTTGGAGGGGATTACCAGAGCCAGGTTCCAGTCATTGATCCCCACTGGAATAAACTTCATTATGCGCTCCTGCCCGTCCCGATTATAAATGATACTGCCGCCAGTGCCAGATTTCATATTGCGGAGCATGACTTTTACATCGTCCGATGTCAAGGTGCTGGAAGTGTTTTCTGCAATATCATTAAGCGTCTTATAGTTTGATGCTATGGGGTCGGTTAGTGCCCGAAAAATTATGCTTCCGTTTGATTTTATGACATAGTTATATCCTTTTCCATCAAAAGCGCCAACTGTAAACAATTCGGATAAATTTTCCATAGAATAGCGCCCGAGCAATACGCCTTCTGGCTGTCCATTGTCAGTGATGGGTACGGAAATAACAAGTTTTTCACTTTTTCCATCGACTTCCGGCAGCCACATGACGGAGGAGCTGCCGTTCATTGCACTTTGAAAATAAGGCTCCTGGGAGATATCGGGTGTTTCCGGATAGTCGGGCACATAAAGCCTTCCCTCTTTATCAGCCGCTGCCATCCATTTAAAACGGGTTATATCAATCCACTGGCTCAATATCCTCAAAGTCTGTGGAGATGATAGCGGCACATCAAGTTCACTGATAGAAGCTGCCAGCCCTTCCAAATAGGTTTGATCGCTTTTTATACGTTCACAAATGAGCCGGGCATTTTGTTTGGTTAATTCCTCCATATAGGCATCGGTTTCTTCTTGCAGAGCTTTATGGACAGAATTACTATAAACGAGAGTTGTTATGATAATTACCGCCAGTACCAAAAAAAGTGAAACGCTAATGGCGAATAATGGCTTTTTATAAAATCGCATTGTAGTCTCCTGTCCAATGTGTCAGTAAATACTGACATTATATAATGGCACAACCTACCTGGTCAATGTGTTTTATGGAATCAGGGATTCTGTCTTTTTAATAAGTTTCTTAGAATAGCAAGTATTAAATATTTGTTAAAATTGAATCATCCCTGTTGACAGGAGATGCCCTCGCTCATATAATGCCAATAAAACACATAAACATATTTTTATTTCAGAAAGGAACTTAAATCTATATGGACGACGCCGATAGCGACGCTGCCCGAAGTTATAGTAATATAAACAATCGAATAAGCTTCAGTACATAAAAGGCATAACCTGCGTTGTTTTATAAAAGCGCGGGCTATGTCTTTTTGTCTTCTGACTTAGAATAAATAACTAATAATATCTCAAAAAGAAAGGAGTGGTCTTTCCTATATGGAAAATCACAAGCGACTGCCTTGGCACGCAACAGAGCCGGAGGCAATTTACAAAGCGTTACACACCTCTGAAGAAGGGCTCAGCGATGCCGAGGCTGCCGAAAGGCTGGCCCGCTTCGGGCGCAATGAACTGCGTCAGAAACCGAAAAAAACCATCTGGCAGATGATTAAGAGCCAGATTACCGATCCCATGGTGCTGATTTTAATTGGCGCCGCTGTTTTCTCCGCCGTGCTTTCAGAATGGACGGAGGCAATCGTCATACTGACGATTGTAATTATCAATGCGGTAATCGGAATTGTACAGGAAAAGAAGGCGGAAAGCTCCCTCGAAGCATTGAAACAGATGAGCGCGCCTAACGCCAGGGTTTTGCGCCAGAGAGAGGAAAGTATTGTGCCGGCCAGCGAACTGGTTGTCGGAGATATCGTCCTGATTGATGATGGGGCAATGGTTCCGGCTGACTTACGGTTAATCGAATCAGCGAATTTGAAAATACAGGAGGCGTCACTCACCGGGGAGTCCGTTCCATCGGAAAAGGACGCCAAGGAGATTATGCCGCAGGAATGTGTGCTGGGAGACCGGGCCAATATGGCCTATACCTCCTCTATCGTGACCTACGGCCACGGAACCGGCGTGGTGGTGGCAACCGGTATGAGTACAGAGGTCGGCAATATTGCAGGGCTTCTGGAAAACCAGGATGAGCTGGATACCCCGTTAAAGAGAAAGCTGAACGCGGTGGGTAAGACCCTCACCGTGGTGGGTATCATTGTCTGCGCCCTTATCTTTGCAATCGGCGCTTTTTACGGAAGGCCGTTGATTCCCCAGTTTCTGGTGGCTATATCTCTGGCAATTTCTATTATCCCGGAGGGACTGCCTGCCACGGCAACGATTGTCATGGCTCTGGGTGTCCAGAGAATGGCTAAGCAGAACGCCTTAATCCGGAAGCTGCCGGCGGTGGAAACACTGGGCAGCGCCACGGTAATTTGCAGCGATAAGACAGGAACCCTGACCCTAAACCAGATGACCGTCACCCAGATTGCGGTGAACGGGGATTTTGAAGCGGGGACAACGACAGCGGTTGAATGTGCGGACAAAGAGCACCCGGACGTTTACCGGGAGCTGGTTTACGCTGGAGCGCTTTGTAACAACGCGAGTCTGGACCCGGATCACAAGGGAGAAATCATCGGAGACCCCACGGAGGGGGCCTTGATTTTCCTGGCACAGAAATTTGGGATAGACCATGAAGAATTGGAAGAAACGTACCCCAGGCTGTTTGAGCAGCCCTTTGATTCGGAGAGAAAGCGGATGTCCACCGTTCATGAAATTAATCAGAAGCTGGTTTCCTATACAAAAGGCGCTGTGGACGAAATGCTGCCTTTGTGTACGGGTATGCTGACTTCCCGGGGTGTGCGTCCGATTACGCAGACCGATATCAGGCAGATTCAGGATATGTGTGATTCCATGTCACAAAAAGCCTTGCGAGTGCTGGGATTTGCCGTGAAAACCCTGAAACATCTGCCGGAGGACGAAGAAGAAAATATTGAGTTTGATATGACCTTTATCGGCGTGGCCGGTATGATTGACCCGCCAAGGAAAGAGGTAGCCGAATCTGTACGGACCTGCCGGAACGCCGGTATCCGCACCATTATGATTACGGGAGACCATAAGGTAACCGCTCTTGCCATTGCGAAGGAGCTTTCCATCTGGCAGAATGGCGATACCGTAATATCGGGTGAGGACTTGTCTGCCATGAGTGAGGAGGAACTGGACCAGGCGGTAGAACACGCCACGGTATTCGCAAGAGTGTCTCCGGCGGATAAACTCCGCATTATCCAGTCCTTAAAGAGGAACGGCGAAGTGGCTGCAATGACGGGTGACGGCGTAAACGACTCCCCGGCGTTAAAAGCAGCAGATATTGGTGTGGCGATGGGACGCACAGGAACGGACGTTGCAAAGGAAGCGTCTGATATGATTCTCCTGGACGACAGTTTCACCACGATTGCCTATGCAATCAAAGAAGGGCGCCGCGTATACCGGAATATCCAGAAGGTAATCCAGTTTTTGCTGGCGGGAAATATTGCGGAAATCACAACCTTGTTTCTGGCAACCTTATTTAACTGGGAAGCTCCGCTTCTGGCCGTTCATATACTCTGGGTAAACTTAGCGACCGCTACACTGCCGGCTCTGGCTTTGGGCGTTGACCCGGCAAGCAAAAATATTATGAAGCATAAGCCGGTCAAGGCGGGAACCTTGTTTGAACGCGATTTGATTGCCAGAGTGATACGACAGGGAATTTTCGTGGCGGCTATGACAATCGCCGCGTACTTTATCGGAGCGGATCAGAGCAGCCATACCACAGGCCAGACCATGGCTTTCAGTGTGCTGGCAATTTCTCAGATGCTTCGTGCATTTAACCAGCGCTCCAACACAGAACCTATCTGGGTGAGGGCGGAGGGGCCGAACCCGTGGCTGGTTGTATCGTTCCTGGTATCGGCCGGTCTGATGGCATGTATCCTGTTTATCCCGTCTCTGCAGAGCGCTTTCCGGCTGACCTATTTAACCGGAACCCAGTGGCTCACCGTTATGGGGCTTTCTATCCTGTCCATTGTTCAGATGGAGGCTGTGAAGTGGGTGAAACGCGCCAGGAAAAGGGAGAAACGATGATTTCTATACGAGGAGGTAACGTATGAAAACAGAAAAGAGGAGAGCATTCATTATCCATTTTGCTTATTTTTCAATTTTGTTTTTAATGGCTTTTACGGTTTTAAAATATGGCTTGTCCATGCTTTCCCCGTTTGTGGCGGCATTCCTGATTGCGTGGGTTTTAAAAGGCCCGATTGGATTTGTGTCAGGAAAGCTTCGCTTAAACTGGAAGCCAGCGGCTATTCTGGTGGTGCTGTTGTTTTACAGCACCATCGGATTTTTAATATTTCTGTTGGGTGTCAAGGCTTTGTCCGCAGCAAAGGAACTTACAGCCAATCTGCCCGGTATTTACGCATATTATGTAGAACCTGCTTTAATCAGCCTGTTTGACAGCTTCGAGCAGTCGATTTTCCGGGTAGACAACACACTCCTGGCTGCCTTTATGGAACTGGAAACTCAGTTCGTCCAGTCGGCGGGGCAGATGGTTTCCGGCCTGTCCATGGACGCCATGGGGCATATCTCTGGGATTGCCTCTTCCCTGCCAGGCTTATTTATTGAAATCCTGCTCATGATTATTTCTACGTTTTTCATTGCTTTGGATTACCACCGGCTGACGGGATTTTGTCTGATGCAGCTTGATGGGAAAGCAAAAGATGTATTTTTCCAGATCAAAGAATATGTGGTAGGCACTTTGCTTGTATGTATCCGGTCCTATGCGCTGATTATGACGATTACGTTTGTGGAGCTGGCAGTAGGACTGTCTGTCATTGGCGTAAAAAATTCAGTTTTAATTGCGTTTTTAATTGCCCTCTTTGATATTCTTCCGGTATTGGGAACCGGAGGCATTATGATCCCGTGGACTATCCTTACGGCGCTGCAGGGAGATTATCCGCTGGCGCTGGGACTTTTGCTGGTTTATCTGTTTGTTACAGTGGTCCGCAATATATTAGAGCCAAAGATTGTCGGCAGCCAGATCGGGGTTCATCCGGTTGTGACCCTGGCGGGTATGTTCGTGGGCGCCCAGTTGTTTGGCGTCCTGGGGCTGTTTGGTTTTCCAATCGGGATTTCCCTGCTGCGCCACTTGAATGAAAAGGGAGCAATAAAATTATTTAAGATGGCGGAGGAAAAGTAATGAGTATGGGAATGTTTTTTGGATTATTGGGCGGTTTGGCGCTGTTTTTATATGGTATGCAGATGATGAGCGTCAATCTGGAAGCGGCGGCCGGCAGCCGTATGAAGCATATTCTGGAACGCCTGACAGCCAACCGCTTTTTAGGGGTATGTGTGGGCGCCGGCATTACGGCGGTGATTCAGTCCTCTTCCGCCACAACGGTAATGGTGGTGGGCTTTGTCAATTCCGGACTTATGACGCTTAGGCAGGCAGTCTGGATTATTATGGGAGCGAATATCGGAACTACTGTCACCGGGCAGCTGATAGCTCTTGATATTGGTGAATTGGCCCCGCTCATTACTTTTATTGGCGTGGCGCTGGCACTTTTTGTTAAAAGGAAACAGACCCAGTTTGCCGGAGGTATTATTGCTGGTTTGGGAATCCTGTTTATCGGCATGGGCATGATGGGGGAGGCCATGGTTCCTCTGCGTGAATCGGAGGCATTTGTCAACCTTATGACCCGGTTCTCAAATCCGCTGCTCGGAATTTTGGCCGGAGCTGTTTTTACAGCCATCATTCAGTCCTCCTCCGCTTCCGTGGGAATCCTCCAGGCGTTGGCTGTCAGTGGTCTGATCGGTTTAGACAGCGCGGTGTTTGTGCTGTTTGGACAGAACATAGGAACCTGCATTACGGCGGCGCTTGCTTCTATTGGAGCGAGCCGTGACGCAAAGAGGGCGACTCTGATCCATCTGTTGTTTAATGTAATCGGAACAGCTGTATTTACGGCTGTCTGTATCATTTGGCCGCTTACAGGCCTGGTGGGAAGTTTTACGCCACATAATCCTGCGGCGCAGATTGCCAACATGCACACGCTGTTTAATATTGTGACAACGCTTTTGCTGCTGCCATTTGGAGCACAGCTTGCCCAGTTGGCAGGAAGGCTTCTGCCTGATAAGGCCATGGGAAAGGCGGAGGAGGAACGCTGGTTTGAGGATCTGCTGGAGTCAGAGCATGTGCTGGGGGTATCGGTAATTGCCAGAAAACAGTTGAAGGAGGATATCGGGCGGATGCTTTCCCTGGCTGCGGAAAATGTGGACAAGGGCTTTCTGACATTCGGGGACAGGGACGAGGCGGAATTGGAAAAAATCCTGGAGCGGGAGGAAGAAATCGACCTGCTGAATGCACGGCTGTCGCGGAAAATCTCAAAGGTTCTCCAGGCAGAGCATTCCCCGGCTGAGGTGGAAGCCCTGCGCCACATGTTCACGGTTATCGGCAACATAGAGCGTATCGGAGATCACGCAAAAAATCTGGCGGGATATGCCAAAAACATGATGGACCGGAAACTGGAGCTGTCAGATCAGGCGTCGGACGAGTTGGCGGAAATGAGGCAGTCCTGCAGGTGCGCCCTGCGGCTGCTCTGCAACGCGGATTATATTGCTTCGGGCTATCTGGCGGAGGAAGCCGCTCTGCTGGAGCAGGAGATTGATGATAAGGCAGCTTTGTACCGGTTGAACCAGATGGAACGTATGGGCGTGGGAACCTGCCATGTTGAGACTTCCATTCTGTATTCAGAAATTTTGACGGATTTTGAGAGGATTGGAGATCATGTATTAAATATAGCACGCGCCTGGGCCGGCCTGGAGGAGACGGACCGGCTCCCTGTAAGTGAAAAGGAGAAATTATGAAACCTGGAAGAAAGAGTCTGGCGGCTATGCTGTTGCTGCTGGTTATAAGTGCTGCGATGGCACGCCCCTCCGCGATCATGCCCGCCGCGTCCTGCGTAGTGGCCTTTACTTCGCCGCTGATGGGCCCGTCCACAATGGCGGCGATGGCCTTTAACGTTTCGGCGTAGTCCCGCCCTTCCTTTGCGATCAGGCTGGGGTTCGTCGTCACCCCGCTGATCACACCCATCTCGTTTGCCTTTTGGATCTCTTCCAGGTTGGCGGTGTCAATGAAAAAACGCATGTAAAACACTCCTTTTTAAAAGGCCCTGCAAAGGGCCTTTGTTGCTTCGGCGGTGGGCTGTTATTCCTGCGCGCGCTCCAGCAGGCCGCAGGCGGCCAGCAGCTGCATATACTCCCGCAGCAGGCCGGAATTTTGGCCGCCCTGCTCGGCCAGTACCCAGGCGATCACCTCGTTTTCCGTGCGTGTGCCGTCGATGTAGTAGCCGCACAGGGCTTCCAGCATCTCCCGGTCCTGCTCGTCTGCGTGCTTTGCTTCGTAATCCCGCGCCAGCGCCAGCTGCTGCGGCTGGTCCAGCAGCAGATTTTCCAGCGATTCAATGGGGTCGGCAAAGCGCCGCCGCCACACCGGGCCTCCCGGTGCCGGGCAAAAGGCGCCGGGCAGGGCCGCGTCCATCCAGGCAAGCTGGGGCCCGGGGTCGGCGCCCGGGGCAAAGCGCTGCACGCTGGCCGCCGCCCCCTTGTAAAAGGTCTTCAGCGCGGCCAGCCGCTGCTCGGTCTGCCGCCCGTCGCCCCCCTGGTCAAAACCCTCGCGCCGGATGCGCTCGGCCTCGGCCATCAGGCGGGTGCGCTGGTGGTTCCACACCAGCCGCGCATCCTGCAGGGTAAAGCTTGCCAGCGTGTACAGGTAGCCCGCGGCCACAAGGGTCGAATAGCGCAGCACATCCAGGTCCAGCCGCTCCAGGGTGTCGCTGCTGGTGTGATAGAATGCGTCCGGCCACTGGCCCAGCATGGGGCACGGCACCCCCACCGCCGGGTCGCTGAGAATAAAGTGGTCGCTGCCCAGGCCAAAGGGCGCCTGCTTTGTGAGCACATGCGCCAGCAGCAGGTCGTCGCGGCTGGCGGCCGGCCCCTTTACCTCCTGCATCAGCAGGGTGGCAAGGTCTCCCACAAAAGAAGGGCAGGCCCAGGGCAGGCCGGTCAGGGTAATGGGGCCGGTGGTGCCCTGCTGCCTTGCGCCGATCATATCCAGGTTGATGCCCGCCAGATACTGCGCCCGGTCCCGCCCGTCGTTCAGGTAATTGTAGGTGCCTGTAAATTCCGGCACCAGGATCAGCCGGATGGTCTTCTCCGGCGGGGGCAGCAGGCCCCGCTCCACCGCCGAGCGGATGGCGGCCAGCGCCTCAATGGCCCCTGCCACGCCGGAGGCGTTGTCGTTGGCGCTGGCGCAGGGGTGGCACAGGTGCGCCACCGCCAGCACCGCCTGGCGCTCTTTGCCCGGCAGCACCGCCTCCACCACATGGCTGGCGCCGTCGGCAAGGGTGGAATCCACCCAGGCGTTGAGCCTTGGGTAGGGGCTTTCGGCCCGGCCCGCCTCGTGTTCCGCGCGGGCTTTTTGGCAGGCCGCGTGCAGCCTTTGGCTCATACGGGGCGTCACCACAAAACCAAAGGCCCGCTTTTCTTCCGGGGTGTGCTTCCACCAGAACGAGGTGTAGTTCAGGGTGTCGAACAGTTCTTCGGGGCAGCGCACATAGGGCGTGTCGTTCAAATAGTCGCTCACAAGGCCCAGCGCGCCCCGCTGCTGGACGGCCCAGGCAAACTTGTTGATGTGCTGGTGGGTGAACAGCACCCTGCCCGCCAGCTCCCACCCCTCGTAGGCCGAGGGGTCGCAGCCCTCTGTCATCTCCACCAGCTCCAGGGGCTGCGTCCGCCAGTCACAGGGGGCGCTTTTTTGAATGATGGAAACCGGCTCCACCCCATAATCGGCCAGATCCAGCTCCTCCGGCCAGGCCAGGCGGCACCAGGCCGCGCGGCAGTCCCATTGCTGGAACAGCCGGTAGCTGCCCGCAAAGCCGCCGGCCCGGGCGGGGTATTCCAGCACCCGCGCTTCCACTCCCCGGGCGTTCAGGGCCGCGGCGCACCAGTCTGCGGCGGCCTTAAAGCCGCCGCTGGCCTGCACCCGGTGGAACGAGCTGACCCCTTTTGCCAGGGTATAAAGGCTCTGCCGGTGCACCTGGCTTTTCAGTGCCCGAACGGTGTTCTGCATGGCGTTCACGCTCCTTTTTCTGCTTTTACCGCCGCAGGGTTTTGGGGGGGCCGGGCGGCCCGGTCCGCTCCCATCCCTGGGGCGCCCCCTTTGCCTTATTGGCTTTATTATAAGGCGCAGGGGCGCAAAAAGCAATTTTACAATTGATTTCCGGGGCTTTTGCCGCTAAAATGGTTACGAAACGCAATTCTGAAATTTCATTTGGAAACCGGAGTGAACGATACCATGAACGGCGACCTGACCCGGGGCCCGGTATTGAAAACCATGCTGTGGTTTGCCGCCCCCATGATCGCGGGCAACCTTTTGCAGCAGTGCTATAATGTGGCCGACACCCTGATCGTGGGGCGCTTTTTGGGGCCGGACGCGCTGGCCGCGGTGGGCTCCGCCTTTACCCTGATGACCTTTTTGACCTCGATTCTGCTGGGGCTGTGCATGGGCAGCGGGGCTGTGTTCTCCATCCGGTTCGGCCAGCGGGACCAGGCCGCCCTGGAGGAAGGCATCTGCGCGGCCTTTGTGCTGATCGCGGCGCTGGCCGCGGCGCTGTGCCTGGCCGCCTTTGCGGGTGTGGACTGGATCATCGCCTTTTTAAAGGTCCCCGCGGGAGTGCGGGGCGTCATGCGGGAATACCTGGTGGTGATCTTCTGGGGCATCGCGGCCACCTTTTTGTATAATTTCTTTGCCTCGCTGCTGCGGGCCCTGGGCAACTCGGCCGTGCCGCTGGTGTTCCTGGCCGTTTCGGCGGTGCTGAACATCGCGCTGGACCTGTGGTTCGTGCTGGGCCTTGGCCTGGGCGTTGCGGGCGCGGCCGCGGCAACCGTGATCGCCCAGTATGTTTCGGGCCTTGGCATTGCGGCCTACGCCTGGCTGCGGTGCGCGGCCCTGCGGGCGGGGGCAAGCCGCCGGCGGCTGCGCTGGGCCTGTGTAAAAGAGATCGCGGGCTTTTCCTTTTTGACCTGCCTGCAGCAATCCGTGATGAACCTGGGCATTCTGCTGGTGCAGGGCCTTGTGAACAGCTTCGGCACCACCGTAATGGCCGCGTTCGCCGCGGCGGTCAAGATCGACGCCTTCGCTTACATGCCGGTGCAGGATTTTGGCAACGCCTTTTCCACCTTCATTGCGCAGAACTTCGGCGCGCGAAAAGCACAGCGCATCCGCCAGGGCCTGCGCTGCGCGGTCTGGGCTGCGCTGGGCTTCTGCGCCGTGATCTCGATCGCCGTGTGGGCGCTGGCCCGGCCTCTGATGCTGCTGTTCGTCAGCGGGCAGGAAACCGCCATTCTTGCCGAGGGGGTGCGCTACCTGCGCATCGAGGGCGCGTTTTACTGCGGCATCGGCTGTTTGTCGCTGCTGTATGGGTTTTACCGCGCGCTGGGCAGGCCCGGCATGTCGGTGGTGCTCACCGTGGTTTCGCTGGGCACCCGGGTGGCGCTGGCGTATCTGCTCTCTTCCCTGCCGGATGTGGGGGTCGTGGGCATCTGGTGGTCGGTGCCCATCGGCTGGGCCCTGGCCGACGCCGTGGGCCTTGTGTATTACAGGCTCCGCAAAAACCGCCTGCTGTGCCTCGAAAGCCCGGCCTGCGACGTAAAAACCGGCCGGTAAACGTTTCTTTCCAAGGTAATTTGAACAGCCCCCGAATGTGTAGCCAGCACATCCGGGGGCTGTTCATTTTCTCCATCAGAAAGGTATTCCGCTCTTGTATTCACTCAGTTCTTTCCATAGCCATCAGCTAATTGGTCCCTATTCCCCTTTACAGTCACTGTATGTGATTCCACATATAAACAAGAAATTCAATTTTATTTATTGACTGAATTCGTATTTTTACGATTATTAGAGGTTTTAAATATTGAATCACGGTACAAAATAAGACGTATCATTGTGTAGAGGTGACTGGAATGACTGACTACACAACATACATCCGAGACCACATAACTGATTTGCGGATAAAAAAAGGCGTATCTGAATATCAAATGAGCCTTGAGCTGGGGCAAAATAAAAATTACATTCAAGCCATCAGTTCCGGGAAATCTTTGCCTTCTATTGCACAATTTTTAAACATTTGCGAATATTTCGGAATAACACCTATGCAATTTTTTGACGGAGAAAGTCTTTATCCACAGCTTGTAAGAAAAGCTATGGAGGGAATGCGAGAGCTTAACGACAGTGATATGCTTTTACTTTTAAATCTTATTCAGAGACTTTCTCTGAAATAGGTCCTTGTTCTAATCGATGTAAAAATTCCAATGTTAAGAGCAGGTCAGAATCTGTAAGTTCATTCAGCGCTTTTTGAATATCGTTGATAACTGGATTATTTGGAAGTGTGAGAACGCTATCTTTTTCTTCCAATGCTTTTAAAAGTATATACCTCCCGAAGGGGTAGATTTTTATAAGCGCATTATCACTCCATCCCAGCTCACGCCGGGATTCTGCGGGAATGACGATACGCCCCAGCCCATCCACTTTTCTTATAATTCCCAATGAATCCATATGAAACCTCCAATTATAAACACGTGTAAGAAGTTGGACAACACATTTTACAACTTCTTTCCCTATTCTACATAGGATACACTATTTATGTCAAGTATTTCATCTTATCTGTTGTTACACATTTCGCCATAAGGAGCACGCCAATGGGGCAATATGGTACAATCAAAATCCGGCTTGCAGAACAAATCAAAAAAGCTGGTATAAGTAAAAATAAGCTGAGTCATCGGGCTGAAATGCAACGAACCCAGCTTAACAATTATTGTAACAATAATATCAAAAGGTTGGATATTGATGTGCTTGCACGTTTATGCACTGTTTTAGGCTGTGAGATCAGCGATTTATTGGAATTTGTTCCCTCCGAAAATGAATAGTTCAAACTTAAACTAAAACGTGACCTCGACATTCGCCGAGGTCACGTTTTTTAATCTTTTTATATTCAGCGAATGAACGCGTCGTGAATGGCCACCACGGCCTTGTCTGCGTCGGCCTCGTCGATGATCACGCTGATCTTTATCTCGCTGGTGGAGATCATGTGGATGTTCACGTTGGCCTCGAACAAGGCCTCGAACATGCGGCTGGCAACGCCGGGGTTCGACTGCATGCCCGCGCCCACCACGCTCACCTTGGCAAAGTTCTTTTCCACCCGGATCTCCTTGCCGCCAAAGCGGGGCTGGTTCTCCTTAAGCACCTCCACCGCGGTCTCCGCGTCGGCCAGGGGCACGGTAAAGATCAGGTCCTTGTTCTCGCCGCGCCCGGTGGACTGCAGGATGATATCCACGTTCACGTTCTTCTGCGCCAGGGCGCCGAAGACCTTAAAGGACATGCCCGGCACATCCGGCACCTCCAGAATGGAGATAACGGCCACATTGGTGTCCTTGGCAACGCCCTTAATCAGCATACCTTCCATATCCTCAGTAACCTCCTTAACTACCGTGCCCGGCACGGGGTTCAGGCTGGAGAGCACTTCCAGCTCCACGCCGTATTTTTTGGCCAGCTCCACGCTTCGGTTGTTCAGCACCTGGGCGCCCAGGCTCGCCAGCTCCAGCATTTCGTCAAAGGTGATCTCGCTCAGCTTTTTGGCGTTGGGCACCTTGCGCGGGTCGGCGGTGTAAACCCCCTCCACGTCGGTGTAGATCTGGCAGCGGTCGGCGTGCAGCGCGGCGGCCAGCGCCACGGCGCTGGTGTCGGAGCCGCCGCGGCCCAGGGTGGTAATGTCCTCCATGCGGTTCAATCCCTGGAAGCCCGCCACCACCACCACCCGGTTGCGGGCCAGCTCGCTCTCCACCCGCTCGGTGTCGATGCGGCGGATGCGCGCCTTGGAATAGGCGCGGTCGGTCATAAAGCCCGCCTGCCAGCCGGTCAGGCTCACCGCCTGCACCCCCAGCTTGCTCAGGGCCATGGCCAGCAGCGACACCGAGATCTGCTCGCCCGAGGCCAGCAGCATATCCATTTCGCGCAGCGACGGCGTGTCGGTGATCTCGGCCGCCTTTTGGATCAGATCGTCGGTGGTGTCGCCCTGTGCCGATACCACCACCACCACCTCGTTGCCTGCGTGGCGGGTGTCGGCCACAATGCGGGCCACGTTGAACACATGGTCACGGTCGGCAACCGAGCTGCCGCCGAACTTTTGCACGATCAACGCCAAATTCCTCAACTCCCTCTCTGTTCGGATGCGCGCGGCACACAGGGCGCCGCGTACCGCTTTATTCTACCACAGCGCCCCGGTTATCTGCAACCATGCGCCGCAAAGAAAACGCCATCGTTTCGGGCTGCTGCATCAGCGCCTCCTCGGCGCGTGCAAAAAAGTCGCTATTCTCGCGGTGCACCACCGCCATAATGGTGGGCCCCGCGCCCGAAATGTACACCGCATAGGCCCCCAGGTCCCACGCCAGCTCAAACACCCGCTCGCCGCCGGGGATCAGCGGCAGGCGGTACTGCTGGTGCAGCGCGTCCTTGGTGGCCACCTTCAGCAGCTCATAATCGCCGTCGCAGAAGGCGGCGGTGGCCAGCGCCGCGCGGGACAGGTTATACACCGCGTCTGCCCGCTCCACCGTTTTTGGCAGCGCCGCGCGGGCCTTTTCGGTGAGAAGCTTGAAATTCGGAATAAACGCGGCAAAGGCCAGCTCCTCGTTGATGGCCTTGCGGGCGCTGTACACCTGCCCCTCGTCGTACACGCTGGTCACAAAGCCCCCCAGCATGGCCGGGGCCACGTTGTCGGGGTGGCCCTCAATGCTGGTGGCAAGGGTGAGCATCTGCCGCGGGGTCAGGGGCGAGCCCAGCAGGGCGTTCGCGCCCAGAATCCCCGCCACGATGCAGGCCGAGCTGGAGCCCAGCCCCCGCGCCATGGGAATGGGGTTTTCCTGCCGGATGCAGATGCCCGGCAGCGGCTGGCCCAGCTGGTCGAACACGGCCCTTGCCGAGCGGTAAACAAGGTTCGAGGTGCCGGTGGGGATCAGCGAGCCGTCGCTCGACTGGATGTCGATCCGGTCGCTCTCCTCCAGGGTCACGGTGTTGTGCAGCGAGAGGGCAAGGCCCAGGGCGTCGAACCCGGCGCCCACGTTGGCGCTGGTGGCCGGCACGGTAACTTTGATCATTGCGCTTATTCCCCTCCCCGCCCTTATTCGCTGAGCTGGCGCAGGGTCAGCTCCACGCTGCCGCCCAGCGCCTCGGCCTTGCGGCGCGCCTCAAACAGGCCCTGCGGGCCGATATAGGTCACCAGATACGCCGCCTCGGCTCCCTTGTCCAGCACAAGCTCCCCCTCGCCGTAAAGCGCAGGCAGTACAGTAGCAGGTATATTCTTTGTGCGCACATAATATGTGGCCGGGGTCGCGTCGGCCAGCAGGCCGTCAAAGGGTTCCGAGGGCTGCCAGAACAGGCTGTCGTGCACCTTCGCCCCGTTTTTCAAGGCGTCGATCACATCCGCCGCCACTGCGCTGGCGGTGGGCAGCCGGCCCGCGCCCTTGCCGTAAAACACCACGTCGCCCAGCATGTCTCCCTTCATGAGCACCGCGTTGAACACGTCGTCCACGCCCGCAAGCTGGTTTTGGCGGGGCACCAGCATCGGCTCCACCCCGGCGGCCACCTGGCCGCCCTCGTCCCGCCGGGCCCAGGCGATCAGCTTGATGGCGCAGTCCATGCCGGCCGCGGCGGCAATGTCCGCCACGGTGATGGGGCGGATGCCCTGGGTGGGAATGTTGGCCGGGTAAACATGCCGCCCAAAGGCAAGGCTTGCCAGAATGGCGATCTTGCGGCAGGCGTCGGCGCCGTCCACATCGTCCGAGGGATCTTTTGTTTCGGCGTAGCCCAGGTCCTGGGCGATTTTAAGGGCCTGGTCAAAGCCCATGTTCTCGCGGGCCATTTTGGTGAGCATAAAGTTGGTGGTTCCGTTCACAATGCCCTGGATCTGGCTGATCTGGTTTGCCGCAAGGCACTGGTGCAGCGGGGTGATCACCGGGGTGCCGCCCCCCACGCTCGCCTCAAACAAAAAGGCCGCGTCGTTCTGCTTTGCCAGGGCCAGCAGCTCCGCGCCATAGGTGGCCACCATCTCTTTGTTGCTGGTCACCACGCTGCGCCCACTCTCCAGCGCCCGGCGCACGTACGGGTAGGCAAAGCGGGTGCCGCCGATGGTCTCCACCACCACCCGTATTTCCGGATCAGCCAGAATCACATCCATGTTGTTCACGAACAGCGCCGCATCGGGGTGCGCGGAAAAATCGCGCACCTCCAAAATATATTTTACCTCCACCGGCTCCCCGGCCCGGCGCGCAATGCCCGCCGCGTTGCGGCGCAGCACCTCCAAAACGCCGCTGCCCACCGTGCCGAAGCCCAAAATTGCGATCTTTGCCATTTTTCCATGGCCCCTTTCCTGTTATGTTCTGCGCGGGCGCGCCTGCATGCGCGCCCCGGCGGCCCGGGCCCTATACGCCCTGCCGCACCTCCACCACCGTGCGCTGGCGGCGCAGTTTTTCCAGCATTTCCTCCACCGTCAGCTGCATGGTGTCGGTGCGCACGCTCACGGCCACCCGGGCCGCGCCGCTTTCCGGGGTGGCCTGGTTGATGGTCACCACGCTGCCCCCCGCCGCGCTGATGCCCGCCAGCAGCGCCTGCAGCGCGCCGGTTTCATCCAGCAGGGTGGCCATGACCGTGATGACCTGGCGGCTGTTGCGGGCGTCGAAAATGCAGTCCTTGTACTTATAAAACGCGCTGCGCGAAAGCTCCGCCTGCCTTGTGGCCGCAGAGATATTGCGCGCCTCGCCGCTGGCCAGCAGCTCCTTCGCCTTCAGCACTTTTAAAAACACATCCGGCAGCACACCGGCGTCCACAAGCAAAAAACGTCGTTCCATGAATCGTTTACCTCACAGCTACAGTTGTGTACACCTTCCATACAATGCTATAACTATACCACTTTGACACAGCGCAGCGCAAGGCCGCAGCCCCCGCCCGCGCGAATTTTGGCAAAACAGGCACAAACTTTTCTTCCAGCCCCTTTTGTATGCGCACAGTGCACAAAAGCGGGCTGCTGTTTGCAATGCGCAAACAGCAGCCCGCTTGGAAACAACACAAACAATTTGTGCTCAGGGGTGCAGGGTGCAGTATTCGGGCATATTGTCCTGCGTGTAATAGCCCGTGCGTTTGCTGGGGCAGTTGGGCCCGGCCAGGTCGCCGCTGTCGTCGCAATAGGTGGCGGTAACCACATCGTCGCTGGAGGGGAACGCCTTGAACTCAAGGTCGGTCTGAATGGTGTCCATGAACTGCTTCCACGCCTTTTGGATGGGCTTTGCGTTTTTGCCCGCCGCGCCGGCCTTGGTCATGTCGTAGGGCTGGTCAAAGCCCCACCACACCCCGGTCACGTAATAGGGGGTCATGCCCACAAAGGTATAGTCCTTATTGTCGGTGGTGGTGCCGGTCTTGGCCGCCGCCTCCATGTCGCCCGCAGGCTTGATGGAGGTGCCGGCCGTGCCGTCCCCTCCCAGCACGTTCTGCAGCAGCTTGTTCATGATCATGGCCGTGCTGGACTGGATCGCCTGGGTGTGGGTGATGTTGATGTCGTTGTCGATCAGCACCTCGCCGGTGGTGGCGTACTCCACCCGGGTATACAGGTGCGGGGTCACGTATTCGCCGCCGTTGCCGAACATCTGGTAGGCCCCGGTGAGCTCCATCAGGGTCACACCGCCGCCCTGTGCGCCCAGCACGATGGGGGCGTAGTTGGCGTCGGTGGCAAGCAGGTGCGAAAGGCCCACCGTGTCTTTTGCAAAGCTGTACATATAGTCCACACCCACCAGCTGGCCCACCCGAACGGCGACCGTGTTGCGGGATTTGGCGAGTGCAAGGCGCACGGTCACGGTGCTGCCGTCGCCAAAGCCCTCGTAGTTGCGGGGCCACTGGTTGAACAGCTCGGGGTGCGCCAGCACTTCGGGGTCGTCAAAGTCCAGCAGCTGGCCGGCAAGGGCGGGATACCGGCCGTTCAGCTCGCTTTGCAGCATCATGCCGATGCCGTAATCCGGAAAGCCCTGGGAGTAGTTGATCAGGCCGGAATCAATGCCCAGCGCATAGGCCGCGATGGGCTTCATGGTGGAGCCGGTCTGCCGGGGGTGGTCGTCCAGAATGGCGCGGTTCAGCCCCAGGTCCTCGTTCTTTTGGCCAAGGCCCCCCACCAGCGCCAGCACGTTGCCCTCGTAGTCCATGGTGAGCATGGCGGCCTGGGTGCGGACCCTGCGGTAATACACAGGGCTGCCGTCGGTGTCGGTGCCGGTTTTATAGGTGCCGTCCTCGTTGGCAACAATATTCTCAATGGTGGTGGGGTCCACGTCCTCGCCGGCGCTGGTCTTGGCGGCCACCTTCTCTTCACGCCACAGCGCGGGGATCGCGTCGTCCGCGTTCAGCATGATCTTTTCCATCTCCTGCTGGATGAAGGGGTTCACGGTGGCGTAAATGCGCAGGCCGCCGTTGTAGATCAGGCTGTGGGCCTCCTTCTGGGTCAGGCCGCGGTCCGCCATGAGCTGCTGGGTCACCGCCTCGAACACGGCGTCGGTGAAGTAAGAGTTGTTGCTGGTGTGGGTCACCACTTCTTTTTCCGCCTCTTCGGCCAGCACCAGCGGTGCGGTGCGGGCCGCCTCGTACTCCGCGTCGGTGAGCTTGCCCTGGTCGTGCATCAGCTTCAAAATCCAGTTGCGCCGCTGCAGGTGCTGCTCGGGGTTGGTGTAGGGGTTATAGGCGGTGGGGTTTTTGGTAATGGCCGCAATGCTGGCGCACTGCGCGGCCGACAGGTTGGACAATTCATCCACATTGAAATAAACGGTGGCGCCGGCCTGCACGCCCGCCACGGTGTTGGTAAGGCTGATGGTGTTCAGGTAGGCTTCCAGGATGGTGTCTTTTTCATAGCGGTTGTCCAGCCCCAGCGCGCGGAAAATCTCGCGCACCTTGCGCTCGGCGCTCTGCTCATCGTCGTCGGTGATGTTTTTGATAAGCTGCTGATCCAGCGTGGAAGCGCCCTGCCGGCTGGAATAGATGGGCAGGACATACTCGTTGATGAACGCGGCGATGGTGCGCTTGAAGTTCACGCCGCTGTGGGTATAAAAGTCTTTGTCCTCCACACAGATAAACGCCCACTTCAGGTAGGGGTTCGCCTCGATCTCCTGCAGGTCCACCCACTCGCGGTTGTTTTCAGAGTGAAGCGAGGCGTACTCGACCCACTCGCCGGTGTCCGGGTCGGGGCACATGATCTTGGTGGTCTGGGCCAGCTTGAGGTTGGTCAGATCCAGCAGGTCGGCGTCGCCGGCGGTGATCTTGACCACGTACATGCTCAGCACCACGGCCAGCACGCTGCCCGCCATAATGCCCAGGCAGATGCACACGCCCACAAACTTCATAAAGCCCTTGAAAATGCGCATGCCCCTGCCCTGCTTTTTGTGCCCGCGCCCCCCCTGGGGCGGCGCGCCGTGGCCGCCCTGGGCTTGGGCGCTTTGCGCCCCGCGCCGCGGCGACGACGAAATGCGCGCGGGCCCGCTG
>ERZ857984.282-NODE-282-length-69314-cov-26.452403_pt1 | contig 69314 bp, 61 predicted proteins | sample MGYA00519914_ERZ857984 | MGnify/ENA primary metagenome ERZ857984 (study PRJEB31778, sample SAMEA3449417) | human gut metagenome | biome: human gut; feature: human-associated habitat; material: faeces | place: United Kingdom | collected 2010/2012 ...
CGTGCTTGAATGGGGTTCAAGAGGCCGGAAGTTCGAATCTTCTCACCCAGACCATAACTGTACACCAATTTTGATACAATTTGTATCTTGATAGGTGTCCAGTTTTTTATTAATCATAAAGGTGATGAAGCTGGCAACAAGAAAAGAATTAGCAGACGTAGCAAGATATGCTGAGCGAATGGCTTCTCATGAATTTATTGATGGCAAGAACTCAAATATTAAGCTCATTATTGATCTGTTTCCAAAGTGGAACATTAGAGATGCAGATTGAGCATGATGTGCAGCATTTGTTTTTTATTGTTGTATCAAAGTTGGATTTGTGATCCCATATAGTCTAGATGAATGTGTAACAGCAGTCTTGCAGGTTATAGTGGATGGGAAGAATATGCAATAGTAGATCGCCGAATCGAGTGTTGAAAACTTCAACCGGTAGCTTAGTAAAGTGACCAAAGCCAAATCCATATTTCCGACGGACACAGCTTTCGGGAAAGATCCAACTAATACAATGGTGCCGTGGAAATTCTGCGACACCGTTGTTTTTTCAGCGTTATTAAAAATGAACAGATCTAGCTTATGGTTTTACATTTGAGGTTTACAAACTACTATTAACTATGCTATCGTAGTTGCTTATTTTAAGTTGATATATCCTGATATCTTGACTTGCCATTCACTTAATCGTAACCATATAGGTGTGATAAATGCAGGGCCATCATTTATATAGCGGGAACTCCATGGCGGATGGCGCAGTGTCTTTTCGCCCTTATCCCTAGAGGAATTCCTGACAGTAAAGAAGGCAGGGTATAGAGGGATACCATCCTCCCCATGTGCGAGACAAACTACGAGAGCGCTGTGTCATCCTCACAGACAATATAAACAGCATGCTTCCCTTCAATACCGGAACGGCAGACATCGCAGAGGGCCGGAGCTTCGAACCCTCGGAGTACGGCGGCGGGGACGCGGTCTGCCTGGTGAGCGCCTCCTATGCTTTGCAAAACAACTTCCAGGTGAAAGATTCCCTTTCGCTGGATTTCTACAACACGGAAGTCGGCTACCGCTATACCATGAAGGGCGAACTTGGAGCGCAGGTTCCTGTGCTGATTCAGGAACCCTGCCGACCAGAGAACCGCATGAGGGTGAAAAAGGACTATACCATCGTGGGCATCTACACCGCGCCGGAATTGAATACGGCCTGCACGCCATCCCCGCCTGTACCTGCACAACGCGTCCAGGAAGCAGGCGGACGCCGCGGGCAGGGATAAGCTGCTGCCGGTGGGGCTGACGGAGGAGCAGTTCCGGCGGTATCCCAACATGCTTTCGGGCGGCGAGCTTATACTGGCGGACGAACCGACGGGGAACCTGGACAGCGGCAACGGGGAAAACATCATCGGGATATTGAAGGAGCTGGCGCACACATCGGAGCGGTGCGTGGTTGTGATAACGCACGATCACAGCGTGGCCTCCCGGGCCGACGAGGTGCTGCGCATGCGCGACGGAAGACTGGAATCTGCCGGCATAAGAAAAAAGTAAGGTAATTTAAACGACAGGTGTGGATTTCACCTGATTAAATTGATTGCCGTCTCCGTGCTTTGAAAGGAATGACGTAAGCCTTGAACCGCGGAACAACGATTCCTCAAATTCTCCGCATGTTTTATCGATCTATTGCGGAAAGCGGACAACGGCAGGCGCTTTTGCTGATATTATATATACATCCGCTCCGACTTGACAAAGGCGGCTACTCAACGTTTTGAACAGCAAGCCAATCACCTGTGGTACTGCGTACTTTGCAAACAGGGCGTGCGTTTTGCCTTCATACATGGTGGTGAAAATCTCCTTTAAAAAAGCGGCCTGTGTTGCGTAACACAGGCCTGCTACACAGTGAAATAGAACCCCTGCGGGAGTTATATCTACATTGTATTCTATTATCCCTCTTGTTGTTTATTCTTTACAAGTTCGATGGCCTCTTTTCCTGTCATGTGGTCAATGCTCATTTCCAGCATACAAAGGGTCTTCCATTCCCGGTCAATGGCGTTATTCCGTCCAGCAGCGGTATCCTCCGGCGAGTACTTGATTGCCAGCTTTTTAATCGCTATCCGCTTTGCCTGCTCGTCGTCCAACACCCGTATTTGCCCAAAGACAATTACGCTTCTAAAATAGGTCGTGTATTCCTCTGGAATGATCTGGTCTTGGTCGATTACGCAGAAAGACGCTTTTGCGTTTCTTTGGATTGCGTCCAGCTTATGACCGCTTTTTGCACAATGGAAACAGATTTTATCACCGTCATACACATAGCTGACGGGGACGGCATAGGGGTAGCCGTCGTCGCCCGCCAGGGCCAGTACCCCTGACATTCCTCTATATAGAACAGAAGCGGTTTCTTCTGCGGATAACGCCTGCCTTTTTCTGCGCATTTCTCGAAACATAAGGTAACTCCTTCACAAAAATAAAGCGCCTTGTCCTCCACTCCTTCCATGGCCTAACGAAATGGGGATAAGACGTAAACCCGGCGGTTATTAGATAAAATTATAATATATCCATCTCAAAAAGTCAAGGTTATAGGATTCGATATTTTGTTTATGAATAACTGCAACAAACCGCCCGTTTTCAGCCGAATAAAGAATGAAAGCGGACGTATTTTAAGGTTCAAGAGTAAATACATCGTGATGGAATAAAGCGGTTGACTGGGTTGGCAACGCTTGTCCGACGCTTGGAAATGGATTAGAAACGCGGCTATTGATGTAGGCGACTTTATAAAGGAGGAGTAGTGGATATTATTTGAACCAGGTCAAAAAAACCTCCGACAAGAAGCCTTTTTGCCTTCACAAACGAAGGCAAAAAAGGTTCTATGACGCCGGAGGCAAAATCGACATGCACGGTCGAAAATAGCTATTGCGTAATTCAGCGCATTCTTACTGGGAGAATGAGGTAATAAAATGCCTCGCCGTCGATGGGCCTTATCACGCAGTGCTTATCGCTGGCTATAAGGTCGATGAATATCTCCTCATCCTCAAGGCTCTTAAGCGCGTCAATAAGGTATTTTGCGTTAAACGCCAGCTTCTGTGCTTCGCCGGTCATCTCTATGGACTGCTCCTCGTTAGTGCGTCCTATTTCGCTGTTGGCGGATATTGTCATCACGTCATCGGCAAACTCGAGCACCACAATGTTGGTCTTCCCTTCGCGGGCCATAAGCGAAACGCGTTCTATGGTATCCAGCATATCGCGGCGGTTGAGGCGCACGCGGGTATTGTAGGTGTCGGTCAATATCGCGGAATAGTTGATAAACTGCACGTTTAACAGCCTGGAAAGCACCCTGGTATGGCCAAGATCGATCATTACATGCGATTTTGTTAAAACAATTTCAACGTTATCATCGCTGTCGTCCATAATACGCCCTATCTCATTTAGCGACTTAACCGGAATTACCGCGTCCAGTCTGCCGCATGTATGTCTGAGCGATTCGCGGCGTATGGCAAGGCGGAACCCGTCAAGAGCGACAAGCTGCACGCGATCGCCGTCGATTGACATAAGCACGCCGGTGAGTATAGGATTTGAATCGTCGGGCGCTGTAGCAAAGGTGGTCTGGCGGACCATACTTCTGAACAGGCTCTTTTTTATGGTAATGGATTCGCGCTGGCCGATCTCGGGCATTGGCGGATAATCGGAGGCACGGTTGGTTTGAAGCGTGGAGCGGCTACGCCCGCTCTTTATTTTAATAGAGCTTTCATCCCCGTCTATCTCAACGGTTTCGCCTGGCAGCTTTCTCACCATTTCGGAGAAAATGCGGCCTGGAACGACTGCCGCGCCCTCTTCGCGCACTTCGGCTGGGATGGTGGCTTCGATCCTGAGCGACATATCGGTGCATACAAGCGTCATGTCGTTTTCCCTGGCGCATATATATATGCCTTCGAGTATCGGCAGGGCGCTTTTGGCGGAAAGCGCACGCGTAGCCGCCAGTACGCCGGCGTTCAGGTCTGTAGTATTTATGATTAATTTCATTGTGACCTCCTAGCAATCAATGGATTTCCTGCATCATTATAGCATACGCAAAAACCATTTGAAAGCTTAAGAACCCCTAATGTGCGACATCGGCTCCGGAAGTATGAAGCTATCCGGCCCAATGAGCGCCAAAGAGGCTATTCTTACCGATTTTCTTTGTTGATGTCAGAGCCGGTATGCGTGCCTGGCCCGAATTCGTCGCGTCCTGGGTTCCAAAAAATCCGATCACCGCAAAAAGCACGCCCAATCCAGCTATAACATATGCAAGCTTCGATTAAAGGAGTTGAGCAAAAAGCGTCAACGCTATATCGCAGAGGATCAGCTTTATATCCTTAGCCATATAGTATTTACTCCTGTTGTGTGGACGATCAGTTAACCTAAGTTTCTATATTTGCAGATACTTCATAAACATTATACTATAAAAAACGCAAGGAAGCTAATCTAGACTTTGGTAAAGGCTCAAAATTTACAACACATAAAAGTCGACGGAATGAGCGCCGGTCATTTAATACCTTGATAGTTAAATATGGTCTGATAGCTGCTTGCAGCCGAAGGCCGACTTTTGCGGGATGAACCCCCATGCGCAGCATAGTGCAATACGAAAGACTTATGACCTCATTTTGTCTCCGGCAGATTAAAGCTTTTTTGCCTTGACACGTCTTGCGTTCTCTTGTTGCGCTCAAACGAAAAATCAAAAATACGCCCCTAAACTGGTCTATCTGTATAATGAGGTTGCGCAGCCAAAAAACTACTAGATTTTGAATGATCCGACGTACTTGCACAATAGCCGATAGGGACAGAAATTTTATGATTTCAATTTAGCAGTAAGAAATATATTTAAGTAACGCCATATTGAGTCGATTTAACAGAACTATAGTTTTATTTATATATAACATAATAGCAAAATAATTATATGCAAGTAAGCGTTATAAAGGGATAATTTTGCTTGGATCAAAACATAAGCTGCCTATAATAGGCATGAAGGTGATTTTTGGCTATGATTGTGGTATAATATACACTAAAGCGGAAGGGCAGGAAGGTGTAACATATGGCAAAGCGGATTTTATTGGTTGACGATGAGCCTTTAATTTTAAAGGGTTTAAAATTTTCGCTTAATCAGGACGGATATGACACGGATACGGCTACGAATGGCGATCAAGCCCTTGAAATGGCTTTGAATAATGATTATGATATAGTGCTTTTGGACGTTATGCTGCCTGGGCTATCAGGCATAGAGGTTTGCCAGAGGATTAGGGAGAAGAGTGATGTGCCCATAATTATGCTGACGGCCAAGGGCGAGGATATGGATAAAATACTTGGCCTTGAATATGGCGCCGACGATTATATGACAAAACCATTTAATATACTTGAAGTTAAGGCCAGAATAAAAACAATCCTGCGCAGGGCTGGCAGCAAGAGCGGCGAGCATAAAGCCCTGATCAGCGAACACGGTATTACTATAAATACGGAAAGCCGCAGCGTAACCGCGGGGAATAACTCCGTTAATCTTACTGTAAAGGAATTTGACCTTCTAAACCTATTTATGAATAATCCCGATAGGGTATACAGCCGTGAGGAACTGCTTGATCTTGTTTGGGGTGAGGATTACGTAGGAGATTTGCGCACCGTAGATGTTCATATTAGGCGTCTGAGGGAAAAGATAGAGAAAAATCCTAATAAGCCGGAATGCATAATGACTAAATGGGGTATAGGATACTATTTTGCAGGTTAAAAATTTCTTTGGATCTATAAGGTTGAGAATGGTGGCGGTATACTTCTGCGTCACCTTTCTTGCCATGCTTGCGATAGGAGTAATTATATCCAATATAATGGAATCGTTCTTGGTAAGCCAGCGCGTAGAAGCGCAATCTGGCGAAACAAGGAGGGTAGCGCTTGAAATTGCTCCGTGGTTCAATGAGCGCAATGCGGATAAACTTTATGGCCACATATTAGAACAGGCCTCCGAACTAGATGGTCGAATCCTTATACTTGACAACTACGCCGTAGTTCAGGCGGATTCAGCCTCCGCTTACAACGGGATGTCATTGCCATACCACGAGGTTCGCGAAGTGCTGCATGGGACGTCCGATGGCGCATACGGATTTCATCGTATTGTTCGAAACAAAACTTTAGACTCGCAGACTGGCGCGGACGGGGGCATTGATCGGGTTTGGGCCGTTTATTATACCGCCCCAATAGTAAATGATGGAATATATTTAGGTGCGGTCCTGTTTTCAACCGAAATTCAAGATGTACATGACGGAATAGCTGACATAATAAGGCGCATAACCGCTGTTTTCTTTATTACTGTTATTGCGATGGGTATAATAACCTTTATACTTTCAGGATTCTTAACAAAGCCGATTGTTGAGCTTACAGGTGTGATAAGAAGAATGGGTACTCAGGGCTTCGGTGCGAGAGTAAGGGTTAAGGATGGAAGTATAGGAGAGGTTGCAGAGCTGTCAAGGGCATTCAACCGTATGAGTGAGCAAATCGAGGATCATGACAGGGTAAGGGATGAATTTGTATCCAATGCCTCACACGAATTAAAAACTCCTCTTTCGGCTATGAAGGTTCTTTCTGAATCAATATTATATGAGAACGATCCAGACCCTGGGGTAATGCGTGAGTTCTTTTTAGATGTAAACAGCGAAGTGGACCGGCTTACAGGAATAATTGAAGACCTTTTAAGCTTGGTAAGAGAGGAGAGAGGACGGGCCGAGCTAAATATATCGGATGTAAGGCTGGACGAGCTGACGCTTAGGGTGGTAAAAAGACTTATGCCTCTAAGCCAGAAGAAGGGATTAAAAATCGAAACCCATGTAAGTCCCGTTCTTCTTGAAGCGGATTCTGAGCGGATTGAACAGGTCGTATCCAATCTGGTTGATAATGCAATAAAATATACTGATACAGGCAAGATTGTAGTAGCGGTTAAACAGGAAGGTGAGAACGCGGTGCTTACAGTCCAGGATACGGGAATAGGCATACCGAAGGACGCGCAGCAAAGGCTATTTGAAAGGTTTTATAGGGTAGATAAGGCAAGGTCGAGAGGAACGGGAGGAACGGGGCTTGGTTTAGCCATAGTTGAAAGGATAGTCTCCATGCATAACGGCTACATCAGACTTAAGAGCGAACCGGCCAAGGGAAGCGTTTTTACCCTGTATCTTCCTATGCGCCACACGGGAGAAGTAAAATGAGACGAAATTATATATCTATACTTGTGGCGATGCTTGTATGTGCCTTGTTGCTTTCGGGTTGCTTATTAAAGATAAAGGAGATAGAAAACGATGTTGTCCTTCCACAAATTGATCCGGAGGAGGGTGTAACAAGACAAGTACAAGGTGGTTTATATTATAGCCTAATTGATAGGGAAGGCGTGATAAAGATCAACAGTACAATATATATAAAATCGTATGAGACCGTGGAGAACGCTGTTCTAAGGGCACTGTCGCAGACGCCGCAGGAGCATTCGGATTTGGTTTTAAGCGCCCTTCCCAAAGGAACGGAAGCAATAAGCTCACAGCGCGAGGGCAGTATTTTATATCTTACTTTGTCCAAGGAATTTCTGGACAAAGCTGAACTGGAAAGCAGACGTCAGGAAATAGAGGAAGAAAAGGACAGGCTGAGACCCGGCGAGTATGAATCCATATTAAACGCGCTTGATAAAGAGTATTTTAAAGCGATGCGCCTAAGCGTATATTCAATAGTAAATTCCATGTTAAGCGTTACAGACGTTGACAGGATTCAGCTATTGGTAGATAAAAACGGTACTGGGGAGGGAGTTAGACCTACTCTGTATGAGGTTGGGCTTTCAGAGGATATTGAAAGTGGGGAGCTTGTTGAGCCAATGCCGTTAGTAACCAATCAAACCGCAACCCCTGCTACCATTGTGGAGCTTTTATTGGATCACTTAATTCTTAAAGACTATGAAAGAGCCTACGACTACTTTGCTTTGGTGGGAACAAATAATGAATACAAGCCTGACTTGACTGAATTCGTGGACGAGCTTAGCCCACTATGTAAAATTACTGAATACGATATGCAAGGATACGTTCAGAATTCAAACGGGGAAGCTATGGTGCGGTTTAGGCTTGTTATAGAGAGGGAGAACGGAACCCCCGAAATTATATATAACGATGGGCTGATCTTGCTTGAGGAGGGCGGAATATATCTCGTTGATTATATTACTTTTTTGGATGTATTGAGGCAATCGCTATGAGGAAGATACGTGCAGTTTGTGCCCTGCTATGCATTTTATTTGCTGCAGGAGTTATAGGATGTGTAGGCCGCACTGAGGAAATTCCGCCGCTTCAGGAAACGGGCTTTGAAGTTCCAAGGCCTATTACGTCACCGGTTGAGTTCGACGCAACCCTATATTTTGTCGATGAGAGTAACGGTGATCTGGTAGGGGAGGAACATAGCCTGACCTATGGAAACGGGATTTCAAAAATTCAATCTGCGTTAATAGCATTGGGGTCGGCGCCCACTGGGGACGGAAGGATTTCCGCTGTGGCCGATGGCCTGAGACTGAACAAGGTTGTTCCTTTAGACGGCGTATGCAACGTTTATTATATTGGAGAACACGCGGCGACGGAGGAAGAATGGCTCAAGCTGAGGACGGCTGCCGCATCCACGGTATTCAGCGTCGATTCCGGTCTTGAAGCTGTCAACGTATATTTAAATGGTAAAGAACCAGGATATGGAGGCGAAGCATTGGGGACAATAAGGAATTCTCCTAAGCTGTCTAATATACTAAAATCGGCTTTTGAATTTCAAAGCAATGCAACATTATATTATGCTGATTATTCGAGTGGCGACGCGATGCTTATCGCAAGCAATTACACGCTAGATATTTCAAGAGGAATGAAGGCCGACGACTATGCCCGCCTTATATTTGAAGCCCTTAAATCCGCTCCGGATGGAGATACAGGACTATATGCTCCTATTCCACAGTTGGTTGCATTTGAAAAAGCAAGCGTTAAACGTGACGCCAACGATGAGTATGTAATCGAACTTACTCTAATTGATCAGGGAGTAAAAGACATTGACCATGAGATTATATGTTCGGCGCTAACCCTGTCAATAACGGGATATATCCCCAACATATCCGGGGTAAGAGTGTACATTAGAGATGGCGGCGTACTAGAGTCCCTGCCTGAAAATGGGAGCTATACCACTGAGAATTTTGACAGCCTTATTGGTCGCCGCATCCCCTTGGTATATACTGAAGAAAACGAATCTGTAATGCATAAGCGTACACGACCCGTTTACTATGCGCTTGTTGATGATTACATGCATTCGCTTGAACTTCTTATAGGAATTATCTCATTGTCCAATTCTGACTTTGAAAGGTTCAGGCCTTCGGATTTACGGGCAATATATATAAGCGGAAGCAGCGCCGTTGTGGATTGGCAATACGGATTCAGTGATAAGTTAAATTCTATGCTTAACAGCGAAACTGTTGAGTCAGAGCGGAAGATACAGCTTTTTATCTATAGCATTATAAATACCCTGTGCGAGATACCAGGCGTAAATCTTGTATGGATGACTGAAGCGGGGGATAGGATGGGAAGCATAGGCAATCTGTATTTAGGCAATGCGTTTATGAAAAACCCTGGATTGGTTTCTCAGTAAACAAGGTACAATATAATCATAAAGGTCCGGCAGGGCTATAAAATTTTTACAAAAGGGGATAAAAACATGAAGTACTTAATAACTATCGATGGAATGGGATGTGGGCACTGTGTATCACGCGTCACGGCTGCACTGAATGATGTTGGGGCGTCGGTTGAAAGCGTTAAGATAGGGTCGGCTGTTGCGGACTTCTCGGGAGACGTTGACAGAATAAAAGCCGCGATTCAAGAAATTGGGTTCGATATCATATCAATAGAGGCGAAGTAGATTATGTCTGAAGTTGGGAGAGCGAGGGTTGTTCTAGGCATGTCTGGGGGGGTCGATTCATCGGTAGCCGCATTATTGTTAAAGCGTCGAGGATACGATGTAATAGGCGTTTTTATGAAGAATTGGGAAGAGGAGGACGAGGACGGAGTATGTACCTCTGCGAATGATTATAGCGACGTACGCAGGGTGGCGCAACACGTAGGAATACCATATTATTCCGTTAACTTTGCAAAGGAGTACAGAGAGCGGGTTTTCTCGTATTTCCTTGACGAGTTCGCTAAGGGCAGAACTCCTAACCCTGATGTGCTGTGCAACTGTGAGATAAAGTTCAGGGCCTTCCTTGACTTTGCCATGGGGCTAGACGCCGATTATATCGCAACAGGGCATTATGCTCGTATACAGCGTGACGGCCAGAATGTTTTGCTGCTTAGATCTGTGGACATTTCAAAGGATCAGACATATTTTCTGTCCGGCTTGACGCAGGAGCAGTTATCCAAGGTTATATTTCCTGTTGGGGATATTACAAAGAACGAGTTAAGAAAAATAGCGTTTGATGAGGACATCCCAACTGCGTTAAAGAAGGATTCGACTGGGATTTGCTTTATTGGAGAAAGAAATTTTAAAAAATTCCTTATGCAGTACCTTCCTGCCAGGCAGGGGGATATGATAACGCTTGACGGCAGGGTGGTCGGTACGCACGATGGGCTTATGTACTATACAATAGGCCAAAGGCGAGGCCTGGGAATAGGCGGAAGAAACGATGGAAGCGGCGAAAGCTGGTATGTAGTTGCTAAGGACCTCGCAAAAAACCGCCTAGTAGTGCAGCAGGGAGAGCAAGAGGAACTGTTCTCCCTAGGATTGAGAGCCAATAAAGTAAACTTTATATTGGGTTTTCCACCAGCCAGGCAGTTTACGTGTACGGCCAAGTTCAGATATAGGCAGCCGGACCAAAGGGTCCGCGTAACCGTATGCGGCGATGGATGCGTTGTTGATTTTTTTGAACCGCAGCGTGCAGTAACTCCAGGACAGTGGGTTGTACTATACGAAGGCGACATTTGTCTTGGCGGAGGGGAAATAGATGAAGTTCGCCCTTTAAAGCAGGCTATTTTACCAAATTGATCGTTGAACAAAAGTAAGGGCAAAAATGGCAAGGTATGTTGCCATGAAATGTATCAAATGATAATATTATTATGATACCAAATTAGTAGCGACTAATCTAGGGGCAGCTACCTTTTATGCATTATTCGCTTTAATTTGAAGGGTGGTGTATTATTTGATTAGCGAGTTTTCAATAACTGGCATGAGTTGTGCGGCGTGTTCATCAGCTGTAGAACGTGCCGCAGGCAGGGTTGACGGCGTGGAAGCCGCCCATGTAAACCTTGCTGCTGAGCGCTTAAGGGTAAGGAGTGAGGTTGATGTAAGCGACGCTGTTATTAACGCTGTAAAGAAGGCCGGTTTTGGCGCGCTGCCCTCTCAGGGCTTTAAAAAGCAGTCTATGCTTGACGAAGAACGGCGCGCAAAAGAACTTAGGGGGAAGAAAAACCGCCTTATCGTGGCTATAGCATTTGCAATCCCCCTGTTCTATATATCCATGGGAACGATGGTTGGTCTGCCATCCCCAGTTGCGCCGGACAATCCTATGCTCTTTGCGGCAGTTCAACTGTTGCTGCTCATCCCAATCGTTGTGGCGGGCTGGGGTTTTTATGTGAGGGGGATAGGCGCTCTTTTCAGACTTCATCCAAATATGGATTCCCTCATTTCTGTAGGAACCATTGCTTCGCTGGCATATTCCATCTATTCCATGTGGAGAATCTCAGTGGGAAACGCCCATGCCGCCCATGAGCTGTATTTTGAATCCATAGGCGTAATAATTACCCTGGTTATGCTTGGAAAGTACCTTGAAGCAAGAGCCAAGGGCAAAACCGGAGAAGCGCTTAAAAGCCTGATAGAGCTTGCGCCCGACAATGCGGTTATACAGGACAAAAACGGGGTTGAACGTGAAGTCAAAGTAGAGGAGCTTATGCCTGGAGACCTTGTAATCGTGCGTCCAGGGTCGTCAATACCCGCCGATGGAACAATAGTGAGGGGTGCTACCTCTATAGATGAATCCATGCTTACTGGCGAGAGCCTTCCCGTTGACAAATCGGTTGGCGATCATGTAACCGGGGGCAGCGTTAATCTAGGGGGAGCGATAGTATTCCGTACAGTAAATGTTGGCGAGGATACAACACTTTCTGCGATGATACGCCTTGTTGAGGAGGCGCAGGGAACGAAATTGCCTATAGCAAGGCTTGCGGATAGGATAAGCGGCATATTTGTGCCGGTAGTGGGAGCAATAGCAGTTATCGCCGCTCTGATATGGTTGGTTGCCGGCGAAACGGTTGAGCACGTTTTACGCATATTCGTATCCGTTCTGGTGATAGCCTGCCCTTGCGCGCTTGGACTGGCAACGCCAACAGCCATAATGGTAGGAACGGGAAGGGGAGCTAAGCTTGGAATACTTATAAAGGACGGGGAAGCGCTTGAAACGGCATGCAGGCTTAACGTCTTGGCCATTGATAAAACAGGTACCCTGACCGAGGGGAGGCCCTCCGTGACTGACGTTATATCGTTTGAGATGAGCTCTTCTGAGATGTTGACCCTATTTGCAACCGGCGAAAAAATGTCGGAGCATCCGCTTGGCAAGGCAATAGTAGAGTATGCAGAAAAAGCAGGTCTGATGCCGGATAACCCTGATGAATTCGAAGCCCTTATTGGACGCGGAGCTAGAGCAAAGGCTGAAGGCAAGCTATTGCTTATGGGCAATGCCGACCTTATGAAAGAAAGTGGAGTGGAGCTTGGCTCCGAAGTGCGCGCCCACATGGAGCGATTGGCTCAACAGGGAAAAACCCCTATGTTATTGGCGGCCGATGGGGACCTATGCGGTATAGTTGCTGTAGCGGACAAAATAAAGGATGAGGCGCCAGATGCGGTTGAAAGGCTTAAAGACCAGAGGATAGACGTGGTTCTCATAACAGGGGACAATGCGAATACGGCCGAGGCTATTGGGCGGCAAGCTGGGATAGAGGACTTGCGAAGCAATGTCAGGCCTGAAGAAAAGGCGGGTATAATAAGCCAGCTGCAGTCGGAAGGAAAACTTGTGGGAATGGCAGGGGATGGAATTAACGATGCGGTTGCGCTTGCTCAGGCAGACGTTGGTTTTTCGCTTAATACAGGAACGGATGTCGCCATTGCGGGCGCGTCAATAATTCTTATGAGAAGCGATCTAAGGGGTATATCCGACGCGGTTTCGCTCTCCAGGCGCACCATGCGTACTATAAAGCAAAATCTGTTCTGGGCTTTTGCCTACAACTGCATAGGCATACCAATAGCGGCCGGTGTGTTATATGCGTTTGGGGGGCCATTGCTAAACCCAATGATGGCCGCGCTTGCTATGAGCTTCAGCTCCGTAACCGTACTATTAAATGCGCTGAGGCTAAAGAGCGTAAAAATATAAATGAAATTAGGATAATAAAAGTGGCAGTTATCGCTGCCACTTTTATTATTTTCTAACGCTAATCCTGCAATTCCTCAATCTCTTCGTCGATATTATCCGGAGTTATTCTATTCGGGTTCAGCCAATCGCTGTCAGGCCTGCATATCTGACGCGCGTCAAGGTATGCCATGGGAAGAGAAAGTATGGTCTGTCCCTGGTAGTTGCCAACGGTATTACGCTGGACAACCAGGGCGACGTCAGCGGTTTCATCGTCTAACAAACAAAGGGGAAGCATAAGCGACATTGAATCCCGCGCGGGATGATACATCGGAACGGCCGTTTTATAGTTCCATCTTGTACGCTTTACCGCCAAGTCTATCGCATCCTTCATTCGGTTGCGAAGGCGGTTATATAATTGCGGACTGTTTTTAAGGAAATCGCTGAGCTCCCTATAGCGTCTCTCCTTAACCAGCGCATTGTCAGCCAAATTGATCTCGTCGACCAGGCGTGAGGTGGTTGTATTATTGCATTCATATCTTATAAACTCCAGAGGAAGCCTTTCGGGGTGTTCAAGTATAATATGGCTATAGTCTGTATATAGCTGGAGATCTACATCGTATATAAGATCACTGTGGGATTTATAATATCTGGCGGCTTCAGGCGGATTTTGAAAATGCTGCAAGAGCACTTTACCATCGTCAACGCCCGCTATGCAAAAGCTTCTCAAGCGCCATGGACTAGAATATCCGTCCTTAGACGGTTCAAAGCACGCATAAATGTCGTCATAAGTGCGTGTAACCAGTCCTGTATTAAAAGCCGCAAATATACCATTTCCCTTATCATCCAGCTTTTGCATAACCTTCTTTTCCCTGTCAAGCCTATAGAATGTATAGCGCAGGTATTGAAGCAGTATAAATTTGCTGCAGTAGGCGCTCCCTTCAAAATCCCATTGCTCAGGCTGGGCCAGTTCCGCCAGCGCGTCAAGGGTTTCGTCCCATTTGCCCATATATGCCCAGCTTTCAAGCGTCCTGCCAGGAAAAACCTTAGTGCGGGATTTCTTAAGCGTTTGCGCGTTGACGGTTGCCGTTGGCACAGAGGACATTACGTTTCCTGACGCGGGATAGGGGCAGCCAGCGTCGTCTCTAAGAACTGCTCCGGCATACATCGCCATCCACGGCTGCTGGTTGCGCAAATTATTTCTTCTGCAATATATATATATGGGTCTTCCCATATCATCCAACCTTCCAGCAGGAAACGCCGCGCATGCCTCCCACAGCTCAAGCGTCCCCTCTTCCTGGGCTTTCATAAATGGGAACTGAAGCTGCTGCCATGCATCTTCTTTGGAAAATACGGTTGACGGAAACAGGCATTTTAACGAATCCAGAGCTTCCTTGCGCAGGCCACAGAACTTGCGCACGCTTTCAAACAGATTCATGCTTTCAGATTCAGATTTCTCGACAAGTACAGGTTCATTTTTGGACATTGGCTCGTTTTCCGGCGATGTTTCGGGCAGGGATTCAGACGGTCCCTCGGTATTTTCCCCAATATCGATTTCCTCATCTACTGGTTTCACTACGTCGGACTCGTCCAATGCCCTTGATAATGGCAGCCTGGTCGATCCAATCATAGGATTAGAACCGATATATGTAAGAGCCCATGGCGCAGGATTTACTCCTGTGTTAGCGTTTGGACGGCACAATACGTATATCGGCTTGCCGGCTGAATCGTTTCTGCCAAGGGGGAATACGGATACATTGAGGTCATCGTATATTTCAAGCTCTCCACTTTTATTGGCGCTGTGAAACGCGCTGTTTAGCAGGCTCCATGCGGCCGACTCATTACCCATTGAGTAATGCGATATCAAAGTATTAAGTGTGTTTTGCGGAGCAAACCCAAATGAACTCAAGTCGTTTTCATTGGCTTTCGCTTCATCATCAGAAGCTGTAAAGCTATCCTCTTCAATTAGCTGTTCCTCGGTATCAGAGGGAGGACCGTTTAAAGCGGTTTCCTGATGGGCAACGGCCGCTTCCCCTGTTTCTTCCATGCTTTCATCCGGAGACGGGGGCAGGAGATGGTCGTTTTCCATATCAGCGTCGGCGTCGCTATCTATAGAATCCGGCTTGTCGACCTTAACGTTGGAGGCGGACTCGGTATCTATATCAGAATCCGCCTCCAAAGCATCAATATCAGACGCTAGGGCGCTGGTTTCACTTTGACTGTTGTCCGGCTTATTTAATAAATCTACGTCTTCCTCATTTGAATGTTCAGATAGCGGAAGCCTGACAAATCCCAAGGTAGGATCAGGACCAACATAGGATATAACCCATCTTTGCTTGCCTATGTTGCGATTTGGTTTACAGAGCACATATATTGGCCTGTTCGAGCGGTCGCTTCTCCCCAAAGGAAAGATTACCGCGTTCAAATCATCATAGATTTCGAGGGTATTGTTTTGCTGTGCGTTTTTGAATGCGCTCTGGAGGAGGCGCCACGCCGAGGATGTATCCCTAGCCGGTGTATATGAAACGATTGATTTGCTAATAACCATTTGCGGTACATAACAAAAATCCCTGATGTCCCTTACCACTTCGCTATGAAAGTTTTTACTTTCATCATTGATGGATAGATTGTCGTCATCATTATCAGGTATATCTATGGTTTGGACTGAATCTTTAGGATCTAAAGCCCATACCGTACCAATGTAGTCTTCATCAAAGCTATCAGGAAATAAACCGGCTTCATCCTGATAACCCGCCTCAGGGTCGGTATCCTCGCTAGATGCCTTATCGGATTGGACAGCGTCTATCAAAACAGCTGAATCCGTGATTTTGGATGAACTACCGGAGAGGGGAGATAGAATACCTTTGTGGAATCCTATGCTGCTTGAATCCAGCGATTCAAATTCATCCGATTCCGTTTTATCGTCAATTAGGAAAGTATCTGTATTTTTTGTTATGCCATCTGGAAAATCAATGGCGGCTTCATTAGGTATTCTGGACTCGGATTCTGATCCAACATAAACGGCAAGCCAAGGTCTTGGGATTTCCTGCTTTGCCTCGTTTGGCTCACATAGCAAAAACAGTTCGTTTCCATCCTTATCATCACGTCCTATAGGAAAAAACATAGCGTTATTTTTAATCTTTAGCCTATTTTCCTTTTGTGCGGACAAGAATCCTTTTTTTAACAATGTTTTTGCATATCGTTCACTGCTTACGCCCGGAAGCATGGATACAAATTGCTCTAATAATTTTTTGGGGACATAACACATTTGAAAAAGATCAGTTTCATTCAAATCCATCTCACTTTCTCCTTTATATTTTTTAACAAACATTAATCTAAATTGTAGCATATGGATAATAGTTATGCAAGATGGCGCTAAGTTGCGGGAAACGCTACAATTATGGTTATAATTTAGAGCATTTACAATGCCTGCGCTTCATCCAAATACTTTGACAGGATATATGGCTTCAAAAAGCATTGTGTTTATGGTATTATGATGTGGTAATTGCTATAACTTTGAAGGGGATTCTATGGCGGCTAAGAACAATAAAAACACGCGCAAAGCAAATACGTGTAAAAAAGGCCCCGCTTCGCAGAAAAATGCGGGGTTGCGCATAAAATACGATATTATTGCTATATTGATCGTCGCTTTGGGCGTTTTTATTTGTGCTTCCATATTCTTTGACGGTGTAGGCGTTATTGGAAATGTATTGAAGGATGTTTTGTTAGGGATATTTGGAGTGGCGGGTTTTGCAATTCCATTCGCTTTGCTGGGAATGGGCTTTTATATGCTTTTTACGGCCAGCTCAGGCGTAAACAGGCGCAATGTGCTGATGATTGCTCTAATATTAGTATCAATTATGTCCTTTATACATCTTGCCGCAAGACCGGCGGTTTCCAATGATACCGTATGGGCCTATTATAAGGAGGCCTACCATTTGGGCGTCAGGGATCACCGCGGGGGCGGCGTAATAGGATCGATGCTAACTTATCCAATGCAGCTGCTCATAGGAAAGGTAGGTTCATATATATTCTTCACAGCTTCTTCCCTAACCCTAACAATAGCGTTAACGAGGTTTTCCATCGGGAATGCCGCGGTAAAAAAGGTATCTAAAAGAGAGCCCCCAAAAGCCCCAAAACCCAAGGCCGCTGCAAGGCAGGAGGAACTAATTGCGGAAATTGACGATGTTGAACTATATAACAGTAAAAAGAAAAGGGATTTTATGGACGACCTTGACGATATTATAATATCCGCCGCCGAGCCAAGGAGCCGGTGCAAAGATGACGTTCTTACACCCTTAACTGATACAAGATCGAAAAGGCATGATGCCGATATTCAAATCCCCGACGCATACGACACAAGGTTTGATGCGAATGGGACGGACCAGCAGTTTCAAACGATCTATGAAGTGCCCGCCGAGGAAGAGCCATTACCAGTAATAGCAGAGGCAGTACCAGCTTCAATAGCCGGTGCTGCCGTCACTGCTGATGCCGAACAGGATTCAGGTCCATCAGGCGCTGCGATATATCAGCGCCCGCCTCTAACATTGCTGAAGCCCTCCGAGGAGACCTATAGCGTTGCGGATGAATCCGCCACCGAAAAGCGAAGGGTTCTTATGGATACGCTTTCCAGCTTCAATATAACGGGTAAAATTGTAAATACCAGCGTAGGACCAGCAATAACGCGTTTTGAGTTCCAACCGGACAAAGGCATACGTGTAAACCGTATAACTGCGCTGTCAAACGATATAGCCCTTGCGCTGGCCGCCCCCAGAGTTAGAATTGAAGCGCCGATTCCAGGAAAAGCCGCTATAGGGTTTGAAGTGCCAAACAGGAATACCGCCGCCGTATTGCTTCGCGAGGTAATAGAGTCAAAGGAGTTCCAGTCGGCCAAGTCAACCGTTACGGTGGCCTTGGGTAAGGACATAGCGGGCTATGTCCTTACCGCCGATCTCGAGCGCATGCCGCACCTATTGATAGCCGGACAGACCGGTTCGGGCAAAAGCGTGTGCATAAACAACATAATAATAAGCCTTGTGTATAAATCAGCGCCTGACGATCTAAAGATGATACTTATAGATCCAAAGGTAGTGGAGTTAAGCGTATTCTCGGCGCTTCCACATCTTATGCGGCCTGTAGTCACCGATCCTAAAAAGGCTGCCGGGGCGCTAAAGTGGGCTGTTCATGAAATGGAGCAGAGATACAACAAGATGGCGAAGCGTAACGCCAGGGATCTCGCCCGCTATAACGCGTTGCAGGATAATCCAGAGGACAAGCTTCCAAAACTTGTAATTATAATTGATGAGCTGGCGGACCTTATGATGGTTGCGGCAAAGGACGTGGAAGACGCAATATGCAGAATTGCGCAGCTGGGACGTGCAGCCGGCATTCACCTAGTCGTTGCCACGCAGAGTCCAAGGACTGATATCATTACGGGCCTGATAAAGGCTAATATACCTTCCAGAATCGCTTTTGCCGTTACAAATGGAATTGATTCTAGAGTTATTCTCGACTGCATGGGCGCTGAAAAGCTGCTTGGGAAGGGGGATATGCTCTTCCATCCCAATGGCGCAAATAAGCCAATAAGAGCGCAGGGAGCATACGTATCCGATGAAGAGGTAGAGGCTGTAACCAGCTTTTTTGCCGAGCAGAACGTAATTCCAGATTATGACGCCGCTGCCATTGACGACAGCTTTGAGCCTAAAGCCGGCAATGCTCAAGGACAGGGACGTCAGGACGACGAGCTGCTGGGAGACGCTGTAAAGGTATGCCTGGAAAACGGCGTCGCGTCAATTTCATTGCTCCAGCGCAGACTGCGGGTGGGCTATGCTCGAGCCGCAAGGCTTATAGATATAATGGAACAGAAAAAATTTATCAGTGGCTTTGAGGGGAGCAAGTCACGCAAATTGCATATAACTCAATACGAGTATGAGCAAATGTTTGGAACTGGAAAGGAAGGGGAGACGCTGGATGGATAAAATAGGGGTAATCTCGCTCGGCTGCTCAAAAAACAGGATAGATACCGAAATAATGCTAGATTTGCTAAAAAGCTCCGGCTTTAAATTTGTAAATGATCCTGCGGAAGCAGAAATTCTGATTGTGAACACATGCGGATTTATTGACGCTGCCAAGGAGGAATCAATTGAAAATATTTTGGAGATGGCTGGATATAAGACAAGCGGGAAGTGCAGGCTGTTAGCCGTAACGGGCTGCCTAAGTCAGAGATATCCGGAAGAGCTTAAGGAGAGCCTTCCGGAGGTAGACCTTTTCTACGGGGTTAGGGACTATGAACAGTTGGCCAGAAGGTTAGCGGAGCTGTGTGGAAAACCGATTCCTCACGCATCGGGTTGCGGACGTGTTCTAACCACGCCGTCATTCAGGGCATACCTGCGAATCGCCGATGGCTGCGACAACAGGTGTACTTATTGCGCAATTCCAATTATACGGGGCGGAAGAAAGAGCGTGCCCATGGACCGCCTATTGTCGGAAGCCAGGCTGCTTGCCCAAGGCGGCGTAAAGGAGCTTACGGTCGTCGCCCAGGATACCACAAGCTATGGCGTAGATATCTATGGAAGGCCTATGATAAAGGACTTGCTCAACGAGCTTTCCAGAATTGATGGTTTTGTATGGATACGCCTCATGTACGCATATCCCAGCACTGTAACGGAAGAGTTGATAGACTCGATAATAAGCAATGACAAAATCCTGAACTATATGGATATTCCCATACAGCACATCAATCAAGAAGTGTTGAGAAGAATGAACCGCCATGGATCTCGAGAACATATAGAACATATGGTTAAGTATATAAGAAAAGCGGAGCCAGAATTTATCCTTCGCACTACGGCCATGGTTGGGTTTCCAGGCGAATCTGAAGACCAGTTTAAGGAGTTGCTCAACTTTTTTTGCGAAAACCCATTCAATAGGGTAGGCGCGTTCGCCTACTCGGCCGAGGATGGAACTATAGCGGCTGAATACACGGATCAGGTTGATGAATCAGTAAAGCACAGGCGCTTAAAAAGCCTGTATTCAGCACAGCAAAAGCTATCTCTTGAATTTAACCGAAGGAGGATTGGTAAAACGGAGCGCGTGCTGGTAGAATATATTGATAGCGGCCTTGCTTATTGCAGATCGTATGCCGAATCGCCCGAGCTGGACGGTTACATCATTGTGAAGGATACCGGCGCCGCCCTTAGAGCAGGTGATTTTGCCGAAGTTGTTCTGAGGAGTGCGGAAGAATATGACATATGGGGGGAGCTGACGAGATGAATCTTCCTAACAAACTTACCCTAATACGAATTGCAATGATTCCAGTTTTTATTGCATGTTTCTATATCCCTTATAGCTGGTGGAATTATTGCGCGTCGGCAATCTTCCTAATAGCTTATATTACGGATATAATTGATGGCAACTATGCCAGAAAACATGGGATAGTAACCGATTTTGGAAAACTTATGGACCCAATAGCGGATAAGCTGTTGACTTCAAGCGCATTGATCATGCTAACCGGAAGGGGAATGCTGTCCCCTATACCAGCATTTATAATAATTGCCCGAGAGTTCATCATTAGCGGCTTTAGGATGGTGTCCGCCGGAAAGGGCAATATTATTTCGGCAAACTGGATAGGTAAGGTTAAAACCGTTTTACAATGTGTGGCATTGCTGCTTATAATGCTTGAAAATCCAATATTTTCAGCATTGGGGATTCCTCTTGATAAGATAGTGCTATGGCTGTCGGTAGTTTTGGCGGTATGGTCCGCTGGCGATTATATAATCAAAAATAAAAGCGCATTAAATTTTAACTAAGGAAGTGACAACATGAATGCAGAGGTTATTACGGTCGGCACAGAGATATTAATGGGCCAGATTTTAAATACAAATTCGCAATATATAGCCAACAAGCTGGCCGAATTGGGAATTTCGCATTACTATGACACAACAGTGGGCGACAACTGGGACAGGCTGTGCACTGCGATTGAAAACGCTTTGGACAGATCTGATATAGTAATATTAACCGGAGGCTTAGGGCCTACCAGCGATGATATTACCAAGGAAGCTGCCGCGCATGTAATGAAACGCGACCTGGTTCTTGACGAGTCGTCACTTGAAAAAATAAAGGCTCATTTTAGCGCCCGCGGTACGGTCATGCCCGAAAACAATGTAAAGCAGGCTATGTTGCCCAATGGATGCATCATTTTAAAAAATGAAGTAGGAACAGCCCCAGGCTGCATAATCGAATCGGATAATGGAACGGCTATACTCCTCCCAGGTCCCCCAAGGGAGATGAACCCCATGTTTGAGCACGGAGTATTGCCATACCTCGGGCGCATCAGCGATTCTATTCTATACACGCGTGTAATCCGTATATTCGGCATGGGTGAATCAGCGGTAGCTTCAATGATAAAGGATGTTATCGACAAGCAGACCAACCCAACGATAGCTCCATACGTAAAACCAGGGGAAGTCACCCTGAGGGTTACTGCAAAATGCAATAATATTGACGAGGGTAAGGCGCTTGCCGAACCTGTAATTAAGGAGATTTGCTCCATAATAGGAGAGGCGGTATATTCCACTGACGACGAGGGCCTCAACGAGGTTTGTTCAAGGATGCTGACTGATAAGCAGCTAACGCTGGCGGTTGCGGAAAGCTGTACGGGCGGCATGTTGTCATCAGCGCTTGTCAGCGTTCCAGGCAGCTCACGCTGGTTTGTCGAGGGGGCGGTTACATATTCAAACGATTCCAAACTAAGGCGGCTGGGGGTAAAGCCCGATTCAGTTGCCCAGTTTGGGGCTGTCAGCCGTATAGTAGCCGCGCAGATGGCGGAGGGGGCACGGCTTAGTTCAGGCGCGGATATAGGAATATCAACTACAGGAATAGCGGGGCCTTGCGGCGGAAGCGATAATAAGCCCGTGGGGCTTGTATACGTTGGGATTGCGGATTTAGATGGTACGTATGTTAAGGAGCTGAGATTAAATGGGTCAAGGGAACATATAAGAAACCTTGCCACGCTTAACGCGCTGGATTTGCTTAGAAGAAGATTATCTGATTCGCAAGTATAATGGATGACAAAGACTAGAACAAATGTTATAATAACATAAATGGTATGAAAGGATAATAAGGTCTAGGATATATGGAGAAGGAAAAGGCACTTGAGGCCGCGCTGGCACAAATTGAAAAGCAATTTGGCAAAGGGTCTATAATGAAGCTTGGCGACGCCGCGGCCCGAATAAATGTATCCACAATCCCAACCGGCTGTATCGAATTGGATTACGCTTTGGGTGTGGGAGGCGTGCCAAAGGGACGTATTATTGAAATATATGGGCCGGAATCTTCAGGAAAAACCACGATTGCTCTGCATATAATAGCCGAGGCTCAGAAATTTGGCGGGACGGCAGCGTTTATTGATGCTGAACATGCCCTTGATCCGATATATGCGGGCAACCTTGGCGTTAACGTAAATGAGCTGTTCATCTCACAGCCGGATACGGGCGAGCAGGCGCTCGATATTGTCGAAATGCTCGTAAGGAGCGGCGCGATGGACGTTGTGGTTGTTGACTCAGTAGCCGCGCTCGTACCGAAGGCAGAACTTGAGGGGGATATGGGCGACTCTCATGTCGGACTTCTGGCCAGGCTTATGTCCCAGGCATTGAGAAAGCTGACAGGTATAATCGGCAAGACGAATACAATATTGATCTTTATCAACCAGCTAAGGGAAAAGGTAGGCGTAATGTACGGCAACCCCGAAACAACAACGGGCGGCCGCGCACTAAAGTATCACGCATCGGTAAGACTGGACGTGCGTAAAGTGGATACGATAAAAAATGGAAACGAGCTGGTTGGTAACCGTACGCGAATAAAGGTTGTCAAAAATAAGGTGGCGCCGCCATTCAAAATCGCTGAATTTGATATCATCTACGGGGAGGGAATTTCAAAGGAAGGCTCGCTTTTGGATCTTGCCGTCAACAAAAAGATAATATCTAAGACCGGAGCATGGTATTCATATGGGGATATGCGGCTAGCACAGGGGCGTGACAATGCCAGATTGTTTTTAAAAGATAATGCCGAGCTATGTGCCGAGATTGAGGGCAAGGTTAGAGACGCGCTTAACGAAGAAGCGGTTTTGGACCGAAAATAAGTTTTCATCAATAAATATATAATACGACTATAAGGGCGTGATGTAGTCGCGTCCTTGACTTTTATTTTCAATAGCGGTACACTTAACGTGAGTGAATATGCTAGTATGTAGTGTGCACATAATGCGAATTATGGAATTAATCGTACATGCGGGCTAAAAACCCTCAGACTTTATATAGATTGACGGAGGTGTAGATTACCTTTGAACTGGCTGGATATTTTCATACCGGTTATTACAGGCGCGATTGCGCTTGTCGCCGGAGCAACGGGCGGATATTATTATAGGCGCAATATAGCGGAGGCGAAGATAGGGAAGACCGAGGACGCCGTAAAAAAGCTGATTGAAGATGCTCAAAAGCGAGCTGAGACATTAAAGAAGGAGAAGATACTTGAGGCTAAGGAGGAAGTTTACCGCATAAAAAGCGAAACCGAGCGTGAAAACCGTGATCGCAGAAACGAACTGCAGCGGCTTGAGCGCAGGCTTCAACAGAGGGAAGAGCTGCTGGATAATAAGTTTACCAGCATTGAGGTACGAGAGGAAGGCCTGAATAAGAAGCTAAAGGATGCCAGCGAGCTTGAAGCTAACATAAAGGAGCTTCACGAAAAGCAGAAGCAGGAACTTGAACGTATATCATCCATGACCAGGGAAGAGGCCAAGGACGTGATCATGGAATCGGTTGAGCGGGAGGCCAGGCATGACGCGGCAGTTTTGTTGCGTGAGATTGAGGCTAAGACCAAGGATGAGGCGGATAAGCGGTCGCGCAATATAATCACCCTGGCAATACAAAGATGTGCGGCTGATCATGTGGCTGAAACGACGGTTTCAGTTGTACCATTGCCCAGTGATGAGATGAAGGGCCGAATTATTGGACGCGAGGGAAGAAATATACGTACATTGGAAACAGCTACAGGCGTAGACCTAATAATCGACGATACTCCGGAGGCTGTTATCCTGTCCGGGTTTGATCCGGTTAGGAGAGAAGTGGCACGTATAGCGCTTGAAAAGCTAATTCTTGATGGGCGAATTCATCCGGCACGCATTGAAGAGATGGTTGAAAAGGCCAGGAAAGAAGTGGACGTTAAGATACGTGAGGCCGGAGAGCAGGCCATATTTGAGGTTGGAGTTCATGGACTGCACCACGAACTGATAAAACTCCTTGGCCGGCTGAGATACCGCACAAGCTATGGTCAGAATGTGCTCAAGCATTCCATAGAGGTGGCCCATTTGGCCGGAATAATGGCAGCTGAAATTGGCGCGAACGTACCTTTAGCAAAGAGGGCGGGCTTGCTGCACGACATAGGAAAGGCTCTTGACCATGAAATTGAAGGTCCCCATATCCAGATAGGAGCGGATATAGCAAAGAAGTACCGTGAAAACAATCAGGTGGTTCACGCTATTATGGCTCATCACGGCGACATTGAAGCAACCACTATAGAGGCTGTGCTTGTACAGGCCGCCGACGCAATTTCCGCCGCCAGGCCTGGCGCAAGACGCGAGACCTTGGAGAATTACATCAAGCGCCTTGAAAAGCTTGAGGATATCGCAAACTCATTCGAGGGGGTCGATAAATCGTTTGCCATACAGGCTGGACGAGAGGTTAGAATCCTGGTAAAGCCTGAAAATGTTAACGATGCGGATACTATCATTATGGCTAAAGAGATAGCAAAACGTATTGAATCCGAGCTGGACTATCCCGGTCAGATTAAGGTCAATGTAATAAGGGAAACCCGGGCTGTTGAATTTGCAAAATGATGTTAAGCGAAATATTAATATAATGTTTACAGGTGGGCTTAACTGTCTGCCTGTTTTCGTTCCACTGCATAATAAAATGATGCCTTTTGGTTTAGGACATAGCGTTGATGTATAGAATTAAATAAGCGATCGATAATGGGAGGAAAAGCATATGCAGTTTCCGGTAGCAGATGCGCACTGCGATTTTTTATATGGTATGGTAAACAGGGGTTACTCCATTGATTCCCTAACGGGCGAGCAGACGGTATATTTGCCTTATCTTTCGAAAGGCGGCGTTGCACTTCAGTTTTTTGCAGCATGGATTGACAGCAAGCTTAGGGTTCCTTATCTGCAGCAATGTATGGACATGGTGGATGCATATTATCGAATGTTAGACGAACACAGCGATATGTTTTGTCCGCTAAGCGATCATTTCAATCCTTCTTGCGGCAAGATAGCGACTGTATTGACGATAGAGGGGGGAGAGGCTATAGAGGGATGCCTCTCCAATCTTAGGCTTTTTCACAGGCTTGGCGTGCGGGCTATGTCGCTTACCTGGAATGAATCCAATGCGCTGGCGCATCCCGCGATGAGCAGGCGCAACAGGGGGCTGACTGTTCTCGGGCGTCGCGTTGTTGAGGAGATGGATAGACTAGGTATGGCCATAGACCTCGCGCACCTGAGCGATGCCGGTATTGACGATATCCTTGAGATGACCGATAGTGCGGTATTCGCGTCCCATTCAAACTCTAGGGAGGTTTATCCGCACCCCAGATCCTTGAAAGACGATCATATTAAAGAGATTGCGAGACGTGGCGGCGTAGTGGGAATTAATTTCTACCATGAACAGCTTTCTGGCAAATATCCCTCCACATCCGAAGATATAGTACGCCATATCGACCATGTGGCCGGTATTGGAGGCATAAAAAGCGTATGCATTGGTTCGGATTTTGACGGGATGGGGCGGTATCCTGCGGACTTAAACAATCCATCCCAGATTCAGGTACTATTAGAGCGCCTTCTTAGAATGGGATATACAGAAGCTGATATCCGTGCGATTGCCTATGATAATCTTTATGATTACATTATTAGGTTTTGCCGATAATACAGAACCTATGGCATCCCTCAGCTAAAATCTGTCAACCTTCGTCTTTGTCAGAACCACCGCATTCGTCTTCGTCGCGCAGTTTGATAATGTTCGCCGCCATGCGCTTGCGGTCTTCAGCAACTGTAGCATAATGTCTCTGGGTTGTATTTACGTCCTTATGTCCCAATACCTCTGCAACAAGATAGATATCTCCCGTCTCATTATAAAGCATAGTTCCATAGGTGCTGCGCAGCTTATGTGGGGATATGCGCTTTAACGGTGCGGCGATTGAAGCGTATTTTTTAACCAGATTTTCAACGGCGCGAACCGTTATACGCTTTCTTTGCCCTGATAGGAACAGCGCGTCCTCGTGACCTTCTTTTGGCGCTATCTTTTCACGCTGTAATTGATACAAAAGCAGAGCCTTGCGTACCTCGTCCCCAAACGCCAATACATCCTTGTTGCCCCCTTTTCGGGTAACAACAAATTCATTGGCCATAAAATTAACATCTGAGACATTAATTCCAACCAACTCGCTTATTCTAATACCAGTGCCTAAAAATAATGTCAGTATAGCCAAATCTCTATCACGTGTAGACCTATGATATGATTTCTGCCTTTCTGTAAGGCCATCACCATTTTCCACAATGTCCAGCAGATTGGCAACCTCGTCGACATCAAGGCGTATTATAGGCTTTCTGTGGATTTTTGGGGTATCAACCATTGATGCGGGGTTATTGCCAAGCTTTGAACGCTTATAAAAAAATTTAAATATTGAACGTATTGCCGATAGCTTTCTGGCCTTTGAGCGCTCATCATTGGTTATAACCTGTTCACCCTTGGAATATACGGTAACGTACTCAATAAACATTTCAATTTCCAGAGGGGTTAGCGCGTCCAAGTCAGAAAGTTCAATGGATTTTATGTTTGGCTTTCGTATGATCCCTTCTTCAATAAGAAAACCGAAAAAGAGCTTCAAGTCGTTAAGATACCCAAACCTCGTTAGAACCGATGCAGTATTCTCTATTCCTCTGCTAAATTCCCTGCAAAATGGGGGCAGATCGCACAGCAATTCACGTATTCTTCCTGTATACTCAATGCGCTTTGCCTCATCATAATCGATATTTCGCATGGCCTAACCCTTTCGTAATGTTAATGTATGAAGTTATGGGGGATATAAATACTACCCATAATTATTCTAACATAACTATTCGTAAAAGGCAAGTTTTACGAATAGTTACAGGTTGATTATACCAAACGGTCAGCATTTTCCTTAATTTCACGTCTAGCAAGCATATCACAGTAGTTATTCAGTTCGTTTTCAGCGTGGCCCTTTACCTTGATCCAATTTATTGAATGAATTTTAGATAGGCTAATAAGCCTTTCCCATAAATCCTTGTTTTCAACAGGTTTTTTGGCGGTTGTAACCCATCCGTTTCGCTGCCAGTTTGCAATCCAATTCTGTGTAAACGCGTTGCACAGATATGCGCTGTCGGTATATAGGTCGACAAGGCATTTAACCTTTAATACCTCCAATGCATTTATAGCGGCCATAAGCTCCATCCTGTTGTTTGTCGTGTTGCATTCGCTTCCTGACAGCTCTTTGCGGTTGTTTCCATATAGCAATACAGCGCCCCAGCCTCCAGGGCCTGGGTTTCCTGAACACGCGCCGTCCGTATATATTGACACTTTTTTCATATATAAAACCTATTCTTTCTTTTCTTTGTTGGCATCACGTCCCCGCTGAAGCTTTCTGGCGCCATATGGCACGTTTTTATCGATTTTGCTCGAATAATACTCGGATATACTCAAGCTTCTGTAATCACCGCTTTCAGAATCAATACATTTGCAGCAGTTATCGCAAGTCTTATGGGGATCCAAGTCGCATATCCGGCATTTGCCACAGTTGGTGCATATGTCAACTCCGTCTAGTATACAAAGCTTTTTCATTTGCCGCCCTCCATATTTCAACTTATGCAAACAAATGTTTGTTTTTGTTTGCATCTAATCAAGGATGATGCTATAATGTTTATAGCTACATTATACCACCAAAAATGGAGGCAAAACCATGGAAATGGGCAATCTAGGAAAGCGTCAGAAAGAAATATATGAATTTATCAAGCTATATTTCGACAAACACTCTATACCACCGACGGTAAGGGAGATTGCTGAAGCCGTTTCTTTAAAATCTACATCCACCGTTCACCTGCATTTAAAGGAGCTTCAGAAACGTGGCCTGATAAGCATGGAACCCATGAAGCAAAGATCTATTACAATAATGCGGTCTGAGGGTTCTCGTGGCGTGTTAACCCCTCTCATAGGCGATGTTGCGGCGGGACAGCCCATACTCGCATATGACAACATTCAGGAAACGTTTACGCTTCCTAGCTCTCTGCTTCACGGGGCAAATGAAACCGAGGTATTTATGTTAAAGGTGGAGGGCGAAAGCATGATTGACATCGGCATCCTCAACGGGGATTTAATAGTAGTACATAACGCTATTGGCTCGGAAAACGGGGATATCGTTGTCGCCAGGGTTGGCGGCGATACCGCTACTGTTAAGCGCATATACTATGAAAAGGCTGGCGTTCGCCTTCAGCCTGAAAACTCAAACATGGATCCAATATACGCATCCTACGATGATGTTGAAATCGTTGGCAAGGTAATAGGCCTGATACGGCGTTATTAATCTAGTCCAAACATCAAACTTTTCTTAATGCGTCCAAGGCCATCATGGCCCCAATCCTGCCGTGAGAATAGGTTAATCCACCCTGAAGATATGCGGTATAAGGTTGCTTTATAGGCGCATCGGCGCTCAGTTCTATCGACGCGCCCTGAATAAATGCGCCGGCTGCCATAATAACCTTGTTGCTATAACCAGGCATATCCCAAGGTTCCGGTACGACAAAGCTGTCTACGGGGGAAGCCTTCTGTATGCTTCTGCAAAACGCGATTAAGTCCCCTTCCTTTTCAAACCTCAGAGCCTGAACGATATCAGAGCGCTTTGCACCACTTGAGGGCATTGTTATCATTCCGAGTTCTTCAAAAACACGTGCAAACAGGACTGACGTTTTTAACGCCTGTGCAGTAACATGAGGAGCCATGAACAGACCCTGATAGAATGGAATATAGGATGCGGCATAGGATCCTACTTCTCTGCCTATTCCAGGGACGGTGACCCGATTTGCTACTCGCTCAATTAGTTCCCTCCTGCCCGCGATATAGCCGCCGGTAGGAGCTATGCCGCCACCTGGGTTTTTTATCAGCGATCCTACGATGATGTCCGCTCCATAGTCTGAAGGTTCGTCTATACATGTGAATTCTCCATAGCAATTATCAACAACGATAGCTGCTTGAGGGAGCACGGATTTTATCGCATTGAATGGTTCCTTCATTTCATGCGGCATAATCGAATTGCGCCAGGCGTACCCGCGAGACCGCTGAACATACACCACCTTCACGGAGCTGTCCAGCGAGTCCAATATCCTTCGGGTATCTATTGAGCCATTATTATCAAGTTCTATTTGTTTATAACGCACCCCCATATGCTTTAAAGAGCTTGGCATTTCGCCATCTTCAACTCCGATAGCGTCTTCCAAAGTGTCATATGGTCTGCCGGTAATTGAAAGTATTGTATCGTTTTGCCTAAGCAGTCCGCAAAGGGCTGTAAATATTGCATGCGTACCTGATACAAAATACGGCCTCACGATTGCGTCCTCACAGTTAAACGAACGTGCAAAGACACGGTCAAGCGCGTCACGGCCTATATCATCATAGCCGTACCCGTAGGATGGGCTAAAATGCCTGGCACTTATGTTTTCCTGTTGAAAAGCATATAAAACCCGGGCTTGATTGCTGGATTCCACATCAGATATATTTCTAAATACAGTAACCAATGCTTCCTCGGCCTTGATTACGGTTTCATATGCACCGGAACTTATACCCAGCCGTGAATATACGGCCATCTCGGTTTTTTTATTCATGCTGTTTTTTATCCTCTAAGTGTTTTAGGTTTATATCAATACGTTTGGATGGAACTATGCTCGAAATCGCATGTTTATATATCAATGTCTGGTTAGAACCAGTTTCAATTACCATGCAATAACTATCAAAGCCTACGATTTTTGCGTTTGCTATATGATAACCGTTTGTTATAAATACTTCTACCGGTATTTTTTCCTTTAAGATGGTGTAAAGCACCGCATCTTGCAGTCCCGAAGGATTTAGCGCCATATTAACCTTCCTCCATATATAATTTGCTCTGTAAGAATTCAGTAACCGAGGCAACAAGCGATTCATTGGATTCGTATTCGGTTATATCAAACCATGATATGCGTTTGTCCCGCTTAAACCAGGTGATCTGACGCTTGGCAAAGCGGCGCGTATTACGTTTAATATCCTCCACGGCGTCCACAAGACTGCATTCGCCATAAAAGTAAGCCAATATTTGCTTGTAACCTAAACCCTGCAATGCTGGTAAAGACCTATCATAATCTAAAAGGGTCCTTACTTCCTCAATCAGGCCACTGTTGAGCATCTCGTCAACCCTAGCGTTTATCCTCTGGTATAATAGCTCCCTTGGCATAATAAGCCCCACAATGATGGGTGAATATATGCACTCCAAACCATCGCTGTTGGAAAAATCATTTCCATATTCCGACAACGCCTTTCCCGTCTTATAGTATACCTCCAAGGCACGTATAATCCGCTTTTGATCGTTCTTATGAAGGCGTTCATATGATCGGGGATCTACTTCCCTCAAGATTTCGTAGAGTATGCCAGGATTAGCCTCCTCCTTTCTCTGAAGATCATCCCTAAGCTGCTTATCAGCGCCCGTCTGAGTAAAGTTAAGAGGGTATGTAAGAGAGTTTATGTAAAGTCCTGTACCGCCAACTATAAGAGGAATTTTGTCCCTAGAGCGTATATCCTCAATACATAAATCGGCCATACGCCTGAATCTAGCTACGCTGAACTCAGAGTCGGTTATATCTATAGCGTCTATCAAATGGTGTTTTACCGCCAAACGCTCCTTTTCATTGGGCTTTGCGGACCCAATATCCAAGTCCTTGTATACCTGTATTGAATCGGCTGAAACTATCTCTGCGTCCAGCTTCTTTGCAACAGCTATGGCCAGTGCCGTCTTTCCGCTTGCCGTAGGCCCAATTATCATTGGAAGCGCCCTATTGTCCTTCTTCATAGAACCCTCTTAAACATCTTTTCGATCTCACGTTTGCTTAACCGTACGACAACCGGTCGGCCGTGCGGGCATGTAAGCGGAGCTCCGTCTTTAGCGAAATATGACAACAGCTCTAATATTTCACTCCTATCTACGCATTGTCCGGCCTTTATTGCGTGTTTGCAGGAAAGTTGGATTATTGCCGAACGCTTCAGGTCGGCGGCGGTAGCTTTGGATTGGTTAATAAATATATCAGCCGCCTCCTTTAAAAAGTTTACCGATTGAGGGCCGTCAAACATATATGGCACCGCTCGAACGCTCACGGTGAATGCCCCAAACTCCTCAATATCGAAACCCATTGCCGTGAGATCATCTAAATTTTCCATGATGGTATCGAATTCGCGCGGGGCAAACTTTACAATCTGCGGCGTAAGCAACATTTGGGATTGCAATCTGAGTTTATCCGATATAAGCTCCTCATACAGCCTCCTTTCGTGCGCCGCATGCTGGTCTATAAGATAAAGATCGTTGTCCTGCTCAACAATCCAATAAGCGTTAAAGGCGCAATCGAGCACCTTAAAACGGCCTATATCCAAGTCGATTTTTTCCTGCGTAATCGTTAACGAAGGATTGGTTTTCTCACAAACAGGATCGGTCTTTGGGGTAGGCGGCATGTATGAGTTTTGGGTGAATTGCTCAGTCTCCTGCTCCTTAAGAATTCCTCCGTTGATTGAAGCAGAATTTGGCATAACTACCAAGTCGTTGTCATGAGGTTTCCCCCTCCCCTCCCTTACCTTGATCCTGCCGTTTACCGGCCTGTCGCCCGAATAAGGCCCTTCACTCAGCGCGGGAGTCCATATTGCTCCATCATTATTCTTTAAAGTCTCCTTATTATGTGTATGGCGTTCAACGTTTTCAATAGTATCTATAACAGGCCATATTGATTTAGCCGTCTCCTGCTCAAACTTATCCGCTGCATTTGCTATATCAGCTTTGCCGGCAATGGGATCAATATTTCGTTTTCCACTTATAGCGGCCATAACGGCCCTTACAATCGATCCAGTAACCCTGAGCTCATCCTTAAAACGGACATCCAGCTTGTTGGGATGAACATTAACGTCTATATCCTTGCTGGACATTTGCATCTTTAATACAGCGAATGGGAAGCGTCCCCGCATAATTCTGGTGTCGAATGCCCGCTGAATCGCAAAGGAAAGCTTGGCTGACTTTATGTATCTGTTGTTTATATAAAAGGATTGCCTGTTACGGTTGCTTTGTGAAACCGATTCATCGCCCACAAATCCAGTAATAAACATATATCCGTCGTCAAACCTGACTTCGCGCAAATTTGGTACTATAGCCGCTCCGTATACAGTGTATATTGCATTTATTAAGCTGTTATCCCCAGCGCTGTGATAAAGAACCTTAGAATCCTGTACCAACTTAAATGAAACATCCGGCCTGGCCATAATAAGCCTTGCCGCATAATCCGCAATATGCCCTGACTCGCTTCGAGCGCTTTTAAGAAACTTCAGCCTGGCGGGAACGTTGTAGAACAGGTTTTTCACCTCAATGCTGGTTCCGTTTGGGCAGCCGCATTGGGAGTGGTCCAGTAGCTTTCCTCCCTCAATAACAACCTGGGCTCCGGCTCCGCTGTCCTCGGTTTGTGTTTTCATGGTTACCTTGCTTACAGATGCTATTGACGCCAGGGCTTCACCCCTAAATCCAAGCGTTTCTATATGCGTCAGGTCCTCGGCTGTGGCCAGCTTACTGGTGGCATGGCGTTCGAATGCAACAGCCGCGTCGTCATAGGATATACCGCCGCCATTGTCTGTAACCCGCATATACTCAATGCCGCCGCCTTGTATTTCTATGGTTATAGACGTACTGCCTGCGTCAAGCGAGTTTTCAGCTAATTCCTTTATAACTGAAGCGGGCCGTTCAATAACCTCTCCGGCAGCTATCTGGTTGGCTACATTGGTTTCCAGTATCCTTATTTGTCTCATTTTTTATCACCCTTCACCTTAGCGCAAAGCTCATTTAGAGTAAACAATGCCTCGATAGGGGTTAGGGCGTTGGTATCCAGCTGCAAAAGCCTATCAAGCACCTCGTTTGTATCTTTCACGGTCTTTCCATGCGCCTCTAAATTATGAGACACTGCCCCTGCATCCTTTCTGCTTATATCAGAGGCTTCCAATTCAGCTAAAATTTCGCCCGCCCTGCTTATAACGCCATCAGGCAGTCCGGCAAGCCTTGCCACCTGGATACCAAAGCTTTTATCCGCGCTTCCACGCACAATCTTATGAAGAAATATTATCTCCTCCCCAATCTCCCTTACGGAAACCCTATAATTTTTTACTCCCGGAAGCTTGTCCTCAAGCTCGGTTAGCTCATGGTAATGCGTTGCGAATAACGCCTTTGCTCCGCATTTTTCTTGGTCGGCAATTCGCTCAAGCACCGCCCATGCTATGCTCAATCCATCATATGTACTGGTTCCACGGCCGATCTCATCGAGTATAAGCAAGCTGTTTTTTGTTGCGTTATTCAGTATATTTGCCATCTCGCTCATTTCAACCATGAACGTGCTCTGCCCTGAGGACAGGTTATCAGAAGCTCCTACTCTGGTAAATATTCTGTCAACAATACATATGTCGGCGGTTCGCGCGGGTACGAAGGAGCCTATATGGGCCATCAGGACTATAAGCGCAACCTGTCGCATATAGGTGCTCTTTCCGGCCATATTAGGACCTGTAATTATAAGAAGCCTGTTTTCCTCTCCATCCATAACGGTCATATTGGGTACAAACCCATCCCGCATTCCGCGCTCAACTACCGGATGACGGCCATCGGTTATTTGTATAGTGCCGCTTTCATTTATGGCAGGACGGCAGTATCCGTTTGCCGAGGCAAGCTGAGCCATAGACTGATAGGCGTCCACTTCAGCGATCTTTGACGCCGTTTCCTGAAGCCTGGGCAAACAATCGGTAAGCACGGATCTTATTTCACAAAAAAGGTTATACTCCAGTTCAATGCATTTTTCTTCAGCGCCTAAAATAGCCTCCTGTAAACGCTTTAGATCTGGGGTTGTATAGCGTTCCGCATTTGCAAGGGTTTGACGCCGTTCATATTCATATGGCACAAGATGCTGGTATGACTTTGTTACCTCAATATAATAGCCAAAAACCTTATTATACTTTATTCGCAGGTTTTTGATACCCGTTCTTTCACGCTCGTTCGTCTCCATCTTGGCCAACCAAATCTTGGCGTTTGAAGACGCTTCCCTGAATTTATCCACCTCGGCGTTATAACCCTTGCGTATTATACCGCCTTCACGCGCTCCTATAGGCGGCGTATCCGAAATAGCATTTTTCAGCAGTTCGCATATATCCGGCATTGCGTCAAAACTATCTGAGATGGCGGTGAAGGCTGGAGATTTTAAACCGGTAAGGAGGTCGTTTAATGGAGGAAGTTTCTCCAGCGACGTTTTAAGCGCGAGGCAATCCCTGGGGGTTATAGTTCCGTACGCTATTTTGCTGCATAGACGTTCGATATCATATATTCCGCCGAGAGCTTCTGTAACAGCATTCTTTAGCATTATCTGGCCAAACAGCTCATCGATAGCGTCGAGTCTTCGCTCTATCCTTTCAGCCTCATTCAAGGGCTGATCCACCCAAACGCGCAGCAAACGCGCCCCCATCGCGGTTTTTGTATTATCGAGATGGTTTAATAGAGTGCTCTTTTTTCCGGCGTCGTGCCTAATCGGCCTGGTAAGCTCCAGATTCATCCTGGTGGACGCATCCAGCTGCATATATCTATCGCAGCTATAGGGGGATAACTTTCTAATATGTTTAAGCGCGTTTTTCTGCGTTTCCTCCAGATAGCTTAACAATGCGCCCGACGCGTTTATTCCTAAATGATTGCTCGATTCAAATCCAAAGCCATTGAGCGTCAGCATCTTAAAGTGCTCCAAAAGACGTTCATAAGCCCTGTTATTGGCATACTCCTTGTTTGAATATGTCTGTATATAGTAAAGTCCTTTTAAATGCGGAAACCTCTCGGATTCAGCCTCGTTTATTATCAGCTCCCTTGGTTTTATGCGCGTCAGCTCATCAATAAGAATCGAATCGGTTGAAAGCCCGAATTCTGTGGTCCAAAACCCACCTGTAGATACATCGGAATAAGCAAGACCAGCCATGTCGTCAGATATATAGAGCGATGCGATATAATTGTTCTGCTTATCATCCAGCATCGTCTCCTCTATAATAGTGCCAGGAGTAATAACGCGAACAACGTCACGGACAACAAGCCCCTTTGATTTCTTTGGGTCGGTCAGCTGCTCACATATCGCAACCTTATATCCCTTATTGACGAGTTTATTTATATAACTATCCACAGAGTGGTGCGGAATTCCGCACATTGGAGCGCGCTCTTTCAGTCCGCAATCCCTTCCCGTCAATACGATCTCCAATTCGCGCGAGGATTTAACCGCGTCTTCAAAAAACATCTCGTAAAAGTCGCCAAGCCGGAACATTAGTATGCAGTCGTTATATTTTTCCTTAAGCTCCATATATTGCTGCATGAGCGGTGTAAGTTTATCCATTTTAATGCTTTCTCCCATAAAATTATACCATTGTTCCCGACAGCGAGTTATGTACCACACTGTCGATACGTACGCGGACTAGCTTTCCGGTTAGCGCCTCGCTTCCAGCAAAATAAACGGTTTTGAAATTGGTAAGCTTTCCATACATATATATGGTGTCAGACCTGACATCGCTGCCTTCTACAAGAACATTTTCAATTCTTCCTATATACTTGCTGTTGTTGGAATACAGGCCTTCAGCTATGGCCTTATTCAATTCCAGCAATCTGCGCTTTTTTTCTTCCTGGGGGATTTGGCAGTCCATCTCGGCAGCCTTTGTATGCTTTCTTGGAGAATACATAAAAGTATATGCTGCCGAAAACCCAACTCGCTTTACGAGGTTAATCGTGCATTTAAAATCCTCTTCGGATTCGCCAGGGAACCCTACTATGATATCTGTTGTTATTTCTATGCCAGGAACATGAAGCCTTAAATTCTCCACTATTTCGGTATAGCGTTCATGCGTATAGCCCCTGTTCATAAGCCTTAGTATCCGGTTGCTCCCCGACTGCACGGGAAGATGAACATGGTTGCATACTTTGCTAAACGACTTCATCGCCAAAATCAGTTCAGCGGACAAGTCCTTTGGGTGCGAAGTCATAAACCGGATCCGCTCAATTCCGTTTACATCGTTAAGCATACGCAGCAGCTGGGGAAAGTTAACGTTATCCTTTGGCGAATGATACGAGTTTACATTCTGACCAAGCAGGGTTAGCTCAACATACCCACGGCTGGCCAGTTCCTTTGCCTCTTCAATTATCAAGTTGTGGTCGCGGGAACGTTCGCGGCCCCTGACATATGGAACAATGCAATATGTACAGAAGTTATCGCACCCGTACATTATGTTTATATTGGCAGAAAAAGCGCCTGTCCGTTTAACAGGTATGCCCTCTGGAACAATCGCATGTTCGTCATCATTTATGAGCATCACTCTCTTGCCCTGAATTGCCTGCGCCAGCATTGAAGGCAATTTCTGAAGCTCGTTTGTGCCAAATATAATATCTACAAATGGATACCTCTTATATAGCCTTTGAGCTACCTCCCTTTGCTGCATCATACATCCGCAAACGGCTATTATCGTGTTTGGACGTTCATCCTTCACGGCTTTGAGCGCCCCAACGTTTCCAAATACCCTAAGCTCAGCATGTTCGCGTACACAACAGGTGTTAAATATTATTAAGTCGGCTTCCGCCTTATTATCGGACAATGCATATCCCAGTTCCTCAAGTATTCCAGCCATCTTTTCCGAGTCATGGCTGTTCATTTGACAACCATATGATTCAATGAAGTATGTAGCGCTATTATACGCCCGAGTCCGGCCCGCAAGCGAGTCCATAGTCCCGCAGTTATTGGTTAAGTCCATGCTTATCTTCATATATACAAATCCTTGTTAAAATTATTTATATGACAATTATAGTTCCAACGCTCAAAGCTGGCAAGTTGGAAGTACATGTTGTATTGTATAAATAAGATTTTTCAGCAATGGCAGCCTGCCCGATAGTTGGATCCTTCTTTAATAGATAATCAAGTAAAAGATATAGCCCAACTAACAGCGCAATAAGCACTATGGCCAAGGCGACCTTTGCAATCGATATATTTATACTTTTTGAAGGGGCATAATACCTTCTGCCGCCCGGACGCAGGGCAGTGCCGCTGAATCTTCCAACCTTGGCTGAACCGAATCTTTTTGTCGTGGCGTTTTCCCCTGAAACCGGAAACCTATCAAGTTTTGCGGTGCTCCTAACACGTCGTAGAGCTTCCGCACCGGAGCCGCAAGCTGTAAACCGTGAGTAGCGGGCGTCGGCTATCCGGCGTTCTACTGGCCTGCTGCCGATTCCAAGATAGCGCCCAAATCTGGGAGCGGAAACTTGCCCTCTGACGGAATCCGCTTCGTGCCCGCTGGGCTTGAAGCGATAAAGCCGCGCCGCATTGATTTTATTAGCGGCGTTCTTTGATCTTAAATCGTTAAACCGCGCCAGTTCGGGGGTGCTGTTCCTTAATCGGGCGGTATATGGGCTGTCTCCTTTAGGTCCATAGCGCGATACATGCAGTTTTGATCCCTTTGTTCGCGCGGCTATGCTGCTATGACCAAATCTTCCAAGCCGTGGCACACTTGCCTTGCATCGCTTTGCCATCGAACCTGCGGGCCTGAACTTACTCATTCGCGCCGACTTGCTTTTTAGTCGAACGCCAAACACAGCTACAGGTTCTTTAACGGAAAGCGGTTTGCTAATCAAAGGACCCTCCCCCTTAATAAATTTTATAGGCTGTAACGGCATATATTTCCTCAAACATTCAATTATTTTTATAGAGTGATTTCGCTTCACGCTTATTCTATGTCGATAAACTCTATGTTTCCGTGTCCGCTTTCAATACGGTAATCTGGGGTGCAAAATCCCATAACCATTATTTCGTCATTCAACTCAAATAGGAATAACCCCGCACCTTTTTCTCCCCCAGAGGCTTTTATCGTCACCGTTCCATGAACCTCTAGCGCCTCTAGCTCGGCCCCGTGATACTCCCCTGTATTGGAAACCTCAAATACAGCCCCGTCGTTAAGTACTAAGGTGTTTGAGCACTTTACCGCATTATACTGGCCTGAACAGGCGGTTAATTTTGAACCCTTGAGCATAATAAGCTCATCTCTGGTGATATTAATCCCGTTTAGATTTCCCAGAGCAGTTATTTCAGCATTATCTTGTATCGTCATTCCTTTGACATCAATTCCGCGCCCAGTACGCCCTGTTACACTTATAGAACTATTTTCATTTATCTTCAAGCTGCCCGTGGCGCTAATCCCGTTTAAGCCGGCGTCAATTTTGGAGTTTGTAGCCGTTATCGTACCATCCCCAATGATTCCTATACCATCACGGGATCCTGTAAGCGTAAGATCTTCCATATTTAAGAGGCAGTTATTATCCATGCGAACAACGCACTCTCCCTCGCCGTATATCGTAAAACCGTTTCCAATCAGAGTCATTGTTCCTAGGGCTTCGGTCAGCTTTAGAATTTCTCTTCCAATATGTACATTATCCGTTAGTATAACTGTGCTGCTTTGACCTTTTTTAAACAGATCAATTAAATCCGCGCCTGAGGATACCTTTATCCCCTCAGAATTTCCCGCAATATCAATTTTAACAGGAGTTTTTTCAATACGAGTGCAGCCAAAAAAAACTCCTACAATAAACAATAAAATTGTGGCCGATACCGTACTTCGTTTCATGCTCAGCTCCTGATCTAACATTCTATCATAAAATAATTATAACATAAACTCAGTTGTCATAGAACAATATATGGGTTAATATGATTTTATTCTTTTAAGTTTAAACTAATAATGGCACACGCTCTAGAGCGTGTGCCATTATATATGCGTTTAGCTGTGTAACGATAAGATAGGTTAGCGAATCGACGCCGCGCCCTTGTTAAGAGCCTCGCGGTTCAGCGGTATAAGATGCGCTTTCTTTTCCCCAAGTTTATAAAGCAATGCCTGAAGTACGCTTTCAAAATCGACGCACTTTGTCTTCTCAATATAAGCTCCAAGCATAACCATATTGGCTACTCGGGGGTTTCCAAGCTCCTCCGCTATCTCGTTGCACGGCACATAATAGACCTCTACGTCGCCGCGATCGGACTTTTTATCTATAATGGAGCTATTTATAAAAAGCTTGCCGTCGGGTAAAACACTGTCTTCAAACTTGTCTAACGAAGGCCTGTTCATCGCTACTACAGTTGTAGCCATGGTTACTATAGGCGAGGCTACAGGCGAATCCGATACGACTACGGAACAGTTGGCCGTACCGCCGCGCATTTCAGGTCCATATGACGGCAGCCACGACACCTCTTTATCTTCAAGCATTCCCGCGTAGGCAAGCAGTTGACCCATTAGAAGAACGCCCTGTCCGCCAAAACCAGCAAAAATGTTTTGTTCCAACATGGCTTTATACCTCCTTCTTAACGCCCAGAGGATAATAGGGAATCATGTTTTGCTCAAGCCATTCCATGGATTCCGATGGATTCATTCCCCAGTTCGTTGGACAGTTTGACAGCACCTCTACCAGCGAAAAGCCTTTACCTTCAAGCTGCGTTTCAAATGCCTTCTTGATAGCGCGCTTTGCCTTAACAATATTCGGACTGTTGTTTACAGCTACACGTTCTATATAAGCTGAGCCCTCTATTGTGGCAAGCATTTCAGCAATGCGGATCGGGCTGCCGCAGTGCTCCTTATCCCTTCCGTACGGGGACGTTGTAGTCTTTTGACCAACAAGAGTAGTAGGGGCCATCTGTCCGCCCGTCATGCCATAAATGGCGTTGTTTATAAATATTGTTGTGATCTTTTCTCCCCTATGGGCCGCATGCACTATCTCGGCTGTGCCTATGGAGGCAAGGTCGCCGTCGCCCTGATAGGTAAATACAACATTGTTGGGATTTACTCGCTTTATCCCCGTTGCAACCGCTGGGGCGCGTCCATGCGCCGCCTCCTGGGTGTCGATATTGAAGTACCTGTATGCAAACACCGCACATCCAACCGGCACAACGCCAACGGTACGCCCGCCGATATTGAGTTCGTCGAGAACTTCCGCAACGAGACGATGTACAATTCCATGTCCGCAACCGGGACAATAATGAAGTACAGCGTCGGTCAGCAGAGGCGTTTTTTTAAAGTTAGCCATGGTTACGCCCTCCTGGATTCAATAATCTTTTCAAATATTTCTTCTGTGGTAGGAACTAAGCTGCCCGGCCTTCCCAAAAACTCTATGGGTTTTTCCGCATTTACGGCAAGCTTGACATCCTCGACCATCTGGCCTGCGCTTATTTCCACAACGATAGCCTTTTTTACGCTATCCTGGCATATTGCCCTGCGTACATCGGCTTCAGGGAATGGCCATATGGTGATTGGACGCACAAGTCCAACCTTTATTCCGTTCTTTTCGGCAAGCGCTATGGCACTCTTGCATATACGCGCCACAGTTCCATAGGCGCAAAGAACTATCTCAGCGCCATCCGTATTATACAGCTCGCAAAGGCATTCCTTTTCCTTTATCGTAGCGTAGCGCGCCTGCAAACGGTCGTTCAATTCCTGAAGCTCTTCATTTTCTATATACAGGGAATTGACAACAGCGCGCGGGCGTCCGCTTTCAGGAGTCCATCCGGTGGTTGCCCACTCTTTTTCGGGCAGTTCGCGCCTCTGCTTTCCCTCATGAAATTCAACCGGTTCCATCATCTGGCCTATTATTCCGTCGGCCAGCATCATAACTGGCGTACGGTATATGTCGGCAAGGTCAAATGCATCCTGCATAAGATCAATAGCCTCCTGTACCGACGACGGTGCAAGCGCTATCATATGATATTCACCATGTCCGCCCCCTTTTGTGGTTTGGAAATAGTCTCCCTGAGAGGCCTGTATTGAACCCAAACCTGGGCCGCCGCGCATCATATTAACGATGACGCAAGGAAGTTCCGCGCCCGCCAGGTATGATATCCCTTCCATTTTAAGACTGATTCCTGGGCTTGAGGACGATGTCATAACCCTGGCGCCAGCGCCGGAAGCGCCATAAACCATGTTTATAGCGGCAACTTCGCTCTCAGCCTGAAGGAAACACCCGCCTTCCTGGGGAAGCCTTGCAGACATGTATTCTGGTATATCATTCTGCGGTGTTATAGGATAACCGAAGAAAAAACGGCATCCTGCCTTTATCGCCGCTTCCGCAACAGCTTCGCAGCCCTTCATCAATTTCTTTGCCATAATAACCTTCCTCCTTACCCTCTATCGTCCTGAATCTCAATTACAGAATCAGGACACGTACGAGCGCAGGATGCGCATGCGATACATGAATCCATATCTGTCACCTCAGCGGGATGGTACCCCTTTGAGTTGAGCTTAGTCTTTGACAACGCTACAATCTTCTTTGGACATGCCCTGACGCACAGCCCACATCCCTTGCAACGCTCCGCGTTAATGGTTAAAACGACCATTGAGCTTACCTCTCTTTCAATTTGCAATACGCCTTTTGTAAAGGTGCACAAATACTCGAATAAATTATAGCACCGTTACATATCTTGTTCAAATAATATATAGCGTTTTTTACCGATTCATATGCCTTTTTAAATAATTCTCATATGCCTTTTTCGGTAAACCTGTCCCAATCCCTATGCATATACCGTGAAAGCGGAAGCAGTTCGCCGATATAATCCTTAGATAGATCCATCTTGGCTGCCAGATTTGAGAATTCTGTTACTATATTGGGCATTCCCGCAGTATATTTGACCGAAACTCCAGTTTCGACAGAAATTGACCTTACCATATCATATCCTTCCGCCAGTATATCGGCTGTGGTTGCGTTTGACAGGTTTGCGTTATTTATCAATCCGGTTATTTCCAATCGGCTGCGCATAGCTATTTTTTTCATCATATCCAAATTTGCCTGCAGGTCAGCCGAAAACGGCCTCCTGGAGTTTATTACATAAAGCACCTCCAAGTGATCAAGGGAGTCAAAGTTGCTTTTGTATTGTCCCAAAGCTACCGCGCCAGCCGGATCGCCGCCAACATCAAAGATTACGGTTTCATGATCGTCAATAAAAACCGAGTAAATATCGGGCGGGAGAGATGGAACCTCGACGCCGGTCATGGCAAAAACGGGAGAATGCAGGGCTATATTGTGCTCTGATAATAAATGCTTTCTCTCTGTGCTGCGAAAATACGGATTTATTATGTCAAGGTCCACGAGCGCTGTCTTCCCTGATTTCGACGCGTTTAACGACATATTTATAGCTACTTCGGTCTTTCCAGAACCAAAATTACCTATTAACACATATGTGTGCTTCATTTTTCCTCCAAATAGTTGTTTAACATTAAATTACGGGTCTATATAATTTTATTAAGCGTTCCGCCGCTTTAATTCCGTCCACAGCAGCGCTGACTATACCTCCTGCGTATCCCGCACCCTCGCCGACGGGATATAAACCGCCCATGCGCGCAGCCTCCCCATTTTCATTTCTAAGGATTCTCAAGGGCGAACTGGTCCGCGTCTCGACCGCGGTTAATACAGCGTCGGGCATATCGAACCCCTTCATCATGTGCGAAAATGAACCTATGCCTTCCTTAACGCCGGCGGAAACAAAATCCGGAAGGCATTTCGATATATCGTTTGTTTTAACGCCCGGCCGATAGGTTGGTTTTACGCCGCTAAAACCGGTTGGCGTGGTTCCCCGCATAAAGTCAATAAGCCGCTCGGCTGGGGCCGTGAAATCGGAGCCGCCCAGCGCAAAGGCCTGCCTTTCTAAATTCTCCTGAAAGCGTACGCCCTCCATGGCGTCAAAGCCAAAATCACTTGGGTTAACTGAAACTACAATCGCCGAATTGGCATTAACGCCATCCCTTGCGTAATAGCTCATGCCGTTTGTAACCACCTGCCCCGTCGAGGACGACGATCCGATTACCACGCCGCCTGGACACATGCAAAAGGTATATACGCCCCGATTATTCGACTTCCCCGCCATTCTATATTCAGCTGATCCAAGTCTTGGGTGTCCTAAAAAGCGCCCGTATTGGGTCTTGTCAACGTAATGCTGCGGGTGTTCTATGCGTACGCCGACCGCGAAAGCTTTTGGAGCAAGCTCCATATTCATCTTTCTAAGCAAATTATAGGTATCCCGCGCTCCTTGACCAACAGCAAGTATACACGCGGAGCATTGGATTTTTTCAATGCCGCCATTGCGCTGGACATATACCCCGCAAATCCGCCCGCCGCTTTGGGCTATACCAGTCAGCTTTGTATTAAACCGGACCTCGCCGCCTTGGCTTATTATCTCTGTTCTTAGCCTTTTAACCACATCCCTTAAAACATCGGTTCCAACATGAGGCTTAGCCTGTATCAGTATTTCGTCCGGTGCTCCGAATTTAACCAAGGTTTCCAATACATCCATTGAACGCGGATCTTTTATGCGCGTAGTCAACTTTCCATCGGAAAACGCTCCTGCGCCGCCCTCTCCAAACATGACATTGCTTTCTTCGGACAAAAGTGCACTATTAAAAAATTTTTCAACATCTTCTGAGCGTCTATCTATATCCTTCCCCCTTTCTATTACTACGGGCTTATATCCATGCTTTGCTAGGGTGTAAGCGGCAAACATACCCGCAGGCCCAAATCCTACAATTACTATTGGCGCATAGAGACTTTTAGACCCAATTATTAATTGTTCCTTTTTGATATCATAAGCCGGCGATACATTTGCCTGCTTCTTTTTTAACACCCATGCTTCATCGCTGTCATTTAAGCTAATCAACAGGGAATACGAAAGCCTTACATCGCTCTTCTTTCTTGCATCAAGCGCCAATCTTACTACCCTTATATTGTTTATCGTTTCAATGCTTAGTGAAAGCGTTTTAGCCACGGCAGTGTATAATGCCCTTTCATCAGCATCCAGCGGAAGTTTTAAATCTGTTATAAGCAGCGACAAAACTAATACTCCTTGTTTTATGAAACTCTTAACGCGATAGTGGCTATGGGCAAAGTAATTTTAATCTGCATCATTACATCCGTATCTGTCCGATACAGGATAAACACATACTCTCCCTGCTTGGTCCTGGTGGACGACAGCTGGCGGAGGTTTGAATCCTCTGAAATAATTAGCTCTGGAACAAGCTCAACCGTTGTCCTGCTTGTTGCAGACTCAAACTCCGCAACATCTACATACAGATTAATACCCATTTCTTCATTCTCAATAGCCGCAATTAAGCTTAAAGGCGCTTCTATCAAGGCCTTAACGCCGGCGTTTTCCAGTGTGGCGGCGAACAAGGTATAGTTCAATCTTTCATTCTTGTTCCTTATATCAACTTCACCGCCCGGTATTTCTGTCAAATCAAGCGTAGCATTTTTTTCATGTATATCAATATTGAATGTTACAACGTTAATCCCATCTACAGACGTAACTCCTGTGGGAAGTTTTATTTGAGCAAATTCGCTGAAGCTTTTGGTTCTGCCTGAAACGTCTATGCTTTCCAGATACAGCTCATTTATATTATCCAAAACATCTTGGGGAGCCGCAACAGTAATACTGTTAGGTTCTATTGTAGTATTGGTTATTTCATATGTATCAGGGATCATTGATTCTCCCATAATGGCTCCGTCCAGACTTATATCAACCGTTTTTGTTGGAAGTATATCCATCCTTACCGTAACTGAATGTGTAACGGAGCTCTTGAAAATGTCGGAGCTAATCACATTTCCCTCATCATCCAACAACTGAAGGTCGAAGGTCTGATTGTAGCTTTCGGTTTGATCTGAAAGCGGTATTACACATATTGCTTTTACAACGTTTTGAACATCCGTCTTAGGCCCAGAAATTTCAATATCTTCCCTGCCAAGCACGGGGGTGGAGTGCCAGTAGCCCTCGGGCAATTCGCCCTCGTATACCACATCGATAGGGATACGTTTTGTATCAAGCACATCTATCTCTACATTTATATAGGACGGATCTGTTGAAACAACATTTCCAATACTTGATTCAGCTACCACAGGCAAAGAAACTACTCCTGCCTCCGTTACAGTGCCAAGGTTTACCGTGGCGCTGATGTTTTCGCTTGTAACATCAAAATAATGGGTTATATCTGTGGTAAGCCTAACGTCAACGCTTCCCAAAATGCTTGAAAGATCGCCCCTTACAACCAGATTTCTGGCGTTAAAGTCTGAAACCCCGGTGGTAACGACGGGGACGTCGGAGATTATCTTTGTTCTGGAAGGATTGACATTTGTCAATACGTACCCCCATAGTATCATTGCAAATATTAGTGAAACCACCTTAATCATTATATTTTTAGTAAAGAAATTTTTTACTCCACGCAGAATGATGGCGAACACCTTATTTTTTCTTTCCATTTTTATTCCTCCGTGTCAGCCACGCAAAGGCAGGTTCCTTCTCGGCAGCAAATATGGATTCAAGCGTATCCCTGAGCGCCTTTGAATCTATGTATCGAATTAGCTTACCGTCGCGCGCGATTGATATTACGCCCGTTTCTTCTGAAACCACAATAGTAACGCTGTCAGATATAGCGGATACTCCCAAAGCCGCCCTATGGCGCGTTCCAAGTTCCTTTGCGACGGTCGCATCGTCAAAGAGCGGAAGGAAGCAGCCTGCGGCTTCAATGTATTTATCTCTGATTATTGTGGCTCCATCATGCAAAGGCGTATTTGGCTCAAATATGTTTTCTAAAAGCTGCTCGGTTATAATACCCGCTATACGGGTTCCCGTGGAGATTATGTCCTCAAGCCCGGTTTTCTGCTCTATAACAACAAGGGCGCCCACTCTGCGTTTTGACAGTGATAACATAGCCCTATGTATCTCGTTTACTATACTCGTTGATGACTTGACAGATTCACTCCCTCTTTCAAATGTGGTCCCGCGTCCTAAGTGCTCAAGCGCACGCCTAAGCTCTGGCTGGAATAGTACAACCACCACAACTATGCCTGAAACCAGAACAGAACCAAGCATCCAGTTGACCGTTGACAGCTCAAACAACTCACATATGACCGTAACTATGAAAAAGATAGCCACACCTTTTAAAACCTGGTAGGCTCTAGTTCCCTTTGTCAATACGATCAGCTTATATATCATCGCCGTTATGAGAAGTATATCCACAAGATCACGAAACGAAAACTGGGTGAACCCACTGGCAATTGTTTTCATTATAGTTTCAATCGACATCAAAGCCCCCCCTTCTCATTAGGATTGAATTACATTATACAACGAACCGCTTTTAAATAAAAGCATTCCATTTGTATGTTATCACATACAAGAATAAAAGTATATAAATCAAGATTGGTTCTTATAGTAATTATTGTTTGAAAGACTTGTATCTGCTATAATCATCCCAGGGGGGTGATTAAGCCAATGCTTACAATAGACAGGTTTGAAAACGGATTCGCTATTTGCGAACGAGGTATAGACGATTATATTATGATAAATCAGAACGATCTGCCCGCCGACGCCTGCGAAGGTGATTTTGTTTACATTGATGTTGATGGTAAATACAGGCTTGATAAAGAACAGGCCGCCGAACGCAGGGACAAGTTGGCGCGTCGCGTCAGGGGCCTGTTTTCTGCCAAAAAGCAATAAATAGTATAGATCTAAACTCCCCTGAGTTTTAGTACCGTTGCAGCGGGATCGGCAGACGAAAACACGCTGTTGCCAGCAACAAGTATGTTAGCCCCCGCCTCAATGCATAGCCTGGCTGTTTCCGGATTTACTCCCCCGTCCACCTCTATATCAGTAAAGAGTTTTTTTTCATCAATAAGCGATTTAAGCCTCTTTATCTTATCCAGTACCGAAATTATGAATTTCTGGCCTGCCGCGCCTGGATTTACGCTCATAAGCAGTACCATGTCGCAATCTTCAAGGACGTACTCAATGTAATTTAAAGGAGTGGCGGGATTTAAAGCTACGCCGCATTTCATACCGGATTGTTTAATCAGCTGAATGGTTCTGTGAAGATGCCTGTCTGCCTCGGTATGCACCGTCAATATATGGGCGCCCGCTTTATAAAACGGGTCCACCCATTTTGAGGGATTATCCACCATCAGATGTACGTCTATCGGAAGGGAAGTGTGCGACCGTATGCTTTGGCACATTGCGGGACCAAAGGTTATATTATTTACAAAGTGGCCATCCATTACATCAAAATGTATATAGTCGGCCCCCCATGATTCAACATTCTCAACGGCCTTGCCCAAACAGGCGAAATCCGCTGAAAGTATTGAAGGGGCTACCTTAATTCTGCGCTGCGTCATAATTATATTGTCAGTCATATTTATGTTTTCTCCGTTCGATCAGTTCGCTGATTATTGTTTTATACCTGCTATATCGTTCTTCTGAAACCTCATTTCTGGCCAATGCCTCTTTAACAGCGCAATCCGGCTCTGTCAAATGCAGGCATCCCGAAAACCTGCAATTAGCTGCAAAATCTCTCATTTCAGGATAATACAGTGAAAGCGCCTGCTCGTCTATCTCTTCAGTTTCTAAAAGGCTAAAGCCCGGGGTATCCATCACTGCCGTATCATGGGATATAGGAATAAGCTGCGCATGCCTTGTAGTGTGTTTCCCCCTATCCGTCTTTTTGGATAGTCCGCCAACCTCAAGGTCAATACCAGGCATCAGAGCATTTAAAAGCGAACTCTTCCCCACCGCCGACTGACCCGCAAAGCAAACGGTGCTTCCTTGTATGTGTCTCATAAGCCCATCAAGACCTGTATTATCCAAAGCCGAAGTATGACACAGCGTATAGCCTGTATTCATATACTGGGAAAGAAAATCCTCGCCTTTATTCAACTCGTCATATTTGTTTTGAACCAATATGGGAACAATTTTCTTCAGTTCGCAGTATATTAAGAGCTTGTCCACCATAAGCAGGTCCGGCTTGGGAGCCGAGGCTGATATGACTATTATCAATTTATCCAGGTTAGCGACCATGGGCCTTTTCAGCAAATTCTTTCTGGGAAGGATGGCCTTCATGTATCCTGTGTCCCCATCCTGATCAAATTCAACTCTATCTCCCGGCACAGGGCTGATATCGTTGATTCTAAACCGTCCGCGCGCCCTGCATGTGTACTGGGAGCCGTTTTCCGCCAGTACAGTATAAAAACCTCCTACTCCTTTCAATACAATCCCTTGCATTTTTAGCTCCTAAAGGAAAATTTTGCAACATATTTCCTGGCTTCAATTCCGTCAATATATGCTATGCATGTATAATCCCCCGCCTCCGTCAGTCTTCCCACAAAGGAGATAGGAACTTGGTTTCCAGTCGAAAGCTTGCCTTCATATAATACCTGCTCAACACCCTCTTCCAGCACTGCCGTAACCATAACCGAGGTGTCGCTGCTGACAATATCCAGGTTAAAGGCTATATCCGACGCAAAGATACCGCTGCTCTTGCGCACAACGCTAAGCTCTATAGTTGTTGAAGATAAAACCGGCAAATCGGAATTCGGCGATTGAGATAATACGATATTATTCTCTTCAGCGTCATTTTGAATTACAGTGCGTACTAAGATTCTTTTAAAGCCCTTCTCCTGGAGCTTTTCAATAGCGTTTGGCAGATCGTCTCCCACAACGTCCAGAACCGTTGTGTTAGTTGAGGGGCGCCCGCTTATAAATATATCTACCGTATCCCCTTTCATGAGCTCGGTACCGTACACCGGATCCTGTTTAAAGATAACTCCCTCAGGCATCTCGCTAACGCCATAATTTATTTCTCCGATCTTTAGGCTTTCAGCGTCAAGTTTGTTTAATGCCTCCATCTGTGTTAGCCCAGATAGGTCAGGGACTACTATTACATCCCTGCCGCTGCTCACAGTGACGTTAATCTTTGTTCCGGCGCTTGATGAAGCGCCGGCCGCGGGCGACTGGGACATGATTATGCCCTCGGCATATTCTCCGCTTACGACCCAGTCAAGCACGACCAGTGAAAAACCGCGCTGTTCCGCCAGCTCCTTTGCTTCATCAATGGTTTTGTTTGTTAACTGTGGTATAAGCTCATTATATGTTACATTTGGGTTAGCTATTGATCTTCCAGCAAAGAACATAGCGACGACTAAGCCTATAAAAACTATCGAAAAAACGGGTATTATCCATAACGCGTTCCGCCTCGCCCCCCTCGCTCTTTCGGCCTTCTGCCTGGCGAATCTGCCGTTTGGTTCCCTCAATGAGCGTACCAAATCCTTTCTCATAACCAGTGCATCCCCATATCTGGAGTCAAGCTGCTTTGAAGTTGCCTTCATGGCGACATCACTTAAGGCGCGCGGCATATTCGGATTAATATCTATGGGAGGGGTAATTTCCTCATGCAGATGCTTTAAAGCTATGGACACAGTGTTTTCGCCGTCAAATGGAAGGCGACCCGTAAGCATTTCATACATCATTATTCCAGCTGAGTAAATGTCGCTGGAAGGCCCCACGTCATCGCCTCTGGCCTGTTCGGGCGATATATAGTGTACCGAACCCAATACATTGGAACCGGCAAATGTCTTTGTGGAAGCGTTTACCTCACGGGCGATTCCAAAGTCGGTCAATTTAACCTTTCCATTTACGGTAACGATTACATTCTGGGGCTTTACATCCCTGTGTATTATTCCCCTTCCATGCGCGTGTGACAAAGCGTCAAGCACCTGACACATAAGGTTAACCGTCACTCTGGGGGAAAGCGGCCCACTGTCCTCCATGATCTCCTTCAGTGTTTTTCCAACGACATATTCCAAAACAATATAGTATATTCCATCTTCGCTCCCAACATCATAGGAGCGTACGATGTTTTCATGCGACAGCGATAAGACAGTACGGGCCTCGCGCTCAAAGCGCCTGACAAAGTCAGGATTGCTCTTGTGTTCATCTTTGAGCACCTTTATGGCTACAACCTTATTGTTGGATAAAATATGCGCCTTATAAACAGTTGCCATACCGCCGCTGCCAACCACGCTGTCTATATAGTATTTGTTTGCCAGTATCTTTCCAATCATATCATTGATCAGCCTCCGAATTCCTGGCTAACACTACCGTTATATTGTCCGACGAGCCATTCTCAAGCGCGGCTTTGACTAACATGCCGCCCATTTCGGCCAGATCAATTTCCAAGCCCATTATATCTGCCATCCGCTCATCGGAAACATAGCCATGCAGGCCGTCTGAGCACAGCAGCAATGTGTCTCCTCTATTCCATATGCAGCTAAAAACATCAACACGCGCATTTTCATCAGTACCTAAAGCGCGGGTTATCATGTTGCGATAGGGATGAGTTCTCGCCTGTTCCATAGTTATCGCCCCAATCTCGACGAGTTCGGCGACAAGGGAATGATCATGGCTCACCAATACCAACTTATCGCCATCGTAATGGTATATGCGGCTGTCGCCAACATTCGCGGCAATAAACCTGTCAGGATACAATAACGCCGCTACGATGGTAGTGCCCATACCATTATATTCAGACGAGTTGCTTGCTAGAGTATGTACAGCTCTATTGGCCGCTTTTACAGCTTCATTTATTAATCTTTCATCGCTGGTTGCTAATGGCGCCCCCTCAATATACTCTACAATGCTATGAACCGCAAGTTCACTAGCAACGCATCCAGCCCTATGCCCGCCCATACCGTCGGCGACAGCCACAACAGGCGCTCCACAGACGCCTATTGGGATATACGCGCTGTCCTCGTTTCGGTTTCTCAATCCTATTTCCGTCAAAACTGCATACTGCATTTTATACCCCCACAAACCGCTGCAACCACCCGTCTATTCCGATTCACGGTTTATTTCGTCCAAAACCCTTCTTCTGAGCTGGCCGCAGGCGCCCTCTATATCAGCACCCATTTCGCGTCTGACCGTTGCGGATATATGCCGGCTGGCAAGCATGCCGGCAAACTCGTTTGCCGATTCCCTTGATACACCCATAAGCCCGCGCTCCTTAACAAAGTTTAAAGGTATAAGGTTAACATGACAGCTTATCCTGCGAAGCCTGCGCGACAGCTCCTCTGCATGTACTATACCGTTATTTACTCCTTTTATCAAGGCATATTCAAATATTATGCGTCTTCCCGTATTATTCGCATAATCTCTGGCTGCATTTAGCAGCGAATCCATTTTATAGCGCTTTGCTACAGGCATTAATCCGCATCTTATTTCATCGTTAGGAGCATGCAGCGATATGCTCAGCGTAATGTGCGGCGCCTCGTCCATAAGACGGTATATTTTTTCCACAAGCCCGCATGTTGAAAGCGAGATGTTCCTGGGCGAAATATTTATGCCCTCTTTGCACGTTATGAGTTCAATAAACCTCACTACGTTATCGTAGTTATCCAGAGGTTCCCCGCTTCCCATAAATACCATATTGGTTACGCGCCTCGACCTGTTTAAATCTTTAGGCTCATCATGCTCCACGCAGTTGAGCATTGAAAGCATTTCCCCTGAGGTGATATTTCTTATCATTCCGTCCAAAGCGGATGCGCAGAACGAACAATTCATCCTGCACCCAACCTGAGTGGACAGGCACAGCGTATCGCCATGATTATAATGCATGAGCACGCCTTCCACCATATTCCCATCACCCAATTCAAACAGGTACTTTACCGTTGAATCCCTGTTGGAAACCCATTTTTCATATATTGATGCCGTACCATACGGATATTTTTCAAGTTCGGATCGTAATCCCTTGGGCAGGTTTGTCATTTCAGAAGGCTTGCATCCCGAATTAAGCCATTTAAAGAGCTGTTTCGCCCTGTATCTGGGCTGCTGATATTCGTCCATCAATTTTGATAAATCATCAATCATCATGGAATTAAGTTCGCGCATCTCTGGTCACTCCTTTTAGCTATCAATCTGCCTTGCGTTGCATCTTAGCGATGAAAAAGCCTTCAGTCCCGTCCAAATGCGGGAAAAGCTGAAGCGCTCCGTCCTTAACACGGGGCCAAAGCTCCATTGGAACATATGGTTTTATATCGGCTGGATGAAACCCATTGTACTTTTCCAAGAAGCGCTTCATAATACCTTCATTTTCGCGTTCTGAAATGGTACATGTCGCGTAGACCAATGCCCCGCCTTTTTTAACGTATTTTGAGCAAGTTGATAGAATCTCGAACTGTATTTCCGATAGGCCGGCAATAACCTCATCCGTTTTTCTATATCTGGCGTCAGGTTTTCCACGTACCCCCAATCCGGAACAAGGCGCGTCTACCAGTACAACATCCATTTTTTCATCAAGCTCTTCATTATAAAGCCTTGCGTCATGCAATGCTGTGACTGCGTTCATTACATGCAGTCTTTCAAGTGTACGGTCCAAAAGCTCCTTGCGGTGCTGATGGACTTCCCAGGCCAGTATCGAACCCGTATCAGCCATCAACGCTGATAAATACGCTGTTTTCCCTCCAGGCGCGGCGCATGCGTCCAGCACCTTCATACCCTGCATGGCTCCGCATATCTGGCATACAAGCATCGCGCTTTCACTCTGTATGCTTATAAATCCATCATTGTACAAACTATCGGATACGGGATTAAATCCTGATGTAAGCTTGTATGCGTCTTTAACCAGTCTCCCCCTGATATATCCCATCCCCCTGCCGTTAAGCTCGGTCTCCAACATTTCAGAGGTATAGGGGGGATGTGCGCGAACAGTAAAAGGCGTGCTGGGCTTTTCTAACATATCCCCAGCGAATTCCAAGCCGTAAAGCCTAACGTATTCATCGACAATCCACCTTGGATAACTGTATTTAACCGCCAGCCTGTCCCTATCATCTTTAGGCATTGGGACAGTTTTTAAATCCAAACGGCACACGGTTCTCATTACGCCGTTTACATATCCGGCCAATGCACCCTTCCCTATTTCCTTTGCAAGCTTTACGCTCTCATCGCAGGCCGCCCTGTCAGGAACCGACATAAAAAGCGCCTGGCATACGCCCAGACGTAGTATTCCCTTGATAACATGATTGAGCTTACCCTTGGAACAATAATCAATTATATAATCAATATACATCAGCCTGTCAAGCGTTTCATAGACCAATGCGCTAACCCAAGCGGCCTCAGAAGACGGCTTTTCAGAAAGGGCGTCCTTTAAGGCAAGGTTTGAATATTTTCCTCCCCTGATTATGCTGTCAAGCACTTCAAGGGCAACTCGCCTTAAGCTCATGTTAAAAAGCAGCCCTTCAAATTTCTGCCATTCAAGGCAGCCTTTGCATCCATGCGCTTCGCTCCCCTGAACTGTAGTTCCGTTACTTCAATGAGGCCGTCAGCCGTAGCGACAAACAGTCCCTTCTTAGGATCCGCAATAACGCACTCTCCAGTATGAGCGGCTGGGTTCCCAGTTTCACACAGTTTTGTCCTCCATATGTTGAGAGGTTCACCTCCTATCATTGCATACGCGCATGGATCAGGGTTCATACCTCTGACCAGGTTATGTATTTCAACAGACGACTTGCTAAAATCTATCCTGGCGTTTTCTTTTTCAATGCGCCCGCATCTTGTGGCCTTTAAGCTATCCTGTGGAATCGCAATGAGTTCGCCTCGCTGAAGCCTTTCAAGAGTATCCCTCAATACAGTGGCGCCAAGCAACGCTAGCCTTTCGCTCAGTTCTCCGGCCGTTTCATCGGGATATATATCAAGCTCCCTCATCAGCAGTATATCGCCGGTATCAAGCCCTACATCGGTCAGCATAGTGGTTATGCCGGTTTTCCTTTCACCCGCTATTATCGCGCTTTGAATGGGCGCGGCCCCACGGTATTTGGGCAAGAGACTTCCATGCACATTTATACAGCCATGCTTTGGAATGCCAAGAATTTCACGAGACAGTATCTGTCCAAATGCTGCGGTGACCATAACGTCAGGCCTGAAATTTTGTAATTCAACTATGCTGTCGCGGTTCTTTATACGTTCAAATTGGAAAACCGGAAGACCCAGCTTTAATGCTTCAATTTTTACCGGGGGCGCGCACATAAGCCGTTTCCTGCCTTTAGGCTTGTCCGGCTGCGTAAGCACAATTATATCATGACCGCTATCTACCAGCATCCTTAGGGACGGCAAGGCAAATTCAGGAGTACCCAAGAAAGCTATTCTCACAAACTCAGCCCTTTCCTAAGAGATATTTTCACTTTTAATGTCTTCATCATCGTAACCTTCAGGGGGTTCGGTAGCAATGTCTACAAAAAGTCTTCCGTTAAGATGATCTATTTCATGGAATACGGCGCGTGCAAATAATCCTTCGCCCTCATATTCGACTGCACTGCCATTGCGGTTAAATCCCCGAACAACTACTCTGTTCGGACGTACGACATACCCTCGGTCATCTGGAAATGAAAGGCATCCTTCATATCCTTTTTGTTCACCTGAAAATGAAACAACGGTTGGATTGACCAGCTCCACTAAACCCGACCCGCAATCTATTACCACCACCCGTTTGAGTACGCCGACCTGTGATGCGGCAAGCCCCGCGCCTTCGGCATGGTACATGGTTTCAGCCATGTCGTCAAGAAGCGTATGAAGCCGTCTGTCGAAATTTATAACAGGCTTACATACCTTTCTCAGGCATGGAGCGCCATTTTTAAAAATATATCTTAGTGCCATAAGGTTGTCCTCCAGCAAATCATTATAAATATTATAAAATAATTTTAAAATTTTATCAACGCCTGACGCCTCAATTAACCTAGGACGACAAGAACAGAAAAAGCCTGCTTAGCTTAATACCATTTGATCCCGACGCACTTCAATTTCAAATCTTACCCTTCCATTTTTACAAAAAGCCTGTATGTTTCCTCCTAGAAGGGAAATGGTTTCCTTAGCTATCGCAAGGCCAAGGCCGGTGCCATTGCCGCTGTGGGCCTTATCAGCCTTATAAAACCGTTCAAACAAATGCTCAATATCGGTTTCATCTATGTAACCTGGATTTTCAACAAATATGATTATTCTATCCTCGACCAAATCGGCGCCAAGCAGGATTTCGCGTCCTCCTTCAGAATGCTTAACAGCATTATCAAGGAGTATAACAATAACTTGCTCAATCCTGTCAGGGTTTGAATAAACTGTTACTGGAACGTTATCAAGGCTAAGGCTCAGCCTGAAACCACAGTCGCTGGCAATTTCCGTAAAACAGTCAGCCGCGTTTCTTATAAGCTCGGTTATGTCAAAGCTGTATTTTTCAAAGGCAACCCCGCCGGACTGGAGCCGCGAAAGCTCAAGAAGGTCGTCTATAAGCCTTGATAGCCGCATCGATTCCTTGAGTATATAGCCATAGTAGCGCGACCGGTCAAAATCATTTTTTATAAGGCCGTCACTAAGGGCGTCGGCCAGGCTGCGAATTGCGCTTATCGGAGTGCGAAGTTCATGTGATACGTTCGCTACATAATCCCTTCGGGTCTGTTCAAGCCGTTCCGACTCCGTTACGTCCCTCATTAGAACAACGGCTCCGGCAACGTGATCCTCCCCATTTGGAAGAGGCGTAATAGTTATATGCAGCAACCGTTCCCCAACCTTAAGCTGCTCGTTTTTTGCTGCCATATTCAAAGACACATCCGTCATGAATTTCATTATCGACCTGTATATATCTGATCCGGCAGGAATGCATCCTCTTCCGCCGCCCATAAGCCTAATTGCCGCATCATTGCAGTGGGTGAGTTTTCCTTCCGCGTTTATTGCCATCACTCCCTCGCCAAGGCCATTCATGATAGCGCGTAATCGGTTTCTTTCAAGCGTAAGGTCTTTAATTGTCCTCTCCAGCTCGTCGGACATGTGGTTTAGCGCGCTTCCAAGCCTCGCAAGCTCTCCCCTTCCCCTTTCCGGAGCGTTTACCTTAAAGTCGCCCAACGCTATTGCCTGCGCAACGTCGGTCATCCTGTTTACAGGTCCTGTTATGCTTTTGGAGGCAAAGTACGCGGGAATAATCATCAAAGCGGCAACGGCAAGCATACTTACAACCAGAGCTGTAATCAGTGCGTTTACAGCGGCGCTTATTTCGCTTATCGGCTTTACAAGAAATACAGCGCCCTGAATCCTGTCTCCAACAAATGGCGTGTTTCCATATGATGTTATAGGCGTACCTACAATTATACAGTATTCCCTTAGTTCTGCAGGGGTCGTAACATGCTCTCCGTTCAGCACGCTCTCCAGATGAGGTTCAACATAAGCCCTTAATTCGGTGGAGGATTCAGTATCAAGATATGCAAACAGCTCTCCTTCGGCGTTATACATATATAGCTGCGCGTCCCAGAGGTCATTCATGGTTGCGGGAGACATAAGGGACTCAAATGTCGCCCTGGACATAAGCCCCATAAGGTACAGCCAGGCTTGCTCTGCGCAATATTCAGCCCGCGGCACAAGCTCTTCTGCCTTTTGATCGGCAAATACGCTTTTTCCATATATGCTAAACAAAACCGTCGTAAGCGCAGCGCTCATTATGATGGTAAGCAGGATTATTATAAGGGTTCTATACAACAGTGAATGCTTCATTACGTCAATTCAAACTTATACCCAATGCCATACACGGTGTTTATCGCAAATCCAAGGTCACCGTGCGGAAACTTCTGCCTTATCCGCTTTATCTGCGTATCTACGGCTCTGGTATCGCCGAAGTAATCGTATCCCCATATTCTTGACAAGATCTGCTCCCTTGAAAACACCTTTCCTGGGTGCGAGGCAAGCATCTCCAATATTTCAACCTCTTTGGGGGTAAACCTTACGGCGTCCCCATTGATTTTTACGCTGTAGTTGGCTAGATCAACCTCCAAACCACCCAATTTCAGAGCCTTTGGGGGTTCGTCCGCTTGAGAGAGATATCTGCGCAGAACCGATTTGATTCGGGCGATAACCTCCCTAATGCTGAACGGCTTTACTATGTAATCGTCAGCCCCAAGCTCCAATCCTAAGACCCTGTCGATCTCCTCTCCCTTGGCCGTAAGCATGATTATCGGTACGCGGCTTTGCTGCCTGATCTCCCTGCAGACTTCAATGCCGGACATTACCGGCATCATTATGTCGAGTATTATAAGCGTCGGGTTCTGAGATTCAAATTTTTCAATAGCTTCCTTGCCGTTGAAAGCTGAGATGGCCTCGTATCCCTCTTCTCTTAAATAAACGCCAAGCGTTTCATGGATTATCGGCTGATCGTCGCAGATCAATATCTTTCGGTCCATATTATCACCTCTTTATCTATTATAAATCACTTGATCGGACAAGGCAATGGAGTTGGCGTAAGCGTCATAATTGTACAATATTAGGACATAATTGCAGCTTCTTTGTTGGCAGGGCCAGTTAAATTAAGATGCGTATTTCTTAAAAAAGCTTATTTTTGACTTTCTTGTGTTTTTAATTAGATTGCTTTTAAAATTGCTTGGCAAATTAAACTTATCCACTGATTGTTATACTGTTAAGCCAATAAATTTATACTTTTTTTGTACACCAAATAGCTCGATAAAGGCGGCATATGGTAAATATAACATTATAAATTTTCAGGAAATACATTATCTTGCGCGATACCAATCGCCTATAAGGCCGAAATGGTATATCAGAGCTTACGGATTATCAATCGCTTCTGGACGAAATTGCCGCGGGGCGTAGTTATTGACCTGCTCATAATTGGAAGTATATATTCTGACGAAGCCAAGGGGATATATGTCGTAAAATATTTCTATTACCTGGGAAACAATAAAGCTGGCCGTACTATGGATCAGGATTATTTATGGAGACGCCCGCATATGCTCAACCTTTGGTTCCTCAATATATATGAGCTTGGGAGACGTGAGCATATGTAACCGGTACTGCGCGGACCGCCGCATCTGGTTGGCGACAACTGTGCTGCGCTTTATGCCCCTTCTATCGGCTTTTACCAAAAAAACGATCGGCGAGTAAACATCACTTTACAGCCACAGGCGCTGTTGCACGAAAATCGACCTTCATCATTTACGCCGTCCTCCGCGACAACAAATCCTGCTGTGCCAAATTATTGATGTTCAACCTACATGTGCTGTGGGTATAATAAATACTATAAGGACGGTGACACGCTTGAACTTCATCAAAGGGATTATGCTTGAGGGCATTTCATGCGCTGGTAAAACATCGACATTCAATGCGGTGAAAAAGCTGCACACCGAAAGAGCGGACTGTGAGAGAGGCATCATTGCTTTGGGTGAGCATTACTCCAAATTATTGAACGGGATAAATGGTGAACCTGTCATACTGGAGCAAAATGCCCTCTGTGCTCTTTTGAGTGAACGCATGTCCATGTTGGAACGGTTGAACGCTTGGGTCTCCTCCTTGGGAGAGGCGCGACGCCAATCTAGGGGGCTTTTTGCTCTGCTTGAACGATTTTATCTCAATCACGTTGTCGCCTTTGATACGTACTCTCAAAGCATGGAAATTCGCTGCATCCACCTTGGTTTGAAATGCATACTGCTGACGATTTCCAATGATAACATTGTTCATCGCATCCGTTTGAGGGATGAACAAATGAATATCCAGCGACCGTCCGATGAGATTGAATTGCAAGCTTCTGATTACTTAGCTGTTCAGGAGCGTTTTCTTGTGGCTGTTAAGCGTATTTCTAGCCCTGCTCTGATCATAAATACGGATTCCATGGACTGGAGTTCTTTTGCACATAATATCCTCTCTTTCTCAGATATTGCTTGACTCTTTATAGCTGGTCTTGGTCAACAATCTCAAATAGCACTCATTACTATTGTAAGCAAAACACACTTCTTCCTTATGTGATATAATTGCAGCTATGTTATTTAAGGTTATCTTTTGTCTACAAAAAATGCGCTTAACTGCTCCCTATGCGAATTCATCGTATACATTTAGAGATTTAAGTCTCTTGCCCAAGATCGTAAAGCTGCCGAAGGTATTTCTACAATAAAACCATAGTAGATTAAAACTAAGGTTTAAGGAGGGCATTTAATTATCTTTGTGAAATGTTTGTTCCCCAATATTTTGTCAGACTGGGACAAGCGCATCAAATCTCCCTAAAGCAACCCGTTCAAGCGGCTATTGGCTCTGTACCATTGGCCCTCGGCTTGCCTTGCGGAAAGATCGTCCTGTCGGTGGCGGTACTGTCGATCATTATTACTGCGCCGTTAGGCGCTTTGGGAATGGAAGCGGGTTACAAATCTTTGCCCGCAAAAGAAGAACTCCTGAGGGAATGAGAAGCCTGCTCCTTTGCATATCGCCGGGCGGCTTCCCGCCGTTCCTCGCTGTATGAGGCGGTCAAGCGGAACGGTTAAATGGGTTCGTTTCTACTTTGCGCTTGCCATATCCACGGTGAACCGTTGGCGGCGTGAACGCGCTTGGAGAACGAAAAAACCCAGACATTATCTGGGCTTTTAGGTGATATATCTAAACCGGTACATCAGTTTGGTGGAGCTTACCGGATTCGAACCGGTGATCTCTACACTGCCAGTGTAGCGCGATAGCCAACTTCGCTAAAGCCCCAAAAGCTATATCAGATTCTTTCGTTAACCTATTGCTTTGGTTAACTGAGCTAAAGCTCTGAACCGAGGATAATTATAACCTATACTCATCGTTTTGTAAAGTGGTAATATGATTTTTATTTGTACATTTTGGATTTGACAGATAAAACCGATATATAGGCCTATTTAGGGCATGACGCGGTTTTAATACCCGCGCCATGCAAAGCGTATCAACTACAACCAATGATTGATAGAGCGGTTTTCAGTATGTTGACTTTATTCCTCCTTTCCTCCTGTAAATCGCTTTACCATCTCAATTCCCCCATTCGCGCTCAAAGAAACTATTGCGGCATTAAGAGGTACCAAAAACGCATTGCCCAGATCCAGCTGTCCAGTAAAATAGTACGCCGGATACAGCACCGCGATCGCTATAACCCAGCTCCAGATTTGAGTAGGTATCTTGTTGATAGCTCCCAGTCCTTTAGTTAACTGTGTGATAACGCATACCATCAATAGGGCTCCCGCTTGGGTAGCGAGTACTGCCCATGTTGTAAATTCCATTGTTTTATCCTCCAATTATATATTTGTTTAAAATATAGATTTCAAACCAGTCGATCCTGTTGCACAGCTATATGTGTACACGTCCGACTGTTATAAGCTATACTTGTGACACAAATCTCAAAAAACATCAGCTTAAATGCCGTTTCTGCTGCATACTGATTATATTTTTCAAAACTTGTTAAAACTTTCAACAAGTAGTGTTTTTATTATATTTCCGTCGTTTGATTAAATCTTTAATTACTAGTTTCTGTATCACCTCCATAGGGTCTAACCTTGCTTTAGCTCAAACTTGTGCCGTATACCTTATCTCCAACTTTTATTAACAGCTTTACCGTATCCGGCAACGCTGATGCACTGCCGGAGCCGCCGTGAGCTGCTGCAAACGCCGCTATTCCGGCCATAGTCCTTTCGCCAACTTTGCCGTCTGCCGTGCCGCAGTCATAGCCTAGCCCGTTTAGAGCTGCCTGCAACGCCTTAATGTCATTACCTTGCATCATTGGTGACGTATGTTGTAATACTACTGCCATTATGTTATCTCCTTCCTCAAATAAATCAAATCTGCCAAAATGCGTCCAATAGACGGCTCCTTTTGCATCTATGCCATGCTCTATGACACCCTCGTCACGGCCAAAACCCTCAATTACATTTCCATTTCCCATATAAACACCCACATGGAATATCTTAGAGCCATCATGTCTAAACGTCATATCTCCAGGCCTCAAATCGACCTTATTAATTGGCTTGCATCTGGCGTATAATCCTCTGCTATTGATGTCGGATGATTGCAAACCCAGCTTGTTAAGCGCCCAGTAAATAAGCCCCGAGCAGTCAAACGCACGTATTTCAGTTACTCCATCCCGTACCCGCCTGTCATACAGGGCAATCGCGCGGTTGGCGTTGGCAGTGCTGGTCTCGTGCCGTTTTATCCAGTCTTTTGGAGCATCCATTGATTTTAGGTCCTCCCCATTGCCACCCCATACATAGATACCCCTATTGGTCTGTGTACGTAATACCTCTATGAATTTGTCTATTGTGTTCACAATATCGCCTCCTGTTTATATCCTTCAATATACCGTATTAATTTCCATTAGCCTTTAATAACGGCATATATCTATGCAAACTATTATGTGCCTTCGCCCCACGTTTCTGGATTGGAGTCTGCTTGGTCAATCCAAAGTTGATAAGGAACGCAGGCAACCAACGCCTGTCTTGCCTCGGTACGGCCCTCTTCAGCGCTGCAGAAAAAATATCTGTGACATTGCACCGTAACAGCCGCCTATATACATATATTCACTTTCCCTATAAACGGTTAATAATATATTGAAAAACGAGCGCTTTGCTCTTTGTGGACGGTCTTAAACCCTGTTATTGATTCTTGCTTACTAAAATTTCTTTGATATATATCATTCCGTATCTTTAACGGCTTCATAACTCTATTCTGGCATTATAATTGCAGACATTTACCGTTATAACTATTGAGGATTATTTGTACCTGAAATACTCTCAGATTGCATGGGAGATATACGGCGAATTAGAACCCTTCGGACTTGACGAGTGTTTGTTGGACGTAACCAGCAACAAACACTTGTTCGGGGGCGGAAAAGCGATTGCAGATAAACCGCGGGAACGGATCAAGTTCGACTTTGGCGTTCATGTATAGGCGGGCGTTTCGGGAGAAACCAGGACAGCGCTTCTTGGTTGCGGATGTTTTCCCCGTTACAATGCAGCTGCTGCGCCCGTCAGCCCGTGGGCCAGCGCAAACCGCGGGCGTACGATGCGCATCCATTATGGCATGCCGCCCCACGGCGGCTTAGCGCCGGAGCTTCAGTTCAGTTGCGAAGCGGATTCGGCACGCATCCTTTACGGCGGTGCGGGCGACGCTGGCCTTGTCTAGCTTGCGGCAGGGGGAATTTGCCCCGGATGGGCTCTTCAGCCCGCATACCTATGCGCTCACTCCCACACCTTGCGGAGTTATGTGTGAGGCATGCGATTATGCCAGGCTGATGGCGTTTCGCATGTTCTGATCTTGATCATCTGCCCTTTTCCAAATACTTGCATACCGTCCCCACATAGGGGATGTTCTTCCAAAGGTCGTAATCGCCGATCACACCCAGGCGGTATTTCGCTCGCGAAACCGCAACGTTTATGATGTTGGGCTTCTGCCCGACCCATTGGGCTGCGCCCTTTCCGCTTTGCCCATCGCAGCCGAGCACCAGCAGCACCTCGTTCGCTTCCTTGCCCTGGAAGGTATGGATCGTTCCACAGCTTTCCTTGAGCCAGGCCCGGATTTCTTCCAGTTCCAACTCCGGTAACGCCTTATGGAGCGCCGGATAGAGCGCATCCTGCAAAGCCCTGTTCACCGTGGTAAAGGGCGTAATGAGATAGAGCTTTGGCAACCCTTCATATACCGCAGCCGCCTTGCTCACCAGTTGGGCCGCCGCGTCGATCTGCTCCGGCACTGAATGGTTTTTGTTGCCCTGCTCCGTCCCCTTTACATCCAGCCAAATGGATTGGGGAAACAGGAATCGTTTTCCGCCGGGTTCGGCGGTTTTCTGGAACATCCTGCCGTTGTAGGCGACCTCGTTGGAGATTGCGAACATCGGGTTGAGGCAGCGGCGGTGAACCACGAGCGGACAACCCAGCCACAGCACTTCCCCGTTCAGCGTCCGGACGCCGCCATAGCGGTTGCACCGGTCGGCCAACACCTGGACGGACAGGTCCGGCAGGCGGTAAGGCTCCGGGATCCCGTTTTCATCAGCAAAGCGCTTGCGCAGCTCCGCTGGGATGGTCACGATCGGCTCCACCTGCAGCGGATCGCCGACGACGATAGCACTCCGCGTCCGCCACAGTGCGCCCAAAGCACTCTGCGGGGTTGCCTGGCCTGATTCGTCGACCACGAGGAGCCCGAGTTCCTCTGCCTGCACCCCGTCGAGGAAGGATTGCACGGACGCGAACGTCGTCGATATGACAGGCACTATCAAAAGAAGCGTGTTGAGCAAATCGGCATAGGCCGCACGGCAATCCGCCTTATCCGTGAATTTGCCATCCCACATGGCGAAAAGCCGCCGCAGGTTTTGCTTCACGCAGTTGCTCGAAAGTGTAAACGCCTTGTGCAGCATCAGTGCCTGGTAAAACAGTTCCTCCCGCGCTCTGTCGAATCCAGCGCACGTCCAGGGACAGGCCGTCTGCGAAGGCTCGTTTGCGCTGATGTTTTTCCAGAACGCCGCGTCCGCCCAGTTGCCGCCAAACCGTGCCCGCTCGGGTTCCACTGCCGCGTTTGCATCCGCAAGTTTCGCCTCCGCCTGCTGGAGGGTTTCCTGCGCGGAACGCGCGGCATCCTCCTGCTCATGGCGGGCGCTTTTGAGTCGCGTCACCTGGATGAGCGTCTCCTGCACAGCCTGCTCCGTCTCCAGCCATTTCTTTACCATAGGATCCTTCCGATACCGGAGGATGCGTTTGAGGAAAGGGACGGCGCTTTTGAGCAGGGCAGCGTTTTCCCGCTGGAGCGCAAGCCTGCGTTCCGCTTCCGTCTGCGCGTTTTGGCTTTCCGCCAGGCGCGCTTGCTCTTTGCAGGCTGCCCGTACCGCTTCTTTGCCGGCCTCAGCCGCGTCCTCCTGCTGTGCCAGCAAGGCCTGAGCCTGTGCGATTTTTCCCTGCTCGTCCCTTACGGCCTGCAGCGCCTTGGCAAAGCGTTCGCGTGCCGCGTTCCAATCCACGGTTTCCTCCGCATAATGGCACTGGAGCGTGGCGCCCTCCTTCGCCCACCAGAGGCGGTCCTTGAGCGCCTTCAAGTGCCCCTTTTTCCCGAGTTTGGCGGAAATGAGGCCCCAAGCCGGTTCCCCCAGAAGCTCGGTAGCTACGTCCGCAAAGTATGTTTCCTCCATCGTTTGCCGCCCCGCGCCGGAAAACCGACCGGTCCGGTCCTCCTGGATCGCCTTGGGCAGCTCCATTGATATGTTCTCCACCGCCGCGTTGTTGTTGGAAGCCACAAGGATTCCATATGCGGAAAGGTCTTGGTGCAGCTTATAATAGCTCTGGTTATATTGATCTGGCGGCGCCTGGAACGCTTGCTTGCGGAATGCGTCGTCCGGAGCAGCGTACTCCGCCATCCGGATTGCCCGCTCCACCACATTGGAAGCGATGATTTCCTTTAAAAGCGTGGTCTTTCCAGTGCCCGGCGGGCCGTTGACAGAGAATATCCTCTGCTCGCCGGAAACAGCAAGGTTGATACCCAGCTGCTGCATCAGGCTTGGGCTGTATCGGGATGGCCACGCGCCGAGCGGAAACGCATCCGCGCGAAGCCAGCGCCGCATTTGCTCCGTATCGGTATCGATCTGCACCCGTTCCGCTTTCGGAACCGGCTCAACCATAGCCTGAATGTAGACCGAAACCGTTTTCGTCGGCGCCTTGCGGATCGCCTCCATATCCTTTAGATAAAAGCTCTGCAGGAGCTCTGTCGAAGGGTCCAGCGGCGGGAATTCACCCTTCTTGTTGGCGTGCTGCTTCTTTTCGCGCGCCCAGAGCGCGGACTTAAGCAGTCCGTCCGCCACGCCGAGGCCTCCGCAAACCTCGCCGAACAGCACAAGTAGCTTTTCTTTGGAAAACGCCGGCTCGCACGCTTCCTTCTGCCGCTGCAACAGGGCGTCGTTCCAAGCGTGCTGCAGCTTCTCCAGTTCCGCCGCGTCCAACTTTGCGGATATTGAACCCTCCCGGACGAGCGTGCAGGCAGCCCAGGCGAAACTTGATATGGCAAACGAATTCGCTATATACTGCCCGTTTTCATTGAGCTTCATCGCGCAGAGGCAAGTCGCCGAATTGTCGGCCTCGATGGCGCTTTCCTCCGCATCCAGGCGCAGCGCTTCTAGCATCCAGCCGATCAAATCACGCGTTTTGCCCCAACCGAGATACACGTCATAGGCTGTGCGGACCAGCGGGTTGTTATTGGTTTGCGCCCAGGGTTCGCCCCGTGTTGTAAGATCCACATCCTGCTTCGGTTCAACCGGCCAACAGGGGTTGAAGAATTCCTGTTCGTACCAATAGTTCAGGATTCGGTCGCGCATCCAGATCACCTCCGTGTGTATGATCGCAAGCTTATTTTTCCATATTATATCAGATATTCGCGTAATCTGCTCTCCCTTTTGCCATTCCCTGCGGTGTGCAAAAATCTGCGCCGGCCGTTTCGCTTGCCCGAACGGATACACTTTGCCATAGGGATATAATTTAGAGATATCAATATAAATAAAGAAAGGTTTAACAGCGACCATTAGGTTAGTTTACAAGAGACTACACGCAGACCGTGAAACGGGCTGCTGACAACAAATGGCGCTATGCTCCCGGCAAGGGGCATAGCGCCGTTTTGTTGTGGGGGAATCCAAAGGGGGCAAGGCCCCTTTTGGCACACGACTTTGCGTAGCAAAGTGTAGTGTGTTATACGCTCTGTCGGCGTTGCCGTGAAAATCCCGTTGCCACCGTGGAGGACAAGGGCATTTGAAGCGGCAGGAAAACAGGCTGTGCTTGCGGGGCGGGAAGCCGCAAGCACAGGACTGTTTTCATCAGCAGACAGGGTGTATATGAAAGCCCCCGTCTCCTCGTCCTCCGTCTGGATTTAGGGCCAACTTGGCCCGATGTTGTATATACACTCGGCAAAAATAGCAGGACAGGCGACCGCCGTCAAGGCTATTTTGGATTGTCTGTCCTCTCAAAATTGGAATGGGCATGAAAGCCATTTTCGGGCCTTCACGCCTTGATTACCCATCAGCAAAGGCGGGCGAGGCTGTCAACGGCGGCGCTGTAAGCGCCGTTCATCTTGACCGTTGACTGGCTCGGCTGGCTTTGCTATTTCCCCAGTTATGCAAGTTAGGCTTAACCCAATAAGGCGTAGTAAATCTGCCCGACAAATCGAGAATTTTTAAATCTGAACTGTTCCCCGAAAAGTTGGGCAATTTCACACTTTCTTCCGTGTCAAGCAAACCCCAACGATTGCTCCAGTCAAGGCAAGCGGTGCTATTCTAACAAACAGCCACTCAAATGCGTGAAACACTACTCCAGAAACTGCGGTTTCGGGGTGGCTATAATCCCAACCCAAGTAAGGACTATTTAATACTATTAGGACTACAAAAATAGTCACTATAACCGCACACAATGAGATGAAAAGCCCATGAATTGCTTTTTGTCTCGTTGCTTTCCTATGCGCAAGTTGCAGGTTTATGACCTCAAGTTTCTCAGAAATTGCTCTTAAGTCATCAGCCTTCGTCTCGACAACGGTTTCTCCAAGCAGCGTGCTTACAGGTGTTTCAAATACCTCTGATAGGGAAATCAACATATCGGCATCTGGAACCGACAAACCTTGTTCCCATTTAGAGATCGTTTGTCTCACCACGTTCAACTTGATTGCAAGTTCCTCTTGCGAAAGCCCGTTGGATTTTCTGATTGTTTTGATGTTTTCATTTAGCATCAGGGATGACCTCCTTTCACCGCCATTATACGGAGGAAAGCCCGTTGCGGCAAGCAACACAGATTAACATTTGTCGATCTGCGCCTTATCCGCCAAAGGCGTACTTGTTATTTTCTCTTACCCCTCTGCGGCATATAGCTTTTCGCCAATTCGGATTTTTGAACAATCCGAGTCAGCCATTGTTTTTCTTCCTCTGTCAGCTTGGTATAACGCAGCTTCGTCTGCTTACAGAATACCATCAGCAGTTGTTCCGCCCGGCTACCCTTGAAGCTCGCCACTTCCTCCAAATCCCGCTTGAGTTCGTCCACAATGGTATTTCCGGGGCGCTGTCGCTCCTGCCCCTGTGGGCTTCCCGTATATCCTCCATGATAGCGTCTATGTCGTGATGTACCTGGCTGCTGAAATAGTCGCCCTCCCGCACATGGGCGGATTGCAGGACACCAGCGGTTTTGTCATGCTCCCCCGGCTGGTACTTCTCCACGATTTCAGCCCTCGCCACATCTACCCATGCGTTCAAGTTCTGTATCTGCGTTGCGGCGATACCCTCTACATAAATCTGTATATCGGCCAGCAGCTTCACAAAATCCGGGTGCGCCGTCAGTTCACAAAGCAGGGCGGTATCAATTCGTCCGCTTTTCAGCAGGTCTATCATCTCGTCACTCAAACGCAGGTCTGCAAAATCAGCGTTTGGGTGATTTTTTGTTTCGGTCAGCCCCAACAGATAATCAGCGGCCACGCCAGGCATGGCAGGCTACGATTTTTCAAACCTGGCCATAGACCCGAACGCGCTGGAAAAGAGGATAGATGAGTTTGTAATCAACGTATATGAGGTGGAACCGCCCACTGAGGACGGATATGTTACCGTAAAACGTCCCGATCAGCTGTTTCCTGAAGACCAGACGTTTTCGGAATGGATTAAGCAAATCCACAGCTTCGCATAACAATGCATTTAAACGACTATGGAATGCCGCCGCAGATAGGCGATTGGATAAAAGGTCCGGATTCATATGATCATCTGGATGAAATAGCCAGGATAAACGATGAAGAGGAGAAGGAGCTTGAGACCAAGCACGAGCCCTGAGGTTTTAGCGTCCCTGTAGGAGCAGAAAGAAATGCGCGAGAGGCTTATAAAGATCCTTGATGAAATAGACTACAAAGCGGCTGAGATATACAGCAGATATAATAATGAGGAACGGCTGAACGTGCTTACCCGAAACAAGGCTGAATCGTCATACCCGTACCACATGATCTGCAGCCCTTCTCCCTGTGCCGCCACGCAGTCCGCGTCCTCCTTCGGATACCCTGCTCCCGTTACCTGCCCCGATAGGTTGTACTTATAGTATATCGGCAGCGCGCCGCGTTCCCGCTTTTATCCTCCCTATCTCGTCATATTCGTACCTGTACGTGTTCCCCAGTCCGTCCGTGCTCGTCTCAAGCCGTCCCAGCTCACTGTAGCTCCCTCTGCTTTCGCTTCCGTCCGCCCCACGCGTCTTTACTACGTTCCCGTACCGGTCGTACTCGTACCGCGTTTCGTTTCCGTTTCCGTCATAACCGTAATAAAAATAAAACCCAGAAACGATTACTGGGTTTTATTTTAAGTTTTAATCTAGAATTCAGAAATTTCGCGAATTATTTTTCGCCCTTTGCAATCTAGTTTAACTATTGATAACTCAAGAGAGTCTTCTTCTAAATCCCCTGGTATATATCCTTTGTCACTAATTTCCTCCGTCTCATAGTGAACATTATTAATTTCTGAATTTGCCATTAAAATAAGATGGCTAGCCAATGATAGTAAGCCTTCCTTATTTGTTATAATTTCTACTAAGTTATTGCTTGGCATCTTAATTGATATATAGCTATTTTCTTTCCAATCTAATTGTGCAGATGAATAAAACATATATTAATCCTCCTACTCAAAAAACACGTGTATGTTACTTAGTAATTTATTTCTAACACTTGGTCTAACGGGATGCTTCCATGTTTCAAGATTTAAATGAGTACCGTATCCATTATGATGCGATAAATCAAATCTCATTGTTCTGTATCCATCAGCTGATTGATACCTTCCTTTACCCACTTTAGTATATCCTTCACCTAAAAATTCTTTACCATATTTTATACCTTCCTTTCTAGTAGTTGTAATTTCTGTATTAATGCACTTATTATGAACCAGAACACCTGAATCGCCAACATAATAGGTGTGGAAGTCCTCCACCTCGAAGTTGTACACCTTTACCGGACTTTCCAGCA
>ERZ857984.286-NODE-286-length-68390-cov-243.232926_pt1 | contig 68390 bp, 69 predicted proteins | sample MGYA00519914_ERZ857984 | MGnify/ENA primary metagenome ERZ857984 (study PRJEB31778, sample SAMEA3449417) | human gut metagenome | biome: human gut; feature: human-associated habitat; material: faeces | place: United Kingdom | collected 2010/2012 ...
AAAACATTGACAAAAAGTAATGAAAACATATATAATAATGTCAAATGTTTTTAACAGAGGAGGAATTATAAATGAAAGAAAAATCAACATTAAAGGATGTTGCAAACAATTACTTGACACATACCTAGAATGAGATTTTTAATTTGACATTTATATATACCTTATACGGACAAACTACTTTTTAAAAGTAGTTTTTTTTATTGAAAGTGATGGTAAGTATTGAAAAAAATTATAAATAATAAAAAATATATTTCTAGCCAAACTGATTTAATGAAAGAGTGGTGCTTTGAAAAAAATAAAGGCAAAAATCCTACCAATATTTTAATTGACAGTGATGAAGTTGTATGGTGGAAATGTTCAAAAGGTCATTTATGGGAAGCTTCTGTAAAAGAAAGAATTAATGGCAGAAAATGTATAGTATGCCAAACGAAAGAAGTTATAACAGGATTTAATGATATAAAAACATTAGCACCACATCTTATAGCAGAGTGGGATTATGAAAAAAATACGGATTTAGATCCAGAGAAAACAGCATGCTGTAGTAACAAAAAGGCATGGTGGAAATGCTCAAAAGGTCATTCATGGTTTAGTGTTATAAGTAGTAGGTTTTATGGAACAGGATGCCCATATTGTACAAATAGAAAAGTTTTAGTAGGATATAATGACTTGCAAACGGTTAATCCCAGTTTGTCAGCAGAGTGGAATAAAAAGAAAAATGGCAAATTAACACCCAAAAATTATACAGCTAATTCAAATCAAAAAGTTTGGTGGACTTGTAAATATGGACATGAATGGTTGGCAACAATAGAAAGTAGAAATAATAGAAAATATGGTTGTCCTTATTGTGCGGGTAAAAGAGTAATAAAAGGCGTAAACGATTTAAAAACTATGAACCCGAAACTAGCAAAGCAATGGAATAAAAAGAAAAATGGTAAATTAACACCTGAAGATGTTTCATATCAAAGTCATAAAAAAGTATGGTGGAAATGTTCTGAAGATCATGAATGGCAAGCAGAAATAGCAGCTAGACAAAGAGGAAATGGTTGTCCAATTTGCGACAACAAAGTAATTGTATATGGAATAAATGATTTAGAAACAATTAATCCTGAACTCGCTATAGAATGGGCTAAAAATAGAAATGGAGATTTAACTCCACGAGATGTTAGTGCTGGAAGCAATAAAAGAGTATGGTGGAAATGTTCTGAAGGACATGAATGGATAGCATCAATAAATGATAGAAATCGTGGAAAAGGTTGTCCAACTTGTGCTAATAAAAAAATAGTAAAAGGGTATAATGACCTAAAAACAGTTAATCCAAGATTAGCTAAAGAATGGAATTTTAAGAGAAACGGGAAATTAAAACCCACTCATGTAAGCTGTAATTCAAATCGAAAAGTGTGGTGGAAATGTTCAAAAGGACATGAATGGCAAGCTCAAATAAATGATAGAAATCGTGGCAATAATTGTCCTTATTGTAGTAAAAAAAAACAAAATAGTAAATAAAACTATTTTGCTTGCTAATCTTGTTCTACATCATCAAATAAAGGATCATCAAAAAATTCTTTTATACTGATGCCAAAACCTTCACAAATATGGAGTAATGTTTTTATACTTATTAATTCTCTTTTTCCGTTCATAAAATATGATAATGTAGAGGCAGGAACTCCAGTAGCTTTGTAAAGTTTCCATATATTCATATTATTTTGCTTTAAAAGGTTATTAATTCTTTGTCGCATAGCAGTTGAAAGTAGCATGAAATCACATCCTTTCTTGTTAAAAAGTATAACAAGAAAAGAAAATAATATACTTGCTAAATGTGAAGAAACGACAAAAAACTTTTGTTTTAGCAAGTAGTTGCTTGAAGTGAAAACACAAATATGATATACTAAAAAAAGAACTTGCTAAAAGTGAAGTTTTTTTGAGAAAATTACAAAATTCGACATTTTTTTTAATAATAAAATAGTAGAATAGTATATGGAATTATTATGTTTTAACATTACAAGAATTAAATCCAGAAAAAATAATGAAAATAGTAATTGCAACATAGAAATTAAGCAATAAAAAAACTAGAAAATTTTTTCTAAGTTTTTCTAGTTTTAGTTTGTTCATTAAACAAATGGCAAATAGTAGAATCTACAAAATCTTTATTACTCAAAGATAATTTTGAATATTTAGTTAATATTTCATGCTTTTCAATAGGGATTATATTATCTTTTTCATTGTTTTCTATTGAAAAGGAATCTGAAAATAATGTATTTGGAGATATTTCCAAAAAGTAGCATATATTAAGTAATAATGTAATACTACCTGTTGTAGTTCCTCTTTCTATAGCACTAATATGTTTAGGTGTAACATTACATTTCTCAGCTAATTGATCTTGAGTGATATTACGAAGCTGTCTTGCTTCTTGTATTCTTTTGCCAAAGTTTACTATTGCATTATCTATATTAAACATATATATCACCACCTACACTCTATCAAAAAATGTCAAACAAAAGAACTGGATGAAATTTGACAATACACATAAAAGTAAAATATAATATTCTGAAAAAGGAAATAACATTAAATAATTGCACAATGAAAATAACTATAGAAATAGTTATTTCAAGAAGGGAGGGTATAATTATTACAGAAACAAATGAAATTATCAATAAACTAAAAGAATAATGAAACAAGTGGAATGGTTAGAAAAATAGATAAGGAGTATAAAACTTAAAAATGTATAAGGTATTAATTATCAGTAAATCACTTAAACCCAATGAAGAAATAATTGATGAAAAATTACATAACATAAAATATGTAACGGTTGATGAAATTAGGGAAGTTTTAAGGGATAATGAATTTGATTTAATATATTTTGAAAAAAAACTAATAACAGAGGATAACGAAGAAAGAATATTAGATGATTTTATAAAAGTTCCTAAAATTTTGGGAAAGCTGAAATTGAAAATACAAACACATAATACATATATAAATTTACAGATACTGAACAAATTAATTATAAATAATATTAATATTGTTAAATTTAACGGTTATTTAGAAGAGATGTTAGTTGCGAGCATAATTAAAGAGAAAATAATTAATGATACAGAAATAGATATTAATAAAATTATGAATAAATTATTTTCTAAAAAAGAAAAAAGAATGGCAACAAAAATATTGGTAGATGTGGTAAGTAGATACTTTTTCAAAGAAAAAAATATATCAAGATATGAGTTTATATTTAACAGAAAAATTTTAACAAACAAATTTATTAATATTATTTTAAGAAATATAAAATTAGATATTAAATATATGGAACAAATAAAGAAAGATAAAAGAAAGGATGGTATAATGGATAAAATAAAAGTTATAATTGCGGACGATGATAAGGGAATATGCTATTTACTACAAAAACAACTTGAAAAAAATAAAAATATTGAAGTAGTTGGTGTGGCAAATACAGATGAGCAAGAAATAGAAATGATTGAAACATTAAAGCCAGATATTGTTATTACTGATTTAATGCGTAATCATGAATATACTGGACTAGATATAATTAAAGAATACTTCAAAAAAGAAGAAAAACCAGAATTTTTAGTGGTTTCAGCAGACAAGAAAGAAGATGTAATAAACAATGGATTAGAGGTCGCAGGTTATTTAAAGAAACCGTTTAATCTAACTCTTATAACAGATGAAGTTATAAGAATAAAAAAAGAAATTATTGATTTTAAGAACAAAGAGGAGTAAAATGATAGAAAATCTAAAAATAAAAGGAAATCTGAGTAGAGAAAAAGTATTAGAATATTTAGTTAAAAATAGATATGACTTAAAATATTTTAAAGTACAAAATTGTAAAGAATATTCAGGTGGAATAGAATTGACAGACAAAAAGAATAGGAGAATAATAATTTATTATGACGAAATTACTAAAAGTGTAGAAGTGATATATAAAGATTTAGTTAAGACAGACAAAATATTAAAAAAAGAAATTAGTGATATATTATGGGATTATTATTCTATACTAGCAGAACAAAACAAGCAAGTAGCAAGAGTTAAGCGAGAAAATGGAACAATTCAATTTTATTTATATGATATTGAAAACACTAAAAATAAAACTCATATAAGTAAAAAATTTAGTGAAGTAAGCCAAGTGTATGATATCTATTATTATTTAAGAAATGAAATTATAAGAATAAAAAAAGAAAAAGTTAAAAAATTTTAACAAAGTTGCGAATTAAATTCGTTTTTTATTTATCTACCAAACAACTAGCAAAAGAAATATAATAAAATGCTAGTTGATAACAAAAAAGCTTTAGAAATGAGATAATAACAACTAGCAATATAAAAATATAAAATTGCTAGTTGGAGGTATTATAATGAGTAGAGTAGATAGATATGAATATAAAGACTGGAAAGGTTTTGGAGTAAGAACAATGCAGTATAGAAAGGAAATAGGACTATCAAAGGAAAAGTTTTCAGAGATGATAAATCGTTCAGAAAATTTTGTATCAGACTTGGAAAAAGGAAGAACAAGTGCAAGTGTTCATACAGTGCATCAAATTGCAAAAGCTTTAAAGGTAACAACAGATAGTTTATTATATGGTGAAACTATGAAAGATAGCAAAAATTATTCTAATAAAGAAATATTAGAAAACATTATTAATAGATGTGATGATGAAGAATTGGAAATAATAAAAGATATTATTGTATCAACATTTCCAAATTTAGATAAAATTAAGAATAAAAGAAAATCAAGTAATTAGTTGTCTTTCTAGTTATAAGTTGAAAAGGAGAGATTTGAATGAAAGATGAGATTGAAAAAGTAAAGAATAGAGCTGATAGCATTATTGGAAATAAAAAAATTGTTACTCTAATCAATGAAGCTGACTTAATAACAAAGATAAACGATATTGCTAATAATGTAGATGAAACTAATTACTATATCTATGATAAAACTTTAGATGCAATAGAAAACTATTTAATAGAAAAAGAAAAATTAGAAACTCAAAAAGAAGATATGACATTTTTAAAAAATTTAGCAAAGGAATTGAGAGAACAACAAGTTAGAATTACAGATCAAAGTAATCCTCCTTTATTTGTTATTTCAACAGAGTTAGGCAATGATATTTATTTTTTGACACGAAAAGCTTTAGAAGATTATAGTAATTTTAATATAAAGGATAATAAAAAAGTTGTAGAGATTCCAAGCAATAGAAGCGTAGAATTATCAAAATTATTAGACATAATAAAAAGAAACTTCTAATTAAAAACAAAACTTAATGCATAAAAAATTCCCATAAGAAGGATTTTACTTTCTTATGGGAATTTTTTTATCTTTTTTTGTACCCATTTATCTTTTTTTGTACCCTTTTTGAAGATTAGTAAGAAAAATAAGGTATATTGTCCGTAGTTAGAGCTAAAGCTCTCTACGACAGAAAAATTAATTATACAGAAACTCCAGAAAAGAAATTTAAAAATTGACAGTTTGGAGTGTAATTGTATGATTGAAACAAAACATATCCCCCTTTCAATTAATATTAGAAAAATCATTTGTATAGGAGTAGTTCGCTCTAAAGCAAATGATTTTTTTATGCAATCAAACTGTCTTGTTAGAAATAAATCACCACCTTCAATATTTGAATTTTTTGAAATTTGAATATTGGAGGTTTTTTTATGAAAGAAAATTCGAAGTGTTTTGTAAAAATAAGTCAAGGAATTTATGAGGAAATTACATACAAAGAGTTAGAAGAAAGGAGGCAAACAATACCTTCTTATAGAAATAAAAAGTTTATATATATAAATAAAATGCTTTTTGAAGTTTCAGATAAAGAATACAAAGATTATTATTCAGAAATAGAAAGAAATAGATACAGTAAAAAAGTTTTACAAAAATTAAATACAGTTTCTATTGAACAATTAAATTTTGACGAAGATATGGATGATAAACAAGTAATTATTGACGATACTATAAATGTAGAAAATGAAATAGAAAGAAAAAATGAAATAGAAGAGTTAAAAAAGGCATTATTAAAATTAGACAATGATGAATATAAGATGATACGAGAATTATTTTTTAAAGAAAAAACAGTACGAGAATATGCAAAAGTATTAGGTTTACCTTATGCTACAGTTCAATATAAGAAAAAGCAAGTATTAAAAAAATTAAAAAATTTAATGAAATTTTAAAATTTTTTTGCACAAACCCCCTTTTTTTTCCTTTATGGATTGAGGGGGGTTTTTAGATACCCAATATAGCACATTGAAAATTTAATATTAATTCATTAAATACATTCCTACTATTTAGAGCTAGTTAAAAGGTAATCTCACAAATTACTTTACTTAAATATAAGTCAGCAACTTATATGGCGAGGACAAGTAGTAGGTATAATGATACACTTGTATAGTCATAGAACGAGCGTTAGAAGCGTCCCACGCATTGAGTACAAATCTGTTAGAAGCAGGTAGGTGAAAGCCCTGTGGAGCAATTTAGCTAATTGCCATTTAATGAATTTATGGAGAGATAGATAAAACATTTATAACGGCTATCTATTCTTATGAGTAGATAGCCTAAAACAAAAAAGGAGTAAAAATAGTTATGAAGGTAATTCTCATTATTTTATTAGTAATATTTTTGCTAATTGGCATATTTACATACTTAATAATATTAGGAGCAAGTATAAATAAGTCAGATATAGAACGAGAAATTGAAGATCAAGAGCAAATAGAATATTTAAGAAACTTAAAAAAAGGAGGAAATAAATAATATGGGAGTAAAAAGAGGAGATTTATATTATGCAGCTTTAGATGAAACTTATGTAGGAAGTGAACAAACAGGAGTTAGACCTGTAGTAATTCTACAAAATAATATTGGTAATGAGTATAGTCCTACTGTTATAATTGCACCAATTACAAGTAAAGTAAATTCAAAATCAAAAATACCTACACATGTACTTATAAAAGCAGATAAAAATAAATTAAAACATAATTCACTAATATTAACAGAACAAATAAGAGCAATAGATAAAACTAGGTTAAAATATTATATAGGAAACATAGATATTAACGAATTAAAAGATGTAGATAAGGCTCTTATTATTTCACTAGGAATAGATTTAGATAAGGTAAGAGAGGGAGAATTACACAGAGAATATATAGAAGAAAAAACAGAATTTGTTACTAGAAAACAAATAGCATCATATGCTATTGTAAGTAGAGAATACTTAAAACATTCAGGTAATTTAGAAATAACTAACAAATTATTAGAAGAGTACATTTTAACTCTTATTGATTTGTATTCTCCAAAAGAAATTGAGAAACAAGCAGAAGTAATTAAAGAAAAAAATAATTAAGAGTAATATATATCCAATAAGCTAAATCTAAAAAAGGGAAATATTTATTTAATATTTCTCTTTTTGTGATTATAAGTAGTCTATGTATTTGTAAATTTATAAATAAAAAATATAAAAGGAAGGAGTTTTTATAGAAATGAAAGAAAGCATAAAAACTGAATATGTAATAAAAGAAATTTTTAATAAAGATGGTCAAGATATTAGAGAAATGTTAAAAAAAGCATTTAAAGAATATTGTGAAGTAATATTACAAAAAAATTAATTTTACATTTGTAAGTATATATAAAAAATAGTATAATAATTACAGATACAGCTCAGCTTATTGTTATTACGGGAGGAGGTAAAATGATAACAATAAGTAATCCAACAAAATATATAGCAGGACTATATGTAAGATTATCTAATGAAAAAATAGAAGAAGTAACAAACACAAATGTTATAACAAAAGATATTGATGTTGAAAGAGAGAGTGGAAGTATTACTAACCAAAAAATATTTTTAAAGAATTTCTGTAGGGATAGCGAAATAGAAGTTTATAAAATATATTCAGATGATGGATACTCTGGAGCTAATTTTGATAGACCAGGTTTTAAGGAAATGATTAAAGACATAGAAGCGGGCAAAATAAATATAGTATTAGTCAAAGACTTATCAAGATTACGGGAGGGTATCATCAAAGGTAACATATTATACAGATGAATATTTCCCAGAACATAGAGTCAGATTTGTTGCTGTTGCAGATGCAATAGATACAGGTTTACAAGAGACATCAGAGGATATGACACAATTTAGAGCTTTTTTTAATGAATGGTTTTTAAGAGATTGTTCAAAGAAAGTAAAAAATGGAAAGAAAACAAGAGCAAAAGAAGGAAAAATAATGACTACTTATGCAACTTATGGCTATAAAAAAGATCCAAATGATAAAAATCACTATATTATAGATGAAGAAATAGCTCCAATAGTAAAAGAAATATTTAAACTAGCAAGAGAAGGAATGACTCCAACAGAGATAGCAAGAATAATGACTGAAAAAGGCAATACTGTTCCAAGTGATGTTGTTGGAAATACTCATACGAGAAATCCAAATGAAGTGAAACGAGGATGGAATAGAAATGCTATAAAAAGGATACTACAAAATATGACATATTTAGGTTATGCAATTAATGGCAAACAAAAGAAAGTAAATTATAAAAGCAAAAAGATTTTACTTGTACCAAAAGAAGATTGGCTTATTAGAATAGGAATGCATGAACCTATAATAGATCAAGAAACATTTGATATTGTCCAACAGCACATTAGAACAAGAACTAGAAAAAGGACTAGAAAATATGAGTGGTTATTAAATGGTATTATAGAATGTGCAGAGTGCGGAAAAAAATTAAGTGTTATTGCGCATCATTTGAAAAGTGGAAAAATTACATTTTATTTAAAATGTAACACATATTCTACTAATACAGCATTACACTTATGTACGCCACACACAAATAATTTAGAAAAAATCACAAAAGTAGTATTGGATACTATACGAGAAAGATGTAAGCAATATTTAGAAGAATCACAATATCAAATTATTGCTAATAATTCTCAAAATAAAATTGCAAATCAAAAAGATTACACCGAAAAAGAAATAGAAATATTAGAGAAAAAACTTGCTATATTGAATAGAAAAATAGATAGTTTATATGAAGATAAAATAAACGGAATATTAAATATAGAAGATTTTAAAAGAATATATTTTGAAGCAAATAATACAAAGAATAATTTGCAAAAAAGAATAGAAGATTTAAAAAATAATCATGTAAAGGAGGAAAGAGTAATGGATTTAGGTAAAATAGTTAATGATTTTATAAATATGAAAGAAATAAACAAGACTATGCTAGTACAATTAGTTGATAAAATTACTCTTTCAGAAAATAAAGAAATCACAATTTATTATAAATTTAATGTTTTAAATAATAAGACTAATGAAAAGATAAATTTAATAGCTGTTTAAAACATTAACTTAACGGACAATGATTACAATAGTAGTGTTATTGATTTTAGCAGGAGTTAGCGTGAATGCAATATTTAATGAAAATGGATTAATAAAGAAAGCACAAGAAGCACAAAGTAAAATGGATGCAGCAAAACAAAATGATTTAGCACAATTAGATGAATTAGACAATTGGATAACAAACAATGTAAATGGAAATGGAAATTCAGCAGAGTCTAGCACTTTAGTAAAACAAATTACTAATAATGGAACCAATGTAGTAGGAGAAAATAGTGATTATACAGGAAAAGATGGATTGCAAATAGATTTTAAACAGTATAAAGGAAATGGCTATACAGCTAACAATATAAAAAAACTTGAGATATTGTCAGGCAGTACCACTAATGATTTTGCATTTAGCAATTGTGAAGAAGTAATAATTTACAGTAATGCTATACTAGAAAATGTGACTTTTGATGGAGGACAAAAAATAACTGTTTATTCTGGAGCAGAATTAAATCAATGTACTTTTAGTAATCAAGTGAATATTAAAATGATGGAAGCTTCAGTTAACAGTTGTATATTTAGTTCAGGAAATGTAACATTTGAAAAATGTACAGTAAATGCTCTTACTAATAATGAAGCAATACTAAAATACAATAATTGTACTGTTGATGGAGAACCTTATAGTAACTAACAAATTAAAAATTGCTAAAAAATCTAAAGACTATTTAGATTTTTAGCAGTTTTTTTCTTTTTCTGTTCACAATCTAGACATAAAGCCTTTGTATAATGTATAATAGTTATGTAATATTTAGGAGGAAAAACAGATGAATAATATTACCGTTTTAGTAGTAGATGACGAATCAAGAATGAGAAAATTGATAAAAGACTTTTTGGCACAAAAAGGTTATAGTATATTAGAAGCTGGAGATGGAGAAGAAGCACTTCAAGTATATGAAGAAAACAAAAGTCATATTAACCTTATATTACTAGATGTAATGATGCCAAAACTTGATGGTTGGTCAGTGCTTAGACAAATAAGACAAAGTTCAGAAGTGCCAATTATAATGCTTACAGCCAGAGGTGAAGAACAAGATGAACTATTTGGATTTGAACTTGGAGTAGATGAATATATAGCAAAACCATTTAGTCCTAAAATCTTAGTAGCAAGAGTTGAAGCAATACTAAAGAGGACAATGGGAGATAAAACAGAGGTAAAGGACTACGGTGGTATTGTTATAGATCCAGACGGAAGAACTGTTAAGGTAGACGATAAGCAAGTTGAAATGAGTCTTCGTGAGTATGAGTTATTAAAATATTTAGTAGATAATGAAGGAATTGCATTATCTAGAGACAAAATATTAAATAATGTATGGAATTATGACTATTATGGAGATTCAAGAACCATAGATAGCCATATAAAGAAAATAAGACACAAGTTAGGAAAAAAAGGTAAGTATATAGAAACTATGAGAGGCGTAGGCTACAAATTTGAAGTTAAATAAAACGGAGTAGAATAATGTTAAAAGAAAAATTAAAATCAGTAAGAGTCAGGCTATTTCTAACACTTTGTGTAGTTGTTATAGCATTGGTAATATGCTTAATAGCTGTAAATAGTTTGGTATTAGAGAACTTTTACATATATAGTAAAACAAATACAATAAAAGAGCTATATAATAAAATAAATGACTATTATGAGGAGCCAAATCTAGACATAAGTTTGGAAACTGAATTAAAAAAGGTAGCATTTAGAAACAATTTTGACATATTAATAAAAGCAGACACAGATTTGATTTTATTTTCAACCAATAAGGATTTTTTGTCAAACATAACAGCAGTTGAAAGTAAAACAAAAACACCTTTTGAGGAACGAAAAAATCTATTATATAGTGACGAAAAAATGACTATAAGAAAAATAGATGATACTAGTAATAGTTTAAACTATATTTTGCTATATGGAAAATTAGACAATGGATATAGCCTATATATAAGAATTCCTATTGCACCAATTGAAGAAAGTGTAAGAATTTCAAACACAACTTTAGTCACAATAGGAGTGATAACTATATTAATATCAGCTTTTGCGGCATCTGTAATATCACGTAAATTTACAAAACCAATTTTACAATTAAATGATATTACAAAGAAAATGGCTAAACTTGATTTTGAACAGAAATATAGAATAAATGATTCAGATGATGAAATAAATGAACTTGGAAGAAACATAAATACTATGTCAGATAAGCTAGAAGCAACTATAAAACAGCTAAGAGAAACAAACAGTGAGCTTGAAAAGGATATTGAAGAAAAATCTAAAATAGATGAAATGAGGAAGCAGTTTATATCAGATGTATCACATGAGTTAAAAACTCCAATTGCGTTAATTCAAGGATATGCAGAAGGTTTAATAGAAAATGTAAATACTGATGATGAGTCTAGAAAATTTTATGCAGAAGTAATACTAGATGAGTCAAATAAAATGGATGTATTAGTAAAACAATTACTAGAGTTAATGAAGCTTGAATATGGAAAACGTGAATTTACAGACGAAAAATTTGATGTTGTGGAACTAATAAATGAGGTTATTAGGAAATGCAATGTAATGCTAGAGGAAAACCACATTCAAGTAATATTTAACGAAAAGGAACCTATATATGCGTATGCAGACGATTTTTATATAGAACAAGTAATGACTAATTATTTCACAAATGCGATAAAACACGCAAAAGAGGTTAATGGTGAGAAACAAATAAAAATAACTATACAAAATGTAAATGACAAAATAAGAGTAACTGTATTTAATACAGGTGACAAAATACCTGAGGAAGATTTAACCAGAATATGGGGAAGATTCTACAAAGTAGATGATTCACGTAATCGTGAAAATAGTGGAAGCGGAATAGGATTATCAATAGTAAGGGCTATACAAAACAATTATCAAAATGAATATGGCGTGCAAAATCTTTCTAATGGAGTAAAATTCTATTTTGATATCTCTACGAAAAAGTAGTTTTATATTTTGTAATACTACTTTAAAGTACTTGTAGATAAGTAGTAGAGTAGCCACAGCGACTTTGACATATATTTTTTCGTGCTTTAGTCGAGAAAAAATATATTCAAAGTGCAGGCGACGTGGCGGACAGAATAAGGAGAAAGTCAAATGGAACAACAATACAAAATAGAAAACAACGGAAGCTTTGTATTGAAGCACATATTTGAATGTGGGCAATGCTTTAGATGGAACGAAGAGCTAGACGGAAGCTATACTGGAGTTTTTAAGAATAATGTATTAAATGCAAAAGAACAAAACCATCAAATTATATTTGATGGTATTTGTGATGGAGATATAAAAGAGATAGTAACCCAATATTTTGATTTGGATAGAGATTATGACGATATAAAAAATAAACTATCTAAAATAGATGAACCATTAAAAAATAGCATTGATTATGGAAGCGGAATAAGATTACTAAATCAGGATTTATGGGAAACAACTATATCTTTTATAATATCAGCTAATAATAACATTCCAAGAATAAAAGGCATAATAGAGAGAATGGCAAGAAGATATGGCAACAAAATTGAATGGAAAGGAAATGAATATTATACATTTCCAACACCAGAACAATTGTCAAAAGCAAGCGTTGAAGACTTAAGAGCATTAGGATTAGGTTTTAGAGATAAAAGAATATATGATACAACAAAATTAGTTATATCAAAACAAATAGATTTAGAAAAATTAAAACAAGAAACAGATAGCAAAAAAATAAAAGAGACTTTATTAACATTACCAGGAGTTGGACCTAAGGTAGCAGATTGTATTATGCTATTTTCAACATTAAAATGTTTAGATGTATTTCCAGTAGATGTGTGGGTAAGAAGAGTTATGAATGAGCTATATTTTAAATTACCAGACGAAACAAAACTAAAAAGAGATCAAATAGAAAAATTAGCGACAGAAAAATATGGGGACTTAGCAGGATTGGCACAGCAGTATTTATTCTATTGGAAACGTGAAGCGTAAACACGTTAAAAAATAATCTTTGGAGGCGGACGACGACCGCCTCTTTCTTTTTTTAGTATGGAAGTCTTATGCAACAAATTTTCGTGCAATAAAAAAGAGATATGCGACGAACATATCTCAGTGCAAATCTTAATGACATCCAACGACTTGCTTAAGCTATTACTAGTATAGCACTAATTTTATTATATGTCAAATTTTTTAAAAAAATTCAAAAAATGTTTCATATTTTTTTCTTTATGATATAATATAAATGTGAAACAAAAGTTAGAAAAAACAATAAAAATGTTTCACATTTTTTTAAAATTGGAGGGAGAGAGTTTTGAGTATTCAAATTGTATATGGAACATCAGGTACAGGAAAAAGTACATATATTTTTAATCAAATAAATGAACAAATAAAACAAAAAAGTCCATACAAAATAAAAGTAATTACACCAGAGCAATTTTCATATACAGCAGAGCAAAAATTACTTGAAACATCTTCTTCACAAAGTATGATTTCAGCAGAAGTAATTACGTTTGCACGTATGGCATATAGAATTTTAGGAGAAGTAGGCAAAAAAACAAGAATAAATTTATCAGGTTCAGGCAAAGCAATGCTTATAGACCACATTTTACTAACAGAAAACAATAAGTTTTCATTTTTAGGCAAATCAGATGAAAATGTGGAAATGATATCAAGACAATTAACTGAGCTAAAAAAACACCAAGTTCAGCTAGATACATTAAAAGAAGTTACTAAAAATACTCAAGATAAATACCTACAAAAAAAGCTTGAAGATATTACAAATTTGTATGATTTATATAACACTTCAATTCAAAACCAATATATTGACGAAAATGATGGGTTAACTCTTTTGGCAGAAGAATTAGAAGAATCAAATGAATTTAAAAATTGCGATATATATATTGATGAATTTGTAGGCTTCACCTTGCAAGAATATGAAATTTTAAGAAAACTTATGAGAATATCACATGAAATTACAATAACGATTTGTGCAGATAATTTACAAGAAAACACAAATGCGGATATAGACACATTTTATAGCAATAAACAAACAGTAAAAAGGATTTTAGAAATTGCAAACCAAGAACAAATAGAAGTAGAAAAACCAATTTTTCTAAATACTCCATACAGATTTAAAACCGAAGAATTACAACATTTAGCAGAAAATATGGCATCACCTTTTTATAAAAAATACGATAAGCAAAATGAAAATTTATCAATATTTTTAGCAAGTAATCCATATTCTGAAATAGAAAATGTTGCAATACAAATAACAAAACTTGCAAAAAAAGGATACAAATATGAAGAAATGGCTGTAATTACAAAAAACATAGATACATATTCAAGTTTGTGTAAAGCAATTTTTGAGCAATATAATATACCAGTTTTTATAGATGAGAAAAAAGACTTAGGAAGCAATATCTTAGTAAGATATGTATTATCTTTATTAGAAATATTTGCAAAGAACTGGTCTTATGAATCAGTTTTTGGTTATATAAAAACAGGATTACTAGATTTAGATACACAAGAAATAGCGGTATTAGAAAATTATTGCTTAAAATGGGGTATAAAAGGAAGCAAATGGTATGCAAAAGAGTGGAACTTTTACAATGAAACAGAAGAACAACAAAAGCAAATAATATATGCAAGGGATAAAGTTGTAGAGCCTCTTTTGAAATTCAAAAAACAGTTAGCAGGACTGAAAACAGTAAAAGAAATAACAACTGGATTATATGAATTTTTAGTCCAAAATAATATATATGAAAAGCTAGAACAAAAAATAGAAGAATTGAAACAAAATAATGAACTAGAAATTGCAAAACAATATGAATTAAGTATTAAAATTTTAACCGATTTATTTGATGAAATAGTACTAGTTTTAGGCAATAAAAATATAACTTTTGATAGATATGCCAAAATATTAAAAATGGGCTTTAATCAAAGTGACTTAGGTACAATTCCTGCAACTGCAGATCAAGTAATAGTAGGAGATGTAGACCGTTCAAGATCACACAAAGTAAAGGCAGTTTTTATTATAGGTTTAAATGATGGAAGTTTTCCAAGTATACAAAAAGATGAAGGATTTTTAGATGATAAAGATAGAAATATATTAAAAGAGCAAGGAATAGAACTTGCCAAAGGAACAATAGAGCAAATCTATGATGACAATTTTAATATTTACAAGGCTTTTACAACAGCAGAAGAAAAGCTTTATTTATCTTATGCTTCATCAGATGCAGAAGGAAAATCTTTAAGAGCATCAATACTAATAAATAAAATTAAAAGAATATTTCCTAACATAAAAGAACAAAGTGATGTAATAGAAAGAAAAAGTGAAGTATTACTTTCCAAAACTACATTTGATGAATTATTAGTAAATTTAAGAAATTTTACACAGGGTGAGGAAATCGAACCTATTTGGTTCGATGTATACAATTATTATCAAGCTAATTATAAAGCAAAATTAGAGTCAGCAATAAGGGCTTTACAATATAAAAATGAGCCAGAAAAATTAAAGCAAAATAAATTGGAAAAATTATATGGCAATACTTTAAAAACAAGTGTGTCAAGACTAGAACAATATCAAGCTTGTGCTTTTTCATATTATTTAAAATATGGACTAAAATTAAAAGAAAAAGATAGCTTTAATGTGGAAGCTGTTGATACAGGAAACTTAATGCATGAAGTAATAGATAGCTTTTTTGAAAGATTGGATGAATTAAACATATCTGTAAAAAATATTGAAGAAGAACAAATAAAACAAATTACAGAAGAGATTGTTGAAGAGAAACTAGCATTAAAAAAATATGATATATTTAATAGTATTCCAAAATACAGAATATTAGCTCAAAGGTTAAAAAAGGTAATTACAAAATCTATGAAATATATTGTAGATAGTTTAAAATATAGTGACTTTGAAGTGTTAGGACATGAACTTGAATTTAAACAAGGTGGTCAATATGAGCCAATTATATATGAATTAAAAGATGGCAAAAAAGTTGAGATAACTGGAAAAATTGATAGACTAGATATAGCAAAAACTGCAGATGGAAATTATATTAGAATAATAGATTATAAATCATCAATAAAAAATATAAATTTAAATGAAGTGTATGCAGGTTTGCAACTTCAATTATTAACATATTTGGATGCTGCTTGTGAAAATGAAGAAGTAACACCAGCAGGAGCATTGTATTTTAATTTAATAGATCCAGTATTAAATGCAAATCCAAATATGACAGATGAAGAAATTACAGAAGAACTAAGAAAACAATTTAAAATGCAAGGGCTTATACTTGCAGATAGTAATATTGTAAGAAAAATGGACACAAATTTAGTATCTGGTAGTTCTAATATTGTTCCAGCATATATAGGCAAAGATGGAGAAGTTAGTGACAAACAAAATACATTAAATAGAAAACAATTTGAAAACTTGCAAAATTATATGGAAAAAATCATAAAACAAATTTCAGAAGAAATTTTAAATGGAAACATTGGAATCGAACCATATTATAGAACTAGGGATAAGAAAACACCTTGCGAATATTGTAGTTATAAAGCTATTTGCCAGTTTAATCAAACTACAAAAAATAATTATAACTACATACCAAATGTTAATAAAGAAAAAGTATTGGAAAAAATTTGTCAAGAATAACTTTATAGAGAGGAAATAAACTACAAGTGGAAAATATAGTATATCAAAATAAAGATGGAATTGAATATATTCAGTTTAAAAAATTGTTAGAGTATCCAGAAATAACACATTGCTATACAATGCGAAATAATAATGAATTGAATTTTCAAATAAAAAATCGTGACTTTTTTAAGCAAAGTTGTGATAAAATATTAAAGAGTTTAAATTTAAAAAATGCACAAATTGTAAGGCCATACCAAACCCATACAGATATAGTAGAAAAAGTCGAGGAAGTAAAAACAACTGATGAACTAAAAGATGTTGATGGAATAGTAACTGATAAAAAAAATATTACATTACTTACAACTTCTGCAGACTGCATTTCAATGCTTTTGTATGACCCAGTAAAAAAAGCTATAGGGAGTATTCATTCAGGTTGGAAAGGTACTTTAAAAGGAATAATAGTAAAAGCAATAGAAAAGATGGTAACAGAATACCAAAGTAATCCTGAAGATATTATATGTTGTATATGTCCAAGTATAAGACAATGTTGTTTTGAAGTTGATGAAGATGTAAAAGACTTATTTTATAATAAATACAAAGAATTAAAAAACATTGACGAAATAATTAAATTAGGGGACAAAAAAGAAGATAAGCAAAAGTACTATATTGATACAGTAAAAATCAACATAGAGTTATTAAAAAACATAGGATTAAAAGAAGAAAATATAATAGACAGTAATATTTGCACAATGTGCCATTCGAAAGAATTTCATTCATATAGAACTGATGGAAAAAGCTTTGGGGTGAATGGAGCAATAATAGCATTAAAATAGGAGGTAATTATGATTCCTGAAAAATTTAAAAAAGGTGATACTATTGGATTAATAGCACCATCAAGCCCTGTACTAAAAGAAGATTTAGAAACAATAAATAATTCAATAATGCTTATGGAAAGTGCAGAATTTAAAATTAAATTTGCACCAAATGCTATATCAAATAAATTGGGATATTCAGCAACTGCAAAACAAAAAGCAGAAGATATAAATTATATGTTTCAAAATGATGAAATAAAGGCTATATTCTGCATATCAGGAGGATTTAACTCAAACTCTACATTTGACTATTTAGATTATGATACAATAAAATATCATCCAAAAATAATATGCGGATTTAGTGATTCAACATCACTTTTGAATGCAATTTATGCAAAAACTGGATTAGTAACATTTCATGGACCAACATTTAAAGCATTAACTTCGTGGCAAACTAAATATGGATATGAGGAAGTGATAAAAAGGTTTGTAGAAGGTAGCTTGAGCCTTGGACAAGCAGATGATGAATATGTTACAATTAAAGAAGGAAAAACAAAAGGAATTTTAGTTGGTGGAAATTTAAGCTTGGTAAATGAAATGGTATGTGGAAAGTATAGTATTGATTTTACAGACAAAATATTATTTTTAGAAGAGCTATTTGTTGAAACACCACCAGAGTTGGTTAGCAATTATTTTTATCATATGAAACAAAATGGAGTATTTGACAAAATAAAGGGAATCTGGCTTGGTAACTATGATGGAGCAGTAAGTATAGAACAAATATTATTAGATACTTTAGAAGGAGAGTACAGCTTTCCAATAATAAAATCTAATAATTTTGGACATATAGATAAAAAGACTGTTATACCAATTGGAACAATGGCAAAAATTGATACTAATTTAGAGAATAAAATAGAATTACTAGAAAATTGTGTAAAATAAAGGAAGTAAGAAATGTACGATAATTGGGAAGAATTAGAAAATAGTATAAAAAATTGCAATAAATGTAAATTGTGTTCAACTAGAAAAAGTATTGTTTTTGGAGAAGGCAATAAACAAGCGGACTTGATGTTTATAGGAGAAGGTCCTGGAGCAGATGAGGATACTCAGGGACTTCCTTTTGTGGGAAAAGCAGGACAACTTATGAATATGGCTTTTCAAGGTTTAGGTATAAAAAGACAAGAAGTATATATAACAAATATAGTTAAATGTAGGCCACCTGCTAATAGAGTGCCAGAGCAAGACGAGGCAGAGGCTTGTTTGAATTATCTACGTAATCAAGTAATTCTTGTAAAGCCTAAGGTAATAGTTCTTTTAGGAAGTACAGCTCTAAAGAATGTGTTAGGAAAAGAGTATTCTATTACAGCTAGTAGAGGTAAATGGATAGAACAAAAAGGAATAATGTATATGCCTACTTGGCATCCTGCTGCATTACTTAGAGATGAAAACAAGAAAATTGAGTTTTGGAAAGATTTAAAAGTGGTTGTGAATTTTTTTAATAAATCAGGAGTAGAAGATGAAAAATAATATAAAACAAAAAGCTGAATATTGCTTAAATTGTAAAAATCCACAGTGTAGGATAGGATGTCCACTTGGAAATAATATTCCAGCTTTTATTCAAAAAGTAAAAGAGGATAATTTAGAAGAAGCATATAAAATATTGTGTGAAACCACTGTTATGCCAGCAATATGTGGTAGAATATGTCCACACCAAAAACAATGCCAAGGAAAATGTGTTAGGGGCATTAAGTCAGATCCAGTTTCAATTGGAGAAATAGAAGCATATGTTGGAGATTGGGCTTTAAGTAATACAAATAGCTTATTAAACTACAGTGAAAATACTCAAGAAAAAAATAAAAAAATAGCAGTTATTGGTGGAGGACCATCAGGCTTAACAGCTGCTGCATTTCTTAGAAGAAAAGGATACCAAGTGACAATTTATGAAAAACAAAAAAATTTAGGTGGAATTTTAAAAAGAGGAATACCAGAGTTTAGGCTACCAAATGAAATTGTAGAAAAAACTATTGAGCAAATTTTAGCACTCGGCATAAATGTCCAATGCGAAAAAGAGTTAGGAAAGAACTTAGAACTAGCTGATATAGAAAAAGAATATGACGCAATATATTTATCAATAGGAGCAAATATACCAAGAACGATGGCTATTGAAGGTGAGGAGTTAGAAGGAGTGTATGGTGGAAACGCCTTATTAGAAAATGCAAATCATCCAGATTATACAAATAAAAAAGTTGCAATTATAGGTGGTGGAAATGTTGCAATGGACTGTGCAAGAACAATTAAAAGAATGGGAGCTAAACAGGTAGTAGTAATATATAGAAGATCAGAAACAGAAATGCCAGCAGAAACAAAGGAAATTGAAGACGCAAAACAAGAAGGTGTTGAGTTTTTATTTTTAAATAATATTGTAAAAATATTAGGCAAAGATAAAGTCGAACAGATAGAATGTATAAAGACAGAATTAGTACAAAAAGAAGGAGAAACAAGAAAATCTCCGATAAATATTGAAAATAGTAACTACATAATGAATATGGATTACGTAGTTATGGCAGTTGGAGGAAAAATAGATAAAGATACTATTGAAAAATGTAATATTGAAACTACACCTAGAAAATACGTACAAGTAAATGAAAACAACCAAACTTCACATGAAAAAGTATTTGCGGGCGGAGATGTAATAGGCAAAAATTCTACTGTAGCTTGGGCAGCAAGTGATGGAAGAAAAGTTGCAAACAAAATAATAGAATACCTAGAAACAAAATAAAAGTTGGAAATTTTATATTTCCAACTTTTATGCTGTTTTATCATTGCTATTATCTACTGAAATCAAATCTTCTATTTTGCAAATACCTTAGTTTCGCTCGAAATTTCTACTTAAACCAAATATATTTTTAATTCTTTTAAACATTTTAGAAATCGTATTTTCTTTTACAACTACTAATGCAACATTATTTAAAATAGCTTCATATTTATCATCTAAAGCTATCATTTTGTCAAGATAGTAGTTATTAAAATCACTGTAATTTTCAGTAATTCCAATATAATTTTTGTAATCATATAACTTGGTACGATAAATTTCAATCTCCTCAGTAGTTGCTATTCTATTAAGTTCGTTATCAAAATATGAACTGTAAATTAAATTTTGAGTTTGAACAAATGCATTTTTGAGTTCAGTTTTTAATTTACCGATTCTAAAAGCAATTTTTTGAGTTTTTTCATCTGATAAAGTTTCCTCTAATAAGTCATTATTTAAAAGAACTATTTTTTCTTCAATAGTTAATACTTTATCTAAGCAGTTTTGAATATTTAAAAAGTTCTTTTTACCACAAGACCTTATTAAAGCAAGCTTAAATTGATCAGTACTAAAAAGTGTACTTTCAAACAATGCATGTTCACCTACTAAATATGCTAATTGATTTACCAAATTACACAAAAGTGGATAGCAATTTGGACTGTTAGTAGGAAGTGAAATGTCATAATATTTTACAACAGTTTCTTTTTGTTCTAAAATTTTGGAAGCTGCTAATTGAACAGCCCCTTCATTTAAAGCCATTCCATATGTCTTAAATTCGCCATATTCGCATAAACCTAAACGATATAAATTTCCCTTAGTATCTTTTACTTCTTGAATATGATGAATAAGTTCATGAATAGCAAATTTTTCTAAATCTTTTAAAGGTACACCTGCCTTAAAATATATAGATGAATTTTTATAAAAGTAAGTTGCTTCAGCATATCCTTCGGGCATTTTAGCTATATACATTGGAGTTCTAGAAAACTCGATAAATAATTGACCATAATCGAAATGAGCTCTAGGAAATGCTTTGCAAATTTTTTCGGCAGCATTTCTAGAAATAGAATTTACACTCAAAGTATCCAGTCTTCCAATAATTTCAATTCCATCTTTTTTTAATTCAGCTTCAACGTTCATTTATAAAATGTTTCTCCTTAGTAATTTCCTTTTACAATTATACAACATAATATTACAAAATAATATTACAAGCATATTACACTTTTATTACAAATATGTAACAAAATAATATAAATTGACATAATGTGTAAAAAGTATTATAATATAAGTATCTTAGCCAAAGGGCTATTAAAATTTGGAGGATTTATGTCAATAAAAACTTATTCGTCAGATTACAACTATGTCCTAATTTTTGAAGAGGATTGTATCCTCTTTAGGGATTTAGACCAAATTGAACGTCGGAACTACAAAGTAGACCCGGATGATGCTGAGCAATTGCATCGAATTGCCAATATTGCAATTACCGATGCTGCAGCTCTTCTTGGAAAAATTGAAGAAATTCGAATTCAAGGGAGTGCCAGAAATTTTAAGCTTAGAAAAATTGAGCCTACTAAACTTATTCAGACGTTGGCATTGATTTTGCTATCGTATGACTGGCGGGACGTTTACCGCACGATAAGAGACGCAAAACATCATGAGATTCGACAACTTTGCAATTCTAAATCACCAATTATGTATTTTGAAAATTTGATGTAACCTCAAAAAAAGCCACCTTTATGGTGGCTTTTTTGTAATGCAGAGTTAATTATTTAACAACAATGTTATAAATTTTATTTTTTATATAGATTTCTTTAACAATGTTTTTATCACTAATTGCATTTTTTACTGATTGATTTTCATGAACTTTTTCTTTTACAATTGCCTCGTCAGTATCTAGAGCAATAGATACAGTGCCCTTTACTTTTCCATTAACTTGAACTGGAATTTCAATTTCATCATCAATAGTTTTAGCTTCATCATAAGTTGGCCATGGAGTATTTGCTATTGTGTCTTTTGCACCAATTTTCTCAAATAATTCTTCAGTCATATGTGGAGCAAAAGGATTTAACAATTGTAAAAATGTTTTGTATTCTGCTTTGTTTATTCTTTTTAATTTATAAAATTCATTTGTCATAGTCATAAATGTAGAAACTGCTGTATTAAATTTCATTTCTTCAATGTCAGAAGAAACCTTTTTAATAGCTTTATGTATCATTTTTTCAAATTCAGGTGAATAACTATCTCCATCAACTAAAAATTCTTGCATATTCCATACTCTATCTAAGAATTTATTACATCCACGAATGCTTTCCATAGACCATGGAGCCGTTTGATCAAATGGTCCCATAAACATTTCATAAACACGGAAGGTATCTGCACCAAACTCTTCAACAATATCATCAGGGTTTATAACATTACCTTTTGATTTTGACATTTTTTCTCCATTTGAACCTAAAATCATACCATGTGAAGTACGTTTTTGATAAGGCTCTTTAGTTGGCACAACACCAATATCATATAAAAATTTATGCCAAAATCTTGAGTATAATAAGTGAAGTGTAGTATGCTCCATACCACCATTATACCAATCAACTGGACTCCAATATTCTAGGGCTTCTTTAGAAGCTAAAGCTTTATCATTATGTGGGTCAATATATCTTAAATAATACCAAGAAGAACCAGCCCATTGAGGCATTGTATCTGTCTCACGTTTAGCTTCTCCACCACAATGAGGGCAAGTTGTATTAACCCAATCAGTATGTTTAGCTAAAGGTGATTCACCATTTTCACTTGGTTCATAATCTTCAATATCAGGTAAACATAGTGGAAGTTCTTCTTCTGGAAGTGGAACCCAACCACATTTCTCACAATAAACCATAGGAATTGGTTCACCCCAATAACGTTGTCTTGAAAATACCCAATCACGTAATTTGTAATTTACTTTTCTAGTTCCAATTTTATTTTCCTCTAGGTAATCAATAACTTTTTTGATAGCTTCTTTTACTTCTAATCCATTTAAAAATCCTGAATTAATAAGTTTACCACTTGCAACATCTGTAAAAGCTTCTTTCTCAATATCACAAACTGTGTTTTCATTTGCTGATTCAATTACTTGAATAATAGGTAAATCGAACTTTTTAGCAAATTCCCAGTCTCTTGTATCATGAGCAGGAACGGCCATGATTGCACCAGTACCATAAGTAATTAAAACGTAGTCTGAAACCCAAATTGGAATTTCTGTATTTGTTAAAGGATTGATTGCTCTAATGCCTTTAATTTCAACACCAGTTTTTTCTTTATTCAACTCAGCACGTTCAAAATCAGATTTTAAACTAGCTTGTCTTTGATATTCTTTTACTTCATCTAGGTTAGTAATTTCACTTTCTAATTCTTTAATAATAGGATGTTCAGGAGCAACTACCATATATGTTGCACCAAATAATGTGTCAGGTCTTGTTGTATATACAACTAATTCTTTATCATGATTTGCAAGTTTAAATTTAACCTCAGCACCTTCGCTACGACCAATCCAGTTTCTTTGTTGTGCTTTGATTTTATCCAAATAATCAACATCATCTAAGTCGTCAATTAATCTTTGAGCATATTCTGTAATTTTTAACATCCATTGGCTTTTTTCTTTTTGAACAACTGGACTTCCACATCTTTCGCAAACACCATTAACAACTTCTTCGTTTGCTAAGCCTACTTTACAACCAGTGCAAAAGTTGATAGGCATTGTAGCTTTATATGCTAAGCCATGTTTATATAATTGAATAAAAATCCATTGTGTCCATTTATAATAATTAGGATCTGTTGTATTAACTTCTCTAGACCAGTCAAATGAAAAACCTAATGCTTTTAATTGCTCTCTAAAATGATTAACATTTTTTTCAGTTGTAATTTTAGGATGAACATGATTTTTGATAGCATAGTTTTCAGCTGGTAATCCAAATGCGTCAAATCCAATTGGATATAATACGTTATATCCTTCCATTCTTTTCTTTCTAGCAATAATATCTAGTGCAGTATAGCTGCGTGGGTGACCAACATGTAATCCCTGACCAGAAGGATATGGAAATTCAATTAATCCATACCATTTTTTTAATGAAGGATCATCCTTTGCATAAAAGGTACCTTCGCTATACCATTTGTTTTGCCATTTTTTTTCAATATCTTTAAAGTTATATCCCATAAACCTCACTCCTTCTGTAAATACAGACCTATTATATAACATTTTAAAGTGAAAGAAAAGGGAAATTTGCTAAAAAGTTTAATTTATGTTATAATTTAAGTATGTAGGACTAACTACATACTTAAATTTGGGCTAAGGAGGTAAAATAAATGCAACGGAACTTTGTAAGACAGGAATATGCTAATTTCCTGAGAAAGCTTCTTTATTCAATCGACCATATCGATTGGAGGGTTAATCGTTCTGCACAGATGACTAAGTTGCTTTGCCATTTGGAAAAACGGCATGGCAGTTGGCCTAAAGATGTTGAGGAAGAACAGAAACAGGTTGAACTCGCTATTGATAGGTTTGAAAAAGAAGAAATTTCTGAGATGGATTTTGGCAGGAAACTTGTTGAAATCATGAAGAGTTTAGAGTAGAGCCCAAGACCCTAGTTAGCAATGCTAGCTAGGGTTTCTAAATTATTTAAATAAATTTATTTACAAGCTTAAAATGTTAGTATATAATTACACTAAATTGGAAATAATTATTCACAAGAGAGAAAGGAAAATTTGAAAATGGCAAAAGAAGTTAGTGAAGAAGAGAGAAAAAGAATAGAAGAGATGATAGACAGCTTAGTTGAAAGAGCAAAAAAAGCATCTGAAGAATACATGAAATTAGACCAAGAGCAAGTTGATGAAATTGTAAAACAAATGGCAATGGCTGGCTTAGAACATCATATGGAACTTGCCAAAATGGCTGTAGAAGAAACAGGTAGAGGTATTTACGAAGATAAAATTACAAAGAATATGTTTGCAACAGAATATATTTATCACAGTATAAAATACGATAAAACAGTTGGAGTAATTGAAGATAATGAAGAAGAAGGTTATGAAGAAATTGCAGAACCAATAGGAATTATAGCTGGTGTAACACCTGTTACAAACCCAACTTCAACTACAATGTTTAAATCTTTAATTGCAGCAAAAACAAGAAATGTTATAATATTTGGTTTTCACCCATCTGCGCAAAAATGTAGTGTTGCAGCAGCAACAATTTTAAGAGATGCAGCTATAAAAGCAGGTGCTCCAGAAGATTGTATTTTATGGATTGAAGAACCATCTATAACAGCTACAACAGCTTTAATGAACCATCCAGGAGTTAATTTGATTTTAGCAACTGGTGGAAGTGGAATGGTAAAGTCAGCATATTCATGTGGAAAACCAGCATTAGGTGTTGGACCTGGAAATGTACCTTGTTATATAGATAAAACTGCAAAATTAAAAACATCAGTAAATGATTTGGTGTTATCAAAATCATTTGATAATGGAATGATTTGTGCATCAGAACAATCAGTTATAGTTGATAAAGAAATTCATAAAGAATTTGAAGAGCTTATGAAAGAAGCAGGATGTTATTTCTTAAATGCAGAGCAAACAGAAAAATTACGTAACAGTATGTTTATAGCAGAAAAAGGTTGTGCACTAAATGCAGATATAGTAGGAAAGAGCCCTTACATTATTGCAAAAGGTGCAAATATTGAAGTACCAAAAGATACAAAAGTATTAGTATTAAAAGAGAATGGAGTTGGAATTGAATACCCATTTTCAAAAGAAAAATTAAGCCCTGTACTTGCATATTATGTGGTTAAAGATGCAGATGAGGGAATAGAATTAGCTGAGAAATTGATTGAATTTGGTGGAATGGGACATTCAGCTGTTATTCATTCAGAAGATAATGAGACAATTCAAAAATTCTCAGAAAGAGTAAAAGTAGGTAGAATAATAGTTAATTCACCATCAACACATGGAGCGATAGGTGATATATATAATACAAATATGCCATCATTAACATTAGGATGTGGAACATTTGGAGGAAACTCTACAACTGCAAATGTATCAAGCGTAAATTTAATAAATATCAAAAGAGTAGCCAAAAGGAGAGTTAATATGCAATGGTTTAAAGTGCCACAGAAAATATATTTTGAAGCAGGTTCTATTGCATATTTAGAAAAAATGCCAAATATTTCAAGAGCATTTATTGTTACAGACCCATCAATGGTAAACTTAGGTTATATAGATAAAATTTTATATTACTTAAGAAAAAGAAAAGAATATGTACATTCTGAAATCTTTTCAGATGTTGAATCAGACCCATCATTTGAAACTGTTTATAGAGGAGTAGAAATGATGAGAGAATTTAAACCTGATGTAATTATCGCAGTAGGTGGAGGAAGCCCAATAGATGCTGCAAAAGGAATGTGGCTATTCTACGAGCATCCAGAAGCTGATGCAGAAGGAATGAAACTTAAATTTATGGATATAAGAAAACGTACTTATAAATTCCCTAAATTAGGTAATAAAGCACAATTGGTTGCGATTCCGACAACATCAGGAACAGGCTCAGAAGTTACATCATTTGCTGTTATTACAGATAAAAAATTAAATAAAAAATATCCTTTAGCAGATTATGAATTAACACCAGATGTTGCAATAGTTGACCCAGACTTAGTTATGAGTTTACCAAAAACAATTACTGCAGACACCGGTATGGATGTTTTAACACATGCTATTGAAGCATATGTATCAAATATGGCATCTGATTATACAGATGGATTAGCAGAAAAAGCATTTGAATTAGTATTTAAAAATTTAAGAGAAGCATATAACAATGGAAGTAATGCACATGCAAGAGAAAAAATGCATAATGCAAGTACAATCGCAGGTATGGCATTTACAAATGCATTCTTAGGTGTAAACCATTCATTAGCACATAAAATAGGGGCAGAATTCCATTTGCCACATGGAAGAATAAACGCAATTCTATTACCTTATGTAATAAGATATAATAGCCAAAGACCAACTAAGTTTGTGTCATTCCCTAAATATGAATATTATATTGCAGACCAAAAATATGCAGACTTATCAAGAAGAATGAATTTCCCAGCTTATGGAAATGAAGAAGGAGTTAACTCTTTAATTAAAGAAATTCAAAAATTAAATGCTGATTTAAATATTCCAAAGAGTTTTAAAGAAGCTGGAGTTAATGAACAAGAATTTATGGCAAAACTTGATTTGTTAGCTGATAGAGCATTTGAAGATCAATGCACAACTGCAAACCCAAGACTACCATTAGTTGAAGAATTAAGACAAATATTAATAGATAGCTATTATGGAAATGAAGTTTAGAATATGATTTAAGGACTTAATTTTAATTAAGTCCTTAAATTTTGCAATAGAACTTGTAATTTACCCCAAAAAAGGATATAATAAAACACGTATTTATAAAGGAGATGAGCTTAGATGAAAGTTTCAAGAGAAGAATTATTACACATTGCAAACTTGGCAAGTTTGAATTTGAAAGAAGATGAAGTAGATACTTATCTTTTACATTTACAAGACATTTTAAATTATGCAAATATAGTAAGCAAAGCACCAACAGAGGGATTATCAGAAGCTATTGGTGTTGAAAATAAATATAATGTATTTCGTAAAGATGAGGTTATAAACTTTGAAGATAAAGAAGCATTAATGGCTAATGCTCCAGAAAAAGAAAGAAATATGTTTAAAATTCCAAAAGTAATTCAATAATTAACAGAAAGGAATGAATAAGATGAATATTACAGAATTAACTGTACATGAACTTTTAGAAAAATTAAAAAATAAAGAGCTTACGGTAACAGAAATTACTAAAGCATATATAGATAGAATAAATGAAAAAGAAAAGGATGTACAAGCTTTTATTACACCATTAACAGATGAAGCGGCAAAAAAGGCAGAAGAGATTGATAAAAAAATAGAAGCAGGAGAAGAAGCAGAATTAGCAGGTATTCCAATTGGAATAAAAGATAATATGTGCACAAAAGGTGTAAAAACTACATGTGGTTCTAAAATGTTAGAAAATTTTGTATCACCATATAATGCAACAGTTATGGAAAAAATAAATTCAGAAGATATGATAATGCTTGGAAAGTTAAATATGGATGAATTTGCAATGGGATCATCAACAGAATATTCACATTTCCATCCAACAAAAAATCCATGGAACTTAAATAAAGTACCTGGTGGTTCATCAGGAGGAAGTGCAGCAGCTGTTGCAGCAAATTTGGTACCATGGGCACTAGGCTCAGACACAGGTGGTTCAATTCGTCAACCAGCAAGTTTATGTGGTATTGTAGGACTAAAACCAACTTATGGATTAGTATCTCGTTATGGATTAGTTGCATTTGCATCTTCACTTGATCAAATAGGACCAATGACTAAAGATGTTAAAGACGCAGCAATTTTATTAAATGTAATTAGTGGACATGATGAAAAAGATACAACTTCAGCAGAAATTGAGAAAAAAGACTATACTAAATGCTTAAAAAATGATGTTAAAGGTTTAAAAATTGGGGTTCCAAAAGAGTATTTTGGAGAAGGAATAAATCCAGAAGTAAAAGCAAAAGTTGAAGAAGCAATTGAAAAATATAAAGAGCTAGGAGCAGAAATAGAAGAATTTAGCCTAGATATTGCAGATTATTCTTTAGCAACATATTATATAATTGCACCAGCAGAGGCAAGTTCAAACTTAGGTAGATTTGATGGAATTCGTTATGGATACCGTACACCAAATTATACAAATTTAAAAGAATTATTTAAAAATTCAAGAAGTGAAGGATTTGGCTCAGAAGTAAAAAGAAGAATTATATTAGGTACTTATGTATTATCTTCAGGTTACTATGATGCATATTATAAAAAAGCTCAACAAGTTAGAACACTTGTAAAACAAGAATTTAAAAAAGCTTTTGAAAAGTATGATGTAATATTAACACCTACTTCACCAATAGTTGCTTTTGATATTGGTACTAAATCATCAAATCCTATGGAAATGTATTTATCAGATATATGTACAGTTCCTGTGAATATTGCAGGAGTCCCTGCTATTTCAATACCATGTGGAGTAGATAGCAATAATATGCCAATAGGAATGCAATTAATAGGAAATTATTTCGATGAAGAAACTATATTAAATGCAGCATATACTTATGAACAAGCAACAAACTTTAGAAGTAAATATAGACCAAATATCTAAGTAAAGGAGATTTAAAATGTCAATAGAAGATTATGAAGTAGTCATTGGACTAGAAATACATGCTGAACTTTCAACAAAAACAAAGATATTTTGTAACTGTTCTACAGAATTTGGTGCAGAACCAAATACACATGTATGCCCAGTATGTATGGCAATGCCAGGTGCACTTCCTGTATTAAACGAAAAAGTAGTTGAATATGCTGTTAAAGCAGGACTAGCTACAAATTGCACAATTTCAAAAGACTCTAAAAATGATAGAAAAAATTATTTTTATCCAGACCTTCCAAAGTCATATCAAATATCACAATTTGATAAACCTCTATGTGAACATGGAAATGTAGAAATTGTATTAGATGGTGAAAAGAAAACTATAGGAATTACAAGAATACATATTGAGGAAGATGCAGGAAAATTAAATCATAATGAATTTGGAGCTGGAAGCCTAGTAGATTTAAACAGAGCAGGAGTTCCACTAATAGAAATAGTTTCAGAGCCAGATATGCGTTCAGCTAAAGAAGCGGAAGCATATATGAGAAAAATAAAATCTATACTAGAATATATTGAAGTGTCAGATTGTAAAATGCAAGAAGGTTCTTTAAGAGCAGATGTCAATGTTTCTGTTATGAAAAAAGGAAGTAAAGAGTTTGGAACTCGTACAGAAATGAAAAATATGAGCTCTTTTAGATCAATTGTAAGAGCAATTGAATATGAAGCACAAAGACAAGTTGATGTTCTTGAAGATGGTGGAAAAATTGACCAAGAAACTTTAAGATGGGATGATATATCTGGTAAAACATTTTCAATGAGAGACAAAGAAGATGCACAAGATTACAGATATTTTCCAGAACCAGATTTAGTAGCAATTAGATTATCAGATGAATATATTCAAAACATAAAAGATAACTTACCAGAATTACCAGAAAGTAGAAAAGAGCGTTATTTAACAGAATATAATTTATCTGAAAAAGATGCAAGAATGTTGACGGCTTCAAAACATATGTCAGATATGTTTGAAAAAGCATTATCAATTTGCAATAATGCAAAAGCAGTAGCAAACTGGTTGCTTTCAGATGTTTCAAGAATATTAAATGAAAAAGAACTTGAACCATCTCAAATTCCATTTACAGCAGAACAATTAGCAGAAATGATTATGCTAATTGACAAAGGAACAATAAGTTCTGCAATTGGTAAAAAAGTATTAGAAGAATTATTTGAAAATCCAAAAAATCCTGAAGAAATAGTAAAAGAAAAAGGATGGATACAAATTTCAGATGAGGGAGCTATAAAAGAAATAGTATTAAAAATACTAGAAAATAACCCACAATCTATTGCAGACTACAAAGCAGGAAAAGATAGAGCATTAGGATTTTTAGTTGGTCAAGCAATGAAGGAGACTAAGGGAAAGGCTAATCCTCAAATGCTTAATAAGTTATTTTTAGATGAGTTAAATAAATAAGTTAAAAAAGTTGCCAAAGGCAACTTTTTTAATTTATTTCTGCTTTTATTTTGTTAAATGCAAAGCCGAAGATAATAAATCCTGCCATGAAAAATAAACTTGTTTTAAATAATGAAAATCCGGCATAATAGATAATAGGATATGTAAATAAAAAATCATATGTTAATAAAATTATACTTGCGAAAATAATAAGTAAAAAAGAAAATTTTATGCCACGTCTCATTAAATTTGTAATATTTATATCAATATTTTTAAATTCTAATAATAACTTATTCACTTTAAATCCCTCACTTAACTAAAATACATCTTAATTAAATGTTAACATAAATTTAAAAGAAAAACAAAGGAAATTTGTACCAAAAAAAAGATGCTATTTCTAGCATCTTTAAATCTTAAAAAACTGTGCACAATTTTCTAAGCTTATGCATTCATTGCATTTAATTTTTTTGCCATGTTAGATTTTTTTCTAGCAGCTGTGTTTTTAACAATAACACCTTTTGTACAAGCTTGATCTACTTTTTTTGTAGCTAGAGCTAATAATTTTGTAGCTTCTTCTTTATTTCCAGCTTCTACAGCTTGTTCGAATTTTTTAACTGCAGATTTATATCCTGATTTAACCATATTATTTCTAAGAGTTTTCTTTTCAATAACACTAACACGTTTTATTGCTGATTTAATATTTGGCATGTTTTGCACCTCCCTTTTAAGCGTTCATAAATTGACTAAATAATTATATCACGCAAAAAGCGTTTTGACAAGTGGTTTTACCAAATAAAATGTAAACTGTCAAAAATATTCAAAAAATTACCAGTTTAAAAAAATCAAAAAAGTGCATTATAAATAATGAAAAAGCAAAAAACGTTTTTTCAAAAACAAAAACAATCACATTCTAGGAGGTGAAAAATATGACAAATAGCAATAAATCTGTAGTTCCAGAAGCTAAGGAAGCTCTAAACAAATTCAAATATGAAGTTGCTAACGAAGTTGGTGTTAACTTAAAACAAGGATACAATGGAGATTTATCTTCTAAAGATGCTGGTAGAATCGGTGGTAACATGGTTAGAAAAATGATTCAACAAGCTGAAAACAACATGAAATAGTTTCGAATTGTATTTGAGGTGTTGTACTAGAAAAGTTATTCAATTTTTCTAATACAACAAATAAAGAAGGTGTCATATTAAGACACCTTCTTTAATATCCTTATGCCTCTGGCTCAACTAGTCCAAAGTTGCTATTATCTTTTAAACGATAAATTACATTAACTTTTCCAGTTTCAATATTTATAAATGTTAAAAATCTGTCTTGAGGTCTTTCTTCTAATTTTAGTTTAGCATCTTCTGGAGAAAGTGGTTTAATATCATAATAAATAGTTTTGATAATTTCACCTTCAACTACATGTGCTTCAGTTTGTACCATTTCTTTAAGACGAATTGACTCTGTCATATTTTGTTGGTCTTTTTTAGTTTTCATTTTTCTAATTTGACCTTCCAAAATATCAAGATCTTTATCAATAGAAGCATATAAATCTTTATGCTCTGTTGTTGCTCTAAATCTATCTGTAGGAGTTTTAACCTCCATTTCTGCTACTTGTAAGCCACCTTCTGTTTTGATAGTTGCAGTTACATCAAAGTCTTCTCCAAAATATTTCACTAATCTTTCTGATTTTTTACCAATATAATCTTTAATTGCATCTGTTGCTATTAAATCTTTAGACACTATTTTAATGTTCATACTAATCTCTCCTTCCAAATTTACATATTTTCATTGGCATGACCATATTATATATGTTTTATATTTCTTTTGCAAGTGGTTTTGTAAAATATACATTGACAAGCTCGAAGTTAAAAGAATATAATATGTATGAAAATAACAGAAGAAAGAGGTAAACATGTATAAACTAGTAGCGATAGACTTAGATGGAACATTATTAGATTCATATGGTAAAGTATCGGAAAACAACAAAAATGCAATAAAAAGTGCAATAAATAAAGGAACAAAAGTAGTAATAGCTTCAGGAAGAGGAGTTATGTCTGTTAAGAATTTTGCAAACGAAATAGGAGCAAATGAGTATGCAATTTGTGGAAATGGAGCTATAGTATATGATTTTAAAGAAGAAAGTATAATATATGATAAGTTCTTAAGCCAAAAAAAGGTGTTGCAATTAATAAAAATATGTGAAGAAAATAGTATTTATTATAGTATTTATACTCAAAACAGTATTATAACAAAATCATTAAACTATAATGTTCTATTTTATCATCAAGAAAATGCAAGTAAACCAGATGGCAAAAAAACTAATATATGTATAACAGAAGATGTGTATCAGTATGTATTAAATAGAAAAGAAGAAGATTATACTAAAATAAATATTTGTGATGAAAATAACATAATTTTTAATGGTATAATTAGAAAGTTAAGAGAAGTAAAAGGCATAGATGTATTAGATGTAGGGCATATGTCTAGAAAATTAATGAAATTAGGAACAGAAATACATTCAATAGAATATTTTTATACAGAAATAACAAACGAAAATACAGATAAATGGAATGCACTTAAATTTTTGATTCAAAAACTTGGAATAGAAAGAGAAGAAGTAATTACAATTGGAGATAATGTAAACGATCAAACAATGCTCGAAAATGCCGGACTAGGAGTTGCAATGGCGAATAGTGCACCATATATACAAAAAATGGCAGATGTTGTTACAGAAAGCAATAATGAAGATGGTGTAGCAAAAGTGATAGAGAAATATATTTTAGAATAATAATTGAATAGAAAAATTAAAAATGCACATAACTATAATTAAATAGGAGTGTGTATTTTTTATGAAAAAAGACGATAAAAAATTTGCTAAAGAAGAGATTGGAAATTTAGAAAGATATGAAGACGTTACTAAATATGGTGAATTTGTATCATCATACTTTGCATGGATAAGTCTAGAAGAGCAAAAAAATAGAGTTGATAAAATGGAAAATATGACAAAGTAATTTATGAAATCTTGCGAGAATAAGGCTTGATATTATCAGTTAATCCAACTATGTAATCAATTGAAACATTGTAGAATTTAGCTAATTTCATCAAATGAAAAATTGGAATAGATCTATTACCATTTTCATATTCAGAATAATATTGTTGAGAAATTCCTAATACTTCAGCAATATCTTTTTGATATAAATCTTTATCTTCTCGTAAATTTCTAATTCTAACAAATTTCATATTAATGTTATATCTCAATCTAAATAATCTAGATTGAACCCTTTCTATAAAGTTTATTAAAAAATATCATAAAAATTTATTAAAGTATTGACCACACACAACAAGTTATGTATAATAAAATTATTACAGGTAATCAATAACAAAATGAAAGATACATAAGAGTGAAATAATACATATTAATAAACTAAAGAAGGAGAGAAAGATGAAAAAACAAAAAATTAAAAGCGTTAAAGGTATTACATTAATTGCATTAGTAGTAACAATTGTGGTATTACTAATTTTAGCAGGAGTGAGCGTAAATGCACTATTTGGAAATAGTGGAATAATAGAAAAAGCAAAAGAAGCACAAAACGCAATGGACAAGGCAAAAGAAAATGATGAAAAAGGAATAAATGAATTAACTAATTGGATAGACAATCAAGTAAATGGAACTACAGGAGGAAATAACAATCCAACAACAAGTGATTTACCAAGTGTAGCAGGCGAGACAATGCCATATTATCCGGATGCAACATTTAAGAAAGTGGAAGGAACAAATTTGGCTGATGGCCTAGTAATACAAGATGAAAGTGGAAATGAATATGTATGGATAGAAGTACCAAAAAGCTTATATGCAAATAGCAGTTATAACACAAAAACAACAACAGCAGACCAGAAACCTGCTAGTTCAACAGAGTATGATAAAATAGAATATTGCTTGCATAAATATACAGATTACTATAGAAATGGAACAAGTTATACAGACACATATTATTCGGATGCGGCAACAGGATTAACAAGTGAACAATATACGATACTAAAACAAAAAATGTTAAAAAGCGTATATGAAAATGGAGGATTTTGGATAGGCAGATATGAGGCAGGAATAACAACAAATAGGACATCAGCAAGTGGAACGCCAACAGAGGTACCATTATCAAAAGTAGGAACAGTGGAAAACCCAGTATATCCATATACTTATGTAACATGTAGTCAAGCACAAACATTGACGAGTAAATTATCAATGGGAAAAAATTATAATAGTAGTTTAATGTTTGGAGTACAATGGGATTTAGTATTAAAACATATAGAAGTAAAAGAAGTAGCAAAGGGAACAGCTTTAGCAACAATACAAAGTGCATTAAGAAGTGATAGTAAAGACTGGGGAAATTATTCTAATGCGACATTCACAATAAATAGAGGAAAATATGCAGATTATAAAAGTTATACATTATCAACAACATGGACACCTTATAACCAAACTACAAGTAATAATTTTGTAAATGTTAGCAGTGTAAAGCAAGTTCAAAGTGGTAGTGATGGAATCTTATTAACCACAGGAGCAAGTGATACATGTAAAAAGATGAATATATATGACCTAGCAGGAAATGTATGGGAATGGACATTGGAATACAGTAATTATTCATATGGACCTTGTGTTATCAGAGCAGGTAGTGGTATAGATTCTGACTCAGAACCCCCTACTTATCGTATGTTTGACTATACAACTAATAAATATGGCCTCCTTGGTTTCAGAGTCTCACTTTTTAAGTAGTCATGATTTGTGGAATGAGAGAAGAATGATGAACAAAAAATGGAAGTGTAAGAGTTAAGCATTTGAAGATAAAAAGTTTAAAGTAGAAAATTATAACGGCATATAACTCAATAAATATAGATAAAAGTGATAAGCTAAAGACTCTCTCTCGGCTTATCACTTTATTTTTTAAAAAAATTTTATAAAACATATTGACAAACTAAAAAATGAGAGTATAATATATATTGTAGGTCAAAGAAAGTCAAAGTCAAAGGAGAAAAATAAAATGAAAATGTCAGATGTAATAGAAGATTTTATAAAGCAAATGTTTGAAGATGAAGATATTATTGAAATACAAAGAAATGACTTAGCACAGCATTTTAATTGTGTACCATCACAAATAAACTATGTAATAGCAACAAGATTTAAACCATCACAAGGTTATTATGTAGAAAGCAGAAGAGGTGGAGGAGGTCACATTAAAATAGAAAAAGTTAATGTAACCAAAAGCAATTATTTAATGCATGTAATAAACAGTATGGAGAATAAAATAACATCACAAGAAGTAGACATTTTTATAAGTAACTTCTTATCAGAAGACATTATTTCTAAAAAAGAAGCTAAACTATTAAAGGTAGCAACAAGTGACAATGTATTAACAGTTCCTCAAGAAATTAAAGATACTTTAAGAGCAAGAATTTTTAAAAATATGTTAGTTAATTTAGTTGAGGACTAATGACCAAACATAAATATAAAGGAGGTAATTTTTATGTTATGTCAAAATTGTGGAAAAAATGAGGTAAACTTTAGATACACTCAAGTTATAAATGGTGAAAAAAGAGAAATAGCACTTTGTGATAAATGTGCAAAAAAATTAGGTTTAGAAAGCTTAGACTTTTCTAGAGAAATAGAAGATTTATTTAATATGTCATTTGCAGAAAGCTTTTTACCAAGTTTTGCTAGAACAAATATGTTAGGAAGTAGAAATTTGGGAACAATATTTAATAATGATATATTTAGTAATCCATTCTTTGGAGAAGTAAGCCAAGAGCCTGAGCAAATAGAAACTACAAGTGGCTTAAGTGATGCTGAAAAACAAGATGTATTAAAAGATATTGAAAATGCAACAAAGAAAAATAAACAAGAGAACAAAAAACAAAAATTAGAAAGTGAATTAGAAAAAGCAATCAAAGAAGAACGTTATGAAGACGCAGCAAAAATAAGAGATGAAATTAAAAAATTAGACTAATCAGAAGGGAAGTGTATATGTATGGTATATAAATTTACTAAAAGAGCAGAAAAAGCATTAGAATATGCAGGTGACCTAGCACAAGGTTTTGGACATAATTATATAGGTACAGAGCATATTTTATATGGTTTAGTAAAAGAAGGTAGTGGTGTTGCAAGCCAAGTACTTAATATGCAAAAAATTACAGCAGAAAATGTTGTAGAAGAAATTGAAGTTTTAATAGGCAAAGGAGATAAATCTCAAAATAGAGGTGAAATAGGTTTTACACCTCGTTCAAAAAGAGTTATTGAAAATGCCTTTTTAGAGGCTAGAAAATTAGGTTCTGAATTTATTGGAACAGAACATTTACTTATAGGGATTATGCGTGAAGGTGATAGTGTTGCTGTTAGAATAATGATGGATTTAAATGTAAACCCTCAAAAATTATATAATGAAATTGTTAAAGTTATAAATGAAGATGAGAATGCAGGGGTAAGTGACAAGCAACCTAAAGGAAAAGCAAGAGGTAGCTATAATCAAACACCTACTTTAAATCAATATGGAACAGATTTAACTAAAAAAGCAACTGAAGGAAAACTTGACCCAGTTATAGGTAGAAAGGACGAAATTCAAAGGGTTATACAAATTTTATCAAGAAGAACTAAAAATAATCCATGTTTAATTGGTGAACCAGGTGTTGGTAAAACAGCAGTAGCAGAAGGATTAGCAGAGAAAATAATTGCTGAAGATGTACCAGAAATGTTAAAAAATAAAAGAGTAGTAAGCTTAGATATTGCTAGTATGGTAGCTGGTGCAAAATATCGTGGTGACTTTGAGGAAAGAATTAAAAAATGCTTAGAAGAGGTTAAAAAAGCAGGAGATGTTATATTATTTATAGACGAAGTTCATACAATTGTTGGAGCTGGTTCAGCAGAAGGTGCAGTTGATGCTGCAAATATTTTAAAACCACTTCTTGCAAGAGGAGAGGTTCAAGTTATTGGTGCTACAACTTTAAATGAATACCGCAAGTATATTGAAAAAGATAGTGCATTAGAAAGACGTTTTAGCCCGGTAACAGTAGGTGAACCAACAAATGAAGAAACAATAGAAATATTAAAAGGAATTCGTGATAGATATGAAGCACATCATAATGTAAAAATAACAGATGAAGCTATAAAAGCAGCAGTTGAGTTATCTACTAGATATATAAATGACAGATTTTTACCAGACAAAGCAATAGACTTAGTTGACGAGGCAGCATCTAGAGTAAAAATGAGAACATATACTCAACCAGATACATTAAAAAAATTAGAAGAAGAAATTTCTGCTATGAATAAAGAAAAAGATGATGCTATTAAAGTTCAAGACTTTGAAAAAGCAGCAGGCTTAAGAGATAAAATAAATGTAGAAAAAGAAAAATTACAAAAAGAAAAAGAAAAATGGGAGAGCAAAAATACTAAAAGTATAACTACTCTAACAGAAGAAGATATAGCAGAAGTAGTAGCTAGTTGGACTGGTGTACCAGTTAAAAAATTAACTCAAACTGAAAATGAAAAATTAAGAAACTTAGAGCAAACTTTACATCAAAGAGTAATTGGTCAAAATGAAGCTGTTGACGCAGTTGCAAAAGCTATAAGAAGGGGAAGAGTTGGTTTAAAAGATCCAAATCGTCCAATAGGTTCATTCTTATTCTTAGGTCCTACTGGTGTAGGTAAAACTGAACTATCAAAAGCATTAGCTGAAAGCTTATTTGGAAATGAAGATGCAATGATTAGAATTGATATGTCTGAATATATGGAAGGACATTCTGTATCTAAATTAATTGGTTCTCCTCCAGGTTATGTTGGATTTGACGAAGGTGGTCAATTAACAGAAAAAATTAGAAGAAAACCATATTCAGTAATTCTATTTGATGAGATTGAAAAAGCTCACCCAGATGTAATGAATATGTTACTTCAAATTCTTGATGATGGTAGATTAACAGATGCTCAAGGAAGAACAGTTAACTTTAAAAATACAGTTATAATAATGACATCTAATATTGGTGCAAGACTAATTACAGATAAAACTACTTTAGGATTTTCAGCAGGAGACAAAAAGGAAGAAAGCCAAAAAGAATATGAGACAATTAAAAAAGATGTTATGGGAGAATTAAAGAAACAATTTAGACCAGAATTTATTAACCGTATAGATGAAATTATTGTATTCCATAAATTAAACGAGGAAGATATTAAACAAATAATTGATATTATGCTAAATCAAGTAACAAAAAGAATGGCAGAAAAAAGCTATAAATTTGAGATTGATAATAGTGTAAAAGAGTTAATTGCTAAAAAAGGTGTTGATACTGACTATGGTGCAAGACCATTAAAAAGAGCAATACAAAACATACTAGAAGATAAAATTGCAGAAGAAATTTTAAATGGAAATATTAAACCAAATAAAAAGGCAGTTATTAAAGCAGAAGATGACAAGATTGTAATAAATTAAAATAGAAGAGGCCGAGCAAATTGCTCGGCTTCTTTCTTTAATTTAATACTAAATTGGATTTACGTGTACTATTGCTTTATAAACATTATCTAATTCATTTACATCTTTCTCAAACTTGTCAGCTAATTTATGGCTATCAAAGGTAGGCATATTTCCATCAACACATATGGTTAAAACAACAATATACTTATAGCCAACAGGAGTAGAAGATATTGCATCTAACTTTTTTATTTCTTTATAATTATGAGCAATATCAGTAATTATTTCTTCGGTTTTAGGGTCTATTGACTTATCCATTAAGATGTTGTAACTTTCCATAAAAATTTTAAAGCCTGTAATGCATATCCAAATAGAAATAGTAATACCAACTATACTATCAAACCAATAAATATTTATAAGAGTAAATAAGATAGAAACTAGAGTAAGACTAGTTACAATACAATCATTAAAATGGTCCTTTTTATTTGCTTCTAGCAAAATATTGTTATATTTCTTAGCTAATCTTGAAGTATATAAATAGAGTGATAGTTTTACAATAATTGTAGCTAAACAAACGGCAACTAAAAGCCAGGAAAATACTAAATTGCTACCATTAATTAAAGTATAAACAGAATCATATAAAAGTTTAAATGCAATTACAACCATAGATATGGCGATAAACATAGAAAATAAATACTCTGCTTTTCCATGACCAAAGTTATGGTCAGAATCTTCAGGAGTACTTGCAATTTTGTTTCCAATAAAAGTCATAAGAGATGCAAAAATATCACCTGCGCTATTAGCAGCATCTGCAATCATAGCTTGACTTTTAAATACAAATCCTACTGTTCCTTTAATTATTAATAAAAATATATTGCCAATTATTCCAAATAATCCAGCTTTTTTAGTTTCTTCAAAACGATTCATAATAATATCCTTACTTTAAATTTAAAATGATTATATCATATATTTTACAACAAAAAACTAAAAATATGAAAATAGTTAAGAAAAATGTTAAATTTGCAAATTATGTAAATTAGTGGTATAATTAAAGTACATTCGAAAGAATGAATTTTTAAAGGAGTGAATTCACACCATGGAAAAACGGCAAGTTTATATTTCGGGACCTTTGACCAACAGCAGTAAAAAGGAGCTCTATGAACTCCTTGGTGAAGAATTTGAGAAGTGTGGTTTTTCCGCATATATTCCTCATCAGCACACTGACCCTGTAAAAAATTCCAAGATTACACCTGAAAAGGTGTATCAAACCGATTATCGGAAGATTATTGAATCTTCCCTGTTGGTTGCCTATGTTGGGGAACCTTCACTCGGTGTAGGACAGGAAATTCAAATAGCCTCTTTTAATCAAGTGCCAATTTTGTTGGTATTTGAAAGAGACGCAAAGGTCAGCCGTATGACTCTCGGGACACCAATGGTCAAGCAGACCTTTCAATTCGAAAATATTGAAAACCTAAGAGAATGGGTTAAGCAATTCATGATCTGGTATGCTAAGCCTTAACACTCCAAGAACTCTCTACATTATGTAGGGAGTTCTTTTTATTCATTTCTTTCTTATATTTCTATTGATATTTATAAATTTATTGTATAAAATATAAACATAAAATATTGAAAGGGGAAAATACTAAAAATGAAAAAAAATTTAATCAAAATACTAGTTATGCTAGCTATATTTGCAGGTATTATTTTAGTAACTAACCAAGTGCAAGCAGGTAGCATTAGATTAAATAGCTTAAACTTTCAAATTCAATTAAATGAAGATGGAAGTATGGATGTAATTGAAAACTGGAATGCTAGAATTACAGATACTAATACAATGTTTAAAGATTTCTATTTAGATAGTTCTAAGTTTAAAGAAATAACAAATATAGAAGTATATAGAGTTGATTCAGGCAACAGACAGAAACTAACTCAAATTGATGAGGAAATGTATCATGTTACTAAGAATTGCTATTATGGCTTACCAATTAGTGGCAACAAATTTGAAATTGCTTGGGGAGTTTCAGTAAATGGAACAGAGACAAGAAGTTATCAAATTAAATATAAAGTAATAGATGCAGTAAAAACATATTTAGATTGTTCAGAAATATATTGGCAATTAGTAGGTACAGATAATGCTATACCTGTAACAAAGCTAACAGCAACCATCAAATTGCCTAAAGCAGTATCAGAAAAGAACAACATAAGAGGCTGGGCACATGGACCATACAATGGAAATATTTCTGTAAACAAAGATAATATATATTTAGAAGTAGAATATTTGGATTCAGAAGTAATGGTAGAGGCTAGAGTGATTACTTTAGAAAATTTATTTACAAAAAATAAAGTAACAAATACAGCTAAATTTAGTTCAATATTATCAGAAGAACAAAAATGGGCAGATCAAGCAAATAGAGAAAGAGAAGAATACATTAAAGAAAAAGAAAATGAAGAACGTATTGAAAAAATAGTTGAAGTCGTTTATGTTATAGCAAATATTGCATTAGGTATATTCTTAGTATATAAACTAATAAAAAACGGAATAAAAGCTAGCAAAATAGAAAAGAAAAGAATGCCTGAAATGGATTATTTTAGAGATATTCCAAATAAGCAAGCTTCAGCAGGTGATGCCGCATATTTATATTACTTTAGAAGAGGAAGCTTCAACAAAAATATATCAAAAATTTTATCTGCAACTCTATTACAACTATCACTTAAAAAATATATAGCATTTTCAGAAGATAATACAAAATCGAAGCCACAAGTTAGGATAAATATTTTAAATAGCACAGAACAATTAGAACCACTAACAGAGGATGAAAAAACAGTATTAGGCATACTTAAAAGCGTTACGAGAGATACTACTAAAGAAGGCAAAATTGCAACTTTTACAATGAAAGAATTTGAAAAATATGCAAAAAAACATTGTGAAAGCTTTATGTCAAAGATTAAATCAATAGAAACTGATGTAGAGAAACAACAAATAGCAATGCAAAATTATTCAGAAGAAAGTAAAAAACAAGCTTCTAAATATGTAGGAAAATCTACAATATATATTGTACTTGGCATAATTTGTATGTCAATAGCTCCAATAATAGGTATACTTCTAATAATAAATGCTATTCCATATTTTATTATGACTAATAAAACACGTCAGTTAACAGATAAAGGATTAGAAGAAAAAGCAAAATGGGTAGGACTAAAAAGATATATGGAAGATTTCTCATTATTAAATGAAAAAGAAGTGCCAGACTTAAAACTTTGGGAAAAATATTTAGTATTTGCAACAGCTTTTGGAATTGCAGATAAAGTATTAAAACAACTAAAAATTAGGTATCCAGAACTACAAAATATAGATGGATACGACTATGCATATATGCATATGTTATACCATAGCTCATTAAATAACTCATTCTTAAATACGCTTAATACATCAGTAAATAAAGTGTATATGGGAGGCATGAGTGCAGAAGCTGCTAGAAACGGATATGACGGAAGTAACTTTTCATCAGGAGGAGGCTTTGGAGGAGGCTTCTCTGGTGGTGGCGGAGGCCGGAGGCGGCGGAGGCCGGAATGGGCGGAAGATAAGCCATAAAAAAAGTAGCCATTCTCATATGGCTACTTTTGAAAATAAAAGGGGATGTTTTACTAATCTATAGTCAATAACGGAGTAACTAATTATTGACTACGTATATAATATACCAATACAATTTGTCCTTTGTGTGAATTCAAAGTGACAAATTTGCAAAAGAAATATTAAAAATTTATTAATATTAAAATAAGCCAATGTTTTTAAACATTGGCCTGTTTGTTAATTATAAATATAATTTTGTGGGTTTACACTAACCCCATTAACTTTAATCTCAAAGTGTAAGTGGTTACCAGTTGAGTTACCAGTTGAACCAACTGCACCAATTACGTCACCAGCTTTAACGGTATCTTCAACTTTTGCATATAATTTACTACAGTGACCATAATAAATTTGTACACCATTACCACAGTCAACAATAATTAAATTACCATAGCTTCCTTTATAACCAGAAAATGTTACTTTACCGTCACAAGCAGCCTTAATTTTTGTACCATAAGGTGCAGCAATATCTAGACCATTATGAGGGTAACTACGTATACTTTCCCTACTACCAAAACGTGAAGTAATAACACCTGAAATTGGTTTTTGAGCTAAGTAAACACCATTTACAGAAGCATCATCGATTTTTTTAAGTTCCTTATTAACCGATTTTGAAGCAACTTTGATGTCAACAGTTTCATACTCATTTGAATCTTGAGTATATAACTCATTTATACCAATTGTGAATTTTATATCTTTATATTTTTTCTTCATATCTGCAACTAGATTTTCGGCCTCTTCTAATGAATCTACAACTGATTTTTGTTTTCCGTTTAAAGTTACAGCATAATATTTATATGTTATTTTTGTATTTTCTTCAATTTTGGCAATGACATAATCATCATTTACTTCTGTATTATTACTAATAAAGGTTAAGCTATATTCAGGAGTAGTACAATCTACATATGCAACGTTACCAGTTCCCTCTAAAGCTAATTTATCATTTATTTGTTTTTCGACTAATTCTTTATCTTGGACATATCCAATATGTTCACCAGAAATACTTACACTACATACTAGTTTGTATTTCATTAAAATTATAGTTATAATAATAAACAAAGCAATTGCTACTAAATTAATTAGTTTAAGTCCTTCTTTTGTATAGTATTTAATTTGCTCGTTTAAAATAAACTTCACACTCCTTTTGTTGTGCGTTTTTAACTGCACGACATCTTTAATTATACTACATATTGTATACAATTTCAAATAACTTATACTTGTAAATACCAAAATTGAGCTAATTATGTAAATATGTCAATGCTGAAAAATGAAAAACCTACCATTTTTCTCATTATTTCTCATATTTTCTTTAATTTTCTCTATTTTTTAACTATTGACTTCTGCACAATTGTATGAAATAGAAAAAGCAACCATTATTGGTTGCTTTTTTAGTTTTTTCATGAACTCCAAATAAGTTATGGTTGTTCTTGAAGAGTAACGGTTATTGTCTTTTCCTTCCCATCACGATAAACTTTAAGTTTTATAGTATCTCCAATTTGCTTTTTATTTTTAATTTCATTTAGTTCATCCATTGTTGTAACTTTAGTTCCATCAGCCTCAATAATAACGTCTCCGATTTTTAAACCAGCCTTTTCACCAGCAGAAAAATCTTCTACAGTTTTAATATATACACCAGTTACTAAGTTATTAGCTTTAGCAGTTTTCTCGTCTAGATCAATACCACCGACTCCAATATATGGTCTTTTTACTTTGCTGTATTGAATAAGTTGTTCATAAATACTTTTAGTTGAATTGATTGGAATAGCAAAACCTACACCTTCAACACCTGTGCCAGAAAGCTTTAATGTATTAACACCAATTACTTGACCTTTGCTATTTACTAATGCACCACCACTATTACCAGAGTTTATTGCAGCATCTGTTTGAATTGCCGTATATTTATTTCCATCACTATCTGTAACATCTCTATTAACAGCACTGATAATACCAGCAGTTACACTATTATCTAATCCTAAAGGACTACCAACAGTCATTGCAAATTCACCAACTTGTACTGAGTCAGAATCACCAAGTTCAGCAGCAGTTAAACCATCTTTATCTATTTTAATAACAGCTAAATCTGTTTGAGAATCAGTTCCTACTATTTTTCCTTCATATTCTTTATCGTCATTGTACAATTTTACAGTAACTTTATTTGCCTTTTCGATTTCATAAAAAGAGCTTGAGCTTGAACTTGTTGAATTAACAACATGGTTATTGGTTAAAATGTATCCATCTTCACTTATAATAATTCCAGAACCTTTTGCAGTTGCAGTAGTAGAAGAACGGTTAAAAATTGAATTAACTGAATACTCTACACTAATAGCAACAATTGATGGTTGTACTTTTTTTGCAACTCCAACAGCTGTGTCTGAATATCCTTGAAGTGAAATAAGTTGTGTATTTAAATTAGTAGAGCTATTTTCACTAGAATTATTATCTTTATTAGAAGAATCTGTAACAACTAGTTTTTCTAAAAATGCTTGTTTAATACTTGGAACATTTACACAAAGTCCAACTGTAAGAGCTGCACCAAGTACTCCACATACGAAAGGCAGTATTACAACTTTACCAAATCCTGCTCCATTTGATTTTTTCTTTTTAGGTTCATTAAAAGCTTTGTAATTTGCTTCTGTTGTAGTAGGGCTCATACTTTTAAATTCCTGATTATTGTTTTCATCATCCATTGATAATTACCTCCAAATTTATATAAATATATTTTATCTTAAAACACAAATATCATACAATATATTTGTGAAAAAAATGTGAAAATTTTGTATTTTTTATATTTTCTTTGCTTTTTGGTTAAAATATTGTATAATAATAAAGAGATTTAAAGAAAGGAGTGAGAAGATGGAGCAATTAGAAAAAAGCATTGGTTATACATTTAAAGATAAAAACTTATTAAAAAATGCATTAACACATACTTCATATGCATATGAACATCATGTGGACAGCAATGAAAAACTTGAATTTTTAGGAGATAGTATTTTAGAGTTTTTATCAAGTAAATATATTTATAGCCATTACCCACATTTAAAAGAAGGAGAAATGACTAAAGTGAGGGCAGAAGTTGTATGTGAAGATAGCTTATATATAGTAGCACAAAAACATCATTTTAGTGATTTCTTGTACTTAGGAAAAAGTGAGGATGTAAGCAATGGCAGAACAAAGCCAGCAATTTTAGCTGATAGTGTTGAAGCTGTTATTGCTGCAATATATTTTGATAGTGGACTAGAAGAGGCAGAAAAATTTATTGTAACAAACCTAGCAGAGGCTGTGGAAGCTTCTAGTAAAAATGTTGGAATGAAAGATCACAAAACAGTACTACAAGAAAAATTGCAAGAACATGGAACTGTCCATATAAATTATGAAGTAATAAAAACCAGTGGTCCAGATCATGATAAATCTTTTACAGTTGAAGTATATTGTGATGGAAAAGCATTAGCAATAGGAGAAGGAAAAACTAAGAAACAAGCAGAAATGCAAGCTGCTGAAAAAGCCTTAGAAAAATTAGCATAGTTGTAGTAGGAGGTAGAAATGAAAAAAGAATATATTATACCAATTTTTGTACCGCATTTAGGATGCCCACATCAATGTACTTTTTGCAACCAAAAAGAAATTAGTGGACAAACTAAACAAGTAACTGCAAATGATGTAAAAGAAACAATAGAGTATTATTTAAAGAACTTTAAAGATGATTCAAAATATGTAGAAGTAGCATTTTATGGTGGTAGCTTTACAGCAATTGACGAGAGGAAACAAAACGAATTATTAGAAGCGGCTAATGAGTTTATAAAGCAAGGAAGAGTAAATAGTATAAGGTTATCAACAAGACCAGATTATATTGATAAATCAATTTTAAAAAGGCTAAAAAAATATAATGTAAAAACTATTGAACTTGGTGTTCAATCAGCAAATGACTATATCCTAGCTAAATGCCAAAGAGGACACACTTTTGAAGATGTAAAAAAAGCTTCAAAACTTATTAGACTTTATGGCTTTACATTAGGACATCAAATGATGATAGGACTTCCAGAAAGCACAAAACTAGACGAAATAAATACTGCAAAAGCTTTAATAAAGCTAAAGCCTAAAATTGTAAGAATATACCCCGTACTTGTTATTAAAAATACTCCTTTAGCAAAAGAATATGAACAAGGAGAATACATACCATTAACAGTTGAACAAGCTGTAGATAGAGCAAAAGACATAATGCAACTATTTAACAATGCTAAAATTGAAGTAATAAGAATAGGACTCCAAAATACAGAAGAAATTACAGACCCTTCAGAAGAGAGCAGTCAAGTAATTGCAGGACCATATCACCCAGCATTTAGACAATTAGTGGAGTCTGGAATGTGGTATGATGAAATTGTGCAAAAAATAAAGAAATTCAATATAAAGGTCATGCAAGTAACAATTAAAGCAAATCCAGAAAACATAAATAATATTATAGGACATAAAAAAGAAAATGTGTTGAAATTAAAAGAATTCTATGATGTAGATGTAGTAGTAAAACCAGATGAGAATATAAAAAAAGGCAAATTTGAAATTGAAATAGACAAAACATACGAAGATATTCTTGAAGAATTAAAAGCTAAAAAATAAAAGTATAAAATCACCAATTATTGCTAATAATTAGTAGTAATAGGTGATTTTTTATGAGTTATACAAAGACAAAAAAGCTTTTAAAAGTAAAAGAATTTTTAATAGATATGATTTATTTAACTTTAGGTTGTGCAATAATGGCAATAGGTACGGCTGTATTTTTGTTGCCGAATCAACTTTCTACTGGTGGTTTTACTGGTATTGCTACAATATTTTACTATTTATTTCATTTTCCAATGGGAACAGTAATATTAGCGCTAAACATACCTTTTTTTATATTAGCATTTTTTAAAATAGGCAAAAAATTAGTAATTAAATCAATTATAGGTACAAGTTTGCTATCACTTTTTATAGATCTATTTGAAAAGATTCCTACACTTACAAATGATATACTTTTGGCTTGTATTTATGGTGGAATTTTTATTGGCTTTGGACTAGCTTTAGTATTAAAGGCAAATGCATCAACAGGTGGAACAGACTTAATAACATATATTGCAAGAGCATATAAACCATATATGAAAACTAGTAGTATAATTGTAGTTGTAGATGTTATTATAATTGGTCTTAATGTTATATTTTTCAAAAAGGTTGAAATTGGGCTATATTCAGCAATTAGTATATATCTAATGGGTAAAATGATAGACATTGTTTTTGAGGGGATTAACTTCACAAAAATGGTATATATTATTTCACAAAAATATGAGGAAATTTCAAAAGAAATTGATAAACAATTACAAAGGGGAAGCACGGGGATATATGCAAAAGGAATGTATACCAATACAGATAAGATGATGCTTATGTGTGTTGGAGCAAGAAATGAAGTTGCAAGAATGAAACAAATTGCAACGCAGATTGATTCGAAAGCCTTCATAATAATAAGTAATGCTAGAGAAACTTGGGGAAAAGGCTTTAAAGGCAACTAATGTCGAATTTTGTCATACGATTTTTCTTTACAAATTAAAAAAATGAGTGTAAAATGTATAAGAATACAATATGATTTTTATAAAACAGTAAAGATAGAAAGGATGTGATTATATGTCAGAAAAAACAAATGTCAGAGATATTGAAAAGGAAAGATTTTTAGCAGAACTAAGAATAAAATTAGAAGAAGCAGCAGATGATATAAAAAATAACAGAGTATACAATGCACGAGAAGTATTTGAGGAATTAGACAGAAAATATGGATATAAAGTATGAAGTTATATTAACAACTCAAGCAAAGATGGAGCTAAATAATATTTATAAATACATATCAAATTTTTTGTTTGCTCCGAAAGCAGCTCAAAAGTTTATTGATAAATTTAAAACAAGTATTTTAAGGTTAGAACATTTACCAAAATCGTGTAGTATAATAAGTGAAGATATAAACTCAAAATATGAATATAGAAAGCTAATAATTAACAATTATATAGTAATATATAGCATTGATGAAGAAAATAGAAAAGTATATATTCATAGGATAATTTACCAAAAAGTGAATTATTTAAAATTCTAATTAGACATTCTTTACAAACTTGAATTCATATTGTAAAAAATTAGTTTTAAATCATGATTTTTCAAAACAATTTTATTTCAATGGATTTTATTTCTAGAACGAATCCTAAAAAAATTAATTTCATAATAAAGGCAGGTGTATAATATGTGTTTACATACACTAAAAGAGAGTTAAGATTATTAGCATTATCTTTAACTTTATTCGTATTGCTAATATATAATTTAGTATTATTTCCACTTATAAATTCTATTTTTAATTTAGACACAAATAAAATTTATTCAAATTATGTTTATTCTAAAACAATACCTATTCAAAAAGCATATCAAATTCCAGATACCACAATATATAAATCTATAATTCAAAAAGACGCAAGTCTTACGGAAGTAAGTGATGTAACAAATGAACAGCCTGAGCAAAAACAAGAAGAAAGTAAAAAAGCAGATGTAAGCAAAGCTACTCAAAGAGATGTGATAAAAGAAAATAAAAATATTAAATGGAGAATTCAAATTCCAAAAATAGATTTAGATGTTCACATTATGGAGGGGACTACATCGACTGTATTATTAAAGGCAGTAGGACATTTTACAGAAACAAGTAAATGGCAAGGCAATGTGGGACTGGCAGCTCATAATAGAGGATACCAATGCAACTTTTTTGCTAAAATTAAAAATTTAAAAATAGGTGATGAAATAATATATACAACTACAAATGGTAAGAAAATATACAAAATACAAACCAATAAAGTTATAAAAGATACCGACTGGAGCTATTTAGAAGCCACTGACGACAACAGAATTACTTTAATTACTTGTGAAGAAAATAGAGAAAACTACAGAAGATGTGTTCAGGCAATAGAAATTGCAAATTATAAAATATAGAAAGGAATTTTAGATATGAAAAAAATAATCTCAATATTAATGATATCAATAGTTTGTATAAGTAATTTTATAGGAATATTTGGGACAAATAAAGTTAAAGCAGCAATTGCACCAATAGAAAATGCAAAACCATATTCAAAAGGAGAAGTAGTTTTATTTAGCTATGATGGAATAGGCATTGGGGTAGAAATACAAGTATACAAAAAAGATGGAATAGAATATCCGGTATATTGTTTAAACAAAGGCAAAAGAGGTGTGGAAGTAGGTTTTGAATATACAGTAGATGTTAATCAAATGTTAAGTAATCAAAAAATATGGAGAGCAATAATAAATGGATATCCATTTAAAACCCCAGCAGAATTAGGCTGTAATACTATGGAAGAAGCATATGCAGCAACTAAAATGGCAGTGTATGATGCAATGTACAATTATGATTTAAATAAATTTGATACATATAAACATCCAGAGACAGATAAAAGAACAGTACAAGCAATTAAAAAAATAATCACAAATGTTAGAAAATCAACAGAAACCAAAATTGCAGCAACATTAAACATTAAACCAGAACAAAATAGTTGGGTAGTTGACAAAATAGACAAACAATATGTAAGCAAAACATATAGTGTACAGGCCTCAGCTGTGAATAAAAAATATACAATTGCATTATCAATCTCAAGTGATGCTAGATTTAAAATTACAGATGTTAAAAATACAGAAAAAACGGAATTTGATACTACTGAAAAATTTAAAGTGTTAATTCCTATTGTAGATTTAGAAAAATCAGGAGAATTCACATTAACAGCTAAATCAGATTTAAAAACAATGCCAATTTTCTATGGAGAAAGTCCTAATCAAGACTGGCAAAATTATGCAGTAACAGTGGGCGAATATGAAATGGCAGATACTTCAATAAAGCAGACTTATCAAGAAAATAAAACACAAATTGAAATTCAAAAACAAGATGGTGATACCAAAATACCATTGAAAAATGGCACTTTCAATTTGTTAGACGAAAATAAACAAATACTTTATTCAGAACTAACTACAAATGACCAAGGAGTAATAGAAGTAAAACATTTATTACCTGGAATTTATTATTTAGAAGAAATTAAAGCACCAGATGGATATTATGGCTATGAAGACTTAATTCAAATGGAAGTAAAGTTAAATCAAAAAACTGTAGTAAAGGTAGATAACTACCAAGAACAAGAAGAAAAGCCATCAGAAGATCCGCAAGAGGAAACAGAAATATCAGTGGGAGAAAAGAAACTTCCAAAAACGGGATTCTAAAAAGTAGAAAAATAGCGAATTATGGTAGAAAAATCAATTGGAAATTATAACCTATTTTATTGACATACACGTGGATAGAAGATATAATTATTAAGTAAAAAAAGCATAATAATTTAGAAGGGAAATTTTATGATTTCACAATTGATTTTTTTATTTATTTTAATTCTGTTAAACGCATACTTTGCAGCAACTGAAATTGCTTTCATATCTTTAAATGATGCAAAAATCGAAAAACAAGCAAAAGATGGTAACAAAAAAGCAAAACAAATTCAAAAAATGCTTAAAAACCCAAGTAAATTTCTAGCAACAATACAAATAGGAATAACATTAGCAGGTTTCTTATCAAGTGCTTTTGCTTCAGATGCATTTGCGGGAATGTTAGCTCCAGTATTAAATGAATGGATGCCATTTATAAGTATAGCAACTTGGCAAAACATATCTATTGTTATTATAACAATAATTTTATCTTTCTTTACATTAGTATTTGGAGAGCTTGTTCCAAAGAGATTAGCAATGAAGTATTATGAAAAAATATCATTTGCAACAATTGGAGTAATAAAAGGAATATCTGTAGTTACGGCACCATTTGTTAAATTATTAACTTGGTCAACCAATTTAGTATCTAAAATCTTCGGAGTAGGAGAACAAGAGGAAGAAATTGTCACAGAAGAAGAAATAAAAATGATGGTAAATCAAGGAGAAGAAAAAGGCTCAATTGAAGAAAATGAAAAAGAGCTTATAAATAATGTTTTTGAATTTAATGACATAATAGCTTCTGAAATTATGACTTACAGAACAGACATATATGCAATTGAAATGAATGAGGATATATATGGTATTTTAGATGAAATTGATGAATACAAGTACAGCAGAATACCAGTATATGAAGAAACTATTGACGATATAAAAGGAATTCTATTTTTGAAGGATATATTAAAACTGGTTAGTACAAGAAAAGAATTCAAAATTGCAGATATCATGAGAGAAGCATATTTTGTACCAGAATCAAAACCAATTGATGAAATTTTTGAGGAATTACAAGCAAACAAAATGCAAATGGCTATTGTAGTTGACGAATATGGAGGTACAGCAGGTTTGCTTACAATGGAAGATATCTTAGAAGAATTAGTAGGTAATATATTTGACGAATATGATGATGTAGAAGTCGAGTATAAACGCTTAGATGATAACACATATTTAATAGATGGAAGTGTTAGCCTATATGAAATGAAAAAAATTCTTGATATAGAACTTCCAGAAGGAGACTATGAAACTTTATCAGGTTACTTAATTGAAAAATTGGGAAGGCTACCAGAGGAAGATGAACACCCAGTTATAGAAGATGAACATTTAACATACAAAATAGAAGAATATGAAGACAGAAGGATAAAGTGGGTTAAAGTATGTAAAAATAATAATAAATAAGGATAAGTGGTGGTAAGATATGAACAAAAAAATTAGATGGATTATTATAGGTATAGTAGCAGTAATAATAATTGCAATTAGTATAATGGCAATTATAAATGAAGTACAATTACATTATAAAGTAGAAGAAATCAGTGAATATAAGTATTTTACATTAGAACAAAACCAAAAATATGGTGTAATTGATAGAAATGGAAATATTGTAATTGAAGCGGAATATGGGGCAGTTCAAATTCCAAATCCATCTAAGGCTATTTTTGTTTGTGTAAAAGAATATAATGAAAATACAAAAGAGTATGAAACAGTAGTATACAATGAGAAAAAGGAAGTTTTGCTTTCAAATTATAAAAATGTACAAGCAATTTCAATTTATACAAATGTTAATTCAACACCTTATGAAAAAAGTGTATTAACATATAAAGAAAATGGAAAGTATGGATTGATAAACTTAGAAGGAAAGCAAATAACTAAACCAGTTTATGATGAAATTTCTAGTATTAACTATAAAGAGGGCACATTTTTAGTAAAGCAAAATGAACTTGAAGGCATAATAAACATGAAAGGTAAAGTTATAATAAAATGTGAATATGAAAGTGTAACCTCAGATAATTACTATAGTGAAAATGGCAACAAAAAACAAGCGGGATTTATTGTAAGTAAAAAAACAGAAGATGGATACAGATATGGATATGCAAATTATAGAGGAACTATAATATTAAACCCAATTTATACTCAACTTGAAAGAGTTACAGAAATTGCAAATGAAAAGGGAGTATATTTTATTGCATTTAAAAATGGACAAGCTGGACTTCTAAAAAATAACAAAGAAATTTTAAATTATGAATATGAAGACATACAATACAATGTATTAGGAAGTATTTTTGTAACTAAAAGAAATGGAAAATATGGAGCTGTAAATCAAGAAGGAACTACAGTTTTATATCCTGAGTATGATAATGTTTATACTGGTGGAATGTACCTAAATGCCTTAAAGGATAAAGATATATTTATATTTGATTTAAATGGAAATAAAATAGAGACAAATGAAGTTAGTAAAACTAAAACAGAAAATGCAAATTATTATATAACAATTGATAAAAGCAATAAATATAAAGTTGTTGATTCAAAAGATAATATAATAATTGACAAAGATTACACGTATATTGAGTATTTACCTGGAGACTATTTTATTGTGGAGCGTGACTCAAAAAGTGGAATAATTGATTCTAATGGTAAATCAGTTATTGAATTAAAATATGATAGCATTTCTAGAATAAATGAAACAGACATATTACAAATGGAAACAAACAAAAATATAGCTCTATATAACCTAAATATGAAAGAAATAGTAAGTATGGATAATGCAATAGTAAAAGAAGTAAAGGATGAAAAAGCATACATTTTACTATACTCTGATACAGATTTTAAATATTTTGATAAAAAGGGAAATATATTAACTTCACAAAATCTTTTTGAAAACAATTCTTTATTTGCTAAGAACATAAATGGTAAGTGGGGATTTGTTGATAAAGACGGAAATTTAAAAGTACAAAATGATTATGAATTGGTAACAGATTTTAATAAATACGGATTTGCAGGAATAAAAAAAGATGGCAAGTGGGGATCAATAAATCAAAATGGAGAAGTGGTACAAGAACCTACTTATGACTTGAAAAGAAATATCCCAGAATTTGTAGGCAAGTATTATCGTGTAAATGCAACTAAATTTAGTGACGAAATATAAGGAGAAAATGATGTATAAACAATATGGAATAAGCGACGAATTATTAGAATTATCAAAAAAAGCAGAATTAGAAGTGCAAGAACAATTTAAGAAAATAGAGGAAGTATGCGAATATAATAGCTTAAAAGTACTATCGGCATTTCAAAAATATAATGTTTCAGAAATGCACTTTAACAGTACAACTGGATATGGATATTCAGATGTAGGAAGAGATACAATTGAAAAAATATTTGCAGAAATATTACATACAGAGGACAGTTTAGTAAGAGGACAGTTTATATCAGGAACTCATGCATTAACAGTAGCTTTATTTGCATTTTTAAGACCAAATGATATTTTCTTAAGTATAAGTGGAAAACCATATGACACTTTAGATGAAGTAATAGGAATAGTAGATAATCCAAGTTCATTAAAATCATATGGAGTAAAATATGAGCAAATTGATATGATAGAAAATGATTTTGACTATGAGCAAATAAAAAATAGAGTATCAAGAAATGATATAAAACTAATTGAAATCCAACGTTCTAGAGGATATAGTCTACGTGATAGTATCACATTGGATAAAATTCAAAAAGTTATAGAAACAATACGAGAAGTAAATGACAAAGTTATAATAATGGTAGACAACTGCTATGGAGAGTTAGTAGAAAAAATAGAGCCAACTGATTTAGGAGCAGATGTCATAGTAGGTTCACTAATAAAAAACTTGGGTGGTGGAATTGCACCAAATGGAGCATATATAGCAGGCAAAAAAGAATTAGTAGAACTAGCTGCTGAAAGATTAACTTCACCAGGATTAGGCAAAGAAGTTGGACCAACTTTAGGAATGAACAAACAAATACTACAAGGACTATTCTTTGCACCACATGTTGTAGCAAGTAGTTTAAAAACAGCAGTATTTGCAAGTAAATTATTAGAAAACTTAGGCTATATAGCAAATCCAAAATTTGATCAAAGAAGAACAGATATAGTACAAACAATAACTTTTGGAGATAAGCAAAAACTTATAAAATTTTGCCAAGGAATACAAATGGGTTCACCAGTTGATAGCAATTCAATACCTGAACCATGGGATATGCCTGGCTATACAGATCAAGTAATTATGGCAGCAGGAGCATTTACACAAGGTTCATCAATAGAATTATCATGTGATGCACCAATTAGAGAACCATATATGGCATTTATGCAAGGCGGACTTACTTATGAATATGGTAAGTTGGGAGTGCTTAAAGCAGTAGCTTACACGTTGAAAGAGGAATAAATATGAAAACAGTTGTAATAGGTGGTGGACCAGCAGGAATGATGGCAGCCATAAAAGCAAGTAATATTCGGAGACAATGTTATACTCTTGGAAAAAATGGAGTCATTAGGCAAAAAACTATTGATAACAGGAAAAGGCAGATGTAATATTACAAGCTCACTTCCAATTGAAGAATTTATACAAAACGTACCTGGTAATGGTATGTTTTTGTATAGTAGTTTTAATAATTTTACTAATCAAGACATAATAGAACTATTAAAAAAAGAAGGATTAAACGTAAAAGAGGAAAGAGGGCACAGAGTTTTTCCTACTACTGATAATGCAAAAGATGTTTTAAATGCACTAATAAAATTATTAAAAAAGGCAAGTGTGCAAATAAAAACAAATGCAAAAGTAGAAAAAATATTAGTGCAAGATGGAAAAGTGACAGGTCTACAAGCAAATATAAATGGTCAAAAACAAACAATAAATGCAGATAAAATTATTCTTGCAACAGGAGGAAAAAGCTACCCTGTAACAGGTTCAACAGGTGATGGATATGAATTGGCTAAACAATTAGGTCACACAATAACAACAATAAAACCATCACTAATACCATTAACAGCAAAAAAAGAAGATTTAGAATTATGCAAAGAATTACAAGGACTAAGTTTGATAAATGTATCAATAAAGCTAATAGATATATCAAAAAATAAAGCGATATATGAAGACTTTGGAGAAATGTTATTTACACATTGGGGAGTTTCAGGTCCAATAATATTAAGTGGCTCAGCTCATTTATTAAGATACAAAAATGTAGAAGAACTGTTATCTAAAGGGCAAATAGAATTAAGCATAAATTTAAAACCAGCACTTACAGCAGAAAAACTTGAAAACCGTATATTAAGAGACTTTGAAGCACAAAAAAACAAGGAATTTAAAAATAGCTTAAATGACTTATTACCTAAAAAACTAATAGATCCAATAATTAGATTATCAGGAATAAACAGAGAAAAACAAGTAAATTCAATAACTAAACAAGAAAGAAAAAATTTAGTAAATTTACTTCAAAACTTTAGAGTAAAAATAAGTGGATTTAGACCAATAGAAGAAGCAATTGTAACATCAGGAGGAATATCTACGAAAGAAATAAATCCAAAAACAATGGAATCAAAAATAGTACAAGGACTATATTTTGCAGGAGAAATAATTGACGTGGATGCATATACAGGTGGATTTAATTTGCAAATTGCGTGGTCTACTGGATATACAGCTGGAATGTAAGAAAGGAAATTTATGAAAACTATTACAGGCAACACAGAAGCGGAAATTGTTGAAAAAAGATCAAAGTTCATAAGCAACTTGTATTATGTTGAAACAGTAGAACAAGCTGAAAATAAGCTAAAAGAAATAAAAAAGAAATATAATGATGCTAGACATAACTGTTTTGCATATAGAGTTTGTGAAAAAAACACAATTGTAGAAAGAGCAAGCGATGATGGCGAACCAAGTGGAACAGCAGGTGCTCCAATGCTAAATTTACTTTCAAAATCAGACTTAACAAATTGCTTAGTTATAGTAACAAGATATTTTGGAGGGATTTTACTTGGCACAGGAGGGCTGGTAAGGGCGTATACAGAATCAGCAAAACAAGCTATAGAAAAAGCAAATTTAGTTACAATACAAGTTGGAGAAGAAATGCTTGTAACTATAACATATGATAAGTTGAGTGAGTTTCAATATTATTGTCAAAAAAACAATATAAATGTTATAGAACTTGAATATGGTGAAAATATAATCTGTAAAATACAAGCAATACCTGAAGAAAAAGAAAAAATATTGCAAGAAACAGTAAAAAAACAGTATAATATACAAAACATAGAAGTCACAAAAGAAGTTTATATGAAAAAATAATACATAAAAATAAAGGGTTTTACAAATAAATGGAAAAAACTTCCAAAAACCTATTGCAAAATTTTTATATTCATATTATAATTAGGACAGTAAAAAAATGTAAAAATTTTACAAATTTAAAAATAGGGGGAAAGAATTGTGAATGAGAAAATTACGGTATTAGTGGCAGATGATAATAGTGACTTTACTATGACATTATCTAGTTATTTAGAAAAGGAAGAGCAAATTCAAATTGTTGGAATTGCTAAAGATGGTAATGAAGCATATGAAAAGGCAATAGAACTAAAACCAGATATCTTATTATTAGATATAATTATGCCACATTTGGATGGACTTGGAGTTCTAGAAAAATTAGGAGAAACTAATTTAGAAAAAAGTCCGTTAGTAATTATTTTGTCTGCTGTAGGACAAGATAAAATAACACAAAAAGCAATATCTTTGGGAGCTCAATACTATATTGTAAAACCTTTTGATATAAACGTCTTAATAAAGAGAATGAAAGAGTTGAAAAATTATCAACCAACTCAGTTTAAGGGAGGATTTATTACTAGAGAAATAAAGGCCCAATACATAGATATTGCACCAGATAAAAAGAAGAACCAAGAAAACCTAGAAGCACTAGTAACAAATATCATTCACGAAGTTGGAGTACCAGCTCACATAAAAGGATACCAATACTTAAGAGAAGCAATAATGATGGTAATAAAAGATACAGATGTAATCAATCAAATTACAAAACAACTTTATCCTGAAATTGCAGATAAATACCATACTACACCAAGCAGAGTAGAAAGAGCAATCCGTCATGCAATAGAAGTAGCATGGGGAAGAGGAGAGCAAAGTGCAGTTGAAAACATATTTGGCTACACAGTATCAGCAGCCAAAGGAAAGCCAACCAATAGCGAATTTATAGCGATGATTAGCGACAAATTAAGGCTTGAATTAAAGTCTGCATAAAACGATAAAACACAGATGGGAGAATAAATGTGAAAGAATGTAAAAAACTTGCATTCATATTTATACCACCAATAAATGCTTTTTTATACCAATAAACTATAATAACAAAAACCAATAAACACCTTTTATTTATTGCTTAGAATAACAATAGATAGAGGTGTTTTTATATGCTTAAAATATAGCGATGAAGCCTTTATTTATTGGTCAATAAATGGAGGTATTTTTTATGACTAAATTTGATTATGAAATTGATGACTTTATGACTTATTGCAGTTCTAAAAGCTTAGCATATAGAACTAAAAGAAGCTATGAACAAACTTTAAGGTTATTTGCAAAATACTTAGAAGAAGAGGAAAATGTAACAAGTTCAAAAGATGTAACTAGAGAAATGGTAACTAGATACATTGTGTATATAAAGGAAAGGGGAAAATATACAACCACTTCAAACGAGAAATCATTAATAATAAATAAACCAGCTAATAGGACAGATTATAAAAAACAAGTTAAGAATGGTACTATTAATAATTATATTCGTAATTTAAAAGTATATTTTAATTTTATGGCAGACAGTTATTTGATAAAACAAAGTCCAATGGAAAAAACAAAATTCTTAAAGGCACAAAGAAAAAAGAAACCATTTTTGAATGATGAAGAATTTCGTAAGTTAATAAAAAACATAGATGTTAGTAAATATTCAGAATATAGAGATAGCGTAATTATTCAATTAATCTTTGACACAGGAATGAGAACTGGTGAAACGCTAATGATTAATGTTGCTACAGATGTTGATTTTCAGAATAGAGCCATTAACTTAAGAGCAGAAACAACAAAAGCTAAAATTGCAAGGACAGTTTTTTTCTCAACTAAAACAGCTGAAATTTTAAGAAGGTGGGTAAACTATAAAGATAGATATATAGAAAGCGATTTACTATTTCCAGTTCAATTAAGAGATAAAGTTCTTGAAGTTAATAATTTTGAGAAAAACTATAGAAAATATTGCGAAAGAGTGGGAATAACAGAGTTTTCTCCACATGGACTAAGAAATAACTTTGCAAAAAGATTTATAATGAATGGTGGAGATATATACACATTGTCAAGAATATTAGGACATTCATCAGTGAAAGTAACAGAACAATGCTATTTGGATTTAGAAGATGAAGATATAAGAAAAAATTATCAAGCATATTCTCCAATGTTAAGACTAAGAGCATAGGAGGTTTGAGAGATGAATGCAATAACAGAAAAAGAATTTGTGAAAATATTAAAAGGATTTAAAGGAAGCGGAATATATATCAAAACTGAAGGCAAGATATGCAGTAGAAGTACAATTCATAAATTGGATTTTCAATTACAATATGATATATTAAGAATAAAAGATAAAATTAGTAGCAACTATTTCAATATTAATTTAAACATGGTATATCAACTAAAAACTAGCAAAGATAAGAATGTTTTAAAACTATATACTGATGAAGATATTGTTATAACAATTATATATTAATTTATAAGTAAAAGTAACCAAATTACTTGACAATAGTAAAATAAATGAGTATAATAAATATAGAAATAAGGAGCCACAAAAAGTGGTCGCCGATTTTTGTGTTAAAAAGTGCACACTCTAATCGCAAGCAGAGTGTGTATTTGTTTTTTTATTTGCTTAATATATGTACGAGTACAATTATTAAGGCAATAGTTATGATAGTTACTGATACAAGACCAGCGAAAAGTAGTATTATTAATTGTAATAATGCTTCTACCATACACATCACCTCCTCTTTGGAGGCGACACACCCTTGCTTTTCCTTATTTCATAATATATTATACATATAAGTAAAATATAAGTCAATAATCAAAGAACAAAAATTTGTAATTTTATTCATCAGAATTATTATCATCTTCAAAATTTTCCAAACCAAACTTTAAAAATTCTATAACTACTTTATTGAATGACAAGTTTTTCTTGTCTGATATTTTTTGAATTTCATCTACAATATCCTCAGGTAATCTTAAAGTTTTACTAATTCCACTATGATTTTCAGGTATTCTAAGTTTCTTCATAATATAATCCTCCTTGCACTAATTTTATATGCAAAAATTATTAAAATATGCACCTAAAAATACTTGCAATTATTTTACAATTGGTTTATAATGCAAACAGAAAGAAAAGGAGGAAATAGAAAATGAAGAAGACGAAAAATAAAATATATTTTATCATAAGTGCCATATTATTAATAAGTATAATTATGATAAAGCCTAATAATGCAGTATCATATAGTACTGGAATTATAGAAATGGAAACAGATAAGAATGAAATTGAAATTGGTGGTACATTTACAATATCAGTATTAGTGAAACCAGGTACAACACAAAGAAGCATAACAAGTACTAACGCAGTTTTGACATACAATTCAGATGTGGTACAATGCATTAAAACGAACCAAGCATATAATGAAAGAACAGGAAACATAGAACTAAAGAATGAAGATGGAAAAATAAGTTATAGCTATGATGCAAATGCTATGTATGCTTTAGGAAATACAAAATTATTTACAGCTACATTTAAAGTGATTTCTTATGGAAAGATACAAATGAACTTAGTGTATAATTCAAAAGAAGGAAACAGAGGAGAAATATTAAATAACCAAAGAAGAACTGTTAATATTAAATTAAATGTAAAATTAGAAAATATAGAACTAAATGAAAATGAAATTACTATAGAGAAAGGATGTCAAAGAAAGCTTATAGTAAAATACAAGCCAGAGGAAACAACAGACAATAAAACAATAATATGGAGTTCATCAAATGAAAATGTGGCTACTGTAAATCAAGATGGAACAGTATGTGCTGTATCTGAAGGAAAGTGTATAGTAACGGCTGAATGTAATGGAAAAAAAGCAGAATGTGAGGTATATGTATGCAAGAAAAAAATAGAACTAAAAAGCATAGATATTGGAAAGGATATAACTTTAGAAAAAGAGGCAACATATCAACTAAAGATAAAATATAACCCAGAAAATACAACAGAGAGTAAAAGCGCTATATATGAAAGTTCAAATAGTCATATTGCAATAGTAGACGATACTGGAAAAATAGTTGCCAAAAATGAAGGAATAGCCTATATAACAGTAAAAGTCAATAATTTGAGTTCAATGATAAAAGTTACAGTTTATACAAGAAATGACAAAGAAGATAGTTCAACTACAAAGAATGATAAAGAGGATAATTCAAACACAAAAGATGATAAAGAAAGTAATTCAGAGACTAAAAATGATAATGAAAATAAAAACAATCAGACCGAAAATAATAAGACTCCTGAGCAAAGCAAAAATAATGATAAATCAAATGATAGAAATAATAATTCAAGCTATAAGCCAAACAACACAAATAATAGTTCAAAGAATAATATGGCATCTAATAAAAACAATAGAAATAATTCTAATGTTAATAATATAAAAAATAATGTATCAAACTTAGAAGAAAATATAGAAAGAGAAACGAACAGTATTTTACAAAATCAGGAACAAAATAATAATGTAGAGAACGAACTAGCAGAAAATCAAATCAACAATAATACGCAAGAAGTAAGTGCAAACATTGTTGAGACTTCAAAGCCTAACTACACATGGATAGTTGTTATTATTGTAATGGGAATAATAATTATAATATTCTTGTTTGTATACCTAAAATTAAGTAGAAGTAAACATTAAAGGCAAAAACATATACTATAAATAGTGGTATATGTTTTTTTTATATAAAATTTTAACAAATATAATTATTGTCTTTTTAGCACTGCAGGTATTTTTGTACACTTTATGATTTTTGAAGCGGATATGGAGAGAAATGTAATTATTCAGTGGATATATGAGCTACTGGAATTTTATATAACATTTTCAAGAAGAATAGTTGATAAATACTCCCCCTATTAATAAAGCCACAACCGATTATACAAAATTCGCAACAATGGAGATATATCAAGTAATTCAAGAAAAATTCTCATAAAAAAATATTGCCATTTTTTCGAGGGTAACTAAAAAGATAATTATATAAAGAAAGGGGACACTACTCAAAATTTATTATAAGAAATATTGAGTAAAGTCCCCGCTTCAGCTTAATATATTAATATAAAATTATTCTCTTTCCATCTTCGTTTTTCCCAACTCTTTTAGTTTTAATTCCAAAGGCTTTCAACATTATACATAGAGAAGAATATTCTTTAGAATTAATTAATAGTGGTAATATCTCATTTAAAATATCAAATTGTTGTTCTTTATCTAATGAAACATTAAACAGATTATGATTTGATAAATATTCAACTATAATTTCATAGTTCTTAAGTTTAATATCTTCTTTCGTATTGAAAATACTAGCATCTATTTCAACATTATCAGTTTTAAAAAGTTCTTTTAAGTATTTTTTAGGATTGTTTTTATATTGAATATAACTGTCATACTCATATTTTATATAAAAATATTTAGCAACATATATTTCATATTTATTCAATATTAAGTTATATTGTAATATACTATGCTTATTCAAAATATAATCTTTAAAAGTATTATACATTTTTAAATAATATTCTTTATAAATATTATCTAATTCTTTCTCAGATATAGATTTATGTGCTTTTTCTTTATTTTCAAAGTATTTAGCTCTTTGATTAGCTAAATCAAGTGGAAGATAATTCAAAGCTAAAGAGTAGAAGTTACAAGTGTTTTCTGTTAAGAAAACACTATTATAGTCAAGCGCCTTTTTTAATAAAATACTAGAATATATATTGGCATTTAATAGCCCAAATGAATATAAATAATTATATTCAAACTCTAAAGCATCTATATCTGATTTTACATAATGAGAACGAACATCATTAATAATATATAGTGTATCAACATTTCCTCTATATCTTCCTGAAAACTGTAAAATATCTATTTCATTGTGAGCTTCACAAAACATAGCTTTTATGTTATCATCTTTTATATTGATACCTTCTTTTATTCTTGAAGAAGCTAAAACGATATTTGTTTCAGTTGGTAATTTTTCATTTTCAACAATATAATCAGTTAAATTTGTCATATTTTCTAAGCATACTTTCAAATCTGGATTTGTAGTATTACTTTTTATATTTGTACAACGAGCTTCACTAATTATAACTCCAATTGAATTAACATCAACACCGTAGTTTTTGATTATCTTTGGAAAATAACTATTACATATATCAGAAACAGAATTAGCCATATATATCATTTTATTGTCTGAAGTTGCTTCTTTCAAAATAGAAAAGGCTGTATTTTTACTAACTACTTTAATATTTTTAGGTTGCACATTTTTGCACTCATTAGTGAAATCAAAGTGTTTAAAGTTTTCAAAGTAATTAAAAAATGGTAATATATCTTTTGTAGTAGCTGACAAACAGATTACTTTAACATCTTTGGCACTATAAAAATTAATTAGTGAATATAAATAATATGCTGTATCTGTATAACTAGCATCAGAAATTATTGAATGTACTTCATCAACAACAATATATTTAAAATCCATATTAAGTAATTTGTTAAAATTTTCAGCATTTTGAAAAAAATGTTTTAAAGAATGATGTGTTATAACATAATTATGATTGCATACCTTACAATCCAAATAATTAGTAGAAAAATTTTTATCCTTTAATATTTGCTCTTTTATTAATTTTCTTGAAGTGATAAACAATATTTTTTCAGAATTTTCTAGTTCTTTAGTAAGATACTCTTGTACCCATGTGTTTTTACCAGCTCCAACTCCAGCAGTAATTAGAACTAAGTTATTATTTGATTTATCTGTTCCAAAGATTTCATTTTTATGTTCTTCAATTACTTCAGATAAGTATTTATTTCCCATAACATTAACTCCTTTTGAAGAATTATAACACAAATCATTGTATAAATCTATATTATAAAAAAATAATAGTAGTTTATTGGTATTAGCCCTCGACAAAAATTTCGAGCTGTGATATTATATGGATAAGCCAATAAATAAAAGTTGAATAAACCAATAAACAACATGAGAAATTGGAGAAAAAAGCACACTGAAAATTATGTTAAGTATCCCAAGCAGAGTAGAAAGAGCAATCCGTCATGCAATAGAAGTAGCATGGGGAAGAGGAGAGCAAAGTGCAGTTGAAAACATATTTGGCTACACAGTATCAGCAGCCAAAGGAAAGCCAACCAATAGCGAATTTATAGCGATGATTAGCGACAAATTAAGGCTTGAATTAAAGTCTGCATAAGGGTTTGAAACTTTTGGTAGAAATCATATAAATATTTAACAACAAAAAAATAACCATTTACCTAGCAAGGTAGAATGGTTATTTTTTATTGATTATAAAAAGAAAAACTGGAAAAAATTTGCTTTGTTCGCCTGATTTTTGCGAACAAATGTTACATACCGTTTCCTATAATTATTATACACACACTAAATAGATTTGTCAAACTTATTGACTAATAATTCCATGAAATATATAATTAACATAGCAAAAAAATAAGGAGGACTAATAATGTTAATTGAAGTTCCAGAAAAAGTTGCTAAAAAAATAGTAGTAAAAAGAGATGGAAAAAAAGTCGAGTTTGACGGTGCAAAAATTGCACTTGCCATTCAAAAAGGTTTTGGAGATATTGTAGGAAATGAAGATCCTAAAACAGCTAAATATAATGAAACAGATGTAAATAAAGTATATAGTAAAGTTTTAGGTAGAATAGAAAAAATAGATTCTGATAAAATAAAGATTGAAGAGATTCAAGACTTGATAGAAGAAGAATTAAAGAACTTAGGCTATCAGGATGTTTATGGAGCCTTTGCAAGTTATCGTGAAAAAAGAGCCCAATCAAGACAGTTGTTTTTTGATGAAAAAAAGCAACATAAATTTCTAAAAGCATTGGAAAACTTAGGATTAAAGTCAGCCAATGTAGAAGAAAATAAAAAGGATAGAAACAATGATAATGAAACAACCATGGGAAATATGTTTCAATATGCAAGTACAATTTCAAGACAATTTGCAATAACATATTTAATGAAAAAGAAATTTTCAGAAGCACATGAAAATGGAGACATATATATTCACGGAATGAATTTTATTCCAACAGGTACAACAAGTTCATGTCAAATAGATATAAGCAAATTATATGATGATGGTTTTTATGTAGGAAATAACTATATAAAAGAGCCAAGTGGAATAATAGCATATTCAAACCTAGCAACCGTTGCAATACAAGCAAATCAAAATGATCAATATGGTGAACAAAGTATACCATCATTTGACTATTATATGGCACAAGGAGTCCTTAAAACATTTAAAAAGCAATTGAAACAATTGATTTTTGACTTTTTAGAGTTGACAGACTTTGATAAATTCATTGCTATAAATGGAATTGAAAGAGAAATAGAAAAAATAAATACTATTGACTTTGAACCAAGTATATTTGATAAATATTGTAGAGAGTCTGAGGAGCTTAAAAGAATGTTTAAAATTGCATATAACAAGGCAATTGAAAAAACTAAAAAATTAACAGACCAAGCAATGGAATCATTTATATATGATTTAAACACAATACATTCAAGAGCAGGGAATAGGCTACCATTTTCTTGTATTAACTTTGGAACAGACACATCACCAGAAGGCAGAATGGTAACCAAATCAATATTAACTGCAATTAACAATGGCCTTGGAAATGGTGAAGAATGTGCATTTCCAGTAGCAATTTTTAAAGTGAAAACTGGAACAAACTATAACAAGGAAGACACAAATTATGATTTGTTTGAACTAGCATGCACAGTAGCTGTTAAAAGAAAGAATATTAACTTTTCTTTCTTAGATGCAGAATTTAATATAGATGATTACAAACAAGGAGATTATGATACAGAAGTTGCATACACAGGAATAGGAAATAGAGTGTTAGAAAATGTAGTTGACTCAAATAAAGCAGTATCAGTGGGCAGAGGAACATTATCAACAACTTCAATAAACTTACCTAGGTTAGGAATAAAACATGGAATTATTTCAAGTGATAAAGCAGACGAAAAGGGATTTTTTACTGAACTAGAAGAAAAATTAGATTTAGTAAAAGACCAACTCTTAGAAAGATATGAAATACAATGTAAGAAAAATACATACAATTTTCCGTTCCTATTAGAGCAAAATGTATGGATAGACAGTGAAAAATTAAAAGATAATGATAATTTGAAAAAAGCACTAAAACATGGCGTTTTGAATATAGGTTTTAGCGGATTAGCAGAATGTTTAAAAGCTTTGACAGGAGAACATCAGGGAGAGTCAAAAGAGGCACAAAAATTTGGTATTAAAATAGTAGAATTTATGAGAAAAAAATGTGACGAATACTCTGAAAAATACAATTTGAACTTTAATTTAGTTGCAACACCAAAAGAAGAAATATCAAATAAATTTATAAAAATGGACCAAGCTATTTATGGAAAATTAAAAGGTATAACAGACAAAAATCGTTATACTAACTCTTTCCATATTCCAGAAGGATATAGAATTTCTACAGAAGATAAAATTAAAATCGAAGCACAATACCATAGCTTGACAAATGGAGGACATATAGCAATTGTGCAAATAAAAAATGGAGATACAAAGGATGTTATAAATGTTATAAAAACCATGAAAGAAAATGGAATTGGCTATGGAAAGATAGTTAATATGGAGAAGTAAAAATGGACGAATTTGATAAAGAACAAGCCAATAATAGAGAATATGTTTTAAGTATGGTAAAACAAGATGGAAAATTATTAGATTTAGCTTCTGAACGATTACAAGATGACGAAGAAATTGTAATGGAAGCGGTTAAACAAAACCCTATATCTTTGGAATTTGCAAGTAGTAGATTAAAAGATAATGCAAAAATAGTAATGGAGTCAGTATCAAGAGTTGGTTGGACAGCATGTTATGCAAGTGAAAAACTAAGAGCAAATAAAGAAATTATGTTATCAGGGCTGAAAATAGATGGTCAAATTTTATACTATGTATCAAAAGAATTAAGAGATGACAAAGAAGCTGTTTTAGCAGCTGTAACAAATAAGGGGTTAATATTAAAGTATGCAAGTAATAGATTAAGACAAGATAAAGATATAGTATTAGCAGCTATAAAACAAGATAAAAGAGCAAAAGAATATATTGCATCAGAAGAACTAAAAAATGATGAAGACATACAATTGATATTAAATCCACCACAGGAGGGTTAGTCATTATTATTTAAATCCTCCATGTATCACAAAAGATATACAAATACAACACAAAAATAAAAAGTAGATAAAAATTATAGAAAAGTATTGAAAATAAAAAAATGTTATGCTATCCTTAAGTAAGATATGTACAAGTATCTTACTTTGATTTTTTTAGTAAGATAAAAATTTGGATTTAGCACATTGACTTTTTAGCTGTGTGAAAGGAGGGAAACGACTGAACTACAGATAAAATATGCTCTGCAAAATTAAATAGAGTAAACCTG